>OLOW01002274.1_pt1 | contig 13111 bp, 12 predicted proteins | sample 1672801 | NCBI WGS metagenome assembly OLOW01 (sample SAMEA3136725, study PRJEB25190) | human gut metagenome | biome: human gut; feature: human-associated habitat; material: faeces | place: Austria | collected 2013 | reverse complement strand
AATATACTATTAGAACTTTTTATTGCAGGTAAAGATTATTAAAAAATGCGTAGAGACAAGAAAAACACCGCCACGGCAGCTCCTCTGCCGAAAGAAGGAAACCGGAATGAAAGAACCTGCTACTCTTATGCACAGCATCCGGCAGCGGCTGCTGGCACATTTTGAGAAAAGCACACCGTTTGCCCCGGAAGACCCTGCAGCGGAAGCTGCGCCTGCGGACAGCGGGCAGTTGCTCTATGCACCGGTCTCAGGACGCATCCGCGCACTGACCCGGATCAAGGACCCTGTGTTCTCCAGCGAGGTGCTGGGCAAAGGGTGCGCCATCGAGCCCAGCTGCGGCGAGGTGGTAGCGCCCGCAGACGGCATTGTGGAAAAGATTGCCAAGACCCATCATGCCATCAGTTTGCAGTGCGATAACGGGCTGAAGGTACTCATTCATGTTGGAATGGACACCGTGGAGCTGAAGGGCAAGGGCTATGAGCTATTTGTACAGACTGGAGACCATGTGCAGAAGGGCCAGCTGCTCTTCCGGTTCGATATGCAGGCCATTGCAGCGGCAGGCTACACGCTGACCACCCCCGTGATCGTGACCAACAGCAGCCGGTTTGCACGGATAGAGCCTTTGCTGTCCGGCCGGGTGACTGCCGGACAGCAGCTGTTGCGCGCTAAAATGTAAAAAATGGGCCAGAAACGCCTACGGACGTTTCTGGCCCATAAATTTTATAATGCTTTTTACAGCGTCACCTTGTGGTAGATCTTTTTGCCCTTCTTAATGACGATGCCCTTGGCCAACTGTTCTGCGGTAAAGCTGACAGTGGGAGCAGCGACTTTTTCGCCGTCTGCCAACACACCGCCCTGTACTACCAGACGGCGAGCCTCGCCGTTGGAAGCAGCCAGACCGGCCTTGACCATCAGGGTCAGAATGCCGATGGCACCGTCCGTCAGATCAGCCTCGGTCAGCTGGGTGCTGGGCATGTGCTCGGTATCTATTGCGTTGCCACTGAACAGTGCGCGGGCAGCATTCTGAGCCTTTTCGGCCTCTTCCTTGCCATGCACCATGCTGGTCATCTCGTAGGCAAGAATCTCCTTGCCGCCGGCTGCGCCGCCCGCGCCCGCTGCTGCTTTTTATGGCGGTACATCGCCTGATCCGCCTCATATTTCCAGTCGCTCATCCGCTTGACGCCCCGGTCCCCGTCCCGCAGGTAACTGACGCCCCGGGCGATGGACAGGGGATAGCGGCTGCAAGTACACTGGCAAACACCTCTTCCATGTCCTTCAGCTTTTTTACATCTGCAATTCCCAGACTGTTATACTTTACAAATTCCTGAATCTGTTCCGGAGAAATTTCCCAAAAGTGACTGACCATCTTTCCCAAAGCAGAATCTTCCAGCATCATATTGGAGGTTGCTACTTCGATATACACCATCAGACAGTCTGCCTTCCGCAATTCTCCCAGCCTCATGGAACGGATCTGGATGTCCCCACAGTCTTTCAGCCGTTCCTCTATATACGTTTTATTTTCCTGAAGTTTTTTTGAAATCATAACAATATTATCATTTTTCAGCATATTTTGATCCTTTCGTCAAAAAGAACAGTCCTATATACACGAACGCAAAAAAGAGAGATACATTTATGTATCCCTCTTATCCTATCCAGCATTACGCTGCTTTATTCATCTTCTACTCTTCTGCCCGGATTGCCTGGATAATTCCCATTCTCTGATTTTCCAGATGCTCAAAGGACAACTCCTGGGCTTTTTTTACATCCCGCGCCTTGATAGCCTGAGTAATCTTCTCATGCTCCTTTACAAGACGGTTTCTTGCCTCATCCTCTTTCAAATACTCTACGCGATAACGATAAATCTGCTCTCGAAGATTATTCAACACCTGCATCAGTCTCTTATTGTCTGCAGCCCGGTAAATGGTCTCATGGAAATTCACATCTGCTTCTGCCATTTTTACCAGGTCTCCCTCTGCAGTGCTGCGCTCAAAATCCCTGGCAACCTTTTCCAGTTCCTGGACATCTTCCTCTGTCATATTGGTGCAGGCCTTTTCAATGGCCATATTTTCCAATGTGATACGAACCTCCAGAACATCATTCAGATCCTTCTCTGTGATGTTCGCTACCTGGGCACCTCTTCTTGGAATCATCACTACAAGCCCTTCCAGCTCCAGCTTACGCATTGCCTCCCGGATCGGGGTCCTGCTCACGCCAAGCTTCTCTGCCAGGGCGATCTCCATCAGCCTCTCTCCAGGCTTCAGTTCACCTTTGAGAATTGCCTGTCTCAATGTATTAAATACAACCTCCCGCAATGGAAGATATTCGTCCATACGCACTGTGAAATCACTTGTCATCTGTATTTTCCCTCCATCAGTTAAAAACCTCCGTCGCAAAAACCGTCTTAGCCAGCCTACTCTCCCTCAGAACAACCGCTGCCCTTTCCATCTTTTCCTTCTCATCAAAAATACCAAAAACAGTAGGACCGCTTCCGCTCATCATAGCCTTTCTCGCCCCATTTGCTTCCATGAGATCCTTGATTTCCTGGATAACCGGATATCTTCCTATGATTCCCGGCTCAAAAACATTACCCATACGTGAGATCATACCATCCAGATCCTTATCTTTGATGGCCTGCACCATGCCATCGATATCCGGGTGCAGGATTGCCGGATCATCCAGCTTCAGGTTCTCATAAGCCATCTTGGTGGAAACATTCACTCCCGGCTTTCCCACCAGCACATAGCAATGTGGAAGCTTCGGAAGTCTGGTAAGCTTCTCTCCTATGCCCTCTGCCAAAGCAGTTCCACGCATAACACAATAAGGAACATCTGCTCCTACCAAAACTGCTCTCTCCATCAAAGCTTCCTCTGAAAGCCCCAGTCCGAACAACCGGTTCACTCCCACAAATGCTGCTGCCGCATCGGAACTGCCCCCTGCCATTCCAGCTGCTACTGGGATAAACTTATCCAGCTTCATGGAAAGGCCCTCTTTCACATGAAATTCATCCATCAGGATTTTCGCAGCCTTGTAAACCAGATTCCGCTCATCTGTAGGAACATATGGAATATTGGTGGTCAACGCAATCCCCGGTTTCTCTTTTTTCTCTATTTCCAGTACATCGTACATCTGTATGGTCTGCATGATCATGCGGACTTCATGGTAGCCATCCGGCCTTTTTCCTACAATATCCAGACCCAGATTGATTTTTGCAAGTGCCCGTAAACGCATAATTCCCTCCGCTTTTGTACTTTGTATACAGTATTATCTATGCATATTTTATGATATTTTTGTTTTTTTTTCAATACAAATCTCTCTCAACATTCTACCTTTTTTATCAATAACAGAGGCTGACCCTCTGATAAGCTGTCATTTTCCAGCTGGTTCAGTTCGCAGATTTCCTCCACCGTGGTATAAAAACGTTTCGCAATATCCCACATGGTATCCGTAGCTTTTACCATATAAACAGTGATTCCCGGCATGCTGCGGATTTTCTGCATATCCAGAGGCTTCTCTTCCACCTTGCCGATGATTCCCAGTTTTTCCATCTGCAATACCAGTACATTCAGGCTGATCACTGCTTTTACCTCGATCTCATCACTGTCTATCATAGACGTGGACAACTGTTCCAGATCTGCCTGAAGATAAAAAGTGCTGTCCTCCCGGATCCCCGGCGCTTCTATCACATGGGAAAAGGGGATCATCCCTTCCACAGAATAAAACGGCATCTCATCATTTCCCGTGATATACAGGATTTTCAGCACTACAATTCCCTCTGCCCGAATACCATTTTCCACGATCTGCGTCTTATCCACTTTCACCCTACCCTGACTGTGGCAGATCTGCAGGATTTTTCCCTGACTTTCTTTCAACTCGATCCGGTCCGACACCCGGCATTTTGAACTGTTCCGAACCAGCAAATGCTCCAGGCATTCTTCTTTTTTCTGTGGAACGCACTCCTTTAATGGGGTATACACATCCAGGATCAGTTCATGCCTTTCCTCGCGATAAAGCTTCATATCCAGCTCCAAAACAACATCTGCCACCAGGATCCGTTCTTCCCCGTCAGCATCCGGTTTCACCTCAATACTCTGGTGCATCACCGAAACCTGGATATTGGGGATCATTTCCGAGGTGCAGCCGCTGCACTCCACTTCACTGGTAAAAGGAATGGTATATTCTGCCCATTGCAGCGGATTTTCTTCATCCTCCCCTGCATAAAGCACAAACACTGATAATTCCCCTTTTGCTTTCACCATATTTTCCTCTGACCGAAGGTCAAGCCCGCGAACCTCCATATTTTGCCACAAAAGCTCCGAGATATTTGGCTTATTCGATGCCAGAGTAATCTCTTCCTTGATCCGCATGGTGTCTTTTTTATGTATCATCAGATTCAAAAGTTCCACATTCTTTTTCTTTACAGAAATCCCCTGCTCGCTGATCTCCACCGGGAGCTGGACGGGCTTCATTTCATCTATCACCGCATAAAAGGTCACAATTGCCTTAATATTCAGCTTGCGGGAATGGATCATATGCACACTGAGATCCTCAATCTCCCACTTCAGGCAGATTTTATCCCCGTTTTCCACTCCTTCCAGGTTCAAAATCTCATCAAATGGGAGTTTCGCCTCAAGGCTGTACACATTTTTATCCTCATCCCCCACATAGAGTACATTGGCGATCAGATTTCCCCGGATAAAAGCTTTTCCGTCGCTTAACCGCACTTCGTCCATGGAGACATTTCCCTTGCTCTGAATGATCCGTCCAATATCCGGCTTGGCATCCGGCACATTGTAATCCACATCAAAGGTCACCTGGCTGGTTCCCCGACTTTTTACATGAAGCATCTGCACACTTTCTTTTCTTACTTCCACAATCTGCCACTCCTTTTCATTCAAAAATCACCGGAGCTTTCCGGTATGTCATTTTTACCACAATATAAGGATACGAAGGAGGAGAAAATGCTGCATTTTCTTTGGTCGGCCCCAGCAGCTTTGTGTGAAAATAAATGGCATCTGAGGTACAGCCCAGCTCCTCCACTGAAATACTGTAGCCTCCGCAAAGCTGTCTGCCGTACCCTTTTACCAGAAACAGTTCCTTTCCACTTTGATAGGTAAACTGAAATTCCTTTTCCTTTTTCTCCTGGATCATGGCAAGAATCTCCCTGGGCACATCTTCCTGCTTTACAATGGAATATTTTAATGCCCGGTGAGGTTCTTCCTCTATTTTTACAAAACGGCATCCTGCCGCAGCCACGGCAATCCACAGGATCAGCCCCAGAAGAGCTGCTGTTTTTTTCATCCGGCACCTCTATCTGTCAGTTGTTATTTATTCTATGAGGAAATAAAAAGATTTATTGCAACTATTTTTCAAATTCCGTATAATAAAAATGATGTTAGGGTCAAAAGGTATTTTGCTCCTAACTTGATAAACAAGAGAGGAAAAGAAGCTATGATTCGTTTTATTTTGTGCGTTATCGTGGTAGTGGGATTTCTGATCCTGTCCATCCCCATTTTACTGGTGGAATGGATCATCGGTAAATTCAATCCCATGGCAAAGGAGATCAGTTCCCTGCGGATTGTACAGGCTGTATTCCGGTTTATCCTGTGGGTAGCCGGGGTGAAGCTCACAGTGCTTGGCGAGGAAAATGTGCCAAAGGATGTTCCGGTTCTCTATATCGGAAACCACCGAAGCTTTTTTGATGTACCCCTGACCTATCCACGATGCCCTATCCGCACCGGCTACATTGCCAAGAAAGAGATGGAAAAAGTTCCCCTTCTTTCCACCTGGATGAAGCGGCTTCACTGCCTGTTCCTGGATCGCAAGGATCTGAAACAGGGATTGAAGACCATCCTTACTGCAATTGAAAAGATTAAATCCGGTATTTCCATCTGTATTTTCCCGGAAGGTACCCGCAATAAAAATGAGGATGAACTGGATATGCTGCCATTCCATGAGGGAAGCTTCAAAGTCGCAGTCAAGGCGAACTGTCCTATCATTCCCATGGCCATCAGCGGTTCCGCAGATATCTGGGAAGCGCATTTTCCAAAGATCAAAAAGACCCACGTCATCCTGGAATATGGAAAGCCAATCTACGTAGATCAGCTGGAAAAAGAGGATAAAAAGCACCTGGGAGCTTATACCCAGAACATCATTCATGAGATGCTGGTGAAAAACCAAAAGCTACGGTAGCTAACCGGATTCAGACAAAATGCCACCAAATGAGGCCTCAGATTGCGGGAATATAATTGCTACAAAAGGCCAGAAGTAAAGTGCTGATATTAAACTCAGACTTTACCTCTGGCCTTTTTGATTGTGTCCTGTTTACGACTTCCGGGATTTTTCCCTTCCTGCATTTCTACTTTCCCGCATTTTCACCTGCGCCCGCACTTCCTTTGGCGCTCCCCCGTAATTTTCTCGGAATTTCCGCAGAAAACCTTTGTAATTAGAAATTCCATTTTTATCCAGAAGAAAGGTGATGCTTTCCTCCCCTTCCACCAGCTGGTGATAAAAATGGTCCATACGGATCTGATTTACATAAGCAAGGAATGTCTGTCCTGTATATTTTCGAAACAGCCTGCAAAAATGCTCCGGCGTCACAGATAAAAGCCCTGCCGCATCTGCCAGGGAAATATTCTCCCCATAATGTTCTCTCACAAATTCCATACACAGCTTCATCCGTTCCAGATCTCGCACAGTTCTGTGTCCGCTGTCCGGAGAATCTTCACTTCGCACACCCTCGGTATACAAAAGAAACAAAAGCCGGTAAACAGCCGAAAGTACCAGCAAATGATAACCTTCTGTTTTTTCTTCATACAGCCTGGCAATCTCACGAAAAATCTCAGCAAGGCGAAAGCTCAGACTTGTGGTATTATTTTCTCCCGGAAAAAATTCCTGAAACCGGAGAAATTTCCAGTTAGCCGAAACCCTTTCCAGATGCACCGGTGGAATCTGCAAAAGATAAAACTTTGTCTCCCCATGGGTGAAGGTATAGTGGATATCATTGGAATTTATCAAAAAAACATCCCCGCTGCCCAGTTCATAGCTTATATCATTGATCGACGCAGTGATCCTGCCATCTGTCACAGAGAGAATTTCCAGATGCTCATGCCAGTGTGCAGGTATAAGCTGATCTGTACTAGTTACAAAGGTAAAATGCAGCTTTCCAAGATGGTCATCCAGAACATTTTCATACTCTACACGCATGTCTTCCCCCTATGATAAAAATCAAAATTATCCCGTTATTTTTATTTAAACTATACTCGCTTCCGTTAAAAATATCAAGAAAGACCTATAAACGAAACAATAAAACATCTAGCACACTTTTTGTTTATAAAGTACAATGGCATCATCAAATCTGAACAACTATATTTCACAATAAATTTCAAGGAGGATCTATCACCAAATGGACAAGTGGACAAGAGTAAAATTCCAGCCAAACCTTCCCTTAAAAGAAAGTGGCCGTGTAACTGCAAGCAAAGAGCATATCCAGCTCTCCAAAGAAGCAGCCAAGGAAGGTATGGTACTTTTAAAAAATAAAAATGGGCTTCTGCCTCTGGCATCCGGTTCCAAGATCGCCCTTTTCGGAAAGGGCAGCTTTGACTATGTAAAAGGCGGCGGCGGAAGCGGTGACGTTTATACCGCTTATGTCCGCAATCTTTATGAAGGCCTGAAGGCTCAGGAGACAGCGGTTCAGATCTATGAGCCTTTATCCGCATTTTACCGCACAGATATCCGGCATCAGTATGAAGCCGGCGCAGCACCTGGAATGACCGTAGAGCCTGAGCTGCCTGCCAAGCTTGCTGATGGAGCAAAAGCATACGCAGATATCGCAGTAGTTGTGATCAGCCGTTTCTCAGGAGAAGGCTGGGATCGTTCCAGCATCGAATGCAACAACGAATTTAACCCGTGGGACAATGAAACCTCCATGCCAAAGATTTCCAAAGAGGTTTTCCCAGATGGGGATTTCTACCTTACTTCCCGTGAAAAAGCCATGCTTTCCATGGTAAAAGACCGCTTTGACAAGATTGTTGTGGTTCTGAACATTGGCGGCATCATCGACCTTTCCTGGATAAAAGACGATGACCAGATTTCTTCTGCCCTTCTTGCATGGCAGGGTGGTATGGAAGGCGGACTTGCCATGGCAGAGCTTCTCACTGGCAATGGCAATCCTTCCGGTAAGCTGGCTGATACCTTTGCGGCAAAAACCGAGGATTATCCTTCCACAGCAAACTTCCACGAATCCTTTGATTATGTAAACTATACAGAGGATATTTATGTGGGCTACCGCTATTTTGAGACTATCCCAAGAGCAAAAGAGAAAGTGGTTTATCCGTTTGGTTACGGCCTTTCCTACACCACCTTCTATCTGGATATTCCCGTTGTGGAGCAGACAGAAGACGAAATCTGCGCCACAGTTCAGGTCACCAATACAGGTGACGCAGCTGGTAAAGAAGTGGTACAGCTCTATTTTGAGGCTCCTCAGGGTATGCTCAAAAAACCTGCCCGTCAGCTGGCTGCTTTTGCAAAAACAAGACTTCTCCTTCCAGGTGAGACCCAGCTTATCCGTCTCTCCTTCAAGAAGGAAGATATGGCATCCTACGATGACCTTGGAAAGATTGCAAAATCCGCTTATATCCTGGAAAAAGGAATTTATAAAATCTACGCTGGTACCTCTGTACGGGATATCGAAGAAATCGATCAGATGGAGATTTCCGAAAACGTGATCACCAGACAGCTTTCTGCTCATCTGGTTCCAAACAGCCTGAAAGAGCGTATGCTTTCCGATGGCAGCTTTGAAGCTCTTCCACAGTCTGAATGTCCGGATATCAATGAATGTGTATTTGAGAAAATGAAGCCTGGTACAGAGGAAGGCCTTACCCCGGCAGTACGGAGCTGCAGCCGCGGCGCCCTCTTTGACACTTATGGTAAAAAACAGTTTATCGACGTTGCCCAGGGAAAGCTTTCTCTGGATGAATTTATGGCACAGTTAAGTGACGACGATCTGCTCCACCTCCTTGGAGGCCAGCCAAATACAGGCGTTGCCAATACCTTTGGATTTGGGAACCTGCCGGATTACGGCGTACCTTCCATTATGACAGCAGACGGCCCTGCTGGTCTTCGTATCGGCAGTGAATGCGGTGTCTGCACTACAGCATGGCCATGTGCCACACTTCTTGCCTGCACCTGGAACCCGGCTCTTATCCAGCAGATCGGCCAGGCCGGCGCAGAGGAAGTAAAAGAGAACAACCTTGCTGTATGGCTTACTCCTGCCGTAAACATCCACCGGAATCCTCTCTGCGGAAGAAACTTTGAGAACTATTCCGAAGATCCGCTGATCGCCGGTAAAATGGGCGCTGCCATGGTAAAAGGTATCCAGTCCCAGCATATCGCAGCTTCTGTGAAGCATTTTGCAGCAAACAACAAAGAAACGAATAGAAAGCACAGCGATTCCCGTGTTTCTGAAAGAGCCCTCCGTGAAATCTACCTGAGAGTTTTTGAGATCATTGTAAAAGAGGCTCAGCCATGGACAATCATGTCCTCCTACAACGCCATCAACGGACATCGAGCTTCTGAGAATCATGAGCTTCTGGAAGATATCCTCCGGGGCGAGTGGGGCTTCAAGGGCATGGTCACCACAGACTGGTGGACCAGAGCAGAACATTACAAAGAGATCAAGGCTGGAAATGATATCAAGATGGGTACCGGTTTCCCGGATCGTGTAAAAAAAGCAATGGAAATGGGACAGCTTGGACGTCCGGAGCTGGAGCATTGCGCAAGAAGAGTTCTGGAACTGATTTTAAAGATTGACTGATAATGCAGATGGGCCAAGGATTTATAAAATCCAAGGCCCTCTTTTTATATTCTTTATTTTCGTACAGATGAATACATATGCAGCCAGGGCACCGGTGAAGTAATCTCGGAAAAATGTTCTCTGCAAATTTCCTTTTTTTCTCCATTCTCACCCAGAATCAGCAGTCGATCTGCCATTGCCAGGGAATCCGACAGATTCAGGGACAAAATCACCACTGCAATCCCCTTATCCAGAAATTTCTCCAACATACTCCAAATAAACATTCTGTGTTCCAGATCCGCTCCACGAAACGGCTGAATGCAAAAAAGAATATCCGGCTTCTGCAAAAATATCCGGGTATACACCAGCTGATATTTCTGCTTTTCGCTTAACTCATCCACAGACATATCAAAAACTTCCGGCCCCAATATAGAACTGTACTCATTTCGGATACTGTTCCGCAAATGCCTGTTATGCCAGATAGATGGCACCTTCTCAGCCAGACAGATACAAAGATTATTCATATAATCCAATTCCGGAAAAATCATAGTTTTTGTAGTACGCTCCTGGATCACTGCAATTTTACTGTTTCCCGGAATTTTAGTTCGTTTTCCTTTTAACAGAATGTCGCCGTTTTCCGGAAAAAAATCTCCGGATAAAATTCCCCTGATTTCTTCCATCCCATCGGCGTTCATAATCTGTATAGCCATGCATTCCCCTTTATGAACGTCAATAGAAAATTTACCGGCAAATTCATCTCCATAACCTCTCCACTGAAAAACAACCGGAGCAGTCTGTTGCCCTTCCCTTTTTTCTGTGTGATAACGTACCATGTCATTATATTCAGACATATAGGTCACAGGTGGATCGTGAAACAGTTCATTTTTCTCCAGCACTTTCTGGACTCTTCCATTGGTAAACAGCGTACACCTGTCACAGATACTGGAAATCTCTTCCAGATGAGAACAGATATAGAGAAAAGAAAAACCTTTTTTCACATAATGGCGGATGATACCATGAAGTTTTTTCAATTCATCATCACTGATAAGAGCTCCTACCTCATCCAGTACGATCAGATGATATCCCATGATCACCGCACGGAGCAGCTCCACAATGATCCTCTCAAAGGCAGAGAGCCTTTCCACATCTTTGTCCAGCGGAATATCCACTCCAATATCATCAAAAAATGGCTGCACCTGCTGATTCAGGATTTTGGTCCGGATCACCCACTGGTGAAAGCCCGGTCGCAGCACAAAAATATTATCTGCAATATTCAGATTCCCTACCAGGGAGCTTTTTTCCTGAATAACACTGATCCTGTTTGCAGGCTTGTAATGCTCTTTCCAGGTATTTACTTTCTCCCCGCCATAATAGATGTAGCCGTCATAGAGAGGCAAGTTTCGTTCCAGAAGCTTCAGAAGAGCTGTTTTTCCATGGCTGTTTACCGGAAGGAAGCCCATAATTTCCCCCTGAAAGATCTGAAGGTTAAAATCCTCCAGTTTCACAACCTCATCCTCTTTGTAAGTTACACGCTCCATTCTGAGAACTTCATTTCTCATGCCAGTACACTCCTGTTTTTCACCTGTCTGTCATCAGTAAGCACCGGAATAGTGATTTCCACATCCGTGCCTTCACCTGGCACAGAATAGACATGCATGCCATATTCATCCCCAAAGATCAGGTGAATTCTGTTATTAACATTTACCAGTGCGATTCCGCCCTGTTTTTCCTCATTATCATGAAAAGCCTTTGTAGATTTTCCTAACTTCTGATTCAGTTTTGCAAGAGTTCTCTCATCCATTCCCACACCGTCATCAGAAATGCGAATGATCAGGCGATCTCTGGTACATTGAAACCGGATATAAAGGTTTCCTCCGCCAACCTTCAATTCCACTCCATGGATAATGCTGTTTTCCAGGATCGGCTGCAAGGTCAGCTTGGGAATTCTGCAATTCATGATTTTCTCATATTCTGCAACATCATAATCAATGTGAAGCTGCAAGCGGTCCCCGAAACGATATTTCTGGATTCCAAAGTAAGTCTCGCAGTTGTCCAGTTCTTCCTCTACAGAAACCAGATTTTCTACCTTGGTAATAGTATATCGAAAAAACCTTGCCAGAGCCTCTGTCATATCTGCCACTCCATCCAGTCCTGCAATGATCGCCTCCCCACGGATACTCTCCAATGTATTGTAAAGGAAATGGGGATTGATCTGATTTTGCAAGGCCAGGTACTGCGCCTGTCTTTTGTTCAGATCCATATACTGTGGAGAACGTACAATACGGTCCACCAGTTCCATCTGCTGCTGGAGCGCAGGCGTCAGGTTCAACAACTCCATGTCATCTTTCTCAGAAAAAATATATCCTTCCAGGAAACGGTTCAGCATTTTTTCACACCGCATATAAGGATTGCGAATCCAGAACCAGCAAACTATGGGATAGAAAATTGCGAATATTGTTATCATTACAGCTACCCACCAAGGTGTCCTGTCTTTATATGCCAGTAACAGCAGTATTGCTGACAGAATGATTAAAATACCTGAGGTGATTGTTCCCATAGCAAAGGCCCGATTGGATATGTATTTCAGTTTTTCTTTGAATTTCATAGGCTGAGATTCCTCTCTGTGATTTTAATACTCATCCATACAATTTTCTGTAGGTAGACGGTTTCACCCCTGCCGTTTTTTCAAAGGTATGGGTAAAATGCTTGGGATCGTTATACCCCACCTTCCGGCAGATTTCGGTCACAGGAAGATTTGATTCCCGAAGAAGCAGTTTTGCCTGCTCTATTCTTACGTTGATCAGGTATTTCGCAAATCCCTCTCCTTCTGTTTTCTTAAACAAAGCACTGAAATAGGCCGTGCTTAATCCAACCATTTCACTGACTTCTTCCAATGTCAGGGGATCACTGTAATGATTCTGGATATATTCTTTTGCCTTGCGGACTGGCCGGATGGTATCGTTTTCATACCGGTCAGCCTGTTCCTGAAGATATTTCTGCTGGAAATCCCCAAAGCAGGCAAAAACTTCTTCGATTTTTCCACATTTGTCACACTGTCTGCGAAATTCCTCCACAGTAGCAGTTCGTTCCGGAATCTGGATACTTGCTGCAAAAATATCAGCAGCTGCATATACCAGTTCAAAGATTTCACAGCCACGGATTTCTTTTGCCCTGTTCACCGCATCCTGCAGGGTTTCCAATGCTTCTGCTGCATTTTGTGTGCTGGAAATTTCCACTGCATGGGTGATATCACGAAGATACTTTTTCAGCAATTCACTTTCCTGAAGTTCAGACGGTCCTCCCAGACGGTCAAGGACACGT
>OLOW01002261.1_pt1 | contig 13150 bp, 11 predicted proteins | sample 1672801 | NCBI WGS metagenome assembly OLOW01 (sample SAMEA3136725, study PRJEB25190) | human gut metagenome | biome: human gut; feature: human-associated habitat; material: faeces | place: Austria | collected 2013 | reverse complement strand
TCAGCACGCCCAGATTACGCTGGACACGTCTTGTGTTGTAATAGCGAATATACTGTTGAATCATCTGAACAAGCTCGTGCTTGCTGGTGAACCGTCTGCCGTAATATCAATCCTGGAGCCTGCTTCTTTGGGGAATGATCTTAATGAGATTACCGTTACGGTCGGTGGTTATGATTGCAGCAAAGCGTATATCAATCGGCATTGATCTTGTCGGAAGGAAGATTCACAATAATGCTTGCCGCAATGCACAAAAGACCTAAAAGCTGCATCGGGTGCAGCGCTTCGTGCAGGATAAGAACGCCGAAAACCAGCGCGGATGCAGGTTCGACGGTTGATAAAATTCCAGCTTCAAAAGCGGAAATCCTGCGCATTCCAATCTGAAAGAGCGCATAAGCAAGGATTCGGTGCAAAAGCGCAACTAAAATGATCACGCCCCATGCCCATGCCGCAGTGTAGAGCTTCAAGGCGCCTGTTGCCGCACAAAAAAGACCCAGCACCGGGATGTTCGCTAGCGAAGAATAGAAGGTGACTACGGTGGTTGGGATACCATTGAGGCTGGACTTTTCCATGTACACAATATAAAATGCCCAGAAAACACCGGAGATAAGTGCCAACAGCATCCCTCTGAAACTCGTTGCCAAATCGGATGTAAGCCCCATGAACAAAACGCCTAGGAGTGTCAAGATCAGAGCAAGGATGTTTCGCCTCGTAAAGTGCTGGCGGAAAAACAGCCGCAGACCGAGCGTGATGAGCGCCGGATAGACAAAGTGCAGTGTCGTTGCCATACCGACGGGAATATAGGAGTAAGACGAGTAGAGGAAAAGCGCTGTTCCTGTTGCACCGATCGCTAGAACCGAGAGCTTGCCAAGCGTTTTCCGGTCTACGCGCAGACTGACACCCTGCATTTTGGCAAGGAGCGCCAGTGGCAGCAGTGCGAAGACGGACGACCACACAATGGTCAAAGGTCCGCTGCCACCGCAGGAATAGGTGAGTTTCTGTAAAATCGGCACAAGCCCGAACAATGCGTCTCCGGCGCTCAACGCCAAAGCATATTTCCATTGCCGTTTGTGCATGGGCTAAGATTGACTGACAGAAAGAATGTTGTGGATCTTTTCATCGGTCTCGGCTGCTTTATCAGGCGGCAGGAGACCAATTTCAATTTGGTAGGTCTGCGACTCGTTTGCGGGAAGATAACTTTCCATGTGGTGCTGCTTGCAGTAGGTGTAGCCGAGGTGCTCTGCTGTCGCAGGAAGAACCATCCCCATCGCATCCTCGGGACCGGTGCGTGCAATCCAGCGCAGACCAATGGGAAGCTTCTCCGGGGCAAAGCGCACATAGCACGCGCAGCCGTCCGGCAAAACCTGCATACAGTACGCATACCCGTCCGCGTCGTGCTGGTAGTGAACGGTCGAGCAGATCTCGGGCTCGTACATCTGGCTGTCCTTGTCGACGACGTCCTGAATTTCTGGCATTTTCTGAAGCTTTTCGAAAAACGTGTTGTACGCCTGCTTCTTTTCCTCGCTCAGACGGGAAGACAGCGCGTAATGCGGATGAATGTCTTTATGGTACGCCGAATAGGAAAGACGCGAACCGTCGACCGGCCGGAAGTTGATGTGGCACATATAGAAATACTCTAGGGAATCCGGACGAAGATTTGTGAATTTCACGTTCACTTCGATTGTTGTCGCAGTTTCATAGAGCTTGTAGAAGACCTCAAAGAGGTAATCTGTCCGGAAGGCTCTGGTGTGGCGGTAGCGTCCGCCGACGCAAAGGAACTTTCCGCGTTCGTCTTCACCGTTTGTAAGATAGGCGTCGGAGAACGGCGCAAACGGGAGCTCACCGTGCTGCGGATGCGTGTCCTGCGAAGTAGGATTTCCCATGGCCGTCAGACCGCAGTGCAGCAGGAACATACCGTAGTTGGCGTGGAACAGCTGCGTGGGAATGGGATCTTCGAACATCGATTTCATCGTTAGGTCGTGACCGAGAAACGACATCCGCCAGATCTGCTGACCCTGATAGGGGAGGACGAGGAATTCACCGTTTTCATTTGCCGCGCGGATGGCGCACACGCCACTGTCGTAGCGAAACAGACTTGCGCGAAGACAACCGAAGCTTAAGACGGCGCGTTCTTTTTCCGAAAACTGGTCAGGGTATAGAAAAATTTTGCTTTCCATATGGTTCGCTCTCCTCTCAGAAGCCGAGTTCATACAACTCGCCCAATGCCTTACCGAATTCCTCAATGCCGTTTTTGTGGACACAGATGCCCGTTTCAAAACGGAAACCAAAGGTATCGGACAGCAAGAAATTGTCTGTCTGGAAGGTGTACTCGGGCAGAATGATGTAGTCGGGATCGTCGTTTTTTGGGCGGTAGGACTCGACTTCGGCAAGCCCGAGACCGTGCAGCGGGTCATAAACATAGTGCTCTTTCATGCCGGAGTCGACAAAAAGGTCGTAATACGCTTTGTCAATTTCAGACATATGAACTCCTGCGCGGGTGTGCTCTTTCGTCCAGTTATGCACCAGTCTTCCAAACTCGACAAGTTTCCGCTGCTCGGGCGTGAACGCCCCCATGCTGACGGGGACGCCGATGGAGCCACAATAGCCGTCGATGCTGGCAGATAAGCCCAACTGCACGAAGCTGTTTCGCTTCAGTGCCCGATCGGGGCGTGGCCTTCCCAGCGGATGCCGCGTCGCCTCGTCAAAGAAGATGTAGTTGGGCATACCATCAGTTTCGGCGCCGTTTTCAAAGATAACACTATGCGCGATGCCGAGCAGATTGCACTCGGTCATGCCCGGGCGCATTTTCTCCAAACAAGCGTCCGTCGCCAGCTGCACGATACGGTAGCTCTCGCGCAGGCAGGCAAGCTCATTTTCAGATTTTGCTGCGCGAAGCACGCGCATAATTTCGGGCGCGTAGCTGAAGACGGCGTCAGGAAGGTCCTCGTGCATGGTCTGTTCGATGACAGTGGTGGTGTCGATGGGGTTGCCAATGGCGATTTTTGGGTGCTTGCACGTGACACCAAGTTCCGTCAGAACGTCCTGGAAGCTCGTCATGCGGAACTTTCCGGGAATTGGGTCCATACTCGAACGAAGGGCGTTGAGCGCAAAGACCTTGTCTAGCTTACAGTACTGCTGACAGTATGTCAGCCCCTCGGGACCAGTGAGCATCGCAGCCTTTCCCGATGCAGTGATGACGACACCAAGCCGTTCCCAGATGGGTGTGACGCTTGTAAAATAGCGGACATTCTGGAAATCGCCCTCGCTTCCAAACAGGAACAGCGCGTCCAGACCGCGTTCGGCGGTCATCTGTGCGGCGCGCTTTGCGCGGGTCAGATATTCTTCCTCCGGAATTCTGATCGTTTTCATAGTGAACCCCTTTCGTTATTTGGTTTCCGTTTGACTGCTTTCGAGCTGCTGCGCCAGATTTTCATCGACCACCAACACGTTCACAAGCCTTGCCCGCAGAATGCTGAGCGTGGCGTTCAGAGAATGCCGCCCGGTGGAAATGCCGATGGCGTAGGGCACTTTTCGCAGAAGCGCGGGCTCGACGGCAATGACGCGATCGTGGATACCGGCGTTGCAGGGACTTCCGTTGAGATTGTAATAGTGGCCGCAGACGCTGGCTGTGACGCCGATCTCGCTGAGCTGCAAAACGTCGGCCTTCGTCAGAGGGCCTACGCCCGTGCGCTGGTTTGCATAGAATGTCGGCCGCTCAATTTCAAAAAGTGCTGCGCCGAGCTCGGTGTATTTCTGCCGGATCGCCCGCATCATATCGCTGTTCATGATATCGATCTTGGTCAGACTGGATTTGACCATCAAAGGCGCGTTGAGCACAAAGCCCTTGCCGTTGAGCTTCGAGGCAAAGAGCGAAATGAGACCGCTGCTTTCGTCCATCGTGGCAAGCTCCGACACCGCGCCCTGCAATTGCAGCGTGTCGACGTGGATGTGGCGCGTGTTCTGTAGAGACCTTCCCGTATAGTAGCAGGCCCGACCTCTTGCAACGCCGAAGGTCATGCCGTCCTCTAAAACGTTCATCAGGTACAGCGCCACGCGTTCACCTGCCATGCGACTCTGCCGGTCGGGTGTTGCGGCGGCGGGAACGATGATGACATCCTTGAGTCCAAAAAGCATTTTGAGCTTGTGCGCCAGCTGTGCGTTTTCCGAGATCGTGTCGTGCACGACAATCTCCACCACGCCGTCCTGGATGCACTTTCGGAGAATGCGCGAGATGTTCGACCGGCTCATGCCGGTGGCCACGGCGATTTGCTCCTGCGATTCGCCGTGGATGTAGTACATCTTCGCGACGGTGATGGCGATGTTTTTTCTTTCTTCGTTGTTCATATGGGATCCTCAAAAAAATAACTGTACAGCTTACGGTACTCATTGTATACGCTTGCGGGAAAAATTGCGAGTTTTTCTGAAAGAGTGGATTTTTCCACTGGCGTGTGTTTTTCTCTCGGAAACGCCTGAAATTTTTTGGTGCAACTTTGCTACATCGACCGGTTCGTTTTGTACAGATTTATCAAAAGCCTGACCACAATTTTACAATGTCAGAAAAGCGCACCATCGATAAAAATAGCAAATGCCATTTTTTCTAGAAAATTTGACGCAAACGTGATAATTTTGTTATTCTTGGTGCATGAAGTTCCGGACTATTTCGTTGGAAACGGAGATATCGCTTATGATTGAACGTTATTCGGTTGGCATTGATTTCGGCACGCTTTCCGCCCGCGCCATCCTCGTCGACACCCACAGCGGCAAGGAAGTGTTCACCTCTATCTACGGCTATCAGGACGCCGTCATCGACCGAAGCCTGCCGCAGAGCGCGGAGGAACTGCCTGCGGATTACGCGCTTCAGAATCCTGCCGATTACATCAGCGCCGTCAAAGCGCTTTTGAAGGATATTACGAACAATGCCGGGGTCAGCCCCGAAGATATTATTTCCATCGGCATCGATTTTACGGCCTGCACGGTGCTGCCGGTGGACAAGAATTATAAACCGCTGTGCATGAACCCGCGCTTTCGCAAAAACCCGCACAGTTGGGTCAAGCTCTGGAAGCACCACGGCGCGCAGGCCGAGGCAGACGAGATCAACGAAACTGCCCGCCAACGCGGCGAAATATTTCTGGACTATTACGGCGGCTCTTCCTCAAGCGAATGGTTCTTCGCCAAGGCCATGGAGGTCTACCACAAGGCCCCAGAAATTTACGAGGCGACAGAGCTTTTTGTCGAGGCCGGTGACTGGGTGATCTGGGCGCTGACAGGCGAGATGACCACGAGCACGTGCATGGCAGGCTACAAGGCCTTCTGGAACCATGAAACGGGCTATCCAAAAAACGATTTTTTCGCCGGTATGGAGCCGGGACTCTCCGGCATTACTGAGAAGGTCATTTCGGATGTGCGGCCTGTCGGCGCAAAGGCAGGCGGCCTGACAAAGGAGATGGCCGCGCAGACGGGGTTACGCGAGGGAACGAGCGTCGCGGTCTCCATCATTGACGCGCACGCAGCCACGCCGGTGGTCGGCGTCGTCAACGACGGTACGCTCGTCATGACGATGGGAACGAGCCTTTGCCACATTCTCGTCAGCCGCAAGGAAGTGCACATGAAGGGCATCAGCGGCGTTGTCAAAGACGGCGTCATCCCGGGCTACTACGGCTATGAAGCCGGACAGGCGGCGGTCGGTGATATTTACGACTGGTTCATCCAGACGCTAGCCCCATCCGACAGCTTCGACGAAGCGGCGGAGGAAAACACAAGTCCCTTTGCCGTCATGGACCGCCGCGCGGCAAAGCTCAAGCCCGGCGAAAACGGTCTGCTCGCTCTCGACTGGTGGAACGGCAACCGCTCGATGCTCAATAACGCGAACCTCTCGGGCGTTCTGGTCGGCATGACGCTTTCGACGCAGCCGGAGGAAATTTACCGTTCGCTTATCGAGGCCACGGCCTTTGGCACACGCGAGATCGTCGAGAGCATTGAAGCGCAGGGCATTGCGATCAACCACATTTTTGCCTGCGGCGGTCTTTCGAGAAAGAGCAATCTTGTCATGCAGATCTTTGCCGACGTTTTAGAGCGCGAGATCATCGTCACCGGCGTGACGCAGACAACGGCCTACGGCGCGGCGATGTACGGCATGGTCGCAGCCGGAAAGGCGAACGGTGGATACGACACGCTGGACGAAGCAATGCAGGCGCTTTCCAAGCCGCCCTATAAGGTCTATCGCCCGAACCCGCAGCACAAAGCGGCCTACGACGCGCTGTTCCGTGATTACCGGCGCCTGAGTGCGTATTTCGGAAGCGCCAACAAAGACCTCATGGTCGGACTCAAACAGCTGAAAACGATGGCGGTCGAACAGCCGTCTGTGATATGAAACAGAAAGGGAGTAAAGTGCATGGCTAACGCGGAAAAAACAACAGGCGCGTCTGCAAGAGTCGTCATCGAGGCGGAAAACATCGTCAAAAACTACGGACATTTGCAGGCACTCAGGGGCGCGTCCCTGAAAGTCTACGCAGGGGAGGTAACGGCCCTGCTCGGAGACAACGGCGCGGGCAAATCGACGCTCGCGAATATCATCAGTGGCGCTATCCCCAGAACGTCCGGTCGGCTTCTGTGCAATGGCAAGGAGATCGATGCCCAGTCCATCCAGCAGGCGCAGGATATGGGCATCCAGACGGTCTATCAGGATCTGGCGCTGGCCCCCGATTTGAACGTGCCGTGCAACATTTTCCTCGGCCGCGAGATCATCAAGCAGTCGTTCTTCGGAAAGCTGTTCAACATTCTCGACATGAAGCAGATGGAGAAAATCAGCCGCGAGCATCTGGCGGAACTCGGCATCGGTCTGAAATCCATGACGGTCCCGGTCAAGTCCCTTTCCGGCGGCGAACGGCAGGCGCTGGCAGTCGCGAAAGCGGTCGCGTGGTGTGAGTCGGTCCTCATTATGGACGAGCCGACCGCAGCCCTCGGCGCAAGACAGCAGGCACTCGTGTATTCGACCATGCGGGCCGCGGCAGACAAGGACCTCGGCGTGATCGTCATTTCCCACGATATCCCGAAGATGCTCGAGGTTTCCGACCGCATCTACATCATGCGTCAGGGCGAGGTGATCGCGAATCTTGTCTCCCGCGAGACGAATTTGCAGACTGTGCTGTCACTGATGCTGACAGGCAAAGCATAAAGAGGGAGGAAGAACTATGGCAACGAATCCAAACGTAGAAGAAAAGAAAGCCGTTGAAGATATTCTGCACTCCAAAGGCGTTTCCAGCGTCGCGCAGAAGGACAAGACGCCGTTTCAGAAATTCTTGAGCTCGTCGATCGCCTTCGTTATCGCGCTGGAAGTACTGCTGATTTTGATCTTCGGTCTGACGGCGCAGCCCGGGACCTTCCTCACGGTCAGCAACATGATGAATATCCTCATGAACTCGGCGCAGATGATCATTCTGGCCGTCGGCCTGACCTACGTCATCAGCAGCGGCTACTTCGATCTTTCCGTCGGCATGAACCTGATCCTCTGCTCGGTCGTGGCGGCAAAAGTCTTCAAGCTCGTCGCGGGTACCCCGGCGGAGATCAGCCAAGGTCTGTATCCGCACATGGCGCTCGGCGTCATCGCGGCCATTATCACGGCAATTGTCATCGGTATGGCGGGCGGCGCACTCAACGCCTTCGCGACCTCGAAGCTCAAGCTCATCCCGTTTATTGCGACGCTTTCGACGATGTACATCCTGCAGGGCATCGCGATGGTCATCTGCAACGGCGCACAGGAAAAGCTTCTGCCGCGTGCGTTTCAGACTTACTTCGGTCACGCCAAACTCTTCGGCGTCGTTCCCTATCAGGTCATCGTGGCGATCGTCATTGGCATCTGTTTGCACCTGATTATGAAGTATACGCGCTTCGGCCTGCACGTACGAGCGATGGGCTCGAACTGTGAGTCCGCAAGAAGAGCAGGAATTAAGATCGTCTCCAATAGCTTCCGCATCTATCTGATGATGGGCGCACTGGCTGGCGTAGCGGGGATCTTCGATATCACTCGCTTTGCAACCACGAACCCATCCGGTCACACGACCGACGGCATGATGGCGATTATGGCCGTCGTCATGGGCGGCACGAGTATGAAAGGCGGCATCGCCTCTGTCTGCGGCTCGATGCTGGCAGTGCTCATCCCCGTCACGCTGCAGATCGGCATGATCGTCCTTGGCATCAACTCGTTCTATCAGCTCATCGCCATCGGCATCTTCCTCGTCATTGCCGTGTACGTGGACTATGTCCGCAACATCCGCACCGGCAAATAACCAAGTGGTGTCCCGGGCCCTGCCGGGGAAACCGATCAGGGCCCGGTTTTTGCGCCAAACGCAACATAAATAAATAACAAGGAGGCAACAAAATGAAAAAGAGCGTATCCATTCTGCTGATCCTGGCCATGCTTCTGGGTGTGCTGACGGCCTGCGCACAGACCACGGCTCCCGCAGAAACAACCGAAACCAAGACGGAAACCACCGAACCCGCACCCGAGACCACCGAAGCTGACGCGACCGAGGCTGAAACCGAGGCTGCCGCAGAAGAGGCGGAGCAGGAAGCCGAAGAAACCGACCGTCTGTACATCGCGGCCGTCGCTGCAGAAGTCGGCATTCCGTACTTCACCACCATGCAGTGGGGCGCCATGGACGCGGCGAAGGACTACAACGTCGAGCTCTACTGGACCGGCCCTGCCGAGTGGGACTTCAGCAAGCAGCAGACCTTCATTGACGGCGTTATGGCCACAAACCCTGACGCTTTGATGCTTGTCCCGACGGACAACTCCGCACTCGTTACCTACGTTGACACCTGGATGAAGGAAGGTACCCCCGTCATCTGCACGGACCTGTTCCTGATGGAGCCAGTTGACCTTGTTGGATACTCCTCTGACCCGTACTCCGGCGGTGCGGAAGCAGCTAAAATCTTCTTTGAGCAGAACGGCGAAGGTGGCGTCTACCAGCCTGTCGGCACCAATCCCGGCGCTTACGGCGCGAACCTTCGTGTGCAGGGTTTTGTGGAAACCATGCAGTCCCTCGACCCGAGCTGCAAGATCCTCGATACGCTGTATCCGAGTAACGATGCCAATAAGGCAGCGCAGCTTGTCTCTGCAGCGCTGACCGGCAATCCCGACATGAGTGGTGTTTTCTGCGCGGTTTCCGCGTGTGCTGCCGGCGCGGCTTCTGCCATCATTGAGGCTGGCAAGAGCGGCGTTGTCAAGATCGCATCCTTCGACGCTGACCCTCAGCAGGTTCTCGACCTCAAGGCTGGCACCTATGACGTCTTGATCGCGCAGGATCCGTATCAGATGGGCTATGACGCTATCATGAACCTTGCCAAGTACGTCCGCGGTGAGTTGACCGACGCTGACTTCACTGAAAAACAGGTTCGCTATCCGATGTGCGCCTTGACTCGCGACAACGTCGACGATCCTGCGTACAAGCAGTACAAGTACATTGCTGAGCTCTCTGAGGTTGGCTACTAAGCCTTAGCTTTTCCGTAAGCATAAATTCAAATCGTTAATTACCCGGCTTGACCGGAGATTTTATAAGGAGAAATTCATATGTCTATCAAAGTTTTGTATGTTGGTGATACGCAGGTTAATGTGCAGACATCCATTAAGGGTATCGACAGCTGGACCTTCGCTTATTACAGCGATTCTGCCCGCTATCTGAGAAACGCGCTTAGAGCTGCCGACGACATCATTCTCGACCATATTCCGTCTATGAACTGCATTGCAGATATGCCCTCCACTGTGGAAGAAATGAAACAGTATGATGCCATTCTGGTCAGCGACGTCGGCTACAACAACATCGTCTTCCAGCCGGGCAATGTCCAGCCTTTCAAGGTTCCGATGGGTCCCGACCGTGTCAAAGCACTCTGCGAGTACGTCAATCAGGGCGGCGGCTTCATGATGATCGGTGGTTGGCTGTCCTTCTCCGGTATGCAGGGCAAGGGTATGTACGGCGGTACGAAGGTTGAAGAACTTCTTCCTGTTACTTGCATGCCGCGTGGTGCTGATGATAGAATGGAGATCACCGAAGGTTACGCTATGCAGCTCGACGATCCCAACCATCCCATCGTCAAAGACATTGACTGGAGCGTTCCGTATATGCTTATGGGTTACAACAAAGTCTATCTGCGTGAAGATGCACACCTGGTCGCGTCTTACAACGGCGACGTGCAGATCGCAACTCGTCAGGTTGGCAAGGGGCGTTCCTGCGTCTATACCTCCGACGTTGGCCCCCACTGGGCGGGCAATTTCCTGGAGCATCCGGAGTATGCACATTTCTGGCAGCAGATCACCCGCTGGGTTGCCGGCGCGATCTAAGCTGGTATTCCGTACAAACCAACAGCAAGCGAAAGACAGGGACTGTGCGAGCAGTCCCTGTTTAGATTATTAAGATAAATGGCACTTTAGAGAAGAGCTTGCGCCTCAACTCGTGTATATTTTTGTCCCATTGGAGCAGAAATTCTACATTTGCGAGGTAATAAGTATGTTTCCAGCCAACGAGGCTGCTGGATAGCATGGATATTCATTTTGGGTTTGTGTCTGCTGGCGCGAGCTCCATGAGTTTTTCAAACAGCGGTGAAAGAGAGGCATTATGAAAAAACAACGCGGCGTCTTTTGCTTTTTTATTCTATATTTTCTGTTTTGGATGGGAGAGAACGCTCTGTCATCCTATCTCGGTATTTTTTATGAAGCAAAGGGTCTTGGCGGTGTGCAAATCGCGGTCATCAACAGCGTGTTTTCCATCGCCGTGGTTGCTGCAGCGTTGTTTGCCGGAGCTATTGGAGACCAAATCTCAAGCACTCGGAGTCTTCTTTTGGCGCTCTCAATCGCGATGATCCTGGGAACGGCGCTTTTGTATATCAGTGCATCTTACACAATGATCTTGCTTTCTGTCATCATCTATGGCGTTGGATATTCGCCCTTTAACGGTGTCGCTGATCAGATGCTTATGAATCGGCTAGAGAATCACCCGGAGCGCTTTGGTCAGATACGAATGGGCGGTACCATTGGGGCAGGCGTCGGCGTGGTTTTGGCGGGGCTTTTGATGCAACATGGAAGCCGCTTTTCAGCGCTTTTTATGATTTACTGGACTGCGGCGGCATTGTGTTTTCTGGCTGTGCTGCGCCTTCCAAAGCAGGCAGGTATGAAAGAACGCGCAACCTGGAGAGATTATCTTCTCGTTGTGCAGCACAAGAGATTTCTTCCAATCTACCTGACACTTATCGTTTGGGGTCTTACAGAGTCTTCTGTCATGCAGTTTCAAGCACTTCACATCGTGGCAAGCGGATATCCGCAGGCGTACACGAGCATTTTCATCGCCTTTGCGATGGTGGGCGAGGCAATCATGTTTGCTTTGGCTCCAAAACTCCAGAAAAAACTCGGTGAGGACCTTCTCATTGGTCTTGCGTTCCTACTGCAGTTCTTCAGAGTTGGCACGCTCGCACTCGTTGGGTGGATCCCCATTTACGTGACGACATTCTTCCAGTTTACAGGTGGCGGGGCTTATGCGGCGGTGTATTCGACCATTACGCAGAAAGTAAGCAATAGCTTCCCACAATCCATCAGCTGCTCGGCGCAGAATCTGAAGCTTGTCGCATACCGCGGTGTGGGTATGACGTGCGGGCTAATGCTGATCGGCATTTTTTATAAGGAAGGAACGTCTGCCGCTGCATTTTTGATTTTGGCCATCTGCGCGCTGGTTGCGTGCCTATACTACGCAGCGCTTGGTGTAAAGGAGAGGAAATGTGTTTCTTAACATTTTCTCACAAAAATTCCGCAGCTGCTCGAAAAAAAGTATCGACCGCAAACTTCACCTGCTCCTCCGGGGTCTTCCCGATGGCCCAGCCGTTGAGCGTTATGGAGTTTTCCCGTATTCTAACCACATCTACACTGTATTTCATCTAAAAATTGATCCTTTCTTCTTCCACCACCAGGGGACGCTTCATCACCCTGGAATTGATGGTCAGGATATATTCTCCCACAAGCCCGATGAAAAAGATCTGCACGGAGCCCAGGAAGCACATGCCGATCAGCATGGGCGCCATGCCTGCCGGGAAACGGTCCCAGTAGAGAAGCTTCATCACCAGGTACACAAAGCCCACCACGATGCTGATGAATGAGCAGATACTCCCGAATATGGTGGCCAGCCGCAGCCCCACCTTCGTGTAGGAGGTGATGCTGAGCATCGCCGCGTCGTAGAGCCTGTAAAAGTTATTGCTTGTCTTTCCCGCGCGCCTCTGGGGCTGCTCGTAGGGAATCTCCTTGCGCTTGTAGCCCAGCTCGGCCACAATGCCGCGAAGGAACGGGGTGGGGTCGTCCAACCCCCTCAATATCTCTATGAAATCCCGGTCGTAGAGCCCGGAGCCGGTGAAATGCTCGATCTGCTCCACGTCGGAAAGCTTTTTAATCAGTTTATAGTAGCAGCTTCTGAGCCAGTACATCACGGGATTCTCCTGGCTGCTGGTCTTGATCCCGATAACGATCTTGTATCCGTTCTCCCACTCCCTCACATACTGGGGGATGAGCTCCACCGGATCCTGGAAATCGCAGACCATGGTGATGACGCAGTCGCCCGTCACCTGCAGCATCCCGTAATAGGGGGAGTTGAACTGCCCGAAATTCTTCGCGTTGAAGATGGCCTTGATCTTTGGATTGCCCGCGCAGAGCCTGCGCAGGATGGGACGGGTGCCGTCCGACGAGTCGTTGTCAATGAACACCAGCTCGTAATCGTACTGGGAAAGCTCCGTCTCCAGACATTCGATCACGGCCTGGCTGATGGGCTCCACGTTCAGTTCCTCGTTATAGCAGGGAATCAGCACGCTTATCTTCTTCGTCTTCTGTTCCATATCCTTTGAATCCATCTCCTCGATACTTCTTTCTGCACTCATATATTGTAATCGCCCAGACGCTATTTGGCAACTTACAAATTCTTAAGTCTTTCCTATAATTCTGTCGATCCCTTCCTCAAAGCGGACCTGCGGCGTCCACCCGGACACGCGGCATATCTTTGAGATGTCGGGATCCAGGCTCACCACGCCCTCCGCGTTGGGAGGACGGACGCCGAATATCAGCCGGCCCTTTCCGCCGCAGCGCTCCCGCATCTTCTCCACAAATTCCCGGAGAACGCGGGTGTCC
>OLOW01002256.1_pt1 | contig 13158 bp, 15 predicted proteins | sample 1672801 | NCBI WGS metagenome assembly OLOW01 (sample SAMEA3136725, study PRJEB25190) | human gut metagenome | biome: human gut; feature: human-associated habitat; material: faeces | place: Austria | collected 2013 | reverse complement strand
CAAAATCACTTTTTTTGAACTTGGTACTTTCGGCGCTGCATCACGCCGTGGGCGCGGATGGCGTTGTTGATGTGGTGCATATAGGCGCTGTTCTCCGCGTCGGCCAGATTTTCCAGCCCGAAGTAGGCCTCCGCCTTGCGGGTGCCCGCGGTCGTCAGCACGGCGTTGCGCGCCTTCTCGTCTACGATGTAGTCGGCGTCGGCGCCCATCTCCGCGTCGTCCTTCTTGGAATCGATCTCCTTGATGCGGAAGCATTTGAGCGTCCGCGCGAAGCGGTCGGCCTTCTCGTAGAGCGGGTCGCTCTCGTCGCCGGGGCCGGAGATGATCAGCGGGGTGCGCGCTTCGTCGATGAGGATCGAGTCGACCTCGTCGACGATGGCGAACGCGTGTCCGCGCTGCACCATGCGCTCTTTGTAGATGACCATATTGTCGCGCAGGTAGTCGAAGCCCATCTCGTTGTTGGTGCCGTAGGTCACGTCGCAGGCGTAAGCCTCCCGGCGCTGGGCGTTGTCCATGTCATGAACGATGATGCCCACGCTCATGCCCATGAAGCGGAAGATGTTGCCCATCCACTCGCCCTGAAATTTGGCTAGATAGTCGTTGACGGTAACGATATGCACGCCTTCGCCGGTCAGGGCGTTCAGGTAGGCGGGCAGGGTGGCGGTGTGGGTCTTGCCCTCGCCGGTCTTCATCTCGGCGATGCGGCCCTGATGCAGGCAGATACCGCCCATGATCTGCACGGGGAACAGCCGCTTGCCGTCCACCCGCCAGACCGCTTCCCGGAAGGCCGCGAAAGCATCGGGCAGAATATCGTCTACGGTTTCGCCTTTGTGCAGCCGTTCTTTCAGAATGGGGGTCTGCCGCTGCAGCTCCTCATCGGAAAGGCCTTTGTATTTGTCTTCCAGAGCCAGAACGCTGTCCGCGATCTTCTGCAGCCGCCGTACTTCCGCGTCGTTGCTCTGTCCCAGCAGCTTTTTGAAAAAATCTTTCATTGCCACGCCGGTTAACTCCTTACCATTTGATTTGTGGGGGATGGAGAACGCGCCCTCGGGGCGGCGCAACTCATCCTTTATTATAGCATCAACCCCCGCCTGCGCGCAACCGGCAAAACACAAGCGCCCGCGTCGGCGGAAAAACAGCCTCTAAAACGGGAAAAAGAAGCGAAAAAACAAAAAACCAGCAAAAAAATCAAATTTCATCCTTTACATTGTTGCAGAAATTGTGCTATACTTCAAAAGTTGGAGTATGCCCGAAGCCATGGGCGGCTGCATGGACGGGAAATCGCCTGTGACCATGGGTCTGGCACGGCTCCTTCATCACTGACAAAGCGCGGCTTTCGCTGCGCGGGGTCTTGGGCTTTGCTCTGTTACCTCTACGCAGACATCGCCAACTTCAAGAGACCCTTGGCTCAAGAGAGCACATTCTACTGGAGGTGTAACCTAATGGCACGTATTGCGGGCGTGGACCTGCCCAGAGAAAAGCGTGTGGAAATCGGGCTTACCTACATCTACGGCATCGGCGTGGCTTCCTCCAAGGAAATCCTGGCCGCCACCGAGATCAACCCCGATACCCGCGTCAAGGACCTTACCGAAAACGAAGTCAGCAAGCTTCGTGATTACATCGAGCACCATGTGAAGGTGGAAGGCGACCTCCGTCGCGAGGTTTCCATGAACATCAAGCGCCTGGTGGAAATCGGCTGCTACCGCGGCGTCCGTCATCGTCGCAGCCTGCCTGTCCGCGGTCAGAACACCAAGAACAACGCGCGTACCCGCAAGGGCCCGAAGCGTACCATCGCGGGCAAGAAAAAGGCCACCAAGTAAGCCGCTGATCACATCGCTTATGTAGCATGGAGGGATAAACAAAATGGCACCTAAGCAAAAGCTTAAAAAGGTATCGCGCAAGCGCCGTGAGAAAAAGCTCGTGGAGCGTGGCGCCGCGCATATCCGTTCTTCCTTTAACAACACCATCGTGACCCTGACCGATACCAACGGCAACGCTCTGTCTTGGGCCAGCGCCGGCGGACTGGGTTTCCGTGGCAGCAAAAAGTCCACCCCCTTCGCCGCCCAGATGGCCGCCGAGACCGCAGCCAAGGCCGCGATGGAGTTTGGCCTGAAGACCGTCGAAGTGTATGTCAAGGGCCCCGGTTCCGGCCGTGAAGCCGCTATCCGCAGCCTGCAGGCCGCCGGTCTGGAAGTCAACATGATCAAAGACGTTACGCCCATTCCCCACAACGGCTGCCGTCCGCCTAAGCGCCGCCGCGTGTAAGGAATCATAAGGAGGACATAATTCGATGGCTACGAGCAAACAGCCTATTGCCAAGAAGTGCAGGAGCTTCGAAGTATCTCCCGCAACGATGGGATACGGCAACAAAAAGTCTACCCGGAACCCCGGGAATGCCAACCGCCGCCGCAAGGTGTCTGAATACGGCATTCAGCTGAAGGAAAAGCAGAAGGTCAAGTTCATCTATGGCGTGCTGGAAAAGCAGTTCCATAAATATTATCTGAAGGCCGCCCACATGAAGGGCATCACCGGCGACAACATGCTCCAGCTGCTGGAGCTGCGCCTGGACAACGTGGTGTACCGTCTGGGTCTTGGCAAGACCCGCCGCATGGCCCGTCAGGTCGTGACCCACGGCCACATCCTCGTCAACGGCCGCAAGGTGGACATCCCCTCCTACACGGTGAAGGCCGGCGACGTGATCACCATCCGTCAGCAGAGCGCTCAGCTGGAGATGTTCAAGGTGCTGCGGGAGGGCACCAGCGTCGTGACCCCCAAGTGGCTCACCTTCGACGCTCCCACCCTCACCGGCAAGGTGGAAGCCCTGCCTCAGCGTGACGATATCGACTTCGAGCTGCAGGAAAACCTGATCGTCGAGTTCTACTCTCGTTAGTCTTGATAAGTTACTCCCTCGATCCAATGGTATAAAACAGGAGGGTAAGACGAATGATCGCAATCGAAAAAGCGCACATCGACTGTGCGGAGCTGAGTCAAGACGGCACCTATGGCAAGTTCATCATCGAGCCGTTGGAACGCGGCTTCGGCAACACGCTGGGCAATGCCCTGCGCCGTGTGCTGCTCAGTTCGCTGCCCGGCGTTGCGGTGACCACCATCAAGATCGAAGGAATTCAGCATGAATTCTCCACCGTCCCCGGCGTGACCGAGGACGTGAGCGAAATCATCCTGAACCTCAAAGCGCTGTCCGCAAAGCTGTATTCCGACCAGATGAAGACCGTCACCATCGACGTGAAGGGCCCCTGCGAGGTAAAGGCTAAGGACATCGTGGTGGACGACGAATTGGAATTCGTTGACCCCGAGGCCCACATCGCCACTCTGAATGAAGACGCTCATCTGCAGATGACGCTGACGGTCGACAGCGGCCGCGGATATGTGAGTGCGGATAAGAACAAGTATCCGAACATGCCTATCGGCGTGATCCCGATCGACTCCATTTTCACCCCCATCAAAAAGGTGAACTACTCCGTTTCCGACACTCGCGTTGGTCAGATTACCGACTACGATAAACTGACCTTGGAAGTGTGGACGGACGGCAGCGTACAGCCGGATGAGGCGATCAGCCTGGCGGCGAAAATCTTGACGGAGCATCTGACCCTCTTCGTTGGCCTGACCGAACAGGTGACCACCATCGCCTTCACCGATCAGGAAGACGACAAGAAGGAAAAGGTGCTGGAAATGACCATCGAGGAGCTGGATCTGAGCGTCCGCGCTTACAACTGCTTGAAGCGCGCCGGCATCAACACCATCTCCGAGCTGGTGCAGCGCAATCAGGAAGACATGATGAAGGTCCGCAACCTCGGCCGCAAGAGCCTGGAGGAAGTGGAGCAGAAGCTGGAAGCGCTCGGCCTCAGCCTGCGCCCCAGCGAAGAATAACAACCCTTGATGAACATGCAGGAGGATACAGACCATGGCACAACGCAAATTGGGCCGCACTGCCGACCAGCGCAAGGCGTTGCTTCGCAATCAGGTCACCAATCTGATCTGGTATGGCCGCATCGAGACCACCGAGGCTCGCGCCAAGGAAGTCCGTCGGGCCGCTGAACGCCTGATCACTCTGGCGGTGAACGAGTGCGACAACACCATCGCCACCACCAAGGAAGCCCATAACGACAAGGGACAGATCGTCACCATTGAGACGGTAAACGACGCGCCCAGCAAGCTGCACGCCCGCCGTATCATGATGAGCTATCTGTACGAGATCCCCGATGTCAAGCGCAAGGACGAGGACAAGGCCGACTGGAAAGAGCGCACCAAGGATGTCAAATATCCTGTGGTGGAGAAGCTGTTCCGTGAATATGGCCCCAAGTTCAAGAAGCGCAATGAAGAAAAGAAGTGCGCCGGTGGTTACACCCGCATTTACAAGCTGGGACCCCGCCGCGGCGACGCCGCCGAAATGTGCATCATCGAGATCATCTGATGATCGCAGGGGCTTGGCCCAAAGGAGAGACTGCTGCTTTTGCGGCGGTCTCTCTTTTCTTATGCGACAGGTTCGTCGGTTGACAAAAAAATAGGGGACGGGTACAATCTTTCTGCATGGGGCTGTAAACGTTTCGTCGCCGGGGCACACTGAAAAAGAGGGGTGTGGGCTGTGACGATGAACGAAAGGATAGCGCGGCTTTGGCGGCGCGTAACAGGCAGAAAAAGAGTTCCCTTGCCTGAGTCGGAAACGCCTGCGGCGGAGCATCCTCCCATGACCGAGCTGGAAAGCGCCAATGTGATCGTTCGTCAGATCGACCGCTGGTTGGGTGCCATGGAAAGGCTGCGGTTGGCGGATTACGTGCGCTATGTAGACGACCGCAAGCGGCTGTTCTGGACCAGCTTTTGGGCGGGCGTAGCCCGGGGCGTGGGCATGGCGGTAGGCTTTTCCATTCTGGGCGCGCTGCTGGTGTGGATTTTACAGGACTTGGCCAAGCGAAATCTTCCGCTGATCGGGGAACTGCTGGCGAATATCGTCAGCATCGTGCAGAAACGGCTCCAATAGGAGGAATATATGACGGGACTTTTCTGGGCAGTGGCCGCCACCGCATTGGCGCTGGACGTGGGCTCCAAGCTGTGGGCGGTACGATCGCTGGAACAGGCGGTGACGGTACTGCCGGGCATACTGGAGCTGCGTCTCAGCCGGAACAACGGCATGGCGCTGGGACTGCTCAGCGGCAACTGGCTGGCCAATCTGCTGCTGCCGCTGGCAGTGATCGTGGCGGGCTGGCTGCTGATGCGCCGCTACCGCCCAACGGTTTTTACCCGTGTGGCGGCAGGGCTGATCGTGGGCGGCTTTCTGGGCAATTTTGGCGAAAGGCTTCTGTTCGGCAGCGTGGTGGATATGCTGTATTTTCCGTGGCTGCCGTGGTTTATCTGCAACGTGGCTGACATTGCTATCTGCTTTGGTGTGGCGATGCTGGTGATCAGTACGCTGCTGCGCCCACAGGATTGGAGGGAACGGCGTGAAAACGATTCAGCAGCAGGCGGAAACTAAAGCCCGCCTGGATGTGATCGCAGCGGAAATGGGCGAGAGCAGCCGCTCGCAGGCAGCCAAGTGGATCGAGCAGGGACTTTGCCGAGTGAATGAAATCGTTCGCAGTAAGCCCGGCTATGGGGTAGCGCCCGGCGACAACGTGGAGTTGACCGTGCCCGACCCGGTGGAATTGACCGTAGAAAAGGAAGACATTCCGCTGGAGATCCTTTATGAGGACGAGGACGTGGCCGTAGTCAACAAGCCCTGCGGCATGGTGGTGCATCCCGCTCCGGGCAACGAGACCGGCACGCTGGTCAACGCCCTGTTGTACGCCATGGACGATCTGAGCGGCATCGGCGGGGTGAAGCGTCCGGGCATCGTTCACCGGCTGGACAAGGACACCAGCGGCCTTCTGATGATCGCCAAGAACGATCAGGCCCATGAAAGCCTGAGCGAGCAGCTGCGGGAGCGCACCATGGACAAGCGTTATCTGGCCGTGGTGGAAGGCGAAATGAAGGAGCCCTCCGGCCGGATCGAACAGCCCGTCGCCCGCTCCAAAAAAGATCGGAAAAAGATGGCCATTGATCCCGAAGGACGCTATGCCCTGACGGAATGGACACTGAAGGAAAACCTTCGCGGGGCGGCCCTTCTGGAGGTACACATCCTGACGGGGCGCACCCACCAGATTCGCGTCCATATGCAGTCCATCCACCACCCGGTGGCAGGCGACCCTATTTATGGCGCAAAAAACGGCGTGAAAGCACCGCGATTGATGCTTCACGCCTGGCGTTTATCTTTTACCCATCCCCGAACCGGGGAACGACTTTCCTTCTGTGCGGAGCCGCCGGAGGCTTTTGCCCGCACGGTGGAAAAACTTCGGAATCATCCGTAAAGCCCAAGCCATTCCTTCCGAACGGCGTCCCAGGAATAGTGGGCCGGGAGCATCGCGCGCTGCTCGTCCGTGGCCCTTTGCAGCTTCCCGTTCATGGCCTGCTGGATCAGCGCGGGAAGCTCTTTGTATTCATGGAAGCGGTTGATGGGAATGCCCAGCTCGTCCAGCTGAGGATAGCCCAGCCAGTCGCCCATCAGGAAAACCGCGCCCGCGTATAAGTATTCCTGCATACTGGCCGCGAAAGCGTCGGTGGAGATGGCCAGAATAAACAGGTCGGCGCACAGCCGGAGCCGGGCGGTCTCCGTTAGGTCGAGAAAGTCTCGCAGCACCACGGCCTGACAGGGCAGAGCCTCGGCGGCCTGCCGCACCCGTTCCATGTAGGCGGGGTCCCGCTTCACGTAGGTCTGCTGCAAGACCAGCGTCATATGGGAAAGGTTCTCCTTTGGCAGAGCCGACAGGGCCTCCACCACTTCCAACTGGTGCTGGGCGTTGTCGGCGCTGTAACCGATGCTGACCACGTAGTTGCCCGGCCGGATGCCGTAATGGGCGCGGCAGTCTTCCCGGGTCTCGTTGCTCAATATCCCATCGATGGCGGCAAAGCCGTCCTGCCCCCAGATGGTCATGCGGGTCTTTTGGTATAGTTCCTCCCCGCAGCTTTGACGGAGCTTATCCCGCATCCGCTCGTTGCAGGCGGTCAGACGGTCGCAGCGGCGCAGATAGGGGAGCATCTGCCGCAAAGCACGGTCAGAAGCCCGCAGCAGGTCGCTGCCCCAGAAGGTGCACACCCAGCGGGCATGAAAACGCCGGGAGACCCGCCAGCCCAGCGCCAGATCCCGCTGGGACAGGTAATGGTTATGCACCACATCAAAGGGGCCGTATTTCGCCAGATCGCGGGCGTTGAGGGCAATGCGGGCCCACATGCGCACCCGGGGGATATGACGGATCACCGGCAGACGATGAGGGTCGCGGTAGACGATCACGTCATGCTCCCGGTAAAAATTGTCGAACTGCCCCTTGTGCCCCCAGATGGGAAAAATGACGATCTCATATCCTGCGGGCAGCAGCAGGTATTCCACCGCCCGCTTCGTCCACAGCGCGTCGCTGTCGGCGATCAGCAGAATTTTCGGCATCAGGCGTTTCCTCCCGTGGCTTTCGAACGGCGCACTGTGAAAATCTCCTTGACCGTGCGCCACAGCGTGGCGATCTCACGTCGGAACAGAAACAGACTCACGGCCAGCAGCAACGTCAGCAGCAGGTATTTGGCGGCCCCGGTCAGCCAGAGATTCCCGAAGGAAGCCAGCAGCATCAATACGATGGGGTAGATCAGGTAGCGCTTGGTCTCCAGCATTTTGTAGTAGCGTTCGCCCACCAGCGTGCGGAACAGCAGCGTCAGAATGGCGGAGAACGCCGAAGCCATGGCCGCGCCCGTCATGCCCTGCGAGGGGATCAGCAGGAAGCACAGGGCAATATTGACCACCGCCGAGAACAGATAAATGATGGTGGTCCAGTGGGTTTTTTTGGCGATATTGATGCCCATGCCCGTGGTTTCGCCCAGGCAGTAGCAGATGGGAGAAAGAAACAGGAAGGGGAAGAAGATCACCGAGCTGCGGTAGCTCTTGCCAAGCAGCAGAAAGACCGGCGTTTGCAGCAACGTGATGCCCAGCCCGAACAGGCACAGCAGGCAGGCCATCAGCCGATGAATGGTGAAAAAACGGGTGCTGTCGTCCTGATAATGCTCCAGCACGTAGGGCGCATAGTAGGCGTTGAAGCCGGTCTGGATGATGTTGATGGTGGCCGCCAGCCCCAGCGCGCTGGAATAGATGGCATTTTCGCTCAGCCCCATCAGGTTTCGCAGCACCACGGAATTGGCGTTGGAGTTGAACCAGCTCAGCATGGCCAGCGGTGCCAGCGGCAGGGCGAAATGGCTGACCTCCTGCACAAAGGGACGGTCGATCACCCGGGCAAAATGCACGTCGAAACGGCTGCGCTGCAGCCACAGGCACCCTAGACAGAACAGTGCCATCAGCACCGTCAGCACCAGAATGGCGGTTTGGCCCCTTGCGTCGTCGAAACCCACGGCCAGATAGGCCAGCTTGGTCACCACCACATGGCAAACGCCCTGAATGGTGTAGAGCTTGGCGTTCTGCTCCATTCGATAGCTCAGGGACAGAAAACGGAACAGCACCAGAAAAAAGCTGAAAAGGCAAAGCTGGACGAAAACGCTCCGGCTCTCCGTGCCCATGACCTGCACCGACAGGGAGCGCCAGAAGAAACTCAGCACCAGCGCCGCCACAAGGCTGAAAGCCAGCGGCACCAGCGTGCAGAAGGTGTACAGGCTCTTACGGGTCGATTTTCCCGGCGGCTCCCGGAAAAAACGCACATAGGCCTGATCCAGCCCCAGATAGCACACCGAGGCGATCAGCGAGCCGTAGGTGGAAAACATATTGAACTTCGCCAGCTCCTCCGGCACAAACAGCCGGGTGGCAATGGGGGAGGAAAGAAAGCCCAGCAGGAAGCTGATCCATGTCATCATGGAAAAGCCCACCATGTTTTTCAGAAATTTCTTCTTGCTCTGATCCATCGTGCTGCGGGAAAAAGGCTCCCGCGCTCCTTTCGTTCGGCGGTGTTATTCGGCCTTGGGGGCAAGGCCGGTCTCGTGGGGCAGGGAGACAGTAAAGGCGGTGGACTCGTCGCTTGCGTCCAGCGAGATTTGGCCGCCGTATTCGTCCAGACGGCGGCTGACGATGGCCAGTCCCATGCCGCGGTTCTCTCCCTTGGTGGAAAATCCCGGCTCAAAGATCCGTTCCCGCAGAGAAGCCGGGATGGCTGCGCCGTTATTGCGAATGATGAAGGCAAACTCCCGCAGGCTTTCCGTGACCGACAGCGTGATCTGGGGCTTTTCCGCCTGCGCCGCCGCATCCATGGCGTTGTCCAGCAGGTTGCCGATGACGCAGCAAAGCTCCCACGCGGGCATGGCGATGCCTTCCAGTGTGCTGCGCACGTCCATCTCCAGCGCAATGCCGCGCCGCTCGCATTCGGCGTTCTTGACCTGCAGAAGGGCATTGAAGGCCGTCACCTTGGTGCGCAGTACCCGGGACACGGCGTGCAGCTGGGAATAAACGGTTTCCAGATAGGCGGTCGCGTCCTGATACTCGCCCATTTCCATCAGACTGTAGACCACCTGCAGGTGGTTGAGAAAGTCGTGCCGCTGGGCCCGAAGCTTCAGGTTCAGCGCGTCCATCTGCTGATTGACCGTTTGCAGCTCGGTGATGGTGCGCATCCGCCGGCGAGTCAGCAGCGCGTCCTGAATGTCCAGTATCGCGCCCCACCCGGCCACCAGCGCCCCGACGACCGCAATGGTGCGGAGGGAGATACGATTCTGCCAAGAAAAATCCATCAGAAAAACGTATACCACAAAAACCAGCAAAGCCAGAATTTGCAGGGCGTTGACGGCAATGGCATATACGACGGTCTTGCTGATATTCGGTTTTCGAGGGGCTTTCAGCATATTTTTCTCCGCGGCGGTTCAGAATGGCGGGGTGTCGGCGCCGCAGATTCACTATACACGTTTTCGGGGGAAAATTCAATCCTTGAGCCAGTCCCGGTACTTTTCCGGGGGATAGGTGCGGCGGATCATTTCCTTTAAGAAGCGCAGATCCTCCTCGGAATAATAGGAAGCGTATTTCTGATAAAGCACCCGCAGGGCGGACAGGCTCTGCACCCGCAGACTGTAATCGTTCAGCTTGATAAAATTGGCGGAAAAGGGCGTGAGCTTATCAAAAAGCACGCCCATCACGTCATCGGTGATCCAGCCGATATGCCCCTGCCCCAGACGGACGGTCTTATACTGGTCGTTCAGCACCATCATACTGCCATGAGTATAGCGGTTGATGCTGGTCAGCAGGAAGCTTTCTAGTTGGTCGCGCAGATCTTCCAGCGTCTGTTTATAGGGGGCGTAGCCACGCATCATCTGGGTCAGCTGATCCAGCATGGGGTTGGAGGTCAGGAAGAGAGAGCCCAGCCAGGGCCGGAGCACCATTTCCAGCTCCTCCTGCAAGACGGGAATAGCCAAATCCACACCCCCAAATGCGCTTTGTAACAACGATGTAGATTTCTACACTTTTTGTCATAATTCCTTGCGTCAGGTTAAGAAAATATTTCGTTCCGGTAATTTTTTCTTCCAAACTTAATTCTCATACGTCAAAAATAAATAAATATGCAAATTGAAAACTAGGTTTTGTGGATGAATGGAACCCCTCCCCCATGGATAGATAGACGCAAAATAAAATCCGCATGAAAGGCAGCTCCCTATACAAATTGTCAGATCACGGGAAAACCCTTGCCAAATTCGTCGAAAATTGGTATGATGAAGCACGGTCACTATTTCGGGCGAAAGACGTGCTTCTGGTTTTCCATAGAAGGCTGCCGGAGAGGGCTTCTGAGCGTGGAAAAGTTTTCCATAAGTCTTTTGCATAATATACATTATGAAGAGGGTTTGGCAGTATGACGAATGCGGGGGAACTCTGGGAAAGCGCGTGCGGGATCCTGAAACAGGAAATGACGGACATCAGTTACCAGACGTGGATCGAGTCCTCGCTGAAGCCTTTCGGCCTCATTGGCGATACCTTGATTCTGGAGTGCATCAACGCCATGATGCGGGAATACGGCATCAACCGCATCATGCCCCAGATTCAGAACGCCGTGTCCACGGCCGCCGGCAAGGCCCTGACCGTGGAGGCTCTCTGCCAGGAGGAGATGGACAGCCGCGTCCGGGAACTGGAAGCCAAGTACACCGGCAACACGCTGGCCCAGCTGAACCCCAAGTATACCTTTGACACCTTTGTGGTGGGCAGCGGCAACCGTTTTGCCCATGCGGTGTCTCTGGCGGTGGCGGAGGTGCCCGCCAAGGCCTACAACCCGCTGTTCATCTACGGCGGCGTGGGTCTGGGCAAGACCCACCTGATGCACGCCATCGGCCATTATTCCCATCAGCTGTACCCCCAGATGAATATCGTATACATCACCAGCGAGGATTTCACCAATCAGCTGGTCAGCGCCATGCAGCAGAACCGCAATCAGGAATTTCGCGACCGTTTCCGCAATGCGGACATTCTGATGGTGGACGATATTCAGTTCATCGCGGGCAAGCAGAGCACGCAGGAGGAGTTCTTCCACACCTTCAACCATCTGCGCGAAGCTGGCAAGCAGATCATCATGACCAGCGATAAGCCGCCCAAGGAGATTCAGAAGTTGGAGGAGCGTCTTTGCAGCCGTTTTGAGGGCGGACTGATCGCGGACATCCAGCGGCCCGATTTCGAGACCCGTTTGGCCATTCTGCGCAAGAAGGCGGAGTTTGAGCATATCATCGTCAGCGACGAGATCCTGGAGCTGATCGCCGAAAAGATCGACACCAACGTCCGCGAGCTGGAAGGCAGTCTGACCCGTTTAACGGCGTACAGCACGCTGGCCCGGCGGCCCATCGACATGCAGCTGGCCCGGGAAGCCCTGCGGGAGCTGTTCAATCACAGCGAGAGCCGACGCATCACCTGCGACATCATTCAGGACGCGGTTGCGTCGTACTACGGCGTTTCGGTGGACGACATCAAGAGCGCCCGCCGCAGCCATGACGTGACCGTTCCCCGGCAGATCGCCATGTATCTGAGCCGGGAAATGCTGGGCCTGAGCCTGACGAAGATCGGCGACGCCTTTGGCGGCCGCCACTACTCCCTCGCCAGGAGGGAGATGCTATCACAACTGTCGTCGCCACCCGCATGTTACCGCCCGGGAAACAAGCGCTTCTCGCCTTGTACTTTAGTTTGCTAAAGCGTATAGTCAGCGACGTCATCACTTTAGCGTGCTAAAGCGCCAGGCGAGAAGAGCCCGGGCGCAGGGGGAGGAGACCCACCATGAAGCTCAGCATGAACCGCCGCGAGTTCCTTGCAGCCTTTGGCACCATTGCCGCGTCCGCCGTCCTGGCCGGCTGCGGCGGCACCAAGACCGTGACCACCGCCGCCGCGCCCTCCGGAGACGACAAGTCCGCCGCCTCCACGATGAAGCTCATCGTGGGCTTTGACGCCGCCTACCCTCCCTACGGCTACGTGGGCGACGACGGCTCTTACACCGGCTTTGACCTGGAGCTTGCCCAGGAGGTCGGCAGGCGTGTGGGCTGGGAGGTCCAGCTCGAGCCCATCGACTGGGACGCCAAGGACACCCTGATGAACTCCGGTGCCATCAACTGCATCTGGAACGGCTTCACCATCGAGGGCCGCGAGAACGACTACACCTTCTCGGAGCCCTATATGCTCAACGCCCAGGTCGTGGTGGTCAAGAAGGGCTCCGGCATCTCCGACCTGGCGGGCCTTGCCGGCAAGGCCGTCATCACCCAGACCGACTCCGCCGCCTATGACGTGCTGGCAGGCGAGGACGCCACCCGGGCCGACGTGGCTGCCACGTTTGCCAACCTGGAGACCATCGGCGACTACAACACCGCCTTCATGCAGCTTGAGACCGGCGCCGTTGATGCCGTTGCCTGCGACCTCTCCATTGCCGCCTATCATCTGGCCGCCAAGCCCGATGCCTACGAGCAGCTCTCCGAGCAGCTCTCCAGCGAGCACTACGCCGTGGGCTTCAAGAAGGGTGACGAGGCCAGCGCCACCCAGGTGAGTTTGGCGTCCATGGAAAACATCAGGCTCATGGCAAAAACAATCAGAAAGACGATGCGGACGATTTCCAGCATCTGACCGGAAACGAAATTACGCATAACCTCCACGTCAGAGGTGCAGCGCTGGATGACGTCACC
>OLOW01002255.1_pt1 | contig 13160 bp, 13 predicted proteins | sample 1672801 | NCBI WGS metagenome assembly OLOW01 (sample SAMEA3136725, study PRJEB25190) | human gut metagenome | biome: human gut; feature: human-associated habitat; material: faeces | place: Austria | collected 2013 | reverse complement strand
CAGCGGCCCGGACGCATGCGTCCGGGCCGCTGTTTTGCTTGTTTTTCAGTTTTCGTATGCCTGAATCAAGGCCCGGAAGGCCGGAAGGCTCCGGTGGATCATGTCGTTGGACACGCAGTAGCTCAGCCGCACGAAGCCCGGGCACTCGAAGCCCGTGCCGGGCACCACCAGCAGGTTGTGCTCCCGCTTGGCCTTTTCGCAGAAGGCCTCGTCGTCGCCGCCGGGGGCCTTGACGAACAGATAGAAGGCCCCGTCTGGCTTGGCGCACTGATAGCCCATCTCCGTCAGCTCCCGGTACAGCAGCTGCCGGTTCTCGTCATAGGCCGCCAGGTCCGGCAGCTCGTCGGCGCAGCGGGCAATGGTCAGCTGGATCAGCGTGGGCGGGCACACATGGCCGCAGGACCGGGCCGCCCCGGCGATGGCGTTGTACACCGCCTGGTGGTCCTCCACAAAGTCCGGCACGCAGATATAGCCGATGCGCTCGCCGGGCAGGGACAGGGACTTGGAATAGGAGTAGCACACGATGGTATTGCGGTACACCGTGGGGATGAAGGGCACCTCCACGCCGCCGTATACCAGTTCCCGGTACGGCTCGTCGGCGATGATGTAGATGGGGTGGCCGTACTCCGCCCCCTTGCGCTCCAGCAGCCGGGCCAGGCCCTCTAAGGTCTGCCGGGTATACACCACGCCGGAGGGGTTATTGGGGGAGTTGATGATGATGGCCTGGGTACGGGGGGTCAGGCGGCGCTCCACCTGGTCCAGGTCGATCTGGAACGCATCGGTGTCTGCCGGCACCACCACCAGATGACCGCCGTTGGACTCGGTAAAGGGCCGGTACTCCGGGAAAAACGGCGCCACCGCCATGATCTCGGAGTCCTCCTCCGCCAGCAGCGCCTTGATGACGGCAATCAGCCCCGGGGCCGCGCCGCAGGTGAGAAACAGGTTCCCGGGCTTCAGCTCCATGCCGAACCGGCGGTTCAGGTTGGCGGCAATGGCCTCCCGGGCCGCGTCGAAGCCGCAGGCCATGGAGTACCCGTGGACCTTGATGGAATCGGTGTCGTTGAGAATGTCGTGGATGGACTGGTTGACCTTGGCCGGAGCAGGGATGCTGGGATTTCCCAGGGAATAGTCGAACACGTTCTCCGGCCCCACCACCTGCGCCTGCTCCAGGCCATAGGCAAACAGCTCCCGGATCACGGAGGGCGCGGTGCCCAGCTGATAGAATTTCTGGTTTACCATAACATACTCTCCTCTATGTACGTGGTTTGGTCAGGACAGGTGCATCCGCCGGGACAGGACGCTGCCGGCGGCGATGGAAGCCAGCTTGGAATAGGCGCTGTCGGACCGGGACACCAGCACGATGGGCACCTTAGCCCCCAGGATGACCCCGGCGTTCTTGGCCCCGCCGAACAGGGTGGCGGCCTTGCCGATGCCGTTGCCCACCTCATAGTTGGGCACCAGCAGGATGTCCGCCATGCCCGCGCCGGGGGCACTGTAGTGCTTGTGGCGGCAGGCCTCCGGGCTGACAGCCAGGTCCAGGGCCACCGGCCCGCAGACGTTCATGTGATACTTGGCCCAGCGGTCCGTCATATGGGCCAGGGCGTCGGCGTCCACGGTGGACTGAATTTTCGGATTCACCTGCTCCGCGCCGCAGATGCAGGCGGCGTTGATGGTCTCGTACCCCAGAGCCTGGAAGCACATGGCGGCGTTTTCCAGAATGTCCGCCTTTTTCTCCAGGTCCGGGAAGGTGTTCACGCCGCCGTCGGTGAGGATAATCATCCGCCCCAGGGCGGGGATCTCATAGAACATGCAGTGAGTGGTCAGGCGGCCGGTGCGCAGGCCGTGCTCCTTATTGAACACCGCCCGCATCAGGTCGGCAGTGCCCAGGATGCCCTTCATCAGGAAATTGGCCCGGCCCTCCGCGCACAGGGCCACGGCCTTGGCGGCGCAGTCGGTGTCCGTGTCGCCGGGGATGATCTCATAGGCGGCGGGGTCCTCCCCCAGCTCCCTGAGCATGGCGGCGATCTCGTCCGCGTGGCCCACCAGCACAGGAACGGCAATGCCCTCCCGCCGGGCCTCCGCCACCGCCTCGATCACCGGCCGGTCATGGGCGGCGGCCACGGCGATGATCCCGGGCTCCCCGCCCCGGGCAGCCTCGATGATGCCGTCAATGGTCTTGATCATACTGCTTTCCTCCTTGTATTCCTCCATAAAAAATGCGTCTGTCCCTTGTGATATTCTGACCATATTATACAGCGCCGCCCCGGACCCGTCAATGCAAAAACGCCGAATGGTTCAATAAAATTTCGCCGCCCGCCCCGGATAAAAAATATGCCGCTCTTGGGCGGCATATCATCGTATCAAAGGCCTCGCAGAGTTCACGGCCCGCAGGCCGTGAATCAAATTCAATCCGTTTTTTGCGGCGGCGTGTACGTCGCAAAAAACTCTTTGCGCGGAGAGAGTGTGTCCCGCCGGGTTTCATGCCCGGCGGGACGCGCGGTTCGGAGCGAGAACTCTTTTGGTGAAAAAGGACATCGTCCTTTTTCACCACTCGTTTTATCCATCGTACACGCCCAGGATGACGATACCCGCCACCACCAGGGCGATCATGAGATAGTGCTTCAGGGACAGCTTCTCCTTCAGGAAGATCCGGCTCCACACCACCGACGCCACGCAGTAGGCGGAGATGATGGGGGCGGAGATGGCCACATGGGCCGTATCGGACAGGGCGAAGATGTAGGCGAACTGGCCCGCCGTCTCGAAGGCCGCGCCGGCATACTTTGGGGCCTCCTGCCGGGCGATGAGCTTCTGCTTCCGGATCAGCACCACATAGATAAAGCACACGATGCCCGCCAGCAGGAAGGTCAGCTCATAGGCGCAGTTGGCGGCGCTGGCGGCGTAGTCGGAGCACTCATCCGCCGTGGCGAACAGCCCCTGCGCCATCGCCTCGCCGGACAGCTTGTCCAGCACCCGGGAGTCGGCAAAGGTCCCCGCCGCGTCCAGCACGCAGTAAGCAATGGGCAGCAGCAGAGCCAGGGCAGACTTGGCATAGCGGCGGTTGGCCGCCTCCTGCCGCCTCCGGCGCAGGTCCTCGTCCTCGTGGGCCTCCACCACACCCAGGCCGATCACGCCCACGCACACCAGGGCCGTGGCCACCAGCTGGGCCGGAACCAGCTCGCCTATGCCGCCGGTAAGCAGGCACAGCACCGCCACCAGCGCGCCGGAGGAGTTGCAGATGGGGGACGAGATGGACAGCTCAATGTACCGCAGGCCGATGTACCCCATGGCCATGGACGAGATGTACAGCAGCGACACCGGCAGATACGTCCAGATGATCTCCCAGGTCACCTGGGTGCCGCCGATGAAGATCTCATACGCCGCGTGCAGACCCATGACCACACCCACAGCCGTGACCATTTTCAGGTGGCTGTATTTATCGGTCTCCGACTGGCAGCCGATTTTGGAAAACAGGTCCGATCCGCTCCAGCACAGCAGAGCGATTAGGGAAAGCCAGAACCACATGTGATTTTTTCTCCTTTTACAATTACATTTTACAATTACATTTCGATGATTCCTGCATCCAGCAGCTTCTGGATGCTCATGAGAATGCCCAGCTTGGCGTGGAACCAGGTGAGCCCCCCCTGGAAATACACCGCGTAGGGCGGGCGGATGGGCCCGTCGGCGGACAGCTCGATGGACGCCCCCTGCACAAAGGCCCCGGCGGCCATAATGACCTCCGACTCATACCCGGGCATGGCCCAGGGCTCCGGGGTCACATAGCTGTCCACCGGCGCGGCGGACTGGATGCCCTTGCAGAAGGCCACCATGGCCTCCCGGCTGCCCAGCTCCACCGCCTGGATGATATCCCGGCGTGTTTCGCCGCTGCCGGGCACTACCCGGAAGCCCAGCTTTTCATAGCAGGCGGCGGCAAACACCGCGCCCCGCACCGCCGAGGACACCACCGTGGGGGCCAGGAACAGTCCCTGGTAAAAGCTGGTCAGAAGCCCCAGATTGGCCCCTACCTCCCGGCCCAGGCCCGGGGCGCTGAGACGATAGGCGCACCGCTCGATGCACTCCTTCCTGCCGCAGACATAGCCGCCGGTGGGAGCCAGACCTCCACCCAGATTCTTAATGAGGCTTCCCACCACTATATCGGCCCCCACATCCGTGGGTTCCTGTCGCTCCACCAGCTCGCCGTAGCAGTTATCCACCATGCAGATGATGCCGGGCTTGCAGCTCTTGCAGAAGGCGATCAGCTTGCCGATCTCCTCCACGGAGAAGGAGGGGCGGGTGGCGTAGCCCTTGGAGCGCTGGATGGTCACCAGCTTGGTTTTTTCGTGGATGGCGGCCCGGATGCCATCGTAGTCAAAGCTGCCGTCCGGAAGCAGATCTACCTGGCGGTAGCTGACGCCGTATTCCCGCAGGGAGCCGGGAGAGGGGCGGATGCCGATGACCTCCTCCAGGGTGTCATAGGGCGCCCCGACGGGGCTCAGCAGCTCGTCGCCCGGCAGGAGGTTGGCCCCCAGCGCCAGTGCCAGCGCATGGGTGCCGCAGGTGATCTGGGGCCGGACCAGCGCCGCCTCCGTGTGGAACACGTCGGCATAGACACGCTCCAGATTGTCCCGGCCCTCGTCGTCGTAGCCGTAGCCGGAGGAGAGGTTAAAGTGGGTGGCGTTGAGACGATTCTTGTGCATGGCGGAGAGAACTTTGGCCTGATTATACTCGGCAATGTCGTCCACACGGGACATTTCCTCGTCCAGTCCGTCCAGTACTCGCTGTCCAAAATCCAGCACCTCCGGACTGATGCCCAGCTGCTGATACATTTCATTGGTGGTCATGGGATCGTTGCTCCTTACTTAGATTCATTTCCTGGGATATGCTCCGGGAACCGGATGCCCCGGCACTTCATTAGCATCCGGATGGGGTAGTCCCGATCCAAATAGTTCTTGCTGTACCACTCATAGGTGGCGGCGGGCAGATGCTGCAGCTCCGGAGCCTGACACCGGAACAGCTCGAAGGTCCGGCGGTCACCGGAGAGCAGTGCCGCCATCAGCTCCAGCTGTCCCTCCTGCCGCAGCCGCTCCAGACAGGCATCCATGATGACGGCGCAGGAGCGCTCCTCCTCGTCGGCGTAGAGCTCCTTGTTGCCCAGCCAATAGAGAAATTCCTCCGGGTCCAGATCCAGCTTGGTGGTGATCTGGCTGAGCTTGTAAAATTCCTTCCAGTCCCGTTTTTGCAGCACCTCCATCAGGTACTGCACCAGACCGTCATCCAGCGCCACGCAGTCCAGAAACACCTCGAAGGCGTGCTTGCCTGCATCGGGATCCGGGGCCGTCTCGGAGGGCTCCTCCGCCGGGGAAGCCTCCTGTACGGGGGCCAGCTGTACGGCGCTTTGCAGCAGCTGCTGAAGGCTTGTGGTATCGTCCGCCTGCCGGTAAATTTCCTCCGGCAGCGTAACGCCGTCCTGCCGGGCGCAGGCCCGGACAAAGGCGGCGGTTCCCACCTGCTGCAGCTGGCGGCTCAGGGAGGCGGCCTTCTCCGTCATATCCCCCTCCGGCAGAGTGATGCCCTCCGGCGGCGTGCGGCGGCCCTCTATCAGCTGGGTCATGTATTCCAAATAGTGGTCAAAAAGAGTCATACTTTCTCCTCACTTTCCCCAAAACTCTATCACATGGCGGTTGTAATTGCAAGGGCATCCGTGCTATACTGGGAAAAAAGGAGGTGGGAGCGTGTATTTCGTATACATGGTATACTGCGAAGGAGATACCCTTTACACCGGAGTTGCACAGGACATTTGCCGCCGGATGCGGCAGCACACCGGCCGGGGAGCAGCCTGCGCCCGGTATACACGAGCCCACCCGATACAGGCATTGGCGGCGCTGTGGGAGACAGAGGACAAAGGGACGGCCCTGCGGCTGGAATACCGCATCAAGCAGCTGACCCGGACGGAGAAGGAACGCCTCATCCATGAGGATACCGCATTTTCACAGCTGCTGCCGCAGCTGGAGGTGTCCCGCTACCGGCGCAGACCGGGCATAACGCTGGAGATGTGTTTGGAGGGGAAAATCGATGCATGAGTGGTATGCAGCCCCTATGGAGGGGCTCACCGGCTGGCGCTGGCGGCAGGTGCAGCACGAGATGTTCGGCGGGGCAGCGCTGTATGTGACGCCCTTCGTGTCCCCCAACGGGAATTTCAGCTTCCAGCGCAAGGAACTGGAGGAGCTGGACCCGGAGCGAAACCGGGGTATTCCGGTGGTGCCGCAGATCCTCACCAACCGGGCGGAGTACTTCGTCTGGGCCGCCAAGGAGTGCCGCAGCCGTGGTTGGGAGCAGGTGGATCTGAACTTGGGCTGCCCCTCCGGCACCGTGACGGGAAAGAACAAGGGGGCGGGGCTGCTGCGCCAGCCGGAGCTGCTGAGACAGCTGCTGGACGGCATTTTCGATGCTCTGCCGGATATGAAAATTTCCGTCAAGACCCGTATCGGATGGGAGAGGGCGGAGGAGTGGCCGGCGCTGCTGGCCCTGTTGGAGACATACCCTATCTGCCGCCTGACGGTGCATCCACGGGTGCGGACGCAGTTCTACAAGGGGACGGCAGACCGGGAGGTGTTCCGCTGGACGGCAGAACACACGGCACTGCCTCTGTGCTACAACGGGGACGTCACCACCGTCTGTGACCTGCGGGAGATGGGGGAGACCTTTCCCGACGACGCCGTCATGGTAGGCCGTGGACTGGTGGCGGACCCGTCCCTGCTGCGGCAGGCGACGGGAGGCCCGGCAGCGTCTCTGGAGGAGCTGCGGGAGTTTCACGACCGACTGTACGGCCTGTACTGCCGGGATTTTTCCGGCGACGTGCCGGTGCTGCACCATATGCGGGAGCTGTGGAACTATTTCTCCCGGTCCTTCCGGGAGCCGGACACCCTGCTGCGGCAGGTGCGTAAGGCCGGGGACTGCCGGGCATATGAGACGGCGGTGCGGCAGTTTTTCTATGACGCAGAGCTGTACCATTGATGATATCTGTAAAGGAATCATGTTTTACACAAAGAACCCCCGCTTTCCATAGAGGAAGCGGGGGTTCTTTTTTGCAGAGCTTCAGTTGAGAACATAGACGGTGCAGTAGCGCCGACCGAAGGAACAGGCATCGTCATAGGAGTCAAACCACAGATCCAGCTTTGTTCCCTTGATGGCACTGCCGGTATCGGAGGCCACGGCCATGCCGTACTCCAGATAACCGTCGTTGGTCAGAATATAGAACCGTGTGCCGAAGGGGAACACCGAGGTGTCCACGGCGATGTTGCCGTAGGCGGTGGGCCGCCCGGAGGCCGTCCAGCCGTGGATGGAGTAGGCGGTGGATTCGCAGGAGCCGTACACGGAGGAGAAGGCCATGGTGTCGCCGGAGGCGAACAGCAGATAGCCGGTGCCGTCATCAAAGGTCGTCACGTCCACCATGTAGTCAGATCGCTCCACGGAGGAGACCATGGTGCCATACTCGACGATCTCGGTGACGGCGTTGTCCTCGGTGGTGCTGACCAGCTCGGTGGAGACCAGCTTGCCGTCCCGGTAGGTGTCCTTGTAGGTCTCGACGACGGTGCCGGGAACGCCCTCCTGCACCACCTCTTCCGTTCCCTTGGCCAGCATATGGTTCACCACACGCTCTGTTTTGTAAGGGGTGGTGACGGTGACGTCACGGGTCTGGGAATACTCTGCCATAACGGAGACGGTAGGCGTCTCGCCGGTGGTGTCCACCACGACCATCTCGCCGTCGCCCACGGTGACGTCGGACCGGCGCAGCAGGTTATCCACCGTTTCCCGCCGGGTGGTCACCAGATAGGTGGCGCCCTGAGCGTCGGCTACCTGCACCTGCTGGCCTTTTACCAGCAGCAGCTGGGCGTCCCGGCTGCTGTTGTCGGCCCGAATGTCCAGCAGACCCGTGGTACGGTCACCGTCGGGCCGGCCGTCGATGATCTGCATTCCGGTCTCGTCCAGGATCATGTATACATAGCTGGGGTTTTCGATATCCTGCTGACAGAGGATCACGGTGGTGGCCAGCAGAGCCACCAGAGTAATTGCCAGCAGCAACCCCTTCAAGAGTCGGGGAGATGCGGATCGGTCCGTTGTTGGCCGGGCCGTCGTCTCCATTCTAATCACTGCTTCTTTCATAAAAAACCTCCCAATTCCGCCCTTCATTTCCGGGGTCCGGGGCGGTGGAAAATCACCTCGCAATGCATTTGTAACTTTTGTTACTTTTTTGAAATTTGGGAGGAGTATATCACTTCCACCCACTTTTGTCAAGTTTTTTGGATTTTTCATGGGGTTACACACCACTTTTCACGGTTTTGTGCGGGTATCTGACAGGTAAAAAACGGCAGCTGCCGAGGCATTGGTTACAGAAAAGTTACCGACGGTGACAACGGTTGTAAATAAAGATTGAAGAATGGGGCGGGGCGTGGTATAATAAAGAAAACTATCACAGCGGAGGGGTTCTATGCGGCCTGAATTTATCCCCGTGGGGCAGATCGTCAACGCCCACGGTATCCGGGGCGAGGTAAAGCTGAATCCGGCCGGGTTCGATCCGGCCTTTCTTGCGGCGTTTGACACGCTGTATATCGGCGGAAAAGAGACAAAGGTGAAGAGCGCACGGGTCCACAAGTCCACGGTACTGCTGGTGCTGCCGGGAGTGGAGGATATGGATGCTGCGCTGGCCCTGAAGGGAAAGCCCGTCTTCATCCGCCGGACGGATGCCCACCTGCCGGAGGGCGAATATTTCGATGCCGAGCTGGAGGGGCTGACGGTGCTGGACGACGAGAACGGGGAGGAGTTGGGGAGGCTCACCCGTGTGCTGAACTATCCGGCCCACAAGGTCTACGAGGTCCGGGGGAAGCGGGAGTATCTGATCCCGGCGGTGCGGGGGGTGTTCATCCGTGGGGTGGACATGGAGACCGGCACCATGCGGGTGCGGAACATGAAAGGACTGGCCACGGATGAGGATTGACATCATGACCCTGTTCCCGGACGCCATCGACGCCATGATGGGGCAGTCCATTATCGGGCGGGCGCAGGCCAGAGGATTGGTGACCATCACTGCCCACCAGATCCGGGAGTATACCACCAATAAGCAGATGCAGGTGGATGATTATCCCTACGGCGGAGGACGGGGAGCCGTCATGCAGGCGGACCCGCTGTACCGCTGCTGGGACCATATCTGTCAGGAGGCGGGGGAACGGGTACACACCATCTATCTTTCCCCCTGCGGGCGGGTGTTTGACCAGCAGGTGGCCAAGGAGCTGAAGGCTTCCTATGAGCGGATGATTCTGGTGTGCGGCCACTATGAGGGAGTGGACCAGAGGTTCATCGACGAGTGCGTGGACGAGGAGATCTCCATGGGGGACTTCGTACTGACCGGCGGCGAGATACCGGCCATGGCGCTGGCGGACTGCCTGTGCCGGATGGTGCCTGGGGTGCTGCCGGAGGAGAGCTGTTACACTGACGAGTCCCACTGGGACGGTCTGCTGGAGTACCCGCAGTACTCCCGGCCGGAGGAGTGGCACGGCCGGAAGGTTCCGGAGGTGCTGCTGTCGGGCCACCATGGGAAGGTGGATGACTGGCGGAAAAAGGAGCGCTATAAGCGCACCATGACCCGGCGGCCGGACCTCTTTTCCCGGTTTGATGAGACCAGTCTCACCACCAAGCATGACCGAAAGGTGCTGGCGGAGGCCAAGGCGGAATGGGCGGCGGAGCAGGAGTCTCCGGCTGCGGAATAAGACATAGAAAACCGCTGCGTGAGCGTCACGCAGCGGTTTTTTCGGTTATTCGACATCGTCCTCCCGGAACAGCAGGGTGATGCACCACAGTCCGGCGATGCCCACCAGTGTATAGATGATGCGGCTCCATACCGATAGCTGTCCACCGAATATGGCGGCCACGCAGTCAAAGCGGAACAGGCCGATGCTGCCCCAGTTCAGAGCGCCGATAATGACGAGGATCAGGGCAATGCGGTCTACGATCTTCACGGTCAAACCTCCCATCTGTGAGATTGCTCTGTCAGTTTGCCCATTTGACGATGGATTATTCAGAAAATTCGTCAGCACGACAAAAATATTTTCAGATTCTGCAGAATTGACGTTGAAATAGCCGGGGGGACTATTGTATAATACAGGAAGAACAGGAACGAATCAACGGGCGGCCGGCGGCACAGCTCCGGCGGCGTCCACACACAAGGAGGAACAACATGAACAAGACCTTTGAAAAGCTGGGCTTTTACCCAGCAGATATCCTGCTGCCCAAGGATCAGGACATGACCAAGTGGGCTGTGGTGGCCTGTGACCAGTTCACCTCCGAGCCAGAGTACTGGCAGGCGGTGGAGGAGAAGGTGGGCAAGGCCCCGTCCACCCTGCGGCTGATCCTGCCGGAGGCCAACCTCAAGGCCCCCAACGTGGACGAGTACATCTCCGGCATCAACGCCGCCATGGAGCAGTATCTGAAGGACGGCGTATTCCAGACGCTGGAGGATTCCCTGATCTATGTGGAGCGCCAGCAGTCCGACGGACGCATCCGCCATGGCCTCATCGGCATGGTGGATCTGGACGCCTACGACTTCACCCCCGGCTCCGGCGCCCTGATCCGTGCCACCGAGGGGACAGTGCTGGATCGCATCCCGCCCCGTGCCAAGGTACGCCGCCACGCTCCCATCGAGCTGCCCCATGTGATGCTGCTGGTAGACGATCCCGATAAGACCGTCATCGAGCCGCTGACGGCGGCAGCCGATACCATGGAGAAGCTGTATGACTTCGACCTGATGCAAAACGGCGGCCATATTCGGGGCTACAAGCTGTCCGACAAGCAGGTGGACGCTGTGGCCAAGGCACTGGAGGGCCTTGCCTCCGACGAGGCCATGCAGAAGAAGTACGGCGTTTCCGGCGTGGCGCCCCTGCTGTTCGCCGTGGGAGACGGCAACCACTCTTTGGCCACCGCCAAGGCCTGCTATGAGGAGCAGAAGAAGGGCAAGACTCCGGAGGAGTATCTGGCGCTGCCCTCCCGGTTTGCGCTGGTGGAGGTGGTGAACAACCACGACGACGCCCTGCAGTTCGAGCCTATTCACCGGGTGCTGTTCGGCGTGGATCACGAGAAGTTCATGAAGGCATTTCAGGCTGCCTACCCCAACGCCTACGAGGGCCGGGGCGAGGGCCACACCATTGAGTTCGTGTGGAACGGTGAGAGTCATTTCATCACCGTCCCTGATCCCAAGGTACAGCTGGCGGTGGGTACCCTGCAGGGGGTCATCGATCCGTACCTGAAGGAGAACGGCGGCGAGGTGGACTATATCCACGGCGACGACGTGACCCGTGAACTGGGCTCCAAGCCCGGCAACATGGGCTTCCTGCTGCCGGCCATGGGGAAGGAACAGCTCTTTAAGACCGTCATGGCTGACGGCGTGCTGCCCCGCAAGACCTTCTCCATGGGCCACGCTCAGGATAAGCGCTACTACATCGAAGCCCGCCGTATCACCAAGTAAACAGAAACGAAAAAATCTCCCTTCTATCGAAGGGAGATTTTTTATGCGTATCAAAGGGGATATACTCACGCCTGCGGCACCGCACCGCTGGCGATGAACATGGCGTCGCCAAAGCTGAAGAACCGGTAGCGCTGCCGGACAGCCTCCTCGTAGGCCGCCAGAACGTGCTCTCGTCCCGCCAGCGCCGACACCAGCATGATGAGAGTGGACTCCGGCAGGTGGAAGTTGGTGATCAGCCCGTCCAGCACCTTGAACCGATAGCCGGGATAGATGAAAATGTCCGTCCAACCGGCGGAGGCGGTCATGGTGCCGTCCTCGGCGGCCCAGCTTTCGACGGTGCGGCATGAGGTGGTGCCGACGCAGATGACCCGTCCGCCGCTGCGCTTGGTCTCATTGATGAGATCTGCCGTCTCCTGTGGGATGACGCAGTATTCGCTGTGCATCTCGTGGCCCTCAATGGTGTCCTCCTTCACGGGCCGGAAGGTGCCGAGCCCTACATGAAGTGTCACGTATCCAACCTTTACACCCATTGTCTGCACACGCTCCAGAAGCTCCGAAGTGAAGTGAAGTCCGGCGGTGGGGGCGGCGGCGCTGCCGTTGACCTTGGAGTAGACGGTCTGGTAGCGCTCCCGGTCCTGCAGCTCCTCCTTGATGTAGGGGGGCAGGGGCATTTTTCCCAGTCGGTCCAGCACCTCCAGAAAAATGCCCTCGTACTCGAAATGCACCAGCCGGTTGCCGCCGGGCAGCTCTTCGGTGATCTCGGCGGTGAGCTGCCCATCTCCGAAGGAGACACGGGCGCCGGTACGCAGCTTCTTACCGGGCCGCACCAGACATTCCCACGTATTCTCACCCCGGTCAATGAGCAGCAGGATCTCACAGGCTCCGCCGCCGGGGAGCCGATGACCCAGCAGCCGGGCCGGGAGAACACGGGAGTTGTTGAGGATCAGACAGTCGCCGGGCCGCAGATAGTCCGGCAGATCGTAGAAGTGGCGATGTTCCCATGCGCCGGTATCCTTATCCAGCACCAGCAGGCGGGAGGCATCCCGCCGGGGGATGGGGGTCTGGGCGATAAGCTCTTGGGGGAGTTCAAAATTAAAATCACTGGTTTTCATAAAAAACGACCTGTTTCTTCCGTAGTTTCCGGGAAAATTCCGTGACTTATATTATACTATACGTTTCCCGCCGCTTCAACCTTTTTATCTCTCTCTTGACTTGACGGCGCAATCTGGTAAGATAGGGGGAGTATAACCACGATGATAAAGGAGAAATTCCATGTTTGAGGTCATTAAAACGGAGGGTACCGCCCGTCGGGGCCGTTTCCGGTGCGCCCACGGCGGCGAGGTGCAGACGCCGGTGTTCATGAACGTGGGAACACAGGGGGCCATCAAGGGGGGCATAGATGCCTTCGATCTGAAGGAGCTGGGATGCCAGATCGAGCTGTCCAACACCTACCATCTGCACCTACGCCCCGGTGATGACGTGGTGCGGCAGATGGGTGGACTGCACCGGTTCATGCGGTGGGACGGCCCCATCCTGACGGACTCCGGCGGCTTTCAGGTGTTCTCTCTGGCGGGTCTGCGGAAGATCACGGAGGAGGGCGTCACCTTCGCCAGCCATCTGGACGTGCGGAAGTTGAAATTCACGGCGA
>OLOW01002250.1_pt1 | contig 13176 bp, 14 predicted proteins | sample 1672801 | NCBI WGS metagenome assembly OLOW01 (sample SAMEA3136725, study PRJEB25190) | human gut metagenome | biome: human gut; feature: human-associated habitat; material: faeces | place: Austria | collected 2013 | reverse complement strand
GCGTAGCAGCTAAAAGCCACTACGCTTTCAAATCTAACTTTTGGGGGTCACCACAGTAATATCGGTGCTGTTGTGCGTTGTATTATAGGTTTTGCTGTGATAAAATGTTTAAAAAATAATCCAACGAAAGGGAGAACGTGAGATGAATTTATACCCAAAGAAAGAATCGTTGAAAGATGTTTTATCCGATGAAAGAAAATATGTTGTTCCTGCATATCAAAGACCATATGAATGGGGTAAAGATGAGATAATCAATATGCTCGACAGTATACGAGAACACATAGATACAAACTGTGAAGAAAATCTGCTGTTTGGAACGCTTCAATTCAATGCCGATAAAATTATCATTGAAAATAATTTTTCAAAAGTATACGACGGTGAAATTAGTTGTGAAATAATTGACGGTCATCAGAGAATTACTACATTTTACATTTTGAGAAAATTTCTTGGAACAGAAAAACTTCCGAATATTTCAAACGAAATTAATCGCAAGTCGCTCGAAGAAAACTTGAAAAGTGCAAAATATGTTGAAAACAGAAAGTGTATTGAAAATTATTTTAAGAATGATGCGGTTTTGAAAGATAAATTTAAGAATTTTATAGATAATAAAATCATCTTCGTGTCAATATATGTTTCAAAAGTAAGCTCAATTGCAACAACGCTTAAAATATTTAATTCGATAAATACAACGGGATTGAGCCTTGATGTAAAGGATATTTTTAAAATCAACTTTTGCGATTACCTTTGCGAAGATAGCACCCTTGAAAGATCGGATGTTCTTAAAAAAATCAATCAGGCATATGAAAATATCACAAAATTTGACGGAGTATACAGTCTTGATGAAAATGCACTTCTTGATGTTTTTCGATTTCATATTATGAAAATTAATAATAATTTTACCCAAGAAAGACTCAGAGCAAGCAATAATATGTTTTTCATTGAAAAGGACGGTTTGTTCAACGGAAACAATAAATTAAAGTTATCAAAAAAAGAACAGCTTGATGTCTTTTGTGAAATTGCAGAGTGTATGAGCAAAACGCAAAAGTATTTAGAAAAACACGATAAAGGAAAAATCGATTTGGTAAAACATTGTGCCAAAGAATTGCTTAAAAACAGTGGATACGGCAAGCTGACAAATCTGTATTACTATTTTGTTTATGAACAGGATTGCAACGAAAAAATCATAACAGATGAAATTATTTCAAATACAGAAAATGCGGTTACCGCTATATGGAAGTACTGTTCAATCTTTGCGTCATCGTATTCAAGACAGATTTATGAGGTGTACAGGGAAATTGCCGATGTGTTAAACAGAGGGGAAACAAACAATATTGAAGAAATATTGCAGAAGAAACTCGGCGAACATACCAACAAGGCAGATTTTAAAGATTTTAAAGCGATTTTTAAAAATGCGGTTTTTACAAACAGAATGAAACATCTTTTCGTTATGCTGAGTTATATAGATGATTGTGAAAATGAAGTTGACGCTATCTCGGTTAAAAATGATATGTTCTACAGACAAAAATGGAACCTTGACATAGAGCATATTATTTCACACAGATATTCAAATCCTGCATTGAATGAAGAAGATAAAATTGAAAATTCAATCGGCAATTTAATGTATCTTGACCGAAGCCTTAATCGAAAACTCGGTAAAATGACAGTGGGTTTTAACTTTGTTCAAGACGATTATAACAATAAAATTAAAAACTATAGTGAAAAAGTAACTTTGCAATGTGTGAGAGCATTTCTTGGAAATTATCAGAAGTACAACTCTCCGAATGATGCAATAGAAAAAAGAAGAGATGATAAAGTAAAGTTTTTAAAAAAACTTTATGACGGTTATGTTCAAAAAGTCTTGTCTGAATCTGATGATGACAATGCGTTGCTTATCAATAGTTAAGAAAATGCAAGAGGGTAATTAACATCCTCTTGCATTTTTGTTAATAGAAATTCAATTTTTCCTAATTTTATTAAACCTAAAAAATCCTCAATGGGATTTTCGTATGCGGATTTGATTTTTGCTATTCTGCCTTTGAGGAGGCAATTGTCAATGTCGATTTGATAGTTGCGGTAATCCCACGGGGCACGCTCACCTCTGTGAGCGTAGATGAAGTCGCTTTTGCCGGTTTTGTCGATTTTTTTGATGAGGTCAAGCAAATCTTCTGCTGACATATCGTCAATAATTCCTCTGCCTGCTCCGTCAGAAACCTTTGGATAGGCTCGTCCGCTGCCTTTTGGCATTTCTTCATCAGAAAGCAAGGTTATTTCAAACTCCTGTTCCTCGCCAAAATCATAAATCATATGAATTTTATCGCCAATTTCAAGTTCTAAATTGCCGAGTTTCGTTTCTGACATAAGCTTTGGTTTTGTCTGAAATTCTTCATCGTCCAACTCGTAATTTGTACCTTTGTATGTCATCATGAACAGATGATAAGCACAGGTGCTGAATGACGAAAGCACGGCATAGCCCAACACAGCCATTGTCGAATTTGAAGAAATCTGAATATCTCGCCATATTTTGTTCTCGCATCCTATATAGACAATTTTGAATGTATAAACTCTTGTCATAATATGTACCGCCTTGTGCTAATTGGTTCAAATCCAATTATTCACAAAATCCCGTAGCATCCATTCTGGAGCTGACTCAATAATATCATATAGCGCAGATTGAGCCTCCGATTTTGTCATTTTTGAAATCCTATGATTTAGAATATCGCAGACAATCTCTCTGAAATCTCCGTCAAATTCATCATCTTCATCAAAATAATCATCGTCATAATCATCGTCAAACTCGGGTTCATCATAGCTTTTGAGACTTTTGTAATATTCCTCGGCTTTTTCACAGATCCCGATACATAGACGCATATCTCGCATTCTCAAGTAATCCCATTATGCCCTCCTCATTGTTAATTCAAAGTATCTTCCCCCTCGTTATAGAGAGCCTCGTTGATTTCTACAACGCTTTTGTTGTTATTGATATTTATGATTATAATGCTGTCACGCTTGATTTTTGGATAGAGAGGTGAGAGCCCTGCAATTTTAAGGACGCTGTTGGTTTCATTTACCGACAGACCCATTCCTATTGAAAGGCAAATTAGTTTATCTCTTTTCGGGGCAGTTTTCAAGCCTGAAAAAATCTGATAGGCATAGCCGTCGCTGAGTTCGGCTTTACGAATGACCTCCGCTTTTGTAAGATTCCTTTCGTTCAAAAGGTCGGTAAGGTATTCCGAGAGATTTTTGCTTATCATTGAATCCCTGTTTGCGTTTTCGTATTCTTCAAATGTGTTGAAATTTTCAAGTTCTTTTAAAAGTTGAGTTGTGGTTTTGCGTATCATAATCAAAAATTCCCTGAATTAAAGTTTTGTAAGTTTCCAAAACTATTTTAACATGATATAATAAGCAAGACAAGTATAGTTAGACCTATAATTTTGCAAAGTGCTTGTCAATATTGTGAGGAAATGTTATGGGAAATAATTGGATTGATACGGTGATTAATGAACAATATCAGTTTGTGCGATTGCTTAAACGAACAGATAAAACGGAAATCTGTGTTTTCAGGCATAAGGAACTCGGCAAACAGATTGTAAAACGCACATTAAAAGGTTCGGGAGAGGTTTACTTTGCACTTAGAACGCTTTCACACCCAAATATTGCAAATGTTTACGATGTTGTCAAAACCGAAACGGGAGTCACCGTTCTTGAAGAATATGTTGACGGTCAGACCGTGGCAGATTATCTGCAAACGGGATTGTATTCTCCGTCAGGCGTGAGAAAAGTTATTTCGTCTCTTTGTGACGCACTTGATTTGTTACATTCGCACCAAATTATACACAAGGATATTAAGCCTGAAAATGTGATGATTGACAGCAACGGTAATGTAAAGCTGATTGATTTTGATGCGGCAAGGCTGTACAAGCCCTATCAGTCGAAAGACACACAGGCTATTGGCACAATGGGATATGCCGCCCCCGAACAGTACGGAATAAATCAAACCGATGAACGGACTGACATTTACGCAATAGGTGTTTTGATGAATGTTATGCTCACAGGTCAGCCACCTGAAATTCGCCTTTATAACGGCAGGCTGAAAAGGGTGATTGTAAAATGCACCCAGACAATTCCCGACAACCGCTATCAAAATGTGAAAGAACTGAAAAGAAATCTTTAAAACAGAATAAAACTGTGCTGACAGCACAGGACAAAAATACCGTCTTTGATTATACTTTAATTAGAGTTTAATCAAGGACGGTAATTATTTTGTGGATTTTTAACAAATTGTTTACAACTTGTCAATGTTATCGGCAAGAACTCTTACCGTGTTTAGAAATGTGGTTACTTTGGTTTTGTCGGTGTCTTTAAGCACGCTGTTAATTTCGTTAAGCATATGTTTGTTTTCGACCGAATCAAATACAAGCCAGTCAATGCTTGTGTCAAGTGCCTGAGAAATACGGAAAAGAACATCAACGGAAAGTATTCTTGTTCCACGCTCAATGTGACCGATGTGTGCCGCAGAAAGCTCGCACAATTCGCCGAGCTGTTCCTGCGTAAAACCCTTTTCAATCCGCTTATTTTTTATCCTTTTGCCGAGTGCCGTATAATCAATGTTTTTGTTCATAAGTAAAACCTCAGAATCCTATATATAGTTTATTTTAAACTTTTTAAACAAAAAAATAAATTTACTGTAAGCATTTATTATTGACTTGTAGCATTATTTGTGCTAAACTTGTTTTATAACAGATGAATATTTTATGAACTTTGACAGACCGCAGTTCAGCCGTCTGTAATAAATAAATTTTTAGGGGGAAGAGTAGTGAGCAAATTTTGCGAAAAATGCGGAAATCAGTTAAATGATGATGATGTATTCTGCGAAAAATGCGGAACTCGTGTAGAGTCAGGGGAAATGACAAATAGCACAGATACAGCACAGCCTGTATCGGGAAGTGTTTCACAACAAGCAACCGTACAGCCTGAGGTTGTGATTCTTCAAAAGAAAAAGATGAATCCGTTAAAAATAATCATTCCGATTGTTTCGGGAGTGCTGGTCGTTACACTGGTTATTGCGTTAGTAATGATGCTTGGCAAAAGTGTGGTAAAAACATCGAAAGACGGAAAAAAGGTGTTTGCGTTTAACCCAAAAGAGTTTGTTGAGCGTTACAATGAAACTAATGCCGATGTTTTGACATCTGAATTTGATTTTTCTTCATTTGAACATAGCACTAACGATGACGGTAACGATTTGTATAAAAAGACATACAGTGATGCGGCATATGTGTTGTTTACTGATGGGGCGGGTTATGCCAGTAATGTTGAAACAATCAAATATTGGTATGATTCAGAAGAAAGCTATACACCGCCGGGCGGCATTGTCAGGGAACTACGTGCAGTATATCCTGATTTATCTTATGATGAAGCTGAATCAATTTTAATTGATGCAAAAGGTAAGAACAGTTATGTTGGATATGAATACCGTGATGTAAAAATTACATATGAATACGATAAAAGTTATAGTGCTCAGAGTTGGTTTATATCACCTAAATAACAGGAGGAAAATATGTTTTGTTCAAAATGCGGAAATAAGCTTGATGATGACGCTGTGTTTTGCTCTGCTTGCGGAAACAAAGTGGCAAATAATCAGAATGTAAACACACAGCAACAGACTAATAATACGACACAACAGTCAGTTTACACGCAACAGACTAATCAACAGACAAATCAGTCCTATTCGTATGGGCAGGGCATTCCGTACGGAAATCAGCAAACTGTAAATTATCAGACATATCAAGTTTCATACGGAAACTCTCCGCTTGAGGAGCTTCGCAAAAAGTTACAAATAGATATGATAATTTGGATTGTTGTTGCAAGTATTCAGGCAATTCTTGCGGTGTACTTTTTTATAACGGGAATGACATTGTCCTCGTATTATCTCGGCGATTTTGCAGGGAATTATTACATAAACGGAATTGCGCTTGCAATTGTTTCTGTATTGAACTTTGTAAGTTCATACAAGACAAGCAACATGCGTACAAGGATAGCAACAGTGCCGACAGGAATTGTCGGTGAGTATGAGGCTTTGACACCGTATGTTGTCAATCTCGTATATAACGCAATTTTCGGTGGATTGATTGGTATTGTGGGCTCGATTTACGGCTTTGTTGTCCGCAGTTATGTAATGAAAAATAAATTCTATTTTGCGAAAATTGAAGAAAACTACAGAAAGAACCCACACGCTAATTTTTGGCGTTGCTCAAACTGCGGAAGAGTCAATCCGTCATTTGAAGAAATTTGTATATGCGGTGTCAAGAAAGATGACGCAGAAAATACACAGTGAGTTTTGAGAGGAAGTGCAAAAAGATGAACAAAGATACCATATTGAAAATAGTAGGAGTTGGGTGCGGAATACTAATTGCAGTGCTTGGATTGTATTTTATGTTTTCTGCATAATTTTGATGAGACTGATAAATGGGAGGAATAAAAATGAAATATTGTTCAAAATGCGGTTCGCCGATGAATGATGACGCTGTGTTCTGCGCAGGTTGCGGAACAAGGGTAAGTGATAATACGAATGTTGAAAACCCACAGCCGACAGCAGAGCCTGAAAAGGTTGTTCAGCCAACAGCGGAACAAACAACAAACGAAGAAAATCCAAATGTGACAAATACCGTTCCGCTTCAGCAACAAAGTGTGTATGAAAATATCGGTACAGCAGAACAAAAACCGAAAAAGAAGAGTAAAAAAGTCCTCTTTATATCTATTGCAGTTGTGTTGGTGCTTTGTATAACAGCAGGCATTATATTTGTGCCGAGTATGTTCTCGGGCGGTGCGCCAAAGGTTATTCCAACCGATGAAAATAAAGCTTTGTTTGATGTAACATTTGAAGAATTTAAAGCAGGCATTATAAACAATGCGGACAAACTGAGTGAGAAGTTTAGCGATATTATAAACGAAAAATCTTATGTGACAGAAAGTATAGATGCACTTAATAACGAGGACAACTGGACTTCGTGGACAAACAGTGACGGTAACATTGTACATAAGTGGACTAACAAATACGGTGATAGCAGTAGTTTGTCGGTTGATGTTAGTGTTGTTATTGACAGCAAAAGCAACAAAGTGAAAGGCTTTGCCGTTACTTCATACAATGCTGACATAGCGATAAAGGCAATTGTTACTTCTTACATTTTATTTGGTAATAATTTAAGTGATGAAAATCTTGAAATTTTAGAAAACTTAAGTATGTATTGTAAGGATGAATATGATGATAATCCGCTCTTGTTCCTTGATGACAGAGGAATTTCAATGACAGAAGATGGTAGTGATGTTACCTATACTTATCTTCCGTTAAGTGAAAAGATGAAAGAAGAATATTCGTCAAGCGGAGTATGGATTTCACCCGAAAACCTATATAGATTTGACAAAGTGCTTTCTGCAAGGTATGGTATTGAGTATGAGTGGAAAACCCTTGATGAGTTTATAAAATCACTTGGGGCTTAGTAATTAGGATAGGTGAGTTTATGCCATTTTGCGAAAAATGTGGAAAAGAGATTAAAGACGGTGACAGGTTTTGTACTCGGTGCGGTGCAGAGGTAAAGTCTTTGCCGATGACCTCGGTTAAAGAAAAACCGACTGATATAAAGTCGGATAAAAAGTCAAAGAAAAAATTAGTCGTCATAATTTCCGCTGCATCGGCAGTTGCGGTTGTGTTGGCTGTATGTGCGATTGTATTTGTGCCGAAAATGTTCCGCAACAATGAAAATGAGCAATATAAACCGTTGCAGACAATTGAGATTACTACACAACAGGAAACTACACAACAATCCTCAACGATCATTCAAAATACAACTGAACCGGAAAGCATTGATGACGGCTCAAGTGATGCTGACGATGATTATGATGATTATTACGATGACGAAGATTACATATTGCCTGACAGTGGCACACGAAAGCTTACAAATTCCGATTTGGCAGGACTTGATGCAGATGAGCTTGAACTCGCACGAAATGAAATTTATGCCCGAGCAGGACGAAGATTCAATACGGACTACATACAAGATTATTTTGACGATAAATGGTGGTATGTGGGAACGATTGAACCCGAAGATTTCACCGAGGATATGCTCAATGATGTTGAAAAGTATAATGTTAATTTCATTAGAAATTATGAGGAAAAATATGTTGAGTAGCATATAAAAATGAAATTTGCAACGCAGTGTGTATTGCATTGCGTTGCTTTTTGCTTTAAAATGTAGAAGAGGTGAGACTAAATGGATAATAAGAATAATACGAGATTTTGCGAAAAATGCGGAAATCAGATTAAAAACAGCGACAGGTTTTGCGAACATTGCGGTGCAGAGATAAAGCCTTTGCCGATGACCTCGGTTAATGAAAAATCGACTGATATAAAGTTGGATAAAAAGTCAAAGAAAAAATTAGTCGTCATAATTTCTGTTGTATCGGCAATTGCGATTGTGTTGGCTGTATGCGCAATTGTTTTATTGCCGAAAATCTTCGGCAATAATAATGCCGAGCAGACTGTTAAAGCAACCACCCAACAGGTTACAACGGAAATTCCGACAACCGCAGAACCTACAACTGTTGAACCGACTACAGATGTTCCAACAACGGCAAAGTCTACTACAATTGAGCCTACAACAGCCAAGCCGACCGAGCCCGAAACATCGAAAGATGATGGCGATAGTAACTCAAACGGTGGCGGAAGATGCTATTTTAACGGCTTTTCAATTGAAGTTCCCGAGGATTATACATATGAGGTTGATGGTGATAAGGTTACTTTTTATGAATCGTATAATCACGAACATCCTGAAACAGGCTCGGACGGATTTTTATTCGCTATTGACTGGACATATGACGGAACGGTCAGCATAGATTCACGCAGACTCGGAAGTAAGGACGGTAAGTATTTTATGTACATTCATCCAACAGGCTTCGGAATGTTGGAGGACGAATACGCAAATCAGCGAATGGTCGATGCCAGAGCTGAAACGGATGATGTACTTTCATCGTTCAGAGTTGAATAACCGAAAACAACGCAGTGCGTATTGCATTGCGTTGCTTTTTGTTTTAAAATATATAAAAGAGGTGAGAAATTATGGGTAAAGATACGAAGTTTTGCAGGAATTGCGGTAAGGAACTTCCGATTGAATCGACATTTTGTCCGTATTGTATGACAAAGCTGATTGATGTTACAACAGGCGGAGAAATTAAGGTGAAAAAGAAAAAGCCGATTATTATTGCCGTTGCAGCGGCAATAGTTTTGCTCGTTGCAATTGCGGTGATTATAATTTTGAACAGCACGATTTTTGGCGGCAAATCGGATAATGTTACCACACATGCAACAACTGTTCCGACAACTGCGGTCACGACAACGGCTGAAAATAAAACCTCGGATTATTCAAAATATGTCGGAATATGGTGCGATAAGGACAGCGATATTTCAACCGCAACTCAAAACGGCGGCAATATTCTTGAGATAATTTCCGTCAAGGATGATGTTGTGAGATTTACTTTTACAAAGACTTCGTCTGCACCGCAAAACCGAATTGCGAGAATAAGCAATGTGACAACAAAGGTGATTGACGGAATAGGAACTTTTTCGTTTGATGATGACGGCTGGCAGAACAGCGGTACGGGTAAAATCAAGTTTTCCGACGGCGAAATCTATATTGAAAACACGGTCACAAATCAGAACAGCGAATCAATGTGGGATATAGGCGGAAAGTTTTATCTTAAAAAGTCCGAAAGTTCAATGCTTGATGTTGAGAGCAATAATTTTTTGAACGCTGATTTTGACAATGTAAAAAATGCCTTTGGCGAAGAAATTTCAGATCCGTTTTTAGCGTCGGACAAGTGGTATATTCATTACTACAGCGGTATGAATGTTATGGTCACCGCCGAAACAAATAAAATTTATGCTCAAATCGGCGATTCCCCGGTTGGCATCTCCTTGCGAAAGGCGTGCTAATCCACGGTTGAAATAAGCCTCGGCAAATTCCGGATCACGCTGGATCGCCTCGCTGTAATCCTGGATGGCAGCACGAAAATCGCGTTGCGCACAACGCAGGTTTCCACGATTGAAATAAGCATATACGAAGCCCGGATTCAATTTGATCACCATGTCATAATCCCTCGTAATCATTTCATGCTCGTAAGCTCGCTTATTGTCTTTCAAGGATGCGGAAGCCGGATCAGATGTTGCCGGAGTACGAACAACCGTCGGATTCTTACCCATCTTAAGGTTCATGCTCATAGCAGAAAAATCGTCTTGCGAGCTGGCAGCCTGCGACATATTATAGTCAAGCTGTTTATACCGGACGACAGCCCGGTTAAAATAAGCCATAGCAAAATCCGGATCCAATTCGATCACCTTTGTATAATCCTTAATCGCTTCGGTAAAGTCCTGTACAAGCATAAAATCCAAAGCCCGTCCGAAATAGGCATCCACATCGTTCGGATTCTTCACTATACGGGCCGAAAAATTATCGATAGATGCAAAATGTACGGCAACCTGGTCTTCCGTAAGGGCGGCTTCTTCGTTTGTGATACGCAGCTTACGTTCCAGTACCAGACGGGAATTGTAAGCTTCCACCATCTTATCATAATAAACCAACTTCTTTACCGGATCGACTTTTTCGTAATAAGTCAGGACAAACATCGGTTCCAGATCCACACGCACATTGCGGTCCTGCACGCGTCCACGAATTTCGCTGTTATACTTCGTCTTACGTACCTCTTCTTCATCATACACGACAAGACGGTTGAACTTATCGATATTCTTATCCGACTGTTCACGCGTATTTTCATCCTTTGATGCCGGATCGGCCAATTGCGTACCGGTATTGTTGCCATTTTGGGAAGCGACCGCATTTCCCGAAGCATTCCCGTTCTTCTTTTTTTGCTCCATATTATAGGCAGTCCAGTAGTCACGGTCGGCACCGACCTCATCATGCATTTTCCGCTTCACTTCCGCACGGCTGTAATAACCGGCCACAAAATTCGGATACTGCCGCAACACGACATCGAAGTCATGTACGGAACCTTGATAATCTCCCGTCTCGTAACGCAACAACGCCCGGTTATAATAAGCCATATAGTTGTCCGGTTCAATCTCGATCACAACATCGAAATCTTCGATAGCCCGGTTGTTATCCCCGATCTGTGCCCGAAGCAATCCTCGGTTGAAGCGGGCAATCAGGTTGTGGCTGTCCATGCTGACCACCTGATCATAATCAGCCATAGCACCACGCAAATCCTTTAACTGATACCGGACCAGACCTCTATTGATGTAATAACCGCTCTCACGGGTATTCAGACGAATGGCCTCGTTCAGATCGGCAAGCGCGTCTTTCATATTGTTCATCTGGTAATGCAGGATCGCCCGGTTGCCATAAGCGGGAGCATAGTAGGGGTCCATACTGATCGCCTTATCATAGTCGGCAAGTGCTTTGACCGTATCGCCTTTCTCGGTGTACATCGCACCACGCGTCAGATAGTTCATAGAATATTTGGGATGGGCCGCCATCAGTTCATCAAACACCTTTTCGGCCTCCTTAAAATCTTTTTTCTGAATATTGGCTACTGCCATATTCACCAACATCTGGCGGTCTTCCGCCTTAAACTCCAAACCTTTCCTGTAGTCTTCTATTGCTTCGTCAAATTTCTCCTGACTCTGACGGGCAATACCACGTGCGTAATATGCCTGTACCAGGAAAGGGTTCCGTTCAAGACAAAGCGTACAGTCTTCTTCAGCTCCTTTATAATCATCCAAATTGATTTTTGCCACAGCACGGTAGAAATATGGTTCGGCCAACCAAGGTTTTGATTTGATAACCTGATTGAAATATTGTATCGAAAGAACATAGTCCTCAAAATACAAGGCGTTGCGCCCGATAGTCAACACACGATCCGTATTGATTTGTGCAAACATGGCTAACGAACACAGCTGGAATATAAATAAAAGAATCGCTTTCTTCATCTATTATAAAAATATTCAACATTGATCGGTCGCAAAAGTAAGTAAATAATCTTAGCCATTAAAACCAATCTATAAAAAAAGCTTTCACAGACTGTAAAACAGTGTGAAAGCTTTCTATATTTACTTATTTCAGCTATTTACTTCGGCTGAATCTTAACCATCAAATGGTCTTTTGGGATCTTATCTCCTTCCGTTACACCCAGCTCGACAATCGTTCCGGCAACGGGAGCGACCACCCGGTTGTACATCTTCATCGCCTGGTGGATCAAAAGCAACTGGCCGGCTTCGACTTCCTGCCCTTGCTGTACTTCCACTTTAACGATCGTTCCAGGAAGATGAGAAATCACATCACCGACAAAGGGCTTATGCCACATTTTACGGTTCTTATATTTTGCAGTCAGCGTCGTCTTGTATTTGCGGGCCGTTACTACAAAATCCACATATTCGTTATCTTTCTCTTTCTTTTCCATATTCAAAAGTTTTTACGGCGTTAATTAGAACGGAGGCAATCCGTGCTTCTTAGCCGGTCTGTATTCTTCTTTCAATACAGAAAGTTTAAGCGCGTGAAGCAACAATGAACGTGTTTCTTTCGGCTCGATAACAGAATCGATGAACCCTTTGGACGCAGCCACATAAGGATTTGCAAACTTCTCGATATATTCCTTCACCTTTTCCTGGCGCATTGCATTCTGGTCTTCGGCTTCCATGATCTCCTTGCGGAAAATAATGTTGGCCGCACCTTCCGGTCCCATCACCGCAATTTCTGCACTCGGCCATGCAAACATAAAGTCCGCCCCTAAGTGACGAGAGTTCATGGCGATATAACCGCCACCATAAGCCTTACGCAGGATAACCGTAATCTTGGGAACCGTCGCTTCGGAATAAGCATACAATACCTTCGCACCATGGCGGATCACACCGGCATGTTCCTGGTCGACGCCCGGCAAATAGCCCGGCATATCTTCCAACGTGATAATAGGAATATTGAAAGAATCGCAGAAACGGATAAAACGTGCAGCTTTATCGGCACTGTCGCAATCCAATACACCTGCCAACACCATCGGCTGATTAGCAACGAAACCGACAGTTTCACCACCCATGCGGCCAAAACCGATCACAATGTTGGCTGCCCACAACTCCTGTACTTCCAAGAAGTCGGAATCATCCGCGATACATTTGATAAC
>OLOW01002245.1_pt1 | contig 13194 bp, 13 predicted proteins | sample 1672801 | NCBI WGS metagenome assembly OLOW01 (sample SAMEA3136725, study PRJEB25190) | human gut metagenome | biome: human gut; feature: human-associated habitat; material: faeces | place: Austria | collected 2013 | reverse complement strand
CCACAAAGGAAGCCACCGCCTCGGCAAATTGCTCGGGGTCGGCGGGGCGGCGTGAGCCGTCTCTGAAACGGAATATGGTTGAGCTGTCGTAATTTGTGCTGCGGCAAAGCTTTGAAATATTTATATCAAACACGGAGATAAGCGTATTGAAATTAAGCCGCAGTTGTTCCTTATCGACCAAAGCAAGTCCGTCACAGGCAAGAAGCTGCGCGCGTATTTCTTCCGCACTAAGGGCAATTTTTTTACTTTCGGCAATGCCTGCCAGTGCGTTTATAAGTGATGGAAAAGCCTCGCTTTCGGCATCGGGCAGCCTTTCGCCCGAGCGATAGCGGCTTACAGTCGCCGTAGATATGCCCGAAAGCGTGCTTAACTCCTTCGCGGTACATTCAAGCGTTTCTATATATTCGTTAAGCTTATCGCAGAATTTCATATTTTCACGTCCGTAGTGTTTTTTTACATTATACAACAAAGCTATTAAAAAATAAAGTATAAATATTTCCGTTTTGGCAAATGCCTTAACGGAAATTATTTTTCCGTTAATATGGTATATATGCTAAAATATTTATGGGAATATTCTGTTTTGCAAGGAGAGAACAATGAATATAAAATCAGAATTAAAAATATGGGGCTTAGCCGCTGTTTTGCTTGCTTTTACTCTGATTTGCGGGTGCGCGGATAAGGGCAGGAAAACATCAAGACCTACCGCTGAAAAGGACACGTCACTTAACGCCTCAACGCAAGCAGAGCCTGTAACGCTGGAACAGGCGCTTTTAAAGGAGCGCGGCCGGCCTTATGACCAATCGGATTACAAAAAGATTATCGGTGGCGAGGGCATTATTGATATAACCTCGGAGTTTGATTGCTTTATCGATCACTCCTACAGCACAAACATTGATAATATGATAGTTTCGGGTGGCAAGACCTACCGTGCAAACTTTAATTCGCCGCTTTCAAATGGCAAAAATATTCTGGAAACATTCACGCTGCCGTCCGGCGGCGAGGTGAGGTATTGGGACGCCACCTACGACGGCGAAATGTGCAATTTCTATTTTAAGGACGGCTCTGCCTATAAGCTCAGCGGTCAATCGCCGATTATGTCTTATATTCCCGAAAAAATCGATACGGGAAAATACCCTCTTTTCAAAAAGGTTTACCGCTATTCATCCGACGGCAAAACGCTCACCGACTGCACCGTGGAATTTTTAAACGCCGATAAGGTTTACCGCCACCGCACGCCGATGTTAGCCATTACAGGCAAAAAGGTAAGCCTTATTGATACGGCTAAATACCTTGATAAAAACACTGCCGGGTGGAATTGGTACAGAGATATGGGCCGGCGGGAATATATAGCCTATGACCTTGATTTAACGGCGATAGGAAACGAGACCCCCATAAGGCTTTTCAACACCAATATTCTTATGACAAACTGCGCGTTTTATGAGATTGTGTATGCATCGGAGCCGCTTGATGATAATGATAAAAACGCACAGACAGCGCCCGACGGCTCGGTTTCGCCCTATTATCCCGCCGCGCCGCACCTTAACTGCAACCTTACTTTGAGAAAAATAACCCTGCTTACCAACTATTACAAGGATGTGCGCAATATCTGCACAAGCCACGTAATAACCGATGATTACACCCTCTTACCGATTTCGGAAATTATGACCGAAGGCTACGCTGAATATTATAAATACGATTGCAACAAATTTTACAGCGCCTACCGCGATAAATAAAGGAGTAAAGCATATGAATTTCAATAAAAGAAAAATACTTCCAGCCGCTGTTTGCGCCCTGCTCGCGCTTTCCCTTACCGCCTGCGGCGGTAAAACCGTAACAAACAGCGACGGCACAAAAACCGTAAAAACCGAACGCGGCATAAAGGTCACCCAAACTGCGGCAAAGGCGGTGCAGACCGAAAAATACGAAACCGCCGATTTCAGCATTACAATACCTAAGGGTTGGAAAGTAGCAGCGGGCGGCGCGAATATTTACCACACAATACGCGTAACCGACCCGAACGAGCCGCTCAACGGTATGTATATTCTGCTTAAGGCGGAGTGCCTCTTGCACTCGCAGGCGGGCAAAGCGGCATACCAAAGCCTTTATAATATGGGAAATACGCAATTGGCACTGTTTGCAAACGCGGTTGTGCTTGAAAACCCCTCTACCGAGAATTTCTTTAAAATTTTCTCTGCTTACGGCGATTTCGCCTCTAAAATGGATTCCACCTACGCGGGCTTTACCTTCCCCCGTTACGACAATTTCACCGTGACCGACAGGTTTGCTTCAAACAGCAATTTAAAAGCCTATTCGCTCGGTGAGGAGATTTTGCGCGCAACTTTTACCGACGGCGGCAAGGAGGGCGAGGGAATGTTCTCAGCAAGTGTAGTGGATTTCGGCAGCTCGACTATATCTGACGGAACGGTTGTGGGCTATCAGCTAAAGCAGGCGGACGGCGGGTATTATATGGCGTATAACGTGGTGGCAATAACCGCCGCAAATGACACCTTTATAGAATGGGAAAGCGTGCTTACCGAATGTGAAAAATCTGATCGCTCAGGCGGGCTTTTCAGAGGAAGATATTGATTGGGTAGTGCCTCATCAGGCAAATATCCGAATTATCGATGCGGCGAAAAAGCGGCTGCGTATCCCGCCAGAACGTTTTTGTGTCAACATCGACCGGTATGGAAACACTTCGGCCGCCAGCATCCCAATGATGGTGGATGAGCTCAACCGCTCTGGCAGGCTGAAACGCGGTGATTTGCTGGCTCTTTGCGCGTTTGGCGGCGGACTTTCCAGCGCCGCATGCATTCTTCGGTGGTAGGACCGGATATCCGGTTTTCCATATATCTTTAAGTTTTGGAGGAAATCAGAATGATTTTTGAAAAATTAGCCGCTGTTTTAGCGGAACATGTAGACTGCGATCCCGCTTCGGTCACAATGGATACCACCTTTGAGGAGTTGGGTGTGGATTCACTGGATACTGTGGATATGGTCATGGAGTTGGAAGAAGAGCTGGGCATCGAGCTGATCGACGCGACCTGCCCGGTCGTGGCCAAACTCCAACGGCGCGTCGTCGAAGCACACGAAAAGATGCGGCAGGTCGGAGGGCAGGTCGTGATACTCGGCAAGCGGGGACATGCCGAAGTGATCGGACTCACCGGGCAGGTCGAAGCTCCCACGCTGGTCGTCGAAACAGAGGAAGACCTCGACCAGATCGACTTCACACGTCCGATCTATTTCCTTTCGCAGACCACGCAAAGCATCTCCCTGTTCCAGCACCTGTGCGACCGGATGCGCAGCCGGGCCACCGACCCTGCGCAGGTCTTCGCCCACGACACGATCTGCCGCCAGGTATCCAATCGCGAAAGTCACCTCGAGGAGTTCGCAGGGCGATTCGACGTAATTATCTTCGTCTGCGGCCGCAAGTCGAGCAACGGCAGGGTCCTTTTCGAAGTGTGTCGCCGGGCCAATCCCCGCAGCTATAACGTCGAAGAGGCTTCGGAGCTGCGTCCCGAATGGTTCGAAGGAGCCGAATCCGTCGGTATCTGCGGTGCTACGTCCACCCCCAAGTGGCTGATGCAGGAAGTGGCCGATGCGGTCGCCGGGCAGGGGCGGTGAAACAAAAAATCCGAAATACGGACGCAAAGCGCCGGCACGTGCCTCCGTATCGGAAACAGACAAGAAATTCAACCTTATAAAAACGATAACGACCATGAAGTACCTGATCCGTTCCGTAAAATATTTTATCGCGCTCTGCGTTCTATATCTGATTATCATGGCGCTGATGCTGCTCACGAATACCTCGGTGCTGACCCCTTCGGAAACCTTCTCGGCCCTCGTCCACTCCACACGCGGACAGGTGCTGATCGTCGCGGTGGTGCTTCTTTCGGCCCTGTATCCCAAGTTCGGCTTCATCCGCCGGCAGGAGATCGGCAGCCTGCGCAAGAACCGCGAACAGATCCTCAATGCCTTCGTTTCGGAGGGCTTCAAGCCGGTCCGGGAATCCGAACACGAAATGGTGTTCCGGGCAGACTCCCTCTTCAAGCGGCTCACGCTCCTTTTCGAAGATGAAATCCGAGTCACCCAGACCGGGGAATGGATCACGATCGAAGGTATTCGCCGGGGTGTAGCCCGGGTTTATTACCGCCTGCAGTCCTATCTCGAAAGAACACGCAATGAAAATGAATAAGAAACGTCCCATACTTCGCCGCGCGGCGATTCCTGCGGTCCTCGCCCTGCTTTGCACGCTCTTCTGGTTCGGCAAGCCCAACGATTTCGGGCTGGGCCGAAACATGGAGCTACTGGTCAATATGATGCGGGAGCTTTCGCTCTTCTACGTCGATGAAGTCGATCCCGACCAACTAATGCAGGATGCCGCCGAAGGCATGACCCGCAACCTCGACCCCTACACCGAATTTCTGCCCGAAGAGCAGATGTCGAACTTCGACCTGCTCACCACGGGCAAGTACGGAGGCATCGGTTCGATGATCCGCAAGAAAGGCGATTACGTAATTTTCGCACAGCCCTACGAAGGCTCCCCGGCCGACCGGGCCGGCATCCGCATCGGCGACAAGATCCTCTCGATCGAAGGCGAGGACACCAAGGGTTGGGACCCCGCACAGATAAGTTCCGCCCTGAAAGGCACGCCCAACACCACCGTCCGAATCGTCATCGAACGGCTGATCGGCGGCGAGCACGACACTCTCACTCTGACGCGCGAACGGGTAGCCATTCCCAGCGTCCCCTACGCCGGGTTCGTCGCAAAAGGGATCGGATATATCCAGCACAGCGACTTCACCGAAGGATCGTACGAAGAGATGCGCACCGCGATCGAGAAACTCCGCACACAGGATACCCTGCGGGGATTGATCCTCGACTACCGGGGCAACGGAGGCGGCATTCTGCAGGAAGCCGTCAAGATCGTTTCTATGTTCGTTCCCAAAGGTACGGAGGTGGTCCGCACCAAGGGACGGGCCGCTACGCAGGAGAATGTCTTCCGCACCGCGAACGATCCGATCCTGCCCGATCTGCCGTTGGCCGTGCTGATCAACGGCAATTCGGCTTCGGCGGCCGAGATCGTCGCCGGCTCGCTCCAGGATCTCGACCGGGCCGTACTGATCGGACAGAAGAGCTTCGGAAAGGGCCTCGTGCAGACGACCCGTCCGCTGGGATACAATACCCTGCTGAAACTCACGACCGCCAAATACTACATTCCCTCGGGGCGCTGCATCCAGGCTATCGATTACTCCTCGCGCAAGCAGGACGGCACGGTCGGCAAGGTAGCCGATTCGCTCGTACGGGAATTTACGACCCGCGGCGGCCGCAAAGTCTATGACGGCGGCGGCATTTCGCCCGACATAGCCACCGAGCCTCAGTACATCAGCCGTTTCGCCGTTACTCTGCTGGCTATGGGATTCATCGAGGATTTCGTGGACGAATACATGCAGGAACACCACACCGACACGATCGACAACCGCACGTTCTCGATCACCGATGCGGACTACGACGCCTTCGTCAAATTTATGGAAGGCAAGGAAGTCCCCTACGAATCGGAAACCCGCCGGGTGCTCAAGGTCCTGAAGGAAGCGGCCGAAAACGACCTTTACAGCGACCTGGCCCAGGAAATCACAGCGATCGAGGGCGACCTGAAAGACGACACGCAGACCAATCTGCATACCTATCGGAAAGAGATCGCCGAAACGATCAACAACGACATCGTTCTGCGTCACAGCTATCAGGCCGGCGTGATCGAACATAACCTGGGTGACGACACCGAGGTTCTCCGGGCTACCGAAGTGTTGGAAAATCCGACGGAATACCAAGAAATCACGACCATGCAGACGTCCGAAAAGAAATAACCGGCTATGCTCAAACTGGGGCGCAAAATACTCTCGTTCCGCAAGCGGATCGTAGCCATCGTCGTCGGAGTGACGATGGTGACGCTGTCCCTGCTGTTCACCAACGACATGGCCCGCCGCCTGCGGGAGAAGGAACAGCACGAAGTGGCCCTCTGGGTACACGCCATGGAGCGCGTGATGAGCGACTCGAGTAACGACCCCTTCGTCCAAGACATCCTGAGTCAGCGCAACAACATCCCCTTCATCATCACCAATCAGAACCTGAAGGTATTGCACTCGCATCTCATTCCCGAAGAGATCATCAACCATCCCGACCGCCTGCGCAAGAAGATCAACCAGCTCACCGAAGAGAACACCCCGATCACGATCCAATACTACTGGGGCAAAGACCACAAACACATCATATTCTTCGGCCAGTCCCGGCTGCTCAAGACCCTCTACTGGTTCCCCTACATCCAGCTCTCCGTCATTGCGATCTTCATCCTGCTGGGTTTCATCGCTTTCCGCTCGACCAAGCAGGACGAGCAGAACCGCGTATGGATCGGACTGGCCAAAGAAACGGCGCACCAACTGGGCACCCCCACCTCCTCGCTGCTGGGATGGATCGAATACCTGCGCACGCAGCCCGTCGATCAGGGTGCCGTCGAAGAGATGAACAAGGACTTGAGCCACCTGATGAAGATCGTGGACCGCTTCTCGAAAATCGGTTCCGAAACTCCGCTCACCCCCGAGAATATCAACGAAATAGTAAGCGGATCGGTGATGTATTTCCGCACGCGGGCACCCCGCAACGTAGTGATCGACTATAACGGGCTGGCTATCGCGCCGGTCAAAGCCCAGATCAACACCGCGTTGTTCGAATGGGTCGTGGAGAACCTCATCAAAAACTCGCTCGACGCCTTGCAGGGTCACGGCCGGATCGACGTAGAGATCTCCTCCGACGACAAACACGTGATGATCAACATCAAAGATACGGGCAAAGGAATCCCCAAAAGCAACTGGAAACGGATCTTCGAACCGGGCTTCACGACCAAAACCCGGGGATGGGGCCTCGGACTCTCCCTTTCCCGCCGCGTGATCGAAGAGTATCACCAGGGCCGGATCGGCGTCGTTTACTCCGAACTGGGCAAAGGCACCGATATCCGCATTACCCTTAAACGCTACTTCGACTGATGGCCCTGCAACCCGAAATACGCACGGATTCGCTGGCAGGGCAACTGTCCGACAGCCTGCCGACAACCGAAACGGCCCTTCGGGAATCCATCTTCCGGCTGCGGGATTCGCTGGCGACGATTCCCCCCGACACCCTGCAGGCGACACCCCCCGTCACGGCCGAAGAGCTGTTCGGAGCCGGTTCGACACTCGCGATCGAACCGTTTCCGACGCAATCCGTCCGTCCCATATACGAATCGGCCCCTTTCCAAGGGATCGTACTGGCCCTGGTTTTCGCTTATCTGGTCATCATCTACCATAACCTGCGGGAAGTTTATATCCTCTGTCGGAAATTGAGTCTCGACCGGTCGAAGCCGGGACGCATGACCGACACGCAGGGCAGCACCTACACCCGGTTCCTGTGGGCGGCCATCGGAATAGGACTTCCCATGCTGGCTCTACTGACCTTGAGACTGACGGACCGTTGGTTCCCCATCCCCGAGGTCGTCCCCGAAGCCTGGATCCCGGTACTGGGACTGCTCGCTACGGTCGGCCTGGCCGTTCTCCTGCTTTTCCAGGTAGGACTGCTCCGGATCACGGGTTACGTCACCCTCTCCCGACCGATCACAGATCAGCTTGTAGCGCTAAAATTCAACTATTTAGCACTTTCTGTCGTCTTTCTGTGCCCGTTGATCCTACTCTTCCTGCTGGCTTCGCCCGACACCGGGCATATCCTCTCTTTCGGCATCCTCATCCTCGGCGGAGCACTGCTGTTGCTCTACCTGAAAGAGTCGCTCATGCTCTTTCTCTCGAAAAAAATTTCGATTTTGCATTGGTTTTTGTACCTTTGTGCCGTCGAAATTTTTCCCGTGAGCTTCGTGTGGCTCTCGCTGACAAGAATTTGATAACCCGATAAAACCGTTCTGAATTTGAAAGCCCATAGAGTATTGGTTTCACAGCCCCGTCCGGCCGTGGTCGAAAAATCTCCTTTCTACGAATTATCCCAGAAACACAAGGCTGAAATCGAATATATGCCGTTCATCCGCGTAGTAGGGGTATCGCTCAAGGAATTCCGAAGCCAGCGTGTTGAAATACTGGCTCATACGGCCGTCATCTTCACTTCGCGCACGACAGTCGATAGTTTTTTCCACATTTGCGAAGAGGCCCGGATTACGGTTCCCGAAACCATGAAATACATCTGCCAGACGGAAGCCGTAGCGCTCTACCTGCAAAAATACATCGTATATCGCAAACGCAAAATTTCTTTCGCCGACGGCAGTTTCACCAACTTCATCGAGCTGATAATAAAGCACAAGGAAGAAAAATTCATGCTGGCATTGAGCGAACCCCATAAACCCGAACTGCCGGAAACGCTCGCCAAGTTGAAATTACAGTTCTCTCCGGTGATTCTGGCCCGCACAGTCGCCGCCGACCTGAACGATTTGGACATCAAGAAATTCGATCTGCTGGCCCTCTATTCGCCATCGGACGTCAAGGCCATTCTCGAACGCTTCCCCGCCGAGGAGCTGCCCGCAGTCGCCACTTTCGGCGAAGGCACGCTGCGTGCTGCGGTCGATGCCGGCATCAAGGTCAAAGCCATGGCTCCGACCCCTACGGTCCCTTCGATGGCCAAAGCCGTCGATATTTACCTCACGAAACTGGCGAAAGGCGAACAGATCGAAGATGTCGCCGTCACGCACGACGCCGACAAAGAGGAGTTCATCCGAACCCAACAGCATAAGTTAGCCAAGAAAAGCCGTACCCGGCGCACGACTCCGGCGGAGAAGAAATAACGGAACGGCTCCGTGCGACCATCACCGGTTCAAAGTGCGATTCCGAAGGATTCCATCCGGCAAACAAGAAGCGGACGACGCTATTTCCGTCGCGATTTCGCCGACACCAACCGAAAACGGCATTAAAACCGCATACAGTTACCTGTTTCAGCTATGACAGACCGTTCGCTTCCTCGTCAGGAAAGGCTTCGTTCGTTCGGGGCCATCCGCCGCCTGTTCGAAAGCGGGGAGAGCGGATTCGTCTATCCGCTGCGCTACGTCTGGATCGCCGAAGCGGACGAAATTCCTTCGGTCGAAGTACTCTTTTCGGTTCCCAAGAAGTTTCAGAAACGGGCCAACAAGCGCAATCTGCAGCGTCGTCGTATGAAGGAGGCTTACCGGCTCAACAAAGAGATCTTCGACCGGGAGGGAAATCCCGTCGCACTGGATCTCGCCCTGATCTATTCATCCAAAGAGCTCACCCCCTACCGGGTCATAGAACATGCCGTACAGAAAATCATGGAACAAATTATGGCGAGGCTTTAAGTGGGTCTGCACGCTGCCGCTGATCGTGCTGGTAAAGTTCTATCAACGCTGCATATCGCCCTTCACTCCCGCTTCGTGCCGCTACACGCCGACCTGTTCCCAATACGCGCTCGAAGCGCTGCGCAAGTACGGTCCCCTGAAAGGAACGTGGCTTACGCTCAAAAGACTCTCGCGCTGTCATCCCTGGGGCGGCAGCGGATACGACCCCGTACCCTAATAAAGGTCGGCGGACTTTTTCGTATCCGACCCTGCATCCCGAAATCCGAGCGGATCGCAGGGTTCGTTATTCCGGTTATTTCCCGAAACCGGCCGTTCGTCGATAAAATTCCCCTCTTCGTCTATTTCAATTGCACGCACGGAAAGCCGTCGTTAGTTTTGCGTCAAAACCAAAACCATGAAACGACTCCTGCCGATACTGCTTTGCTCCCTTCTTCTGTCGGGGCTACGGAATGCAACCGCACAGGAAGCGTCCAAAACATGGACCTTGCAGGAGTGTCTGGACTACGCTTACCAGAACAACATCCAGGTACGGCAAAGCCGCAACAACCAACTTTCGGGCATCGAGGATACCAAACAGGCGAAAGCCGCCCTCTTTCCGTCGCTGGTGGCATCGACCACGCAAAGTTACACGAACTACCCTTCGTCCGAAGTCACGGACAACAACAGTTATACGGGGACCTACGGCATAACGGCGGGAATGACGATCTTCGAAGGTGGCAAGCTCCGTACGGAAGTCAAGAGGCAGAAAGTCCAGAATCAAATGGATGCTCTCTCGGTCGAGGAATCCGTGAACGACATCCGCATCGCCATCGTACAGGCTTACATGCAGTGCCTTTACGCCGCCGACGCCGTGCGAATCAACCGCAGCACGGCCGAAGCCTCGAAGGCCCAGCGCGACCGGGCCGAAGAGATGCTGCGCACGGGCTCGATCAGCCGCGTGGATTTCGCCCAGCTCCAAAGCCAATATTCGAGCGACGAATACCAGATAGTCGTAGCCGGCTCGACACTGGACAACTATAAACTGCAACTCAAGCAACTGCTTGAATTAGATATTATGGAAGAGATGAATCCGGCCGTGCCGGGGGTTAAAGAAGAGAACGTGCTGAAGGCTTTGCCGCCCAAAAACGAAGTGTATGAAACGGCTCTGAAAGTCATGCCTCAGATCCGTAGGGGAGAGTTGGGCATCGAGGCGGCGAAGCTGGAAGAAAAAAGCGCACGTGCCGGATTCTTCCCTTCCATATCCCTATCCGCCAGCGTGGGAACGGGACATATGTCGAACAACGACTTCGAAAGCGGCAGCCAGATATGGAACCGCTTCAACGAAAACGTAGGGCTCACGCTCAACATCCCGATTTTCTCGAACCGTAAGAACCGCACGGCCGTCAATAAGGCGAAAATCGCCCTCAACGACAGCTATCTGGAGTGGACATCGCTGCAAAAAGAGCTGTTACGGAACGTGGAATCGGCCTACCTGGACGCCGTATCGGCCCAGGCCCAGTATCTCTCGGCCCGCGAAAAGGAGAAATACGCCCGGGAGAGTTACGAGCTGACCAGCGAACAGTTCCGCGTCGGAGTGAAAAACACCGTCGAGCTGATCACGGCCCAAAACGAATATTCGGCAGCACAGCAACAGGTCCTGCAAGCCAAATATCTCACCCTGCTGAGTATCGAACTGCTCAACATCTATCAGGGGCTTCCTGCGAGCGACATTTACTAATCCGCACAAGCGGGTTCCGCCAAGCGGGGCCGCACCGGATAAATCGATAATCGAAGATATGAAAAAACGGAATCTGCTCATAGCGGCGGGCGTAGTAGCCGCAGGCGTCTGCATCTGGCTGATCGCACGCCCCTCGAAAGGGCCGAAAGTCCTGCTCGAAACCGCCCCCATAAGCCATATCACCATCCGCAACTCGGTGACGGCGACCGGAACGGTCGAGCCGGTTACGCAGGTCGAGGTCGGCACGCAGGTATCGGGCATCATCGACAAGCTCTATGCCGACTACAACGACCAGGTGAAAGCCGGACAACTGATCGCCGAAATGGACAAGGTGACCCTACAGGCCGAACTCGAATCGGCTCAGGCACAACTCGCCAGCAGCAAAACCGAATACGAATACCAGACCAAGAACTACGCCCGCACCAAGACCCTGCATGAAAAACAACTGGTGAGCGATGCAGAGTACGACCAGGCTTTTTACCTCTACGAAACGGCCCGCAACGCCTACGAGCAGAGCCAGGCGGCGATGGTCAAGGTGAAGCGCAACCTGGGTTATGCGACCATCACCTCGCCGATCGACGGCGTGGTCATCAGCCGCGCCGTCGAAGAGGGTCAGACGGTGGCCGCCGGATTCGAAACCCCGACGCTCTTCACCATCGCCAACGACTTGACACAGATGCAGGTCGTGGCCGACGTGGACGAAGCGGACATCGGCCAGGTCGCCGACGGCCAGCGGGTACAGTTCTCCGTAGATGCCTATCCGGACGACATGTTCGAGGGAACGGTCCTCCAGGTACGACTCGAAGCCACGACCGAGTCGAACGTCGTAACCTACGAAGTGGTCATAGACGCTCCGAATCCCGACCTGAAACTCAAACCGGGTCTTACGGCTAACGTGACGATCTTCACGCTCGAAAAAGACGACGCAGCGGCCGTCCCGACCAAAGCCCTGCGCTTCATTCCCAATGCGGAACTGTTGGAAGAGATCGGATTGACCGCAGTCGAAACGGACAGTCAGGCGGCTCCGGGAAGCAGGGAACTGTGGGTGAAGGAGGGAACGACGCTCCGCCCCCGCCGGGTATATGCAGGCGCTGCCAGCGGCGACATGACCGAAATCACCGAAGGGCTCACGGGCAGCGAGGAGATCGTTACCGGACTGGTAACGGCCAAGCCCCGCGAGGAGACTGCCGCCATCGAGCGCAGCCCCTTCATGCCGGGACCTCCGGGAAGCAACGACAAGAAAAAATAGCGAACGACGATGAAAGAGGTCATCCGATTGGACAACATACGACGGGATTTCGTCGTCGGCGACGAGGTGGTGCACGCACTGCGCGGAATTTCGCTGACGATCACCGAAGGAGAGTTCGTGACGATCATGGGCACCTCGGGATCGGGAAAATCGACGCTGCTGAACACGCTCGGCTGCCTCGACACGCCTACCTCGGGCGAATACTACCTGGACGGAATCGCCGTGCGCTCGATGGACAAGAACGCCCGTGCCACACTGCGCAACCGCAAGATCGGTTTCGTCTTCCAGAACTACAATCTGCTGGCCAAAACTACGGCGCTGGAGAACGTCGAACTGCCGCTCATGTACAACTCGACCTACTCGGCCGCGCAGCGACGGGAACGAGCCGAACAGGCGCTTCGCAACGTCGGTCTGGGCGACCGCATGCTGCATAAGAGCAACCAGATGTCGGGCGGCCAGATGCAACGCGTGGCGATCGCGCGGGCACTGGTCAACGACCCCGCCGTCACCCACCATCGGTGCCGCCGCCCTCTCGCACGCTCGTCTGGCACACAAGCCCCGCCTCTGAGGCGCACTTGAGAACGAAGCGCTGGTAGCGCGGATTGGTGATCATGCAGCAGTCGAAATAGCGGAACATCGGACCGCGGCGGAAGGCGGTCTGAACGTCATCGGGGATAGTGAAGGTGTCGTCTGCAGGGCAGCCTTCGAACATGAAGGCAACCATGGGGTTGAATCGCATGGCCGCCGCGAGCACGCCCCGCTCGCCCACCTCTTCCATGGCGCTCACCGACGCCACGACGTCGAAGGGAAGGTCGTCGCGGCTGGAAAGCTCGCGCAGGGCCAGGAGCTCGGCGGCGACTCCCGCGCGGCAGTCGAACGCCTTGCCCAGCGCAACAC
>OLOW01002244.1_pt1 | contig 13204 bp, 16 predicted proteins | sample 1672801 | NCBI WGS metagenome assembly OLOW01 (sample SAMEA3136725, study PRJEB25190) | human gut metagenome | biome: human gut; feature: human-associated habitat; material: faeces | place: Austria | collected 2013 | reverse complement strand
CATCTATAAGATCACTCGCTTAAAGGATTTGAAAAACGAATGGTTGTTCGCATAAATGATAAAAAGAAGAATTATGGCAAAGTCACCAAATTGCTAGTTAAACATAACTATTATATATCTTTTTTATTATTCATGTGTATTCTCACCCCCCTAAATACCTTCTCATAAAAGCTAACATCACATCCAAAACAAAAAATGAACAAGGCTATCCCTTGTTCATCATTAAGTTTAGACAGAAGTATTCAAAACCATCATCCTTATCAATCTTACCCATTTTCATCTGTTGATCAAAATCCGCAAGTAAAGATAGATTATAAAGTAAGGCTTCACTTGAAAAGCGCATGGCCTTTTGCATATTTAATTTCACGCGATATGGATTGGCCTTTAACTCTTGGGAAATGGTTGCCTGTGCCTTTCCTTCATCCATTAATACGCGTACTTGGAATAGAAAACGGATTTGACTTGCCAAAAGCGCAACGATAGCTACTGGCTGCATATTCAACTTTCTAAAGTTACGGTAGTAGGCTAACAATAAGATCCCATTTTGACTAAAGAAGGCATCAACCATTTTAAAGATGTCATTCATAGGTTCTACAACTAATAGATTTTGTACATCTTCAAGCGTTGGATGTTTTGAATAGATGGAAATCTTTTCAATTTCATTCTGGATGCACATGGGATCTAGTCCCATTCTTCCTGCCATCCAATCTAATGTTTTAAAATCCACCTTTACACCATATTCCTTTAGTTTATCTTGTACATAGAACTTTTGTGACTTTTCATCTAAAGCTAGACAGGAATATAATGTAGCACAATTACTGATTTCTTTCACCTTTTTCTTTCTTGTATCCAATTTATCACTTGGACATACTAAGACTAGAATCATGTCTGTGTCTTTTCTTACTAGAAAGGGATCGACTTCATAGTTTGTCGTATTCTTACTTGAAAGAAACGTGCAGTTATTGACAATAATCATCTTGTCATCATCAAAGATCGAATAGGCATCTAAATCTTGTAGAACATTGGATATTTCATCTGTTTGAGCATCATAGATATTTATGTTTTCTTGAATGTGATGTCTTTTTTTAATGGCCTCTAGCTTCATAGAAACCATGCTTTTGTCTTTTCCGTATAAAATATAAATCATGTCCATATTATACCAAACATTCCATCGTTTGTGACAAGAAATGAAAGTTGAAATAAAGAATAGATGGCTATACTTCCACAATCACTCGTACATAATGTATTGATATGCAGGGTTTCTAATGTCTTGAGTGTTTCAACACTTGGATGACCATACTTGTTTTTATAACCTGCGCTAATGAGTGCAATCTTACAATCTAAAGAGTCAAGAAAATCTGAGTCTGAACTCGTATTCGATCCGTGATGCCCTACTTTTACGACATCAGCCTTTAAATCATATGTAGCCATCAATTGTTTTTCAATTTGTTTACTCGCATCCCCCATAAAAAGATAGGTGAAATGATCATAGGTAAAATAGCTGATAATACTTGAATCATTGGTATCTTTAGCTTCTCTTTCACTTAATAATAAATAAAATGGATAGTCTACATTGACCTTATCATTTGAATCTTCTATGACTTGTTTAATTTCAATTTTATCTTTTAAACTCTCATATCCTCCATTATGATCAAAGTCATCATGTGTAAGTATCAATGTATCAATCGTATGAATGTTCTTATTTTCTAGAAAGGGCATAATAATTCTTTCGACATTATCACGATATAGGTTTTGCCCACAATCAATCATCACTACGCTTTTATGGAAGGGTTCTACAATAATGCTGCAGTCGGCTTGACCTATATTTAATGTATAGACTTGAAAGAAAGGATTACAATAGATCTCTAGAAATGGAACGATAAATATACATAGATATTTCCATTGAAAGTGTTTTAAGCATTGTATATAGAAGATGATAAATAGAACTATAAATAGGATTTTAGGTGCATAATGGATGGTAAGGTCTGGTAATTTTAGGTGTATTAAATCATACACTGTAAATCCAAATAAGAAGATCAAACCATATAGTTTTCTAAAGATGTTAAAAAAAAGTAATGAAATAAGATTCACTTTCTTAAAGTAAATAAACATCAATCCAATTAAGATTATCTTTTGTACGATCCATTTGTGTTCTGTACAAAAATAAGATACGAGTTGTAATAAGAGTGGACATAAAAAAGATATGGATAGTACTTGATTTGGATAGATTATGCCGAAACAAAAGATCGTAAAAGCCATTTGATTGGGTTTGGATATGAACAATAGAGTACTCAACTGATACAAAATAAATCTTGTGAATGCAAGTGTAAACACAAAGAAATGGCCAAATAAAACACTGAGGACTAGAAGGATTCTTCGAATACGAGTCTCATCCCACTTTCGCTTTAACATATGTAGAACAATGTAGTATGCGCTCATATAGCCATATCCAAGCATCGTATATATTTCATCTATACTTTCATCGTGTATGCCATAGTATAAGGATAAGACAATGGAAGAATTGGGTTTCAACTTTAAGTAGTTGTAGAGTCTAGACTTGAATGATGTTGATTTGTGGACAATTTCTACAGAGTTCGTCTTAAACCTGATATTCTTATTTTCATTGTATCGAGTAAAACTAAATAGCGTAAAATTATCATCTGTATGAATGGGTTCTATGTGTTTGACTTTAACTTCATCTTGAAAGCTTAGATCTAAATCTGTTTGAATAAGTATTTTAGAACCTCTATTTTTACCTATATAGTATCCTTTCTTTATTTCTGTAATTTTATATGTATCCTGTTGTTGAACTTCTTTTGGATATACAAGGATACAGCTTAATAGACTAAATAAAAAAAATAAAATCAGGATTCTTTTATTTTTAAACCGATAGTATAGATAGACAAGAAAGAAAAGTGTAAAACAGAGTATACAAAGTATTTCTTTTAAGATCAGACAGGCCAAAAAGCCAAGTGAAAGTATCAACATCATAGGCAGATCTTATCCTTGATCTTATTAAACATGGCTGGACCAATGCCTTTGACATTTTGGATTTGTTCTAAAGATTGAAATGTGTTACTTTTGCGATACTCCATGATTCTTTGGGCAATGGCCGGACCAATACCTGGAAGTGTTTGTAGTTCTTCAAGTGTAGCACTATTAATAGAAATGAGTTTTACATCTTGTTTTTCTGGAATCACCACCACATCTTTATCTTGTAGGATATAGTTAAAACTGATTCTAGACGTATCACTGTTTTCTGATAGGCCTCCGCTCATTTGAATTAAACTTGAAATGGAGCTATTTCGCTTTAAAGTATAAACACCCGGATTTTGAATAGCTCCCTTAATTTCCACTTGCATCAATGTGGGCTTGGCTTCTTGTAAGGTAATGGGTGTATACCGGTTAAAGCAGGTAAAGGTAAAGAAAATAAAGAGACAAAAAAAGAGAAGAGTTCGTTTCATAAATATCACCCTTCTCTTATACGTAATTTTTTGATGTTTTTCTATTTAATTTCAAGAATTTTTACATCATATGGTTCTTCAACACGTCTTACAGTACATACATCTCCAACTTTGTGGTCCATGATGACTTCTGCAAGTGGTGTTGTGTTTGAAAGCTTACCATTGAATGGATCCGCTTCAATTGTACCAACGATATTGAATGTTACTTCTTGGTTATCTGATAAATCTAAGATTTTAACAGTAGATCCCAGTTTTACAACATTCTTTTTCTTTTTATCTTCCGCATTATCGACTTCACTAATGATTTCAGCATTTTTGATCATTGCCTCTAATTCACGAATACGACCTTCGACTTGAGCCTGGTGTTCTCTGGCTGCATCATAGTCGGCGTTTTCAGACAAGTCACCTTGTGCACGAGCTTCCTGCAACTCAACGATAACTTCCTGACGAACTTTATGAACTAGGTTTTCATGTTCATTGACTAAATCATTATAACCTTCTTGGGTAACGTAAAATTTTTCATTTGCCATGTGGTATCACTCCTTGTATTTAGCACAAAAAATTATAACATAATCCTTAAATTATGCAAAACATTGTTACAGATTTAATCCTAATTCTTCGCAAATCTGTAAATGTTCTTCATATGTTTTTGAATATTGGACTTCCCCATTTTTCTTACGATGGATATCTGCTGCAAAAAATAAGTATCCATCTTCTCTATTAGGATTAAGTACTGCTTGAATTGCCTCTTCTCCCGGATTTAGAATCGGTCCAACTGGTAAGCCTTCATGTAAGTACGTATTGTATGGCGAATCAATTTCTGGATTGGTTTCACAATCTTTTGGATCGTTGAAATCATCATATAATGCATAACATACCGTTACACTCGATTGAAGTTTCATGTCTTGATCTAAACGATTGTAGAAAACACCGGCAATTTTAGCCATATCACCAGGTTCACTCGCTTCAAATTGAACGACACTTGCCAAGCTAATGATTTGATGGATGGATAAGTCACTTTTATCAAATGACTTTTTATTCTCTTTATACATCACATCAAAACGATCTAACAGAACGCGTGTAATATCATCAAGTGAGTCATCTTTTTCCAAAAAATATGTGTCAGGAAATAAATAGCCTTCTAATTTCACTTTATAGTTGGAATTATTTAAATCATCTACATTTAAGAAAGAATAATCCTTTGCGAGCGTTTGAATATAAGAAATATCATTCCATTGATTTAAAATTTCTTCTGAAGAATACTTTCCATCATATAAATTTGATATTTCAGCCGCAATCTCTTTAGCCCATTTGCCTTCCGGTATTTTTAAGACAAGAGGATCTTTCTTTAGTTTTGTACTATCTTGAATGGTAGACAAAATATCTTTTACGCTCATGCCATTATCCAATTCAAAAGTACCTGCCACAAAGTTTGTGTTGTGACTTACCTTGGCATATAGCTTGGCAACACTCGCATTTGCGATCAGATTCTCTTTTTTCAAGTTCTCTAAAATCGAATCAAATGATTCATTTTTTTTAATGGTAAACACTACTTCCTTATCCCCGTTGCCCGTACTTGATAGTCCTGTCTTTACGACAAAAATCGAACCAAGACCGGCGATAATTAAAAGACATACAACAACTAATAGAACAACTCTTACAGAATTGACTTTTCGCCTAGTCGGCATTTTCCTCATCCTCAACAAACGTGTTGATTACTTCTTCTACCATTTCCCATTCGGCTTCGCTTTCAATAGGAATCAACTGACCTTTGTCGTCATAGCGAGATGCGAACACTTCGCCCTCATCATTGTCTGGATCTTGGAAAACCACATATTGGCATCCCGTTTCATCACTGTCAAAAGTGAATAAGATGGTCATCTTTTTTTCATTTCCATCTTCATCATATACATATAAACTATTTGAATCTAACATAAATATACTTTTCCTTTCAAAAATAAAGGAGGATCTAGAATCCCCCGTTTTGTCTGTCCAAAAAACTCTGTAAAATTTGAACGGCAGCCATCTGATCAATTACTTTTTTACGTTTCTTACGAGAAACATCCCCCTGTAGTAAGATTTTTTCGGCCGCAACCGTTGTAAGTCGCTCATCCCATAGATGAACTGTAATACCCGAAGACTCTAATTTCTTGGCAAATTCACAAGATATTTCACCACGAATTCCGATATCTCCATTCATGTGCTTTGGCAAGCCTAAAACTACTTCTTTGACTTTATTTTCTTTTAATAGCTTTAAAACTTCTTCTAAACAAGCATCATAATCATCCGATTCAAAACGCACAGTCGTTAAAGCTCGACACGTAATATGAAGCGCATCACAAATCGATACACCACATGTTTTTGAACCAAGATCTAAACCAATGATACGATCCATTATTTCTCTAAATACGCACGTACAAGTTCTTCAATGATTTCATAACGTTCAATCTTTTGAATCAAGTTACGAGCATTCTTGTGAGAAGAAATATACGCAGGGTCGTTACTGATCAAATAACCAGCAATCTGATTTTCTGAATTATAACCACGTTCTTCCAAAGCATCACTTACTTCACGAAGAATCATCTTGATATTTTCACGACGAATCTCTTCCGTAGTAAATGTCATTGTTTCGGTAATGTCTTTCATAATTTCACACTCCTTAACACGTTTTTATTATATATGAATCCAATTCAAAAAGAAAGCGATTTAATAGAAAAATGGGGTGTTATACACCCCAAATACAATACAGACAATCACTTTTTTGCTGAATATCCTCTAAGATAAAGATCCATTTAGCACAAGATGTAAGATTTTGTTCTCGATTCTTTACTTCAATAATAGTCTCAATGGACATCTGCAGCATTCTTCTTTCAAAATCTTCGTACGATTTATTTTGTACGTCTAATCCAAACATTTCATACATCATTGAAAATTCATTATCTTTTACTACATTCAAATCCACTATGATCTTACGCATAGCTTAAGCCTCTTCAAATTGCGCATTATATAACTTCGTATAGAAGCCATTACGCTTCATCAATTCATCATGGCTTCCCACTTCCACAATGTCACCATGATCCATAACGATAATATTATCCGCATCACGAATCGTAGATAGGCGGTGCGCAATCACAAAGCTTGTACGCCCCTTCATCAACTCATCCATTCCCTTTTGAATCAAGACTTCTGTACGTGTATCCACACTGCTTGTCGCCTCATCCAAAATCAAGATTTTAGGATCTGCCAAGAAGGCACGGGCAATCGTTAATAATTGTCGTTGTCCTTGACTAATATTACTAGAAGCTTCATTTAGTACGGTATCATAACCATAATCTAATGTACGAATAAAGTGATCGACATGCGCAGCTTTAGCAGCTTTCATGACCTCTTCATCGGTTGCGTTGGGTCTGCCAAATCGTAAGTTTTCTAAAATGCTTCCCTCAAACAGCCAAGCATCCTGTAATACCATACCCACCATATTACGTAAACCACTTCTTGTATAGTCTGTAATATTATGGCCATCAATATAAATAGTGCCTGCATTTAATTCATAAAAACGCATCAATAATTTTACAATCGTTGTTTTACCTGCACCTGTAGGACCTACAATAGCGATTGTTTGGCCTGGCTTGACATACATAGAAAAATCGTTGATGATAATCTTACTTGGATCATATCCAAAACATACATTCTCAAAAATTACTTGGCCTTGCACTTCTTCGAATACAACTGGATTTTGTACTTCAGCAACTTCTTCTTCACTCGCCAAGAATTCAAAGACACGTTCTGCAGCTGCTGCCGTACTCTGTAACATATTCATAGATTGTGAGATTTGTGAGATTGGTTGCGTAAAGTTACGTGTATACGTAATAAACGATTGAATATCTCCCACGGCAATTTCACCATGAACCGTTAAATAACCGCCTAGAATACATACGCCGACATAGCCAATATTTCCAATTAAATTTGTTAATGGCATCATTAAACCAGACAAGAATTGGGATTTCCATGCGCTTGTATACAATTGATTATTATAGTCTTTAAACGATTTTAAAGACTCTTCTTCCCCATTAAAAGCTTTCACAATTGTATGTGCTGCATACATCTCTTCAATATGTCCATTGACTAAGCCTAATGATTTTTGTTGTGCCTTAAAGTAACGTTGACTCTTTTTCACAACTACCATCACTAGAATCATACTGAGTGGAATCACAACAAGAGCCATTAATGTCATTTTCCAAGAAATACTTAACATCATCACTAGAAAGCCAATAATTTGTACAATGCTCGATACCATCGTGGATAAAGATTGGTTTAAAGATTGAACTAGAGTATCTACATCATTGGTAAAGCGAGATAGAATGTCTCCATGACTATTTTTATCAAAGTAAGATAGTGGAAGTTTATCAATCTTTTGATTCATTTCCTTACGAAGCTGATATCCCATTTTATTGGAAACGCCACTCATCAACCAGCCTTGAATATACGAGAAGGCCGTACTCATGGCATAGATAGCTAATAATAAGGCACACGTCTTTTTGATCGCATCAAAATCAATGCCACCCTTGCCTTGTACGTTATTCATAAAGCCTTCGGCTATTTCTGTAATAATATTTCCTTGAATCTTAGGTCCAATGACCATAATACATACAGAGACAACGGCACAAAGAATTCCAATTAGAAAAGTAAATTTAAAAGGTTTGATATAATTGAACAACTTCTTCATTGTACCTTTGAAATCTTTTGCCTTTTCGCCGCCACCACGCATACCATGGCCCATTGGTCCTCTTGGACGATTGCTTTGTTTCTGATTAGACATTGGCAAGTTCCTCCTTTGTCAACTGGCTCGATGCAATTTGTTGATACACATCACAAGATTCCATCAATTCAGCATGTGTTCCTTTTCCAACCATTTTCCCTTCATCCAGTACAATGATTTGATCGGCATGTAAAATACTTGAAATACGTTGGGCTACAAGGAGTACCGTACTCTTCGTTTCTTTACAAGACTTCGCCAAAGCTTCTCTAAGTTTGGCATCCGTTTTAAAGTCTAATGCACTAAAGCTATCATCAAAAATATAGATTTCAGGCTTACGCACAATGGCACGTGCAATCGATAGTCTTTGTCTTTGTCCTCCCGATACGTTTGTGCCACCCTGACTGATTTCACAGTGGATGCCTTCTGGTTTTTTTGAAACAAACTCCGTACTTTGAGAAATAGATAAAGCAGACTCGATGTCTTTCTCATTGGCATCTTTCTTTGAATATAATAAGTTAGATTCAATATCTCCCGATAGTAACAAACCTTTTTGTGGTACATAGCCAATGCGACTTCTTAAATCCGCTTGTTTGACATCTCGAATGTCTACACCATCCACACAAATAGATCCACTTGTCACATCATAGAATCTTGGTACTAAGTTGATCAATGTCGACTTACCAGATCCTGTACTTCCAATAAGGGCAGTCGTTTCTCCTGGTTTTGTTTCAAAGTTAATATTGCTTAAAACATCTTCATCAGCTCCTGGATATCGAAAAGATACGTTTTTAAAGGATACAACACCTCGCATATTAGATGAGAAATCTTTCGTATTCTCTTTATCTTTTACTTTAATATCACTGCTTAATACTTCATGAATACGTAAAGCACTGACATTGGCACGAGGAAGCATAATCGCAACCATGGTGATCATTAAGAAGGCCATAATAACTTGCATCGCATACTGCATAAAGGCCATGATACTACCAACTTGAATGATGCCGGCATCGACTTGTTTGGATCCAAACCATAGAATCATAAGTGTGGTACCGTTCATTAAAAACATCATGATCGGCATCATAAATGCCATAACTCGTGTTGTAAATAAAGAAATAGAAGTAATATCTTTATTGGCTTGATCAAATTTAGCTTCTTCAATCTTTTCATTATTAAAGGCACGAATCACTAACATTCCATCTAACAATTCTCGTACAACGCTATTCATCTTATCGATCATTTTCTGCATGATCTTAAATTTTGGCATGACAATCATAAAAATCACAAATACAACGCTTAAAATGATCACTACACATAAAGCTAGAATCCAAGTCATATTCGCTCCAGATTCAATGACGTGTAGAATGGCTCCAATACCAATAATAGGTGCATACATGACAATTCTTAAAAACATTGCCACCGTCATTTGTAGTTGTTGAATATCATTTGTGGTACGTGTAATCAAACTGGATGTACTAAAAGTATTTAAATTCTCATTGGAAAAATACGTCACTTTTTCAAATACGGCTTCACGCAAATCTTTAGAAAAGCCTGCCGCAATACGACTCGCCAAGAATCCGACTAATATCGCACATACAGCACTGCCTAGGGCATAACCTAACATCTTAAGTCCTGAAAAGATGATATAGTCTTGTTGGATCTTTTCCATATCCATACCTAGATCACTATATTCCTTCTTTAAAAATTGTGAGCTCATGCTTGTTACTGTCGAATCTCCGAGTTTAGAAATCTCGGATTTTGCCACTTTTCTATATGTATCTATACCATTCATTATCAGTAGTTGAGGAATTTGTACATTGCTTTCTTTAGCATCCTTACTCACTTCTACCATTGTCATTTGAAGTAGGGTCAAAGTGGAAGAAAGCTTCTCTTCCTTTTCTTCACTAAGATCTTTTAATAGATATACATTCTCTGTTTTCAAGCCTGGAATTCTCGTTTTCTCTTCCTTAGTTGCCTTACTTGGAGTAACTAGCTTATAAGAAGATGTCATTAAATCTTTTTCTGAATCGGTTGCGAACATTACATACGAATTGAATGTACTTTCACGAACCTGTTCATAGACACCACTTTCAATACCTCCATTTTGAATGCCTGTATTGACAATATTTTGCATATAATCCGGCATTGTTAGTTCACAGGTTGCCTGTCCAAACAATAAACCAAGTGTAAGGCCAATGGATAGCCAATATGGTTTTAAATATTTCATAATCTTTGTCATTCTTTATTTTCCTCCATATAATAAGCTGTCTTTTTTAAAATATCTCTTAAATGCGCACAGTCAGATGTCCCCAGATAATCTAAATATGAATAAACATTAGCCATATGGGAGTTCATACGCTTTTGAAACATGTCGATTGCCTCTGGAACAATTTGAATATAGACCGTTCTACGATCTGTATTCGAATGCACCCTTTGAAGCAGACCCTTCTTTTCAAATCCAGCAATCATCTGTGATACTGCAGCTGGAGAAACACCGAGAACATTTGCCACTTCACTCATTGTGATCTGATGATTCTCTGCTTTATAAATCGTTTTAAACAACATCACATCTTTGATTCTAGGCCCATCTTTGCAATGACGGTTATTTCGAACATAGTTCGTGACTTTATATGTTAGATCAAACAATAAATCTAGTACTTCATCTTGAACTTCCATACGAACCTCCAATTTATTTAAGTTACTTAACTATATATCTACTTAACTATTTAGTCAATAAAAAAGTTAGAAATCCTTCACCGACCAAAGTTGCGATTTCTACCCGTCCTCTTAGACAATATTATGACACTGAAAATCACCAACGACTTCAACCTGATTTTGAATAAAGATGATTATCAAGCTTTTGTTAATGCGAACGATTTGCTGTCTTTACATTGTCCTGTTTGTGGTGTCGTTGGCCTTTTTATATTATATGGACACTACACAAGATTTGTGATCATTGCTGATCTTTCCAGTGGTGAGTGTAAGATTCAAATTCATGTTCAGCGTATCCAGTGTACTCAATGTAAATCCACTCATGCCTTGCTTCCAACTAATTTTGTCCCTTATACTCAGTTCACTTATCTTTTCATTTACTATATTGTTACACTTGATGAGAATGATGATTTGATTACTTCTTTTGAAGTTGCTCTACAAACGATTCGTAAAGTTAAAGCTCGTGTAATCGAATTCTGAGATTCGCTGTTTCCAGACTGGAGAGATTTCAAGCAGGATGACTTGAAAATAGAATCTTTAAAGCGTCACAATATCCTCTTTGGATCCACTCGAAGCTATTGTAAACTTTGTGTACTGTCACCAACAGGGTCGCAACTTTGATTCTGATTTCTTTTGATATTATGTCATTGAAATCAGAAAGGAGATGATCTTATGATCGAAAATGATGCTTTCAAACTGCTATTAATCAATCTTTTTCACTTAAATCCTGATGATATTACCAATATATTGTCTGTACTACTTTCAATAAGATGATGGCTCTTCTTGTTACGCTTGCAGACAAACATCAGGCTTGTCCTTACTGTGGGTTTACTGCGCCTAAAATCAAGGAATATGTAACCAAGGAGATCACTCATTCGGCTCTTACCACACAGAAATGCATAATAAAATACAGGGCAAGACGCTACAAATGCCCATGTTGTGGAAAGACCTATTATGAATTCAATCCTTTTGTCTTCAAATCTCAGAAAATATTGATCCTTACTGTACATAATATTCTGAAGGATCTGAAAGATTTCAATGAGACATTTACTTCCGTTGCCAGACGATATCATGTTTCTCCAACTTCTGTATCCACCATCTTTGATAAACATGTGGATATTGGCAGAAACTCGCTTCCGGAAATCATTAATTTTGATGAGGTATATGCCTTTAAATCCGAAAAGAGTAAATATGTCTGTGTTCTTCTTGATTTTAAAAAACAGATTCCTGTTGATGTTCTTCCAAATCGTAAAAAGGAATATCTTTTAAACTACTTTCAAAAGATCCCTTTGGAAGAACGCAAAAAGGTAAAATACGCCTGTTCAGACATGTATGAAGTATATAGAGATGTCGTACATAAGGTGTTTCCATCCTGTTGTATGCTTTTGGATTATTTCCATCTTTCCCAAGATTTCCATAGGAAAATGAATGAGGTACGTATCAAAGTCATGAAGGGATATAAAGATAATAAGGCTTCAGATGAATATTATCTTCTCAAAAAATTCAACTGGCTGTTATTTAAAAATCCAGAAGATGAAGATAAATATGGAAGACTGTTTGATGTAGAACGTGAGCGTAAATACAACTCTCATTTTAAAAGCTATATGAACTACTATGATTTAAGAAAGAAACTGCTTGAAATCAATAATGATTTAACTATTTGTTACTCATTAAAACTAGAACTTGTAGACTTCTATTCAAAATCTACAATCGACAATGCGAAAGTAAATCTAGAAAATCTGATTCGCAGCTGCATTGATACAAACATTGATGAAATGATTGCCTTTTCCAACAATCTGATCAACTGGAAACAGGAGATCATCAATTCATTTACGATTGTAAGTACTGAATTTTAAGTTGAAGCAGGCAAAGGCCAGGTGGTGGTCTGCAATAAAAAAGTGAATAATGCGATCATTGAGAATCGAAACAAGATTATCAAGTGTATCAAGAACAATACCAATGGCTACACCAACTGGTCTCGATTATGCAATCGCGTAATGTATGTACTCGACCCAAACGCTACATTCAGCCTGGAGCCAAGGGAGAAATGATCATGGATGCACAAGACATAATTGAATTGATCGAATACTTCAGAAATCTTCAAAACAATGAAATGAAATTTGGAATTGAAGAATTATATGACAAGTTAACTGAATACATTGATTTCAATCGTGCAGACTCCAATCGACCATTATAAAAGAAGCAGAGATTTTAAACGGATATTTAAATTCTTGTAGGGTCGAACATAGTCCTTAAATTTTTATAGGGTCGT
>OLOW01002242.1_pt1 | contig 13208 bp, 13 predicted proteins | sample 1672801 | NCBI WGS metagenome assembly OLOW01 (sample SAMEA3136725, study PRJEB25190) | human gut metagenome | biome: human gut; feature: human-associated habitat; material: faeces | place: Austria | collected 2013 | reverse complement strand
TGACGATACCCTCGTCGTGCTCGCCGTTGTTGATGACATACTGCAAATCGCGGATATTTTGAATCCGCTCCATGATTTGCGGAATTTCCGTCTGCGTTGTTGTTGTGTAGCGGTCGAGCGGCTGCCTGGACAGAAACTCCCGGCAGTATTTGTCGTCGTGCTGCGACAGGAACAGAAGCCCGATGCCTGTGCAGTGCATCGGCAGAATGCCGCCGATCTGCGACATCAGCTGCGTCGTGCTCTGCATTCTTGCCTTCGGAAAAATCTTGCTGATGACAACGACCTTCTCATCCTCCAGAATTGCCAGATGGATGAACATATTGCTCCGGTTTGCCAGCTCCTCCAGAATCGGTCTCGACACTTCGATCAGATCGATGGACGCAAGCTTGCTGATACCGAGCGCGAGCGCACAGTAGCCGAGCTGATACTTCCGCGTCTCTTCATTGTATGACAGGAACTTTTCATTCAGAAGCGTTGTCGTCATGCGAAGTGCGGTGCTTTTGTTGAGATCGCTCTCGTCGGCGATCTGCTTGAGCGTCATCGGCTGGTTATCCGGCAGGAACAGTTTGAGAATGCGAAGCGCACGCTGCACGCTTGCAATTGTATAATCATTCATATTTTATATATTCCATCTCTTGCTTTCTTATCTTAAGTTTACAGCTTCGGCTTTGGAAAAGCAAGCACAAATCACCGGCGAAGGAATACTTTGGTTGGTTGAACAGTTTTTTTTAAAGAAATTGTGTAAAAAATAGAATGAGGTTTTATACCGTGAAATTTATATTACCCGGTATTTCCGCTTTTTCTGCTGCGCTCAGACAACCTGCGTCCGGCTGCGCCGCTGCCGGCCTCTCTCCGGCACAGGTCTGCCGTATCGCTCAGGCATGCTCTTCGGTTGTATAATATGCGTGTTTCCGTTGTATTCTTGCATATGCGTCTGGGCGCGCGGAGAGCTGGAGCGGGCGATGGAGCTGTTCAGGACTTGTCGGAAGCCATCACATCGTGTACAATCAAAACATCACAGATCAGCTGCGTGCGTATGGGGCAAAATGCCGCGAAGCGACAGGAACGTGCTGGAAACGAACATCGACCGGACCGATACGTTTTCCGCGAACAGGTGCATCGTGTGCGGCTGAGAGACTGCGTGTTATAAAAGGAGCGATGCAAAATGGTATCTATCTGTCATTACGAGTCACCGCTGGGCGGCGTCCTGCTGGCAGCGGATGAGATTGGGCTGACCGGCTTGTGGTTCGACGGGCAAAAATACTTTGCGCGCGGACTGCCTGCGGATCGGGTGGAACGGGAAACGCCAGCGCTGCTTGAGGCAAAGCGCTGGCTGGACATTTACTTTAGCGGCAAAGAACCGGATTTTACGCCGCCGCTGCACCCCATCGGCTCCGCGTTCCGGCAGTCGGTGTGGGAAATCCTGCTGCAAATTCCCTACGGAAAAACCACAACCTACGGCGAAATTGCGAGGCAGCTTTCCGAAAAGATGGGGCTTTCCCGGATGTCCGCGCAGGCGGTCGGCGGCGCGGTGGGGCACAACAAAATTGCCATCATCATTCCCTGCCATCGGGTTGTCGGCACGAACGGCAGTCTGACGGGTTACGCCGGCGGAATTGACAAAAAGGGAAAGCTGCTGGAATTGGAGCAAACCGACATGACCGGTTTTTTCGTACCGAAGAAGGGTACGGCGCTTTGACGGCAGAGCCTTTACATCGCTGCAGATGCGACACAAAAGGCGCGGCATGGAACAACGGCTCGGATCTGCAGACGCAGGTCCGAGCCGTTGTTTTTGGAGGAAACATCCATCGGACGTTCGGTGCAGCACTGCCTATGCTTCCGCCGCCAGTTCGCAGGCAGCGGGCAGGCATCGCCCAGCGCATGGACCTGAATCATAAAAATACCTTCAGGGATAAATGGTTCCAAAACTGAATGTGCAATCCGTTTGTATCTGTTTTAATGCGTTCTCGCAGATTTTGCAATGCCTGTTCGGCCGGTCTGCGACTCGGGTGGTTTCAAAAACGCATCGGCAGGATCCGATGATTCTTCGGCATGTTTCTGCCTGTATGCTTCGATTTGTGAAGCAAATGATATCCTGTTTTTGGTATGCGATCTTTCCTCCCAGTGTGATTCTCCTATCCTATTACGAGGGGCGGAAACGGGCAAGTTCGTTTCGGCACAGATGCAGTATTGTTGATTGGTGTGTATTTACTGCAAATTTCACCCATCGGATGGCGTGAATATGCACAAATTCAAAATAACCAAAAGCTACAGTTTGTACGAAAATGAGATGTGGGCATTCTTTTTCGAAATTTCCTGTAGCTTTCCGAAGGGCACTGGTATATTCTATATAATATGGGGAGAGCGTTTTTTTCGGAAACGCGCGCTCCCCGGCATAGAGAATCTTTCAGCAAAGCACGATCCTTGTTTCACAAATTCATGGTTTAACTGGAGGAAACGGTTATGGTTGACGTATACTTTGGACGCTTTGTTCTCCCGGAAGATCTGCACGCGGCGCTTATGAAATGCCGCTCGATTGCCTACATTGAGACGCAGGAAGAATTAGACGAGCTCGTCTTCGGTCCGACGCATTCGTCCCGCTATGATGTCGTTTACAACATCGTCGGCAAAGGAAGCGTCAAGGAAGCGGAGGTCATCCGCTGCAAAAACGGCGCGTCGGTAAACTTCATGGAAGACTATATGCGCAGGCGTGACCCCAACTCGATGGTCATCAGTGACGATCTTCCGACCGACAAGCCGCGTTTTCTCGATCGGTTCGGCTATTCCTTCTCGAAGGTGCGGCAGGAGACGATGGACTGGCTGTCCGAGCAGCGCGTGATTATGCTGCCCTTTAAGGCGGGCGACCCGGCGCACGGGTATGACAGCTTGCTCGTTTGCCCGGCGAACGCGGCGTTCTTCGCGTTGGCGCTTGCCAACATGCAGGGGTTTGTCGCGATTCAGGATATCCCCGAAAATTACACCCCGCGCGCGATTATCTACGTCGCGCCGCCCTTCCGGCACACGCACTTTGACGGCAAGCAGGTCGTGGTCCACAACCGCAGCGAGAGCTTGCACGAGGTCTTCGCGTACAATCTTTACCCGGGACCCTCTGCCAAAAAGGGCGTGTACTCGGTGCTTCTGGATATCGGCGAGCATGAGGGCTGGGTCTGCTGCCACGCATCGTCTGCGCTCGTCGAAACGCCATATGAAAACGAGACCGTCTTCATGCACGAAGGCGCGTCCGGCGGCGGTAAGAGCGAGATGCTGGAGGATTTCAAGCGCGAGCCGGATGGAAGACTGCTGCTCGGCGAACATGTGCTGACGGGCGAGCAATATTTCTTAGACCTGCGCGAGTCGTGCAGCATCGCGCCGATTTCGGACGATATGGCGCTGTGCCACTCGGCGTATCAGGACCCGGTCGAAGGCAAGCTCCGCATTGTAGACGCCGAAGCCGGTTGGTTCCTCCGCATGGACAGTCTGCATGCCTACGGCAATAACCCGATCTACGAAAAAGCGTCGATTCACCCGTCGAGACCGCTGCTGTTTTTCAACATGGACGGCGTGCCGGGCGCGACATGCCTGATCTGGGAGCACGTGAAGGACTCGAATGGGCAGCCGTGTCCGAACCCGCGCGTGATTATTCCGCGCGACATGATCGAGCATATCGTCCCGCGCGAGCCGGTGTCTGTTGATGTGCGAAGCTTCGGCGTGCGTATGCCGCCGTCGACTGCGGAGCAGCCCAACTACGGCGTGATGGGCTTGCTTCACATCATTCCGCCGTCGCTTGCGTGGCTGTGGCGGCTGGTCTCGCCGCGCGGCTTTAAGAACCCCAGCATCGTCGACGGCGGAGGCGGCATGAAGAGCGAGGGTGTCGGCTCTTATTGGCCGTTTGCGACGGGGCTTCGCGTGACGCAGGCGAATCTGCTCTTGAGACAGATCATGGCGTGCCCGAAGACGCTGAACGTTCTCATTCCGAACCAGCACATCGGCGCATACAAGATCGGCTTCATGAGCGAGTGGGTCGCGCGGGAATATTTGGCGCGGCACAACGGCGAGATTAAGGCAAAGCACTTGACGCCCGCAAGATGCTCGCTGTTCGGCTACGCGCTGGTCGACATGAAGCTGGATGGTCAGTACGTCCGTCAGACCTTCCTTCGCCCCGAGACGCAGTCGAAGCTCGGAGAAGCGGGCTACGACGCGGGCGCGAAAATTCTGACCGACTTCTTCAAAGATCAGATCAAGCAGTATCTCACGGACGATCTCGATCCTCTGGGTCGGCAGATCATCGAATGCTGCTTAAACGATGGCACGCTGGACGATTATCTCAGACTTACCCCGATGTAACCTGGAACAACAGAATATACCCGAATGGAATTGAAAAAAGCGCCGCTCCATTTGGAGCGGCGCTTGCGGCAGCTGTATGGTGAGGTTATCAGCATTTCAGGCTTCGTTCTGCCATAGCAGCGCGTCCATCTTCTTCATTTCCCGCCGGATAAAAATAATGGCGAGGATGACCGCAGCGTCGCCTGCAATCGGTCAGGCATACAGAACGCCGTCGATGCCAAACGCCAGCGGAATGTCGCTTCCATAGACGGACTGTGCGCCATAGGTGCGGAGCATTACAATTAGGAACGAAACGGTTATGCCACTCTTACCGAACGCATACTGGCGGTGAATCCACGCCATCCAGCCAAGCAGCGACGGTGCCGCCGACTGCTTCCTCCGGCGTCGACATGACGGCAGCAATGGGGCGGACAAGCAGCAGAAGAAGAACAGTCAGCGTGACAGAAACTGCCATAAAAAGCAGCACGGTGTTTCCGATGTCCTGCGCCGCCTGTTTCTGGTTTTCCGCGCCGACTGCCTGCGCGATGCTGACGGTTGTGCCCATCGCAAGCCCGACAATCATAACCGTGAGCATATGCATGACCTGTGAGCCGATGGAGACGGCGGTCGTGCTGGCGACGCCTTCAAACTGCCCGATGATAAACAGGTCTGCCATCCCGTAGAGCGTCTGCAGAAAATACGAGAGCAGATACGGCAGCGAAAAGAAAATCACGTTTTTGAAGACACTGCCGGTGGTTAAGTTCTTTTCCATTGCGAAGCGTCCTTCTTTGCGTTTGATCTTGCCTCTATTATAAACTCTACAATAGAGATAGAGTCAAGAGAAAATCTAGCGGCATACAGGCTTCCGACAGGGAAGCCGTCAAAAAACATTTGAAATTCTCCGCCGAATCCGCTATAATAGGCGTACAGCGTGTGGCGTTTCTGCGTAAATCCGGTTGCAGAAAACGCCGCGCTTTTTTGCGGAAATGCGGCAAAGTTCATAAACAGATCGTGTGGCAGAAATGCGTAAATCCAGATGGCTTCTGGCTTTGCGCATTTTTTGTTTTTTGGAAGGAAAGGTGATTTTGATGGATACCGGAAATCAGTTTTTGGGGACGGAGCGTATCGGGAAGCTTATGCGGCAGTACGCCGTTCCCTGCATTATCTCGCTATTGGTAGGTGCGCTCTATAACATTGTTGACCAGATTTTTATTGCAAACGCCAGCTACCTCGGCTCCTACGGCAATGCGGCAAACACCGTCGTGTTTCCGCTGACGGTGGTGGCGCTCGGCATCGCCGTGTTCATCGGCGACGGCTGCTGCGCGTTTGTGACCATCGCCCTGGGACGAAACGCCCGCGAGGACGCGCACAGGTCTGTCGGCAATGCCATCGTGCTCTGCGTGGTCAGCAGCCTTGTGCTGACGGCAGTCTACCTCATGTTCAGCGAATCGATTTTGGTCCTGTTTGGCGGAACGGTTAATGAGGAAACGCATACGTTTGCGAAGGAATACTTTTTCTGCATCACGCTTGGCATCCCGTTTTATATGTTCGGGCAGGCGATGAACCCGGTCATCCGCAGCGACGGCAGCCCAAAATTTGCTATGGTGTCCACCGTCTCCGGTGCGATTGCCAACGTAATTTTCGATCCCATTTTCATTTACGGCTTCCACTGGGGCATGATGGGCGCGGCGGTAGCTACCGTGATCGGTCAGGTGCTGACGGCGGTGCTCGCAGTCTGGTATCTGCGGCACATGAAGGTCATCAAACTGGATAAGAGCAGCTTCCGGCTGGACGGAAAGCTGATTCCAAAATTCCTGGTGCTGGGGCTGACCAGCTTTCTCGCGCAGATCTCGCTGGTCGTCTCGATGGCAGCGGTGCAGAATATGTGCATGAAATACGGTGCGAAGGACCCCGTTTTCGGGCAGCCGGAGTATGCGCAGATTCCGCTTGCCGTCCTCGGCATCGTCATGAAGTTTTTCCAGATTGCAATTTCCGTCGCCATCGGCATGGCGGCTGGCTGTATTCCGATTGCGGGGTATAACATTGGCGCAAAGAAAACCGACCGCGCCAGGGCGCTGTTTTCGAAGCTGCTGCTGGCGGAGTTTATCGTCGGTGCTGTCGCTCTGGTGATTGTGGAGGTCTTTCCACTGCAGATTGCGATGCTGTTCGGCGCGGCAAACGAGAGCGCGTATTACGCGGACTTCACGGTCAAATGCTTCCGCACCTACCTGTGCCTGATGCCGCTGGCGACACTGAACAAGGGCACGTTTATCTACCTGCAGGCGCTGGGCAAGGCGTTTGCGTCGACTGCGGTTTCCATGACGCGCGAGATCATTTTCGGCGTGTCGCTTCCGGTCATCCTGCCGGTCTTCTTCGGGCTGGACGGGCTTCTGTGGTCGTTCCCGGCAGCGGATCTGCTGACGTTCCTTATTGCGGTCTTCTTCATCCGGCAGACGTATCGCGAGCTATCGGACGTCAGTGCGGTGCACACGGAGGAAGAGACATAGAAAACGAAACGACTCCGGAAGTCCGTCTGCGGCAGCGGCAAACACCGTCTTGCAAAAAGAAGAGACGAATGCTACAAGGAACCTGCAAAAAACTTCCGGTTAGGAAAAGCTGCCGCGCAGGCAGCTTTTCAAAGGGCGGCGGTTAGGGCAAACTAACCAATGGCGCAAATGGAGACAGGGAGGCGTTCCGGATATGAAAGAGAGCTATCTTGCAGCAGATTTTCGAAAGACCGTCGCGCAGCGGTTTGCCGTGCAGGAAAAGGAACTGAACGCCGCGTTCGACGCGCGGCTGCAGGCGGACCGCGGTACCTGATTACGACACCTGCGTGCAATACGGCTGCCCGGAGCTTTGCCCGTGCTTCTGCGACAGCGACGATATCACCTGCGCAAATCTTCACCCGAAGCTTCTCCGGCATCGGACGGGAACGCTGGGCAGGGGCAACGCCTGCTGCGATTTCTGCCTGCGGATCAAAGAATAGTTAGGGGCATGTGAAGCTGGACATCCGGCGTTTCTGTAGAAAAAAGCGATCCCCCGGTGAGCTTGCCGGGGTATCGCTGTATGTGTGGGCAGCTTTTCGGTCAGCTGCCGCTTTTTCGATTTGTCTTGTTGGTTTTTGAGATGCTCTTGAATTTTTCGCGTTTGGCGTCCAGATAGCGGCTGCGCTCCGCCGCAGAAGCATTTTCCAGCTTCAGCTTCCGGAACGATTCCCAGCGTGCGGCGTCCAGCGTGCCGTCTGCCAGCGCTTTCAGAACCGCGCAGCCGGGCTCTGCGGTGTGCGTGCAGTTGGAAAACCGGCAGGCGCGCGTCAGCTCCAGAAGGTCCTGAAACGCCGTGTCGATGCCGCCGTCGCTGTCCCACATGCCGAGCTCGCGCATGCCCGGTGTGTCGATCAGAAATGCGCCGTTCGGAAGGGTAAGAAGCTGGCGGTGCGTAGTGGTGTGCCTGCCCTTGTCGGCAGTTCCGACGGCGCCCGTGGCAAGTGCGCTGGTTCCCATGAGCTTGTTGATCAGCGTGGATTTTCCGACGCCGGAGGAGCCGAGAAACGCGACCGTCCTGCCCGGAAGGATGTAGGGAAGGACCGCGTCCGTATCGCCGGTAAGAGACGAGACCGTGAGAATTTCCGCCCCGGGTGCGGCGGTCCGCACCTGCGCGAGCTTGTCTTCCGGGTCCTGGCACAGATCCGCTTTGGTCAGGACCACCACCGGCTCCGCGCCGCTGTCATACGCAATGGAGAGATAGCGCTCCAGGCGGCGGAGGTTGAAATTCTGGTTGAGCGACATGCACAGAAAGACCGTGTCGATGTTTGCCGCGACGACCTGCTCCTGCTTTGCGCTGCCGGCAGCTTTCCGAAGAAAGCAGCTTTTGCGCGGAAACAGGCTGCGGATGATTGCAGGGAAGCCGGCTTCCTGCCACTCGGCAAGGACATAGTCGCCCACCGCCGGATAGTCGGAGACTGTCTGCGCTTCATAGCGGAATTTGCCGGAGACGGACGCCTGCTTCACTTCCGTGCCGCTGCTGATCTGATACAGCCCTTTTTCCTGCGAGATGACTCTCGCGCGCAGCTCGCTCATATGCACATCTGCCTTTCCGGGGATAAGATGTCTTCCAGGGTGTAAGGCTTTTCGGGGAACTGGTGCCGGGTATGTTCCTGCGTCGTCAGCGTTACAGGAAGACCTGCATCCTTTGCCGCGGTATAGAACTGCCTTGCAAGCGGCAGGCAGTCTTCATCCTCCAGACCGCAGAGAATCCGCAGCGCAATGTGCTTTTCCCGGAGTGCCCGCACCAGCGCGTCCGAATGCTCCTGCAGAACCGGAATCCACGGGCTTTGCAGGACCAGCACATCGCAGCGCGCCGGGGTGAAGCAAATGGCGCGCAGCAGCATGTCGCACCCGGCAGAAAAGCCGCCGCAGACCATTGTTTCATAGCCCTCTGTCTGCAGCGCTTCCAGCGCGCCTGCGACCGGCAGGAACGAAGCCATGTCATAGCTCCAGCGGTACGTGCCGCAGCCGTCCGGCTCGGCGCTCTGGACGGTTTCCAGCTGCCAGCGTGCGCTGCCCGCCAGCACCGGCGCCCAGTCTTCGCGCGCGAGATCGGCGTTCTGCGTGTTTCCGTGGACGGCAAGAAACAGGTTTGCAGCCGTTTTCGATTTTCGGGAAAAGACCGCCTTCGACGTTTCGCGGGCTTTTTGATAGCGCGCGTCGGAGACGGCTTTCAGGGAAAGAAACTCGGGACTGCCACTCAGTGCTTCGAGATCGTCGTCGATCAGCACCTCCGGGCGATACCACCAGCCGTTCTCCAAAACGGCTTTTTTGAGCCAGCCGAGCGCAGCTTCCGAAAGCCCCGTGCCGCCTGAAAGACAGGCAAGGAAGTAGAGCGTCTGCGGTCCGTATGCTGCTGGGCTTTTTTCGTAGGCATCCAGCAAAAAACGATATGCCTGCGCGTAATCTGTTTCGGCGATGGACAGGACCTGCTCCAGCAGATCCGCTTCTTTTTTCAGATTCAATGGCATTCTCCTTTTTGAATTTGATTTATAATGACTAATATATATCAACCATACGATGAAAGTCAACCGCAATTTACACATGGGACAGCGCGGTATTCCGCTGGGACCCGATTTCGATGGTTCTGCCGCCGAGATTTTCGTAAATGCGGTGTGAGACGGAAAGTACGGTGCGCCCTTCACAGGCGCGGCGCAGCGCCGCATTGAAAGCCGCTGCTATCCGATTGTCTGCACGCCGCGCGAGGTCAAGACAAGACCGAACACGGATTATATCATGCGGTTCAGTCTGCCGTATGTTGTGGCAATGGCAGCTGCAAAGCAGAAGGTCGGTCCGGCGGAAATTGATCTGAAATACGCAGAAGACACAAAAATGCAGGCGCTGATGGATAAAATCCAGTGCGTCGAGGACGACAGCAAGCGCAATCCGGGCTTCTTTCCGGGCTATCTTACCGTGGACTTTGCTGCGCTGCATGACGGTTCCGGTCCTCTGATGGTGCGGCTTCTGAAAGAGCGCGCGTATGATAAGGACCCTGTTTTCGATCCGAACCGGATGCTCTTTGCCAATGAGTTCGGACCGGAATCCACACGCAAGGTGGCAAACGACTTTTCTGAAGTTTGAAAAAGGACTCCGCGTGTCAAAAAGAACTTTTTGACACGCGCAATCGCACCGCAGAGGATTCCCTCTGCGGTGCGATTGCGTTATGATGGTTCGTCCGGAGAATCCGGCGGTGCTTCTTCCACCAGCTCGCTGGTAAGAAGACTTTTTTGAAGGCTTGCCGCCTGCTCCAGATCCTCCCACGGCACGAACAGCTCCAGCTCGGCGTGGTTCTGCCCGAAGGCGACGGAATACAGGACGCTCCTCGCCTGCCGGGTCAGGCAGCGGATGCCTGCCTCCTTCAGAAGCTCCTGCATCGCCTCACCCCATGGGGAGACCATGGTGGACAGATAACAGAAGTCGCCGCCTTTGGGCGCGCGCAGCGACGTGCTGCCGCAGTAGGGGCAGACCGGCCCTTCACAGACCAGATGGCAGTTTTCGCAGTAATACATGTGCCGCGCCGTCCTTTCCGCAGAATTTGTTTATTTTCCGGTTTTCAGCTGCCGGCGTTCCTGTTTTGTGTGGAAAAAGGCCTCCACCACAGGAAGGAACAGGCAGCAGACCAGCCCCGCCGTAAAGCCGCCGTTATACAGCAGGAACCCGCCGTGTGTGAACGGAACGCTTGTGACCAGGCCATAGTGAAGCATCGCAAACACCACGCCGGCCAGCCAGCCATAGCTTCCTGCAACCGGGCTCAGACCGTTTGCAAAGCAGAGGCCGATGACAATGGCCTGCGCATTGATGGCGGTTGTGAAATCCGTACCGAGCGCCGCGCAGAGCGCCTTTGTGAGAAATGCCGCCGCCACGTAGCCCGCCATAATCGGCCAGACGTTTGCCGGATGGCTTCCCTTGAAGCAGCAGCAGACCATGCAGAATACGCAGCCGAGCGTCGCCGCATTCCACTTTGCGCCGATGAGGTTATAGTAGAGCACGATGAACAGGCCATAGATTGCAAAATTCAAAATGGCCGTCCCGGCGCCGTATTTTGCGCCGTAATCCGCGCCGAAGCCGGAATCCTTCAGCAGCTCTCCGTACTGCCGGAAGCTGCCGCCAAGGCCCAGACCCAGAACCAGCGCCAGCACAAACACCGCGATGCAGAATATGTTGCAGACGGCCCAGTTCCCGTCGCCTGCGCCAACGCCCACACCATCCGGCAGCGTTCCGCCCAGCACGCGGTAAAGTACAGCCCGCAGGAAAAACGCTGTAAAGCCGACCGGAACCGCGGCCGAGTAAAGGTCGTAGCCCTTGTGCACCTTCGGGCTGTGTGCAAGCCCCGCCGGCAGAATGAGTCCGATCACAGTGCAGACCAGAAGCGTCAAGACCGCGCCAAACAGTGTTACGCCGCGCGACTCTGCGCCCGGATACCGGATGAGAAGATCTGTCATCAGGGGCGCAATGCCGGTGGAAAACAGAAAGACATTGCCCTGCGTGTAGAACTTTACCTTACGGATAAGGCAGCCGATCAGCACACCTGCAAAGCAGAACCAGATATTCAGCACCGTAATGCCCCAGAAGCAGAAGCCCGCCGTCAGGAAATAGGCAAGCACCGAAACGCCGTCCGGCTTGCTGCCGGGAAGCGAGTAGATCGCCGCGCAGACAGCGCAGACGATTGCCGCATTCAAAAATGTACCGGCAAAGCCGCCGTTTGCCGCGTCAAAATAGCTGTTGGCCGACTGATACGGCAGCGTACACAGCCGCAGCATTCCTTCGACCATCTGCCCCCGGTCGGGCATGGCAATTGCCGCAAGCAGACAGGCCGCAGCAAACAGCCAGAAAAAAAGCCGGATCGCCTGTTCCGGCTGCCTGAATTTTTCTTTCATCAAAACAGTTCCCCCTCTTAGAACATGCCCTTTTCAAAACACTGCCGCCGGGAAAGTGGTCCGGCGGCAGATTGGATGAATCAGAACTTACAGCGTACGTTCGGCTGCCTCAACGACATGACCGATCAGAACCGACGTTGTGACGGAGCCGACACCGCCGGGAACCGGAGTGATCGCGCCGACAATCGGCTCAACCTCGGAGAAGACTGCGTCGCCCGCGATGGCGCCCTTGCCGCCCTTGGCGTTGACCTTCTCGGGGTCCCAGTTGATGGAAACGTCGATGACGACCTGGTTTTCAGAGACGTAGTCCTTCGTCAGGCTGTTCAGAACGCCTGCGGCAGAGACCAGAATGTCTGCCTTACGCGCGATACCGGCGACGTCCACGGTCTTGGTGTGGCACACGGTGACGGTTGCGTTCTTTGCCATGAGCATCATGGCTGCGGGTTTGCCGACGACGAGAGAACGACCGATAACGACGGCGTTCTTGCCCTTGCAGTCGATGCCGTAGTAATCCAGGATTTCCATGCAGGCCTGCGGCGTGCAGGGTGCAAAGCCCAGCTTCTTGCCGGTGAAGACGCCGGCGTTGGAGAGGTCGGTCATGCAGTCGACGTCCTTGCGGGCGGCCAGATGGTTGCAGATCTCGTCCTGATCGGCCTTCAGATGCTTCGGCAGGGGCCGGAACATGAGGCAGCCGTGGATGGAATCGTCGGCGTTGATCGCTTCAATCTGCGCGATGAGCGCTTCCTTCGTCACGTCCTCAGGCAGGACGAACTTCTGCACCTCCACGCCGATGAGCTCTGCGCGGGCGGTCGCGCCCTTTTCATAGGACAGGTCGGAGGGATTCTCGCCGCAGCGGACGATGGCAAGCTTCGGGCTGACGCCCTTTTCCTTCAGAGCCGCGACACGCGCCTGCAGCTTTTCGTTCATCGCAGCGGTAACTTCCTTGCCAAGCAGTAACTTTGCCATAGTTCTCTCTCCTTCTTATTTAAAGAAACCGGCCTTGACCGTCTCGAAAATCTCATCGGCCATTTTGCCGTATTTGTCCAGCATCCCGAGGCATTTGGCGTTCATTTCCTCGGCCAGCTCCCGGTTCTGGAGCGTTTTGGTGTTGATAAAGACGTTGAGCGAGGCCGCCTGCAAAGCGGACTTCACGATGGCCGCGCCGCAGCCCGCGTCGGAGACGGCGAGGCGGGAGCCTTTGGCGGCGAAGACGGAGATCGCCTCGATGGACTCGCAGCACAGCTCCATGATGTGCATTGGGACCTGGCAGGCCGTGATCGTGGCCTTTTCCATGATCTCCGGGCGGCTGGGGTCGTCCTTGGGGATGCCGTAGGCCTTGGACAGGGGGATGAAGCCCTCTGCGTCGGCGGGGACCTGATCGAGAAGCTCGGTCTGGAGCTTGTCGCATTTTTCCTTCAGGGCGATAATCTCAGCCTCAACGTCGGCGTACTTCTTCTTGCCG
>OLOW01002231.1_pt1 | contig 13245 bp, 9 predicted proteins | sample 1672801 | NCBI WGS metagenome assembly OLOW01 (sample SAMEA3136725, study PRJEB25190) | human gut metagenome | biome: human gut; feature: human-associated habitat; material: faeces | place: Austria | collected 2013 | reverse complement strand
GCCGAGAAATCTACCATACCACACCTTTTTGTCAATTTTTTTCGAGATGTTTTTTGCGTCCGCTTATTCCCACCACCCCTCCAATACTCACATAACCTACATATCATGAACAGTATATGCTTTTGTCATACTGCCTCTTTCCACCGCATCTTTTTTTGAACGTCCCTCTCTTCCCTACTCTTGTACCCCACCTTTCTTCGAGAAAAACTTATAACAGGTCTATATATTCCCTTTTCCATGAATACCGATTTTCTAATCGGCCGGAATTTTCAGAGAAAGAGAGCCTTCCAACAGAAAAAAGGCCCTTCCCCGCACCAATGAACATACCCTGTTCGGCAACCATCGACATGAACATTATTTCTTCGAATTTTGTCTAACAGGGCATGAAGAATCAGGAAATACACTTGCCAACGCCCAATCCCGAGCATCCTTATGGAGGAGGAAACGGACGTTACCGTTTTCCGGATATCAACGGCATGAATTTACTGGGAGACAATATTTCCCTGCCTCCCATCGTTCCAAAAAGTTTCCATATCATGCTGACTGTTTTTCACCCGGAAACTTTGTACGGAATGAAAAAGTGGCTTCCCTTCTGCGAGGACCTCCGCAAACAGTACAAACATACGCCAACCCCGGTGGAATATAGCATTTTGCTGGTTCTGCAGCCACCCCCAATTGAAGGTGATGTCCCCGCCTTTACACAGGCTCTGGGGGATTTTCCGGATTTTTACATGAAGACCAATTCCCTGATTTCCTATTATGACCAGTCTTTTGTACGCCGCAGACTTTCCCTTCACAAGAAGGCGGAAACAGCGATTGTCCTTCTGGACGGCAACGGCAATATCATCTGGAAGGATGACGGCGGGTTCACGGCCTCACGCGCGGAGCATTTGAAAGTTATCCTGGAAACTCTTTCTCCGCTGGCACCCAGGACAAGAACGCATTAAAAGGAGAATGCGTCTTCTTCGCCTCATCCGCACTTTCCGTTTGAGGTTCCCTCCGGAATATCCCATACTGGCCTCATGCCTACCATTTCTCTTGCTCTCGGTGAACGTTCCTACGACATCCACGTGGAAAACGGAGCACTGGACCGTACCGGAGAGTTTGCCTACCGCGCCGGTCTGGACGGCAAGATTGCGGTTATCACGGACAGCTGCGTCGCCCCGCTTTATGCAGAGCGCGTAATGAAGTCCCTGGAGAGCGCGGGATTCATGCCCAGCCTGCACGTAGTGAATGCCGGGGAAGCTTCCAAAAATATGCTTCAGGCCCAGGAGCTGTGTTCCGAACTGGTCCGGGCCGGGCTTGACCGCACCGGATGCATCGCCGCTCTGGGCGGCGGCGTAGTAGGGGATCTGGCCGGCTTCATCGCTTCCATTTATTACCGGGGCATCCCCTTCATGCAAATTCCAACAACGGTGGTCGCCCAGGTGGACAGTTCCGTAGGAGGAAAGACTGCCGTCAATATTCCAGAAGGGAAAAATCTTGTAGGAGCCTTTCATCAGCCGTCCGTCGTGGTAATCGACCCTACCACGCTGGTGACTTTGGATCGACGTACGCTGGCGGAAGGTTTGGCGGAAGCCGTCAAGCACGCAGCTATCAAAGACGCTTCCATGCTTCATGAATTGAAAGGGCTGGGGACGGAACTCTCCATCGGCTTCTCCCTGAATACTATTACCAGGCTTCCTGACCTAATCTCCCGGAACGTGGCCATTAAGGCCCGCATTGTAGAAAATGATGAATTGGAAACTCTGGATATCCGGGCTCTGCTCAATTTCGGCCACACCATCGGCCACGGCATTGAAGCTGCCGTCCCTTACGGAACCATCCTTCACGGGGAAGCAGTGGCGCTCGGCATGCGCGCCGCCCTGTTTCTGAGTGAACGGAAAGCCGGTTTAAGTTCTTCCGATGCCAACAAGATCCTTCGCACGCTTCAGGCGCTGGAACTTCCCTTGGTTCTTCCGGACGGCATTGATACGGCAACTGTTCTTCAAAAAACGGCATCAGACAAAAAGTTCCGGGCCGGAACCATCCGCTTTGTTCTGCTTTCCAAAGCAGGGGAGGCAGGCATTTCTACGAAAATTACCCGGGAAGATATGGCGGAAGCCATTGAAGAATTGCGCCGCCCCCTGGATTGAGTTTACCACCCGTGGCCCTTTGTTCTCCAGCAAGAAAACTCCGGGAGTCGGGCTGTACAGATATTTTCCCCTTCTCTTCGCGCATTTTCCCATCAGGAAGAGGAAAGGATTTACCGGGGGACCTGATACCATATCAAACCGCCCTTCATTCCGGCAAAACAGAATGAAGAGGAACATTGTAGTAATTACCCAATTCCCGGCACGGGGAATTTATTTTTACGGCTCTTCCGCGGTAGGTTCGAATCCATCCACATCCAGAGGCACACTGCCCGTGTATTCCCCGGCATCGAAATGAATTCCTTTCAAAGCATCTTCCAGAGACGAAGAACCATAACATTCCCGGCTGGCCAGACGCATCAATTCATTTGCAATATTTACGGCTTCTTCATTGGGAATATCCCCGGGCAGGGAGGCAGCCAGCTCTTTCACCTCCGCCGCGTGGGCGTTTGCCGTAGCCTGATCCTGAATAAGCAGCAGAACGGCCAGAATTTTTTCTCCCGGAGTTTTAGGAACGGCCTGTTCGCTGGGAACCGAAACATCCCGGGGATGATCCTGCTTCTTGCCGCCGTCACAGGCAACAAACACTAACGCCGCCAAAAAAGCCGTAGAAGGAATGAGATTTCGCTTCATCATGATGATTGGTTGAAAAGCCGGAGGCCTCATTGAATTCATCATGAACACTGAGGATTCCGGAGTCAAATCAGTTTTTATCCTTAAAAACTGTTTTTCAGGCAACATATCTCTTTAACCTCTGCCTCTCGTTCTGAACGCAGGAAACAGCCCTTCCCATTTAATAGGCAAAATATAGGGAGTTCATTGACTCCCTCCGCAGAGCACCATTTCCGAGAATGACGGTTGCGCCTATTTTTTGTGTCACCATTTCAATACGACGTTTGATTTCACAGGACGTCACCGTATAATTCCCCTGAGATGGGTTACCCTATTTGGAACAGACGCCGTTTTTTGAAAACCGCCGCAGGAACAGCCGGATTCCTTGCCGTCATGCCCTGCCTGAACGCAGAAGAGGCCCTGACGAACACAAAACCGCTCAAGGTGGGCCTGGTAGGCTGCGGAGGCCGAGGCCTGGGTGCCATGAAAAACGCTCTGGACGCCGATCCCGGAACAATTGCCTGGGCATTGGCAGACGTGTTTCAGGAACGTATCGATTTCGGCGCCAAATTACTGGCGGAACAGTACGGCAACCGAGCCCGGCTGGACAGGAGCCGCCTGTTCAGCGGCCTGGACAGTTACAAGAGACTGCTGCAAACGGATATTGACGTAGTTCTGCTCTGCACTCCCCCCGCTTTCCGTCCGGAACATTTGGCGGTGGCCATTGACGCCAGCAAACATATTTATGCGGAAAAACCCGTGGCGGTGGACGTTCCCGGCGTGCTTTCCGTACTGGAATCCGCACGGCTGGCAAAACTCAAAAATCTGGTGATTCTGGACGGCTTCTGCTGGCGCTACGACAAGGCGAATGAGGAAGCCCACCGCAAGCTTTCCTCCGGGCAGCTGGGCCGTGTCCTCTCCTTTGACGGGTTATATTATACCACTCCTCCCAAGTCTCCGCTGGCCCTGGATTCCCGACCTTCCTCCGATACGGACGTGGCATGGGCGCTACGCAACTGGACCGCATGGAACTGGCTGAGCGGAGGCCAGTTTGTGGAACAAATCGTCCATACGATTGACGGCATGGTCTGGTCCATGAACGAGCAGCTTCCTCTGGCGGCTTTCGGCTCCGGAGGACGCGCCCAGCGCCGGGATGACGGCGACGTATGGGATCATTACGACGTTTATTTTGAGTACGGCCACAACGTAACGGCCCACATTTCATGCAGACAGTGGGTTGGCTGCCACGGGGAAATCGTGGACCGCACCATCTGCGAAAAAGGAATGCTGGTTACTCCCTACCGCCCCTACATTCAGGCGAATAACCGCTGGCGTTTCCGCGGGGAACGCGGCAATATGTACGCAGACACGCATGTGGCCTTTTACCGTTTCCTGCGCTCCGGCACCTGGACCCAGACACTGGAAAGCGCAGCCAATAAAACCCTGGCTGCCATCATGGGGCGTGAAGCGGCCCACACAGGCCAGCGCATTACCTGGGAACAGATTAAGAAAAGCACCGCACGGCTGGTGCCTGAAGACCTGACGATGGATACGCCCCTGCCGCCCGCCCGCATCCCGCGCCCGGGCAGAACGGCCTGACGGAGGCTCCATCCCTTTCTCTCCACGGTTCATGGCCAACATCTTTCCACCCAATACCAACAAGCGCTTTTACGGGATTGCCGCCCTGGTTGCGCTCGCTGCCGCGTTCGTACTGGGGGGAATATATTATGTTAATTTCAGCATTCCGGAGTATGAACCCGTGCAACCCGTCCGCTTTTCCCACAAACTTCACGCCGGAGATCTGAAGATGAGCTGCACGGCTTGCCACAGCGCCGCACAGCGCTCATCCAGAGCCGGCATTCCGGATACGAAGTCCTGTCTGGGCTGCCACCAGCATATTCTTCCGGACAGCCCGCTCATCGCCCCCCTGAGGGAAGCGGCGGACCCGCAATACCCCGGTTACACAGGAGAACCGGTCCGCTGGGTGATGGTCAACCGCCTGTCCGGTCACGCCTATTTTAACCACATGGCCCACCTGAACCGGGGCATCGGCTGCACGTCCTGCCATGGAGACGTGGCGGGCATGGAACGCATCAGGGCTCCACGCGACGCCCGCATGCAATGGTGTCTGGACTGCCACCGCAATCCGGCTCCCCATCTGCGCCCGCTGGAGGAAACGGCCAGTTCCCGTTATTCCGCCGCAGACTACCTCCGCACGCATTCCATCCGGGATGAAGAAGGGAAAAGCATCCAAACCCCGCTTCAACTAGGAAATTTCCTGAAACGCCAATGGAAAATTCAGCCGAAAACGGATTGCACCGCATGCCATCACTGACCTCCATAGCCTGTTTGACATCCGCGGCGCCAAAGTTATTCCTCCCTGCGTTCCCGGATACTGCATAATAAAAAGACCACAGGACTTTTCATTAAATGATTCCTTCCTTGAATCCGTAATCAATGACATTGAATTCCACAAGAAAGATTTCCTCCTGTTCCCTGTTTATCCGTTATTGGCCCGGAGATAAAGGCCGCCGTCAATCACCACTTGATTTCATCCTTCGGATTTCCTAAAAAAAGCCATCCCTGTTTCATCAATCCCCATCATTACCCGGTTTGACTCCCCTCCCTCCATTTTCCCAGAATGAAGTTCCCCAGAACCACCCCGCTTTTCTTCCGGAAGAAGAACGGGGGATGACGCGGCGTTCCTTCATGAAATGGATGGGTGCAGGGGCAGCCCTGGCGGGGATAGGGCTGCCGGCCTGCCGCCGTGTGGAAAAATACCTGGTTCCCTATAACGAAGGGCCTGAATGGTCTGTTCCCGGCGTGGAAACGGCTTACGCCACCTGCCTGACCATGGGAGGAAACGCGCAACCCGTACTGGCCGCCTGTTATGAAGGGCGCCCCGTCAAATTGATTCCCTCCCTGCAATACCCGGAAGGCCCGGGGCTGCCGGCTGCGGCTCAGGCCTCCATTCTGGACCTTTACGACCCCGGCCGCAGCAAGCATATCCTGTTCAACGGCAAGCCGGCCTCCGAAGACGAATTCCGGGGAGCCTTTTCTTCTTGGTCCCGCAATCTTCGGAATGGTGGCGGCATCGGCCTTCTTCTTCCCCCCTCGACTTCTCCTCTGCTCCATTCCATGCTGGAGGAAATCACCAGGAAAAATTCACTCGTGCGCATCTACCGGTATTCCCCCGTGCCTGAACCGGGTTCCGGCATGCAGGCGGGGCTGCCGGAAGAAGTACGGTTCCGCGTGCGTTTTGCGCGCGCCAGGCGCATCCTCTCCCTGGATTGCGATTTTCTTCATCAAAACCCCTATGGAAACACGCGCGACTTCATTGCGTCCCGCTCCCCGGAAGGGCTTTACTACAAAGAAGAAAACAGGAACCGAACACGCCTTTACGCCGTGGAGGGCCGCGTTTCCCTGACCGGGGCCCATGCCGACCACAGACTGCCCGTTTCCCCTGCACGCCTGGCGTTTTTCCTGGAGGAACTGTTCCGCTATCTTTCCAGCAAAAAAAACTCCGGCCAAACGCTTCCCCCTCCCCGGCAAACGGACCATCCCCTGACAGAAAAGGAACTCAACTGGCTTCGCCACTGTGCGGATGACTTATTCAGCCACCCCGGAGAAAGCGTTGTCCTCCTGGGGGACAATCATCCGGAATTATCCGGCATTGTCTGGAAGCTCAACTGTCTTCTCGGCTCCATGGGAACATGCATCCAGTTGTTAAAGGCTCCGCGCCCAACCCCTTATGGCGCGCTGGACGATCTTGTTCGGGACATCCGGGGGAAAAAGGTGGAAATCGTTTTTTTACTGGATGCGGGAAATCCCGTGCTGGATTCCGGGCGCAGTTCCGGACTGTCGGAAGCCCTGAACAAAGTGGAAAGCATCCACCTTGGAATGTATGAAGATGAAACCTCCCGCGTCTGCCGCTGGCACCTGCCGGCAGCCCACTTTCTGGAATCATGGGGAGTGGAGCGGGATTACCAGGGCAGATTTTGCTATCGCCAGCCCGTCATTCTTCCCCTGTACGGGGGCATTTCTCCGGAAGAAGTTCTTTCCGGCCTGCTTTCCTCCAAAGGCCATCTCTCCACAGCGGACAATTCCCCCACCCACCTCTCTCCCGTTTACCACAGAGCACGCAAATGCTTTGAACGCGCCGTGAATCCGGAAAATAAAACTGCGGCCTGGGCTCAGGCGCTTCAGCGCGGTTATTCGGAAGAAACGGCCTATGCTCCCCTGTTCCCGCAGGAAGAAACGGCTCTTGAAACCGCCATGATGCAAACGCCCGCAGCATCTTTCAGCGGCAGCGGGGAAAAACAGGAAAACGGGATGCTGGAACTGCAATTCCGCCCGGACTATTCCATTGGGGACGGGCGCTGGAAACGCAATGCATGGATGCAGGAATGCCCGGACCCAATAACAGGCGTCAGCTGGGCGGCGTCCGCACAGGTTTCCCCCGCCACCTTTCTGCGGCTGGGAGGTTCGGATTCCGGGCCCATGCACTGCACGCTTACCGCCCCCTCCACGCAAATGGAAGTCATCCTGTGCCCCATTCCGGGAGTGGCGGATAATCTCATTATTCTTCCTCTGGGTTATGGCGGCATCAACCACGTAGCGGAAAGGCAGGAAAATTCCGGCGGATATGAACTCCGCAGACAGGTGGAAAAAACGGAAACATACGGCATTGCCCCGGAACAGATTGCCTTGTCTGCCCTCCGGGAGCGGACGGAAGCCATTCAGAGCCCCGTTGTGCAGCCTGCCCCGTTCTCCCTGCATCCCGGTCCGTCCCGCGTCCCGCCTCCCCCTCCCGGCGCGGATGCCGTTTACCAGTGGAAAATGGCCATTGACACGTCCCGTTGCATCGGCTGCAACGCCTGCATGATTGCATGCCGCGCGGAAAATAACATTCCCGTGGTGGGGCGTGACCAGATGGCCAGGGGCCGCGCCCTGGACTGGATACGCATCGACAGGTACTTCACGGAGGAAGGGACGCTCACCTCCATCCCCGTGGCCTGCCAGCAGTGCGGCAAGGCCCCATGCGAATCCGTATGCCCCGTCAATGCCACCGTGCATACTACGGAAGGCCTGAACGCCATGGTGTACGCCCGGTGCTGGGGTACCCGGTACTGCGCCACCAACTGCCCGTACAAGGCTCGGCGCTTCAATTTTTTTGATTACGCCAAAGCATCGGAACAGGCCACGCGCCTTCAGCGCAATCCCAATGTAACCGTTCGCTCCCGCGGCGTCATGGAAAAATGCACCTACTGCGTCCAAATGGTGGAACGTGCCAAAATCCGGCACAAATCCCGCTTGATGAAGGAGCATCCGGGCCAGCCATCCACCTCCATCCATGTGACGGCCCAGGACATGCTGCTTCCGGACGGGGCGGCTCAAACGGCCTGCCAGCTCGCATGCCCGATGGGAGCCATCACCTTCGGCAATGTGCTGGACCCCGCCGCAGCCGTTTTCCGCGCCAAGTCCCTGCCGCGCCACCAAAATCTCCTCTCCTGCCTGGGCACGTCTCCCGGCACGGGCTACCTGGTTCCGGCAAGAAACCCCAATCCGGCCATGGAGAAATAAAATGCCCTGCCCGGAAATTGATAAAAAACGGCCCTTCCTGAAAAAATAAGGCCGCCTTCTTCAGGAGGCGGCCTTACCAGTCAAAGGTCTTTTGATAAGCTGGTCACTCAATCTTCCACAATTTGCTCCACGGTCGTAATCGTTTCCACCACGTCGATGTTGGCGGCGTCGGCAAAATCATTCACCGCCTTGAGCAGAGCCGGAGTCATCAGCTTGTCCTTTTGAATGCGCTCGCAATTTTCCAGCATATCCACGATGGTGTCCTGGGCGTCTCCGTTCAATTTGGTGATGCGGATAGCCTGCTCGGAAGTAAGCCTCATCTTTTCCATGGACTTGTCCAGCTGCTTGGCCTGCTGGGTCAACGCATTGAGCTGCTTAATGGCGATTTCAACCGCAGCGTTGTCCTTCACGTCGTCCAAAACCTTGTTGGCGGAAGAAATCAGGTCGATATTCTGCTTGACCATCTGCACGGGATCGGCAGCGTTCTGGGCAAAGGCGGAAGCGGAGCATACGATGGCCACCACAGGGAGTACTTGATACGTTTGAATCATTGTTTTATCGGTGTTCGGGTTGAAGAAGAAACATCTTCTTTGCCTCTTTAGATTCATTCCGGCGGATAAATCGTTGCCCTCTTATCTGTCATGCGCCTCTTACAAGCTGACCGTCAGCAAACGGTAGAAAAACAATCTTACCCGGCCACACGCCTCCCCGCCCCGTCTTCCAGCAAAAAACGGAGAGGGCGGTATTTGGCGGATTCCAGATTGGGATCTTCCGCCAGAATAGCCTCCGCCAGCTGCCGCCCGCGGTGAATCAGGCGCGCATCCAGCAGCCATTCCTCAAAACGTACGCCCTTCAGGCCGCTCTGGGACGTACCCAGCACGTCTCCAGGGCCGCGTAACCTCAAATCCTGTTCCGCCAGGTCAAATCCATTCGCCGTAGTTTCCACGATGCGCAACTTCTCCCATTGCTCATCCTCCGGACGGGCGTCCGTCATCAAAATGCAGTAGGACTTGTGCGACCCGCGGCCGATGCGCCCCCGGAGCTGATGAAGCTGGGAAAGCCCGAAACTTTCCGCATTATTGATGATCATCACCGTGGCATTCGGAACATCCACCCCCACCTCCACCACCGTGGTGGACACCAGCACGCTGATGCGGTTGGAGCGGAAATCCTTCATCACCGCCTCTTTTTCCTCTGAAGACATCCTGCCGTGCAGCAGCCCCACATCCACATGAGGCAGCAGAACCTTCCACTCGTCCCATTCCTTCGTCACGGCTTTCCCCTTCCGGGAATCCTCTCCGTCAATCAGGGGGGAAACCACGTAAATCTGCCTCCCTTCCTCCAGCTGGTTCCGAACGAAAGCCAGCACTTTTCCCTTATCCTTCTCCGTCCGGATGGCTGTTACGACCGCCCCGCGTCCCCCGGGCACGCCGTCCAGGATGGAAACGTCAAGCTCCCCGTAAAAAGTCAGCGTCAGCGTGCGGGGGATAGGGGTAGCGGTCATCACCAGCACGTCGGGGCGCTCTTCCCGGTCAATCAGCTTCTCCCGCTGATTCACGCCGAATTTGTGCTGTTCGTCAATCACGACCAGCCCCACACGCTCCGGCACATTTTTCCCGTACAGCAGGGCATGCGTGCCAACCACAATCCCGCCCTGCTTCCCGAACGACACATGGGATTCTTCCTTCCTGTCCGCCGTCACCAGGGAAACAGGCACATCCAGCTTGTCCAGCATCTGCCGGAACTTCAAATAATGCTGTTCCGCCAGAATCTGCGTGGGCGCCATCATCACGGCGGAATAACCGTGTTCCACAGCCAGCAGCATGGCGCACAGAGCCACCAGCGTCTTTCCGGACCCGACATCCCCCTGAAGCAGGCGGTTCATGGAACGGGGGGCTTTCATATCCCGGTAAATCTCCCTCACGCAGCGCTTCTGAGCCTCCGTCAGCTCAAACGGCAGGGAATCCGCCAGATCCTTCACCAAATGGCTGGAACCTGCGGTCCGCATGCCGGGCACTTCATCCGCCCGCCTTCTTCTGTAGGCCACGTTCAACTGCTGAGCAAGGCATTCCTCCAACGCAAAACGGCGCCGCGCCCGGTCCCGGGCCTCTGCGGTCTCAGGAAAATGAAGATCCCTCAATGCCGTTTTGCACGGAGTGTCCGGCACAAACTCATACACCTCCGGTTCCGGAGCCGGGGAAAGCCTGGACAGCGTCTCCCATACGATTTCCCGCAGCCTGCGGACCGCAATCCCCATGCGGCCGCCATACACGGGAACAATGCGGTTCAAATGAATGGACTGCTCATCTCCTTCCCGGATAATTTCAAAATCCGGATGCACCATGCTGAGCTTTTTCCCATACGGTTTCATGCGCCCGTATACAATCATCTCCTGCCCGGCGCACAACATCCTGGCTACGCCCGGCATGCTGAACCACAGGCAGGAAAAACGGGCCTGCCCCAAAGACTGCTCATCCGCCAGCACGGCTTCCACATACCGGCCGCGGCCCTTGCCGCCCCGTCCGCCCCAGCCTTTCCAGCCCACATCCACCACCCTCCCTCTCAGGCAGACGGGCACACCGGAAGACAAGGAATCATAGCGGTCAAACATGCGGCGGTCTTCATACCTGCGCGGAAGCATGAACAACAAATCCCGTACGGAGGCCATTCCCGCCGCCTGCATGGCCGCCAACTCTCTGGGGCGGATAAAAACGCATTCCTCCAGAGAAGACGTTAAAAGCAATTCTCCAGCCATGAACCCAAGAACGTATCCCTTATCATGCACCATGTGCGCGTACCCGTCAGAGCGCTGCGGCGGGCCGTGTCTCCAGACAGCGCCTGTAATAATCCACGCGGGAAATGAACCAGCTCCATTTATGTCCCGGACGGCCGTTGGTCAGCAGCGGGGCCGGGCAATTCTTCCCCGTCCAATAATAATGGGGTACCACATTACGGAGCGGAATATGGTACTGCTTCATCAGCACTGCCGTCAGCTTGGCGGAGCGGTTCCAGGTAACAATGGGGTTATGGCTCCTTACCTCCCCCATCTCAATGCCGATGGAGTACATGTCTCCGGGGCCGCCCCGGTCTGCGTGGCGGCCCGTCTCATTCAGTGGAATATGCTGGACGGCACGGTACTGGTCCACCGTAAAATGCCAGTTCAGGGACCCCATGGCCCCCCTTTTCAATGCCCGGGCATGCGCCGCGGCGTCACCCTTGGGATTGGCTGTGCTGTGAATCGTGATAAACCGCGGATGCATGGAATGGGCGGCCCGGCGAGCACGGGAGCGCGGGGACATGAAATCACGGTTAATGTGCACCTCTCTGGACATCTGGGCCATCGTGCGCGGCACGGGAGGCACATTCTGAATCCTGAAGCTGACGGCGGGCAGGCGCGGGGCGTCCGAACACGCCGCCAGCAAAGCCGGCAGCATCAGAAACACCGCATTTGCCGACAACATTCTAACATTCATGATTCTTCCCTAGACTATCGCAGACGAGCTGGCAAGCAGATTTCCAGTCAAAACAGTCTTTTTCACCCTTTCCGAAACACGGCAGCAGGAAAAAGGGATATCCTGAAGAAAGCCCCCGCGCACAGCCATCCGTCAATCAGGGCAACGCCTTTCCCCGCATGCGGTTTTCATGCCCGGAGAAACAAAACCGCCCCATAAAAAGCCGCACGGGAGGCTTGCCAACGGCTATTTCCGTGCATACACTATCTTCACCATGAGTACCACTCACGAAGCAGCTAAGAAGTGGGTCGAAGAAATCGCCCAGCTTTGCCAACCCGACTCCATCTACTGGTGCAACGGCTCTCAGGAAGAAAATGACGAGCTTTGCAACATGATGGTAGAAAAGGGCACCTTTATCAAACTGAACCCCGAGAAGCGCCCCGGGTGCTTCCTCGCCCGTTCCACCCCCTCCGATGTAGCCCGTGTGGAAGACCGCACGTTCATCTGCAGCGAGAAGGAAGAAGACGCCGGCCCGACCAACCACTGGGCTGATCCCGTTGAAATGAAGGCCAAACTGAAGGGCCTCTTCAATGGCTGCATGAAGGGCCGTACCATGTACGTGATTCCCTTCTGCATGGGCCCCCTGGACTCCCCCCTGGCCAAAATCGGCATTGAAATCACGGACTCTCCTTATGTCGTGACCAACATGCGCATCATGACCAAGATGGGTGAACAGGTTCTCAAGCGCCTGGAAGACGAAGTCAAGGGCGGCGGTAACCCGAAGCGTGACGGTTACGGGACATTCGTTCCCTGCCTCCACACCGTGGGCGCTCCGCTTGCGGACGGCCAGGTTGACGTGCCGTGGCCCTGCAACGAAGAAAAGTACATCTGCCACTTCCCGGAAACGGAAGAAATCTGGTCCTTCGGTTCCGGTTACGGCGGCAACGCCCTGCTCGGCAAAAAGTGCCTGGCCCTGCGCATCGCCTCCGCCATCGCCCGCAAGAACAAGTGGATGGCTGAACACATGCTCCTTCTGGGCATTGAATCCCCGGACGGCACCAAGGCCTACGTCGGCGGCGCATTCCCGTCCGCCTGCGGCAAGACCAACTTTAATTTATCTTTTTCTACTTCAAATGGGTTTTGTCCAAGAACAACAAAGTCGCAAACTTTGCCAATTTCTATACTTCCTTTTGTTTTTTCTTCAAAAGAACCATAAGCCCCCATTATTGTGTAAGATTTGATTGCTTCTTCTACACTTAAAGCTTGTTCCGGTAAAAATGGTCCTTTGCCATCTAGAGTTTTTCTAGTTACTGCGCATTGCACTCCATTCATTACGTTTGGCAATTCAACAGGACAATCTGAACCATTACTTGTGATTACGCCGCTATCCATAAGTGTTTTGAAATTATATGTATATTTTGCTCTTTCTTTTCCAATTCTGTCTTCCACTATATTGATATCGTAAT
>OLOW01002222.1_pt1 | contig 13268 bp, 14 predicted proteins | sample 1672801 | NCBI WGS metagenome assembly OLOW01 (sample SAMEA3136725, study PRJEB25190) | human gut metagenome | biome: human gut; feature: human-associated habitat; material: faeces | place: Austria | collected 2013 | reverse complement strand
TCTGGTGGTCTCGCCAGCGAGCAGGCCGAGGGGAGTGCTGCCCAGGCCATGGGCGCCGTAAGCCTCGTCTGGTCGCTCTACGTGCACTTTCCCTACGACACCAATGGTTTGCGTGCCGGAGACGTCGTGGAGATCACCGAATCCGCGAACCCGCTGCTGACAGGCAGACGGCTCAGGCTCGTCTCCCCGCAATCCGAGAAGACGCACGCCACCGCCTGCCGCTGGAACGTGAAGGAGGATGCATGAACGCCACGAGCCTGTTCGACGCGTCCGAGCTGACCGCCTTCGCCGACAAGCTGCTCGCCAAAGGCGTCGCCCGCCGCGCGGCGATCACCATGGCTGTGAAGAAAGGCGCGCAGAACGTCAAGAACGACCTGCGCGAAGACCTCTCCAGCTCCGGCAACAAGGCATTCCGACGCATCCCAATCACCTACACGGTGAAGGAAGCGCCGGGACGCATTTCCGCCGAGATAGGCCCTACCAAGGGCGGGGCTGGTTCGCTAGCCAATATCGCGTTCTTCGGAACCGCTAAAGGTGGTGGAACACACCGGTTCTACGAGCATGGCGAGGAAGAGCTGCCAAAGCTCGCGGAATATGTGGCTCGTGCCGCAGTGGAGGGATTCTAGTGCAGTCGATAATGACCTTGTCGAACACGATTCTCGACCATGTGCCAAAACCTGCGGATGGGTGGAAGGTCTTCAAGCAGACCACGCCAAAACCGACGGAGAAGCCACCGTGGGTGATCGAAACGGTCACCACGAACGGGCACATCGTCGGGGAGACGCAACACGTGCATTGCGGCATCGGCACTCTGCTGGTGCGCATCGTGAGCACCACCACCGATTCCGTCAACGTGCTGGCCGATGACCTCATGATTCCAGCCTTGGCTGGAAAACGGTTCGTCGCGCACGGGTTCGACACCGGCTGCCTGACGTTGTTCTCCGATTCCGGCGCATATGCGGCCGGACTCACCGCAGAGGACACAAGCCTGCTCTATCAGGTGCGCCTATTGACTTTCAAATTCAACTGGTCACGCATGTGACCCAATATTTATAAGGAGGAGTCATGGTTTTGACTCTTGGAACTGAAGTTCCTTCCACACCGGCGGACGGTCTGGTCAACACGATCTGGGTGCCGTCCATCAAAAACATTCAGAAGCCGACCGCTGCAGAGATCGGCGCCGGCACCGACCTGAGCAACTACGTCACCCTTGGCGGCTGGTCATGCTCGCCGTCGCAGGATTCCATCTCCGACCAGCGCGAGAACAGCGCGCAGGATTACGAGAATCCCGGACGCAAGAAGATCAGCGGCCCGAGCGTCGAGGTCATCGACAACACCAACACTTCGCATTCCACGCAGAACATGGCAATGGAGACGTTGACCGAGGGTGCGGAAGGCTACTTCGTGCGCCGCTATGGCAAGCAGACGGACTCGACTTTTGTCGCCGGCGACATCGTGAACGTGTACGCGGTCCGCGTCGGCATGAGCGCCAAGGTGGCGATCGCCGCGAACAGCGTCCTGCGCAGCAAGGTCAATTTCTCCGTCCGGGCTCCAGGCTGGGCGGAGAACGTGAAGGTCGCCTGATTCATTCTTCCCGCATCGGACTTTCGTTCCTTTCGCCGGCGCGGGACCCTCTTTTTTCTCTTCCCCAGTAAAGGAACATGAATATTAGAGCGAAGGAACAACAATGCTTAAAGTCACCAGGCGCACGCGCGAGGTCGACATCATCCTCAACCAGCAGATCGCCGAGGACATCGCCAGATTGGGTGATACGCTGTCCGAGGAGACCACGCGCGAACAGATTACGGAGGCCGGGACGAACCGGCAGGCTAAGGCCACCGCCAAACGCATCGAACAGCTACGCGAACAGGCGGATGCGGAGACATTGAAGCTCACGTTGCGGGCGTTGCCGGTCAGCAAGTGGGCGCAGGCATTGGCCGCGCACCGCAATGAGAACGGCACGAACGACATGTTCGGCACCGCAGCCGCGGCATTGCCGCTCATGCTTGATTCCGCGACCATCGGCGGCAAGCCGGTAGCCGACGAAGACAAGACCGAACAGGCGTGGCGCAATCTGTTCGACGAACTCACCGATGGCCAGTTCACGCCGATCTGGCAGGCCATCGCCGAACTGAACGGCACCGCAGCGGACCCAAAAGCGGCATTCGACCTCGCCTCGAAGGTTCTCCGCAACTAGTCGAGGACCTACGGATCTGCCGCCAGCTCGGCATCAGCTACAAGCGGTTCATGAGCTGGCGGCCGAGCAGGGGCGATGAGGTCGAATGGGATGAGACGGAGCGTAATTGGATGCGCTCGTTGGCGGAATACGAACGCTCGTTGTGCCCACTATGCGGTTTGCCGCGCTCGATCTGCCAAGACCCGAAGGCCGAACTTACATTGCATGCCGAAACCAGCGTCTGCTGGGCCACCGCGCACATGCAGCAGGCCATGAAACGGTGGACTGATGCGAATGGCAGGGACAATCCGGCCGCGAACGCGTTGACCGCGCACCTGACCTGTTGACATTTTTGGAGGATGCTTTGGCTGAGAACAAGAACATCGTCATCCGGCTGATGGCCGACACCGCCTCATATGAGGCGGCGATGACCCGCGCCGGAAGCACCGCGAAAACGGTCGCTTCGGGCATGGAGAACACCGGCCGCAAGAGCGCGCTCATCACCAGCGGCCTCACCGCCGCCGGACTCGCCGCCGCCGCTTTCGGCGTCGCATCCATCAAGATGGCAGCCGACTTCGACCAGCAGATGAGCACTGTGCAGGCCAACACCGGAGCCACCGGAGCTGAACTCGACCAACTCCGCCAAGCCGCCATCGAAGCAGGCGCAAGCACCGTCTACTCCGCCAGCGAATCAGCCGACGCGATCAACGACCTCGGCAAGGCCGGCATGAGCGTCACCGACATACTCTCCGGCGGCCTGACAGGGGCCCTCAACCTCGCCGCCTCGGACGGCATGGCCGTGGGCGACGCCGCGGAATACATGGCTAACGCATTGTCGATGTTCCACTTGTCCGGCAGCCAGGCTTCGCAGGTCGCCGACACGCTCGCCGCTGGCGCTGGCAAGGCAGTCGGCAACGTCAGCGACTTCGGAGAAGCGCTCAACAACTGCGGCGCGCAGGCCAACAGCTTCGGCATGAGCATCCAGGAGACCACCGGCGTCCTCAGCCTCTTCGCCCAGAACGGCACCATCGGCGCCGAAGCCGGCACACAATTGAACAGCATGCTCATGAAGCTCGCCGCGCCATCCAACGACGCGGCAGCCACCATGAAGGAGCTCGGCATCAGCGCATACGACGCTTCCGGCAACTTCGTCGGCATGGCCAATTTCGCCGGACAGCTGCAAAAAGCCGAGAAAAACCTCACGCAGGAACAGCGCAACCAGGCGAATGCGACAATTTTCGGCAGCTACGCCATCAAGGCCGCCAACTACCTCTACGACGCCGGAGAGAAAGGCGTCAGGAACTGGACCAAGGCGGTATCCGAAAGCGGATACGCAGCCGAACAGGCAGCGGCAAAGAACAACAACCTCAAAGGCGACCTCGAAAACCTCTCCGGCAGCATGGAATCGCTCATGATCTCCATCGGCGAAGGCGCGCAAGGGCCACTGCGCAAACTCGTCCAGGGGCTTGACACCCTCGTGGACTCCTTCGCCAGCCTTCCGGCCGGCGCGCAGCAGACCATCATCGTCATGGCCGCTCTCGGCGGCGTGCTCGGCGGCGTCCACAAGGCCGCAAGCAATCTCAACGGCAGCACCAGCACGATGGCCAACAACATTGGTCTGGCCATCGACCCGATCCAGCGTATGAAAAGCGCTCTGGCCTCCGCGCAGACCGCCTTCCAGATGTTCCGCGCGAGCGGCATGAGCGCGCAGGAGCAGATGGAGGCGTTCGGCACGAGCGCCAGCAGAGCCGAACTGAAAACCGCCGGATTCAAAGCCGTCGGCAGCAGCGTCATGAGTCTGCTCGGCGGACCGTGGGGCATCGCCCTCACCGTCGCCGGAGTGGCGCTCACCTCATTTATTGAGCGCCAGCAGAAGGCCAAGGAGGCCACCGAACAGCTCCAGTCCGCGCTTGAATCAGGCAGTGACGTCCGTAGCACCATCGCCGACTCCTACCAGAAGATGAACTTCGCCGGAGCCGACATGACGCATTGGATGGGCGAGGCAAAGGTCAGCCTGACCGACATGACCAGCGCAGCCATGGGCAACAAGGACGCGACTGACAAGGTCAACGCCGCGTTGAAGGAATACGGCAAGCAGGGCCATTCGCAGATGGCTGTCGCGCAGAAGATGCGCGACAGCATCAAGGACGAAGCCAAGGCATACAGCGAAGCCAAGGAACAGACCAAGCAGAAGGCCGCAGCCACCAAGAACGCCGTGGACGCCGACGGCAACGCATCGAAGGCCGCCAAGGACACCGCCAGCGCGAACAAGGACCTCGGAAGCAGCGCCAAGGACGCGGCCGAGGAAATCGACGGACTTGTCAAATCGCTCTTCGGCTTGGAATCCAACAACCTGACCGCCGACGAGGCCGTGGACCAGCTCAACCAGAAGATCGGCCAACTGTCGGACACCTGCAAAGACAATGGTCGAGTGTTCAACGAGAACGGCGACCTGCTCGACCGATTCAGCGAGAAGGGCACAAAGACCAGGCAGGCCTTGGAGGATATCGCCAGCAGCGCGCAGAACGCTGCGGAGAAGATACTCAAGCAGGGTGAGAACACCAACTTCACCGGAGGCGAGATCGAACGCGCCAACGGCGTCCTGCAGGATGCGCGCGAAGCCCTCATAAGGCAGGCCGAAGCTTCGGGCATGGGCGAACAGGCCGCTAACGCTTTGGCGGACCGGTGGGGTCTGAGTTCCGACAGCATCAAAGCGGCGATCGACAACATCAAGAAGACCGCCGAAGGCAACCAGCCGAAGCTCGACGTGGACGACTCCAAGGCCAAGAAGAAAACCAAGGATTCCGAGACCAACCTCGACAAATTCAACAAGAAGGTTGCGAAAGCCAAGCTCGAAGCCGACGACAAGAAGGCCACGGACAGCGCCAAGAAGGCGCGGAAGATGATGGACGACTTCGGCAAGAAGCACGTCAAAGGCACCATCGACGCGACCGACAAGGCATCCAAGAAGGCCAAGACCGCATCCGCGAACGTCAACAAGCTCAACGGCAAGAAGGCCACGGCCAAACTCGACGCGAAAGACAACGCGTCTCCGAAGGTCGACAAGGCCAACTCGAAGAAGCTGACCAACAAGCGCAACACCTTGGACTCCACGGACAAGGCCACGCCGAAGACGAACGCGGCCAACTCCAAGAGGCTCAAAGACAAGCGCAACACGCTCGATTCGGCCGACAAGGCCGGACCGAAGGTCGACGCCGTCAACCGCAAGAAGCTGAACGACAAGAAGAGCACCGCCTCGGTCAACGACCAGGCGACTCCGGTGCTCCGGTTCATCAACAACTTCAAGATCGCGGACAAGAGCTTCACCGTCACGGAGAAAACGAAGAAGGAAGGCGGTTACACAGGCGGCATGTTCACGGACGGCACCTTCCAGCAGTTCGCCGGAGGTGGCGAGTTCGTCGGCTACGTGGATCCGGCATGGGCGCCCGGCAATGGTCTGAGCGACAGCGTGTACCTGCTCAACGCTCGTCTCGCCGCGGGCGAGTACACGCACAATGCCGCGGCCACGGCCTATTACGGCGTCGATACCATGCGCCTGCTGAACGAGCGGAAGATTCCACGCGAAGTGTTTGCCACAGCCAATCAGATGACAGGCAATCAGGTCAGCATACAGGTTGATACCGCTTCCGTGGTGGCGGCGATAACCAGCCTGCACAACGATCTTGGCGCGATCATCAGCGCCGCGTCCGATGATTCGACGGTCGGCGATCGTGACTTGGGGAGGTTGATCCGCAGATATGCGCGAGCTTAGATACGCGTCGCATGATGGCACGGTCATCGACCTCAACACCGATAGTCTGTGGGTGGCCGACCTGCAGGAGATGCGCGGGTACGCATGGACGTACACTTTGGCCACTCGCGGTATCAAATCGGTGAGCCGGAACGCGTCGACGGCGAAAATGACCGTCCGCACCACGGATCCGTCAAGATTGGACGTGGTGCAGACGGCTTTCGATTCGGACGTGCAGGCGGTTACGCCAGGCACGTTGACGGTGGATGGCGAATGGTTCCAGCGGGCGTATGTCGTCGGCTCATCGCTCGGTCTCGTGCCATGGCCGGAATACGCGCAAGTCGATTACACGATTGTCCTTTGCGATGGTGTTTGGCGTCGCGCGCTGCCGGTGCAGCATTTCTTCCCGATGACGCCAGGCACCGGTTCGCAGATTGACCTCCCCCTGGACCTGCCGACCGATTTGGCTCCGTCGAAAATCGCCTTGACGGTGAATAATCCGACCGGCGAGGCCGCCGAGTTCACTGCGGTCATTTTCGGCCCTTGCGTCAACCCGTCTTTCCAGATCGGCGGCAACACTTATGCGGTTGATGTGACGGTGCCGGAAGGCGGTCATGTGTCGCTGTCGGCCACTGGATTGCGGAAGACGATAACGTTGACAGCTGAAAACGGCGACGTTTCGGATGTTTTCGACAAGGGCGTTCGTGGCAACGGCAGGGGAAGCGGCTCATATGTTTTCGAGCCGATACCGGCCGGAGATTCGCTGTTGACGGTTTCCGGCAATTATGGCATCGATTTGACCATGTTTGACGTTTCGGGAGGTGTGCCTTGGCTGACGTTATCCTCGCCGACGGCAAGCTGACGCCACGTGCGATCGTTTCGCAGGTGACGTTGGATTGGGCTTGCGGCACGGACGAAAACGACTTCGAATTGACCATCGACGATCCGGATGCGCCGGAAATCGAACGTGGTTGGTATTTCTGGCTTGACGGCAGTGACGTGGGCGGCCGGATCATCGACCGTCGTGTGACCGTTTCCGGTGGCGTGTCCACGGCCATGTGGATCGGCCAATCGTGGACTGGCATGTTGGCGGCGAAGATATTGCAGCCGGACGCGAATCAGGATTACCTGACCGTCTCCGGCAAGCTGCCTGACATCCTTAAAAGCCTTTTGAAGCGCATCGGTTTGGATTCGGTGTTTACCGTCGATTCCTCCGATGCTTCCACTTTGTCGAATTGGATGTTCCGAAATCCACGCTACGTGGACGCCTACACAGGATTCCGTAATCTGCTCGCATCCTGTGGCAGACGCCTCGATTTCCAAGCCAAGGATAATCGCATCCTGCTTGGCATCACGCCGGTCGGCATCATCGACAACACGATCGATTCCGACTTGGTGGACTTCAAGGCCGAAACCAACTGTCGCGCGGTGAATCATCTCATCGGCCTTGGCTCGCAGGAGCTTAAAGATCGTCTGGTGGTCAATTATTTCGCTGATGCAGCCGGTGCGGTGAGTCAGACGCAGACGCTCATTGGCGTCGATGAGGTATGCGCCACATACGACTATTCCAACGCGGATTTGTCCACGCTGCAATCCGAGACGAAGAAACATCTGCAGGAGTTGCAGACCGGTGGTTCGGTCGAGGTGACGTTGTCCGATGAGGTCGGTGATGGTCTGCACGTGGATGACAAGATCGTCGCGACGGATCAGGCTTCCGGTGTCAATGTCACCGCCGTGGTGACGAAGCAGATTGTGAAAATCGATTCCGGGATTTTGACTTCGACGTTCGAGGTCGGACTGCCGGTGCAGTCGGCGAATGCGAACTATTCCGGCTCTTCCTCTTCGTCTTCCGGTGGTTCGCCTGGTGGTGGCGTGTCTTTGACGGCTGGTCGTGGCCTGTCGATTTCAGGCGGCACGATAAACGCGGATGTCGATTCTGATGATTTGAATGCCGTCAGGCAGGTTGCCGAGGCGGCTAACAAGACGGCTTCCGATTACGCGGCGCAGATTGGAGCGGCGAACAAGACCGCCGAGGATGCGAAGACCGTTGCGGATGCGGCGAAGAGTGTGGCCGATGGTGCGAAGTCGGGCATGATGACCGACGGTGAACGGTCTAAGCTCGCTTCGGTCGAACGGGGCGCGAACGCTTACGCGCTGCCGAAGGCGTCCACGGACGTGTTGGGTGGCGTGAGGGTGGATGGTTCCACGATTGTGAGCGTGGACGGTGTGATAAGCGCCCATGTGAACGGTGGCTCCGGCAGTACGGGAAAGGTCGTGTTTCCAATCGGCTATGTCGTGATGAACACGACCGGTGTTGACCCTGCGGTGGATTTCGGTGGTACGTGGAGGCAGTTGCCTTCGCTTGGTTGTTCCATGTTTGAAAGGATTGGATAGTGAAGTCTGACGGTTACTCGAAGTACGTGTGCGACAAGTGCGGCAAGACCGCGTATGTCGCAGCTGGCGATACGGAGGCGCGTGAATGGTTCACCGTGCGCCGGTATTCCGCTGGCAAGGCGACCCGCATCGCGGATGATGTGACGCCTGACATCTACGAATTGTGCTCCCAGTGCAATGCGTCTTTCATGGCGTTCATGCAGAAGGACGACGCTTCTTTTGAAGCATGGTTGAAGGAGGCTGAACAGTGACCATCGAACTTGTTGACGGCAAAGCCGGAGTCGCGCACATCTCGAGCGAGGACAAGGCGATCATCCATCAGGCCAAGTTTTCGAAGTCCGACGTGGTGTTCGACTGGGGCGACGCGTTCAAGTGTTCGATGAGTTCGCCCAACAGGGCGACGATCGGCACCGGCTGCGCGTCGATTCAAGGCTTGGACTGGCATATCACGGCGGCGGAATCCGTGACGATCTTCAACGGGTCGCAGGGCGTGAAACGCAATGACATCATCTGCGCGCATTACCATCGAGATTCCAAGACCGGTAATGAGCTGGTGGAATTGACCGTGTTGAAGGGCACGCCGAACGCGACGACTGCCGCCGACCCGACCATTCCGTCAGGGAAGATACTGTCCGGCGCGGTTGACGCGTACATGCCGTTGTGGCGTATCCCATTGGACGGTATCACGGTCGGCACTCCGGTGCGCCTGTTCACGCCGAAGGGGGCTTTGTGGGATTCCGTAACCCAACCGTGGAAACCGCCGTATACGAACAACAGCCTCACGCTGTGTCGGGTCGGACGCACAGTCACGGTCAACGGCAACGTCAAGTTCACCGGCAGCGGAGTGCAGAACTACGCGATGGCGGTTGAGACCATCCCTGAAGCGTTCCGCCCACTCGCCGATCAGAGCATCATCGCGTTCCCGTCCTGCGGTTTCAGCCTGCTTGTCATGCGTGACGGGAAGGTGCAGATGCTTGGCGACCCGAAATCCGCCTACTCCACGGCGCACGGCTGCTGGATAACAGCACAGTAGCTTTCCGTAACCCTCACCAAGACGAACACTAACTGGAATGTGGATTACCGTACCGCGCTGGTCGGCAAGATGCTGATAGTCGCATTCCACGCCACACGCCTCAACTCCGACTGGAATGCTGCGAAGGAGTGGGAGATATCCCAGCTTTTCACGCTACCAACCGGCTTGGAGGCGGCTTTCGAGGTGCATTGCGCCGCCGTGTCCAATTCCAGCGTCGGGCTGCATGGCGTCGAAGTGCAGACCGCGGGCAACGCCATCGCCCTCCGCTCGTCGGAGAAGATGACGATCGGCAAGGGCGGATGGGTCGAGGGATGCATCACGGTGCCGCTCGCCTAGGCGAATGTCACGCCATCTGGCACGGGGATAATCTTCGAGAAGCATTGGATGACATCGTTTGGCCCTACACCGCCGATGAGGACCACCGACCCGTCCGTGTTCCAAGTCGCCTGTTTTCCGTACGCGATGCCGGCCACATTCGCGACGCACCCCAAACTGACCGCTTTGGAGGGTTTCACACCCGATTTGAACGTCCAGACGGTGAAGTTGCCGGTGTTCACGGCGCTTCGGAACGATGACAGGTCAACGAAGATCAGACCATCCCTGACCTTGATGGTGTTCGAAGCGCTGTAAGGCGCCGGAACGAACGAGCCGGTGGACTGCCATTGTAATTGGCACGTCTGGGTTACGGAAAGCTAGCAGATTGGGTATACGACAGTTCCGACGCAACCTTGGCTGCTACCAGTCGATCCCATGTTGGCTACCCGGATGATACCGTTGGCCTGTACGATAAGCATTCGCGCGGTCTGGCCATTCGCGACGCAGCACATGCTGTTGACCTCGATTGGCGGCCTATACGCTTCCGGCAGAACATACTTGCACTGTTTCGCATCCCAGCTTCCGGCCCCTATCGCGCCGCTAAACTTCACGAACATCAATATTCCGGCTTTGATGACAACGAAACCATCGGCATTATAGAGGGTTACGGAAAGCTATTCAGCAGGTCAACACCAGTCGTTGCCATGCTCGCTGCATGTCCTTGAGGACGCTCAGATCAGGCTTCAAATAATACCTTGCGGTGGTCTGGATGTCGGAATGGCCGAGCTGTCGTGCGACCACGCTGATGTCGGTGCCCGCCTTGATTGCCAGCGTGCCGAACGTGTGACGCAGATTGCGTGGCGGGACAGAGGGTAGTTTCATTCGCTGGCACCATGACTTGTAACGGTTAGCGACTTGGTTCGCGTTCAGATTGCCGACCAGTCTGCCGGTCTTCGTGCCGTGCCGTAGTTCCGCCAACCGTTTGACGGCAAATCGCGGCAACGCCACGGTTCGACGGCTCAAATCGGTCTTCGGCTCGGTGACCGTCTCATGTCCTGCGACCCACTGCACGGAACGTTTGACTGTTACCGTGCCACGCCGCAGGTCAAGGTCAGACCATTCGATGCCGACCGACTCGCAACGGCGCAAACCGGCGCATACCGACACCAACAGCCATGCTTCGAGCGGATGCCCGTAGAAGCCTTTCAACAGCTTGCGCACCGCCTTCGCCGACAACACTCGCGGCTCATAGTGACGTAGGCGGGGGAGTCTGATTTCCCTTCTGGTCACATCATTGTCCGTCATGCCGCGCCGGAACGCGAGCCTGAGAATCGCACGGAACACGGCCCATGCTTTTCGCGCCGCTCCCGGCTTGTCGAAGGAGTCCAACCATGATTCGATGTCCGCCACCGTGATCGAGTCCAGGTCTTTTCCGCTCCATTGTGGGAGGATATGACGGTTCAGGGCGCTTTCATATCCCACTAGAGTGCATTCGCGGAGTTTCGCGCATGAGGGTTTCCAAACAGTGGATGCGAATGTGCCGAAAAGCATTGGTTCCTTCCCGATTATTGTTGAATAATCCCACACATTGTCGTGTTGCCGTTGGCCTGACATGCGTGTGGGTTTCTTATTGTTTCACATCCATGATTCTCCGTTCATGTTTTTAAACCCGTCGATTTCGACGGGTTTTGTTTTTAACGCTTCTTTTAAGGAGGATGTTTTGACTCAGATCAAATTCGATTTCGGCCATCCGAGTGCGGATGGCATCGCCGACTTGGCCGGTGAGACGGTTCACGTGATTCCGACGAGCCGTTTCAACAGCGGTAAGCGCATCGTGGTGCGTGACTCGTTCGAGGTGAGACTGGACGAGTATGGCACCGCGACCGTCACCGTTCCGCCGACCGATAACACGTTCGCCTACGAGGTGACCATCGGCGATAGCGCCGATTCATGGCGGTTCATTCGCGTCGTGCAGGTGCCGGATTCGACTTCGGTGTTGAATTTCTCCGATCTGGTTGAAGTTGATTCTACCACGCTCACGCCGGTGGGTACCGGCAATCCGTTGGCTGACATCGACCAGTCCGACATCGACTGGGCGTTGGCCGCCATCCGCAACTGAGAAAGGACAGAAAATGGCAAATCCGGACAAGTTCATCCGCCTGCGCGATTTCGCGAAGATCATGCGCGCCCTGCGCGAGACCGACGTGGACGGCACGACCTTCCATTACGACGAATCGAAGCACGAATACGCGAATGTCAAGGAGTTCTACAGTCAGCACCGCTCCGGCCGAATCTACGGCGTGCAGTTCCCTCGCTACTCCTTCTCCCATGTGCCCACAGGCGCGAAGACCCACGACAACGCAAACCTGTCCGTGACGGTATCCACCGCCGCGAACGCCGGACGCGACGACTACGCCTACCTCAACGCCTTCCAATGGCGCGATGTGAACGCCACCGTGGACGACTCCGGCGTGCCGCACATCACCGCCATCGAAGGGGACAGCCGATTCCGCCGCGACGGATCCAACGGAGACGTGTTCGTCATGGTCGCGCCCGGATATTTCCGCATCGACGGAGACGACAACCACATCGAACTGCTTTACAGCGACGAGCAGTACGACGGCTTCGAACCGATGCCGGGACTGCTCCTGCCGGACGGCACCGAACGCCCATGCCTGCTGTTCGCGAAATACGCGGCATCCCTGTCCGGCGGCATACCGCGCTCCTGGAGCAGCCAGAAGATCGACCCCGGCTTCGGCTGCCAGAACGACCAGATCGACCTCGCCCTGAAAAAGGGCAAGGGGTACGCCGGCCAATGCCAGCCGGACGTCTTCTACTTCCAGCTGATGCTCATGCTGAAATTCGCCACCAAGGACATGGAGGCGGCGCTCGGCGGCTGCTTCGAAAACTACACGGCTCAGGGGCCGGTCACCAAGGCCGAATCCAACGCCAAACGCGTCATCATCGCCAAGGACACCGCCGACAACATCCTCGTCGGATCCACCATCAACATCGGCACCGACAAGGAACGCAACAACAGCGGCAACCACTCCATGGCCGAGGCCCGCACCGTCCTGTCCAAGACCACCATCGACGCGACGAACGTGGCCCTCAACATCGACGGCGCCGCCATCACCACCACGACCACCGCGTTCGTCAGCACCATGCCGTGGAAGACCGGCGCCACCGACTCCATCCGCGGCAGGGGAGACGGACGCCCGCAGGCCGACCACGCCGGATGGCAGCCGGTGCGTCTGCAGGGCATCGAACGCGGCAACGGCATCTACGAGGTCGACGCGGACGCCATCGTCAACGCCTACAAGGACGCCGACGGCATCGGCCACACCGCCCTCTACCTCGTGCACGACATCACCAAGGCATCCAAGACCAGCACCGACAACTACACTCTCGTAGGCGAGTTTCCGACCCGCGACAAGACCAACGACTCGAGCTCGCGCTTCGCCGAGGACTTCAACGTCGTCGACGGGCGCGTGTTCCTGCCGACCGGCATCGGCGCCACCTCCAGCACCGGCCTCACCGACGCCGTCTATGCCAATCCGGTCCAGGCACAGGGGCTCCGACAGGTGCACCGGTTCGGC
>OLOW01002215.1_pt1 | contig 13287 bp, 8 predicted proteins | sample 1672801 | NCBI WGS metagenome assembly OLOW01 (sample SAMEA3136725, study PRJEB25190) | human gut metagenome | biome: human gut; feature: human-associated habitat; material: faeces | place: Austria | collected 2013 | reverse complement strand
ATTTTCTTCAGCTGCCCTGCGGCGATGCCGTGCCGGATGTTATCGAAGTACTTCGAGAAATCAATGATGAGCGCATATCCTTCGCGCCCGTATCTCCGGTAATGCCAGCGAAGATGCTCTTCGAAGCGGCGCCTCGTGAAAGACAGCCCTCTTCCCTTGAGTCCTGCACCATTGTCATGGATGATTCGTTCTTTTACCATCGGAATGATGACACTATCACAAAGAGCATGCTGAAACACGGCGTCCCTCGGAACCATGGATTTGACGAGTCTCTCGTGTCCGTTTTCATTAATGCGGAATACAGAGCCGGTACCGGGGTGGTAGTTTCCGCTTTGAGTTTCTTTCTTTAGTCTGGATATTTCTGTCAGCCGATTTAGAAGAAATCTCTGTGACTGGTACTTCCAGCCGGACGACCTTGCGAGTTTGGCCGCCGCTTTGATGTAGTCTTCCGCTTTGATGTTCATGATGATGCGCCGCGCTTATAGCAGCAATGCCCTTAGACAGCCGCGTCGCGGCACTTATTTACCTTTCGGATGGATACACGCTCATTCCCTGCTAGTGACATTCAGCATATAGCCTTTAAATGTCTATGAGAAGCGGGCGGACGCCGTTCACGTTCGACGCGTTGTTGTTGTTCGCATTGCCGTCGCCGTTGGCATTGGCGAAATTGCTAGCGTTCGCTTCCAGCATGTACCCATTGCTTTTTACTTTAATGCCTGCTTTCTTTTGTTGTCTGACTTGCGCCAGCCTTTCAGCAGGGCGATTTCTCGGTTGATGGAGTCCACGTATTTGAGGAGCTTGTCTGCATCGACCGGCAGAATATCGGCCGCTAGTTCGAGTTCCTGTTTCAGGCTTTCGCAGTCCGCAATAGCAAGATCCTGTGAGTTTCTTCTGAGATCCCCTTCCGCTTTCGTGGTTGCCCAAATGGTGTAAGCCCTGGTGATGTGTTTCATCATGTCGGCAAGGTGCCTTAGGATTTCTTCTCTGACATGATCTATCATCCATAGTGGGTAGTCGTCTATGACTTTGTGTTCCCCGTACTTGGTCAGGAGCTCGGTGAACAGTGCTGCATCTTTGTCCTCCCATTTCTTTGTGTAAAATCTCGTCTCCCGGATGCGCGGCTTGACGCCAAAATCTCGCCCCATGAGGAAAATAAGCTGTCGCCTTAATTTGCATGCATTCATATAAAATTCGAGTTTTGATAGTGTTCTGTCTTTTGCAAGTACTGCCATAATGCCTTCTTTCCACGCGCCCCATGGAGGGGCGCGGTCAGGGTTAGCGGAGCAGGAAATACGGGCGGACGCCGCCCACGGTCGACGCGTTGCCGATGCTCGCAAAGCCGCCGCCGCCGGCAGAGGCGAAAGCGCTAGCGGACGCTACGTCTCTCAACCAGCACCAAGAACCTTTTACGAAGTTCTTTTCGTATCTAAAAATGGCGAGTTGTTTGTTGAAGTCGCCTTCTTCCTGTCCGGAGGATGCGAATGGGTGGTTCCCGTACATCATAGCCTGATTGCAGATATTGACTTTGATATCATGACGCCACGGATAACTTCCGTCTGTCGCTCCGTCCTCCCCGCTCCAATCCCAGTAGGCACTGCCAGCCCATCCCGCGCCTGCGCTGGACGCGGCATTGGCGTTCATGTTATTTGTGAGCAGTTCAGAGTGTTCGAGAATGTGATCCGCCCCAAATGCGTTCACGATACCTGCCGTGTACTTAGGGATAGTGGTCTTGAACATTTCGCTCTTCTGATATCCGCCCGCGGCGGTGTTTGCTGGGTTCATCCTCGCACTACCAAGAGCGATATCCGGGATCAGGATGACATGGTGTACATTCGGATTTTTATAGCCTCTATCGTAGTGGTAATCGAGATCGGCTACCAACCACTTGACGTTGTTGTAAGCAGTCCCGTCAATGGTAACGGATTTGATGATGTAATCTCCCGGAAAAATGTCGTCAAACGTTCCTGCTTCGATAGCTTCGCTCATCTCGCCGCTGTTGAAATAGGTGGTGAGGTCCTTACCGCGGTAGATGCTATTGTGCGCGGCTGCAGATTTTGGAAACAATGTCCAAAAAATTTCCTGCGTTTTTATTCCTGCTCCAGCATCAATGGCTTCTGCCAATCCTACTACCTGCGATGCCTCTGTTTCTGGATGGGAATCTTCATAGGCTCCTGTTATTTCGTTTCTTGTCTGCCATACTTCTTTCTTTGCCATTTTATTCTCCTTTCACCCATACGTCGACGTCGTCCGTTGGCTGGATGTTACTACTAACTATTTTCCACGCCAATCTGGATTTCCCGTCTATTTTGATGATGAACTTTGGCGCAATCCCTTTGATTTCTTCTGCCATATCCGCAACTTTGATTTTTGCCGTCTTCCCTGTTTTGTCTCTGATTGCGTTTCCAATGGCAGTAAGATTGGTGTCTGATACTAACCCTTTCATGTTTCGCCTAGAATCCTTTCTCGTCGAAGCTTTCATAATCAGCGGCTGTGCCCGTTCCTGTGGTAAATGTCCCGTCGGCTTGATAGAACGTCTTCCCTGCTTTGACGTCCGCTGCTGTGGCACTGGTATCTGAAATCTCGACGTACTTTGCCGTACCTCCCGTATCTATAGGAATGTTCACGGAAGGCACACCGGAGTAAATGGCTCCGGCTATCTTCACGTTTTGTTTCATAGCGCCCCCTATTTGATGGTGATGGCTTTGGTAGTAGCGTCCTGCGTAACGGAAATCAAAGTGAGTGTGCCAGTCAGTTTTGAACCATTAGCAAATGCTATTTTCCCCTTGATGATTTCGCCTGCAGCTGCTGTCCCTTCTTTGGTTTCTACGACGCTGCTAGAGCCGCTCACTCCCAATACGGTGACGCCCGCTTTAATATTTCCAGGAATCAGCTTGGCCTGCTCGGCTGCGTCAATGACGACTGTACCGGCACCACTGTGATACCCCGCCGGAATGGTGTACTCCCCGTCCTTGGTGCCAATGGTGCCTGCTACGGCTCCATTATTCGGCATAGAACCAGTGGCTGGGCCCGTGGCGGAATGTGCCGTCTTCCCTGTCAAAATGTGGGCGGCGGCCGCTGTGTCTGCTGACGTGTCGTAGAAATCTGCATTCCCTTCGCCCTGGGCTAATGGGATGGATACTTTCGGTACGTTTTCATAAGTAGCGCCATTGATCTTTACACTTTTGCTCATACTCTTTCTCCTTATTCGACGATCAACGCTTCTCCGTTGTAAGAAATTTTCCCGTAGTTCTGAGGGATCTTTCTGACAATCACTTTAGAAAGGCAGCCTCTCACTCCTTCGGGCGTGATGATCTGATCCTTGGCTGAAGGAATGACTTCTCTTTCCTGGTATGACATTTCTTCTCTGGAACCAAACGAGAGAAACTCTCCTTGGATCTGAGGTTCTGCGGTGAAGATTCCTTTAAGCGGTCCCATCAGAACGTCACCTCTTCGCAGATCTTCAGAATATGCGGAGGGATAATGGTTCTTACTGTCCCGCATTGCTTCGTAAGCTGCACGTCATAGCAGTATCTTCCGTATGGAAGGGCCTTCGTGTCTTCGGGCATGAGAAACAGCACCCCGTTGGTGATTTCTTTTTGAAAAAGTGTTTCGCCGTCTGTTGTCTTTTTCTTGACGGTAAAAAGGACTTTGTCTCCCTCTTCGAATGTGTACTCTGTATCATCCATGTACGTGACTTTTAAAGGGAATACGGCAGTGTCTCCCCTTGTCAGGTACAGATTGTTCTGTATGACTTTGTACATAGCTTCCTCCTAGAATGATCTCTCATCAAATTCAAGGATCATGGAAATGGCGTCCTGAATTTTCTGTGAGGTTTCGTCTTTGGTGTAGTAGCGTTCTGGGTCAAACCCCGCTGCCTCTTTAGCAACTTCCGCGTAATGCTTTGCACTCTCTACTTGCTGGAGAAGTTCGTCTTTCAGATTTACACCGTATGTATCAAGACTTTCCAGTAGTTTTCTGGTATAGTCCTTAAGATCCGTTTCGGATCCGTCTTCAAGTTCCATGACGAAGTCTTGCAGCTCTTTCTTCTTAACTTCGAAAATCTTCAAAGTTTCCTTGGCATTGATCTCGCTGGCTTCTGCACGATCGGCGCTCTGCGCTGCTGCATCTGCAGATTTCTTTGCCTGATCTATGTACTGCCCTATGGCATTCTGGTAGTCTTCGTTGACGAGCTTCCCGCCTCTCCAGACTATGACGTTCCCCTCTTTTGGATAAGGGAAATTTGTACGGTAAGCATCCGGATCAGCCGATTCCGGGATTTGAATGGAGCGTTTCTGCTTCTCATTCAAGTCCTGGATGATCATGGTGATTTTGTCCAGTGCATCTTCGATGACATCGAACGGCCATACATTTCCTAATGAAGACTCTTGGTTAATCTTGATACTGCGATAAATCAGAAGGCGCTCGCCATTCTGAAGGATTTGTGGCCTTTCTTCTTCTGGCTTTTCTTCTCCCGGAGGATAGCCAGGGAAATGAACTGTCCTTGATGTGTCGTCGATGAAGTAGTCTTCCTTGAGCTCTGTGGTTTCATTATCTTTGCTTACCCGCGCTACCGTAATATCTTTTTTGTCCAGGAAAGGGAACGATATGGGAAATGCGGTATTCGTCCCGTCCCCTTTGTACAGTACGCGGTTGACGCTTATATTGATCATGTAATCCCTCCTTTCTAAATGAATCGCTGACTCGCTTCTACGGCGGGCAGTCAATCAGCCGATAATAAAATCGTTCGATCATTTTTTCTTCTCCTTGAGTGTTTTGTCCCAAAGGGATTTCCTGAACCAATCCCACATGGTAAATTCGGTATCTGTGCAGGCCATTCGCATGAAGTTCCAGAAAGCGTCTGTGATGGTATCCGGGACGGGTACGGATGTCCTTGTGATGGCTTTGGTGGCTCCTCGCCCCATCTCTATGAGATCACCTTTCTTGGTGGCTCTGAGGAAGTTTTCCATGTGCTTTAGGGTATCGAAGAAGGGAGCGTCTGGGGCTGCGGACCCGAAGGATTTCCCGGTAAAGAAATCTACTGTCCACGGGACTGCTTCTCTTACAAGAGGGACGCCGCCAATGGGGCCGCCGGAGGCGATAACATGGAGGAATTTCTTCTTCCACTTGTCTTCGTCATCAGAGTCGTCCCCGATTTCTCGTAAGACTGTTTCGACTAAGGCTCCTAAGATCCACCAATACCACGTGGCTGCGAGGAGCGGCTTCGCGTCTCCCTTGTCGTATAAGATATACCCTGCGCGGATAAACTGGTTTGTGACAAGGTTCGTGTAGCTATAGAAGGTGGTCATCTGTGCAAGAATTCCGTTCTTCCGGATGAAACTGGTCTGGTCTTTGGTCTCATTGGATCCGAAAGTCTCTCTCACGGCTTTATCTGCCAGTCTCACGGCTTCCGCGTCCATCTCTTCTCGGGTAAGCTTTCCATCGACTTCCATCACGGCCATGGCATTCTTGTAGGTGTAAAGCCATTCAGGCATGGAAAACATTTCATCTGTCACCTGAATCAGCCAGTAGGCCTTGGAGTTTAAGGTATCGACGCCATACTTGCCGTGCTCGATCTTGGAGCGGAACTCGGACTCGTTCTTCCCTACCGGCAATCTGTCTTGCATGTACATATCCCTATCGATGGTGGCCCCTCGGTCTCTCATCATAGTAGACTTGTCTTGAATAAATCGCCGCTGCTCTACGATGTTCCCATGAAAATAGAAATCTCCGACGGCCTTTATGGCATTGGCTGCTCCCATCCGTTCCATCATGCCGGTGATGTTCCCGATATTCAGTAAAGCTGTGGAGAATCGGAACCCCATCGTTGTGAAGTTGAAGCGCCGCCGGGCTCTGCCTAAGGTAGAGTCCCATTCGCTCATATCCTTGATCGAGGAGTGCCAGCAGTCCTTGGCCCATCTCTGCAGCAGAGAAAGGGTTTCCGGGCCTGCGGTGTTTTCGATAGCTGCCACGACTTCTTTCCTGTTAAGCAGCTTGTAGACGTCTACGGTGGCTTCTCGCATGGCGATGTGCTGCATGGCTTCATTGACAGCCTCTACATATACGTCGAGGTCGAGGCGGAGCTTCTGCCCGCCAGATGTTCCTGCACGCTGCTTGGTGCTCCCCATACCTAAGGAGAAGGAGGAGATGTTCTGCATGTCCATCTTCGCGATGTCTGTTGTTGAGAAGTTGCTGGTCTTCGTGCTGCTTAACGGATCGTACTTGATACGGTAGTACTGGCCGTGAATGATGCGGCCTGATTTCAGTGTGAAGTCTTCGCCCTGGACTTTCCCTAGGGGTGTGCCATAGAGATCATTCTGGACTTTGTTTCTCTCGCCCCAGTAAGAATTAAGGTGCTCCCATACGCTTTCTACGAAGTCCCAATCCTTGTCGGTGAGGTTCTTATCGAGCATATCCAGTATGGTTTTCTCGTCGGTGTTCAAAGTATCGCTCAACCATAAGGTCTCTATGAGGCGTTCTCTGTTGGACTTGGTACCAAAGTTTAAGGCCATGGCGAGGAGCTGCTCCTTGGTGTAGGAAACGGGTTTACCGCGCTCGTCCAGCCCCACGGTGTAGAGCTTCTTACTGCGGATCGCCGTCCATTCTTTTCTGGAGTAGATCGCGAAGTTCTTCCGGAAGGTGACTCGTGCTGCACTCTTCAGCTCTCGCAGATTGGCAGCCGCTTTATCCATGGGTTTATAGAAATACTCGGCAGCAGACTTTCCCAGTCGTTCGATCAGAATTTCAGGAAGCGTGATGTCCTTGATGAGGCTGTGGATTTTTGTCTCCAGCCTGTCCAGGCTAGTGGCGGTCTGGTTCTTGAGTCCCGGAGTGGCCACGCGGTGTGTCCAGTTGCCTAGGATTTCGTCATGGATCTTTTGCGACGCTTCATCAAAGGATGTGCCTAAGGTGTTGCCCTCGTATTCTCTCCTGCCTAATTTGTAGACGGCCTTCATGACTTTTGCCATTTCCCGGAACTGGTCCATGGTAAGGTCTTTTAGCTTCAAAGCGGTAGAGCCTTCGAAGGCGCTTCTCATCCATCCTGGAATGATGTCTTCAGCGAAGTAGTTTTCATTGTCCATGGCCTGCATCGGATTCATCTCGATGGCCAGCCAGCGCCAGTTGAAAGGTCTTTCCTGCCCGTTCTCGTCAATAGGCAAGATGCCGTCTTTCTTTGTGAGGCCTAAGACGTATGCCATGTGCTGCACGAAGTAGCGTGCGTCATCCTTCATCAGAACGGGTTTATCCGTCCGGGAGATGCGGTTCAGGATGCCTAAGATGCCGTAGCGCTCCATGCCGTTTTCATTAAGAAGAGGCGTGGTGACTTTCCCGCCGCCTCCGTGAAGGGTGCGACGGATTTCTTCTTCGTTTGCCCTGGCGAACTTGGCCATGGTGAGACACTGCGCCTGCTCACGTTTCCAATAAGCAGCGCCTTCCCAGTCATTGCCTGCGGCCGCTTTCATGGCGCGGGTTTCTGCAATCTGTGCCTTATTCTCCCACCATCGCCAGCTGGTAGCGTGGGAGAGTTTCTCGCCGCCTAATGTATTTCTGGCGTCCTCTTTGATTACCCTCATGTCGAAGCGCATGGTGTCTCTGGACTCTTTGAGGCCGTCTACCATAGTCTGGAGCTGCACCGCAAGATCAGCAGCGGTGAGTTCTGCGTCTTTTGTGGTGCTGTCGGCCTTTGCTCTTTGGGCGCGTTCCTTCTCAAGCTCAGCCTCAAGGGCTCGCATGTTTCCTTCAAGGATAGTCTGTGATTCCTTTCTGGACTTGTTCTCGCCCTTGGCTGCTGCAGCTTCTGCTTTCGCTTTTTCGAGCTGCTCTTTTAGCAGCTTCTTCTGCTTCTCCAGCTTTGCAATCTTATCTTCCGACTTGGCAATCACATCTGTCTGCTTGTCGATCTCAGTTGTTTCTTTTTCAGAAACAAGTCCCAATCGCTTGCGAATTTCTCTCGCGGTCTTTTTCTTGTCTTTGGACCGTTTGAGCTCCATCTGCATAGAATTGACGAGATGGATGTAAGCAGAAACTTTCTTTTCAAGCAGCATGGCTTCGATGCGAGACTTCTTGGCCATGCCTTCCGGGGATCGAAGAATTTCTTCGGCCATGCCCCTGATAGCTTCCGGGGTTAATGCTTCTTCCCGATAGTGCTGCATCATCTCTTCGATGTGCTTGTTCCACCGTTCTTCCGTAGTGCCGCCAGCAGCTCTCAGCTTCTCTTCCAGATCTTTTTCTGTGAGCCCGGCCATTTGGAGAAATTCGTCACGGTCTTTCTTTGTGGGGAATGTATCGGAGTTGTAAATGGTCTCGATCTGATAGATCTCATTCTCTTCTCCCAGAGACTCGATGAAGCTGGTTCTCTCTTCTTCAGAAGAAATGGAGGCTCTGAAGTTTTCGATGGCTTCTTCTCTCACCATATGAAGGTAGTAACTCATGGCTTTCTCCAGAGCTTTGTCCTTGACGCTCTCAGCCCATGCCTTGAGGTTGCCCAGTTCGGACTGGTTCACGTTGACGGTCTTATCTATCGCTTCCAGTTTTCGCTGCGCGGCCCATGCGTTGATCTCGCTTTCTGTGGAAATCATACGATCGAAGATGTCTTTGATCTCGGGTGTGAGTTCTACGTTCCCCAGGCTCTTTGCTGTCTTGTAGATATCGGTCAGCCATTTCTTGAACCGCCGGAATACACCCTGCATCTCTTTGGTGGGTGCGCTACCGTCCATGAGGTATTTCTCGAAGCCCCTGGCAAAGCGTTCCTGCATCCAGCGTTCCATGGCACCGGCCTTCCCTGCTCTGATGTCTTCGGCATACTTGGTGAATTCCTTCTCTAAAATAGTCCCCTTGTACTCAGAGAGGTGATCTTCAGAAAAGGCGGCCCATGAACGAATGGTAGAGAGATCACCCCGCATGCTCTTCAATGCAACGCGTGCTTTCGCCGTATCCCCGTTGAAGTAGGTGGCGACATTCTCTTCGCTCGTCTGACTCATGTTCTCAAGCATAGAAAGGAACATATGAGCGCCCTCATGGATGACTGTGGATTCATTCGCACCGTCGAAAAGCTCAATGACGTTAGCATTTCTGTCGTAGGAGCCCTGGTATTTGTTTTGGAAATATACGTTCAGCTTCTGACCTAATTCTTTGGCCTTCGCTTCTCGGTCGCCTTCTACGTCCTGGTCATATTCACGGACCACGATACCTTGTGATTCCAGAAAGTTTACCGTTTCTTCCGATGTCCCCTTCGGGATGACAGCGCCGGAGAATTCATCGAACGTCACCTTCCTAGCTGGCTTGGCTTCGAAGTAGTCCGTCGTTACCTTGTCCGCTTCCTTCAGAAAATCTTTGATGTGCTGTAGGAATTTCTTATCTTCCGGGAATCCGTGCAGATCTTTCTTCCCATCTCTCGTGTCCTTCATAAGCTCAGCCAGATCCATGTCTAAATCCATGCCGTAACTGCCGCGGAGCTCAGCTGCTTCGTCTATCAGGCGATTGTACATGTCTTCCGCCTTCTTGTACCGCGCGAGTTCTTTCTTGTTCGGCGCAAGGAGTGATTCATGGTTTTTGATATCCCTAATTGACGTGAATTTTTTGGATAGGAAAGCAAGCAAGCTATTGAAACCGTAGTTGATACCGCCTGGCCCTTCGTTGTTGGTACCGCGGTATTTTTTCATCAACTTGACAATATTATCAATGTTGAACGCGTATTTCTTCCCGTTGTCCCAAAGATACCTGTCTTTATAAAGGCTATCGAATTCGGAACGGACGAACGCCGTGAATCTCTCTATGCCTGCTTCTTCGATGGTCTTACGTAAATCCTTTACGAAATCTTGTCTGTCCACCTCTTTGTAGGGTTTCTTTTTCTTATCTTCCTCGTATGTAGAAAGCCGTGAAAGGAGCTCTTTTACTCCCTCCTCATTGATATGTCCGTTCGTTGTCCACTTAGCCAATACTCGTTTAGAACGTCCCACTAGCCCCTTCCCCATAGCGATATCTTGTCTCATTTCGTCAAAGTACGGTCGAGCCGCTTGGTCTACTTCCGAAAAATCACCTTTCTTTACCTTAGAAGATTTAAGCGCATGAATAAGTTCTGGATACTCCTTGAAAAGCCTTTCACCTCTTACCGGAGGCGTGACTGTCCGATCTTTTATCGGGATGTCTTTCTTTAAAACGTTCTTAACGTAGTAGTATTTAATTGCGATATTATTTTCCATTGCCGCAAGAGACTCTTCCCCATCGTAGAAGGAAAAGTTAATTTCGCCTACGTCAATACTATTCTTTTTGAGGAATTTTCTTGTCTCTTCGTATTTCTTGTGAAAAGCATCGCTATCTATCTTCGCCGGTACTTCATAATTCACCACCGGTTTTCTCACGGTATAGGCATCTCTGGAAAAGACTTCGTTCGACCTAGACTTCCGTGGGTCTATCATGTCCTTATCCCCGATCAGCGTGATCTCCCCAAAGTCCCCGAATGGGATATCCCTCTTCGTGATGGCGAGGGACGGCATCGGGAGCCCGCCCAGCTTGATGGCTTCTCTCAATTTGCCAGCAGAAACATTGTGATAGACGACGAGGTCTTTGTCTGCTGCTGTCTGGTAGTAGGTGGGATTTTCGCTTTTCAGCTTGACAAGATCCTCCTCATTTGCTACATTAAGAGCAGATAAAAGGTTATCGACTTTTTCTTCGGGAATGAGCCAATGGGGCTGCTCTGAAGAAATCCAGTCGGTAGCCTTTTTTCTATTGGCATATTCTAATTTCCCTTCCTGTAATTGTTTTTGGAACCATACAAAAGACGTTCTCCTTGTTTTCTTATCCGTTTTCCCATACGCACTTGTAATCTGATTTACTTCATAGTTGCCTTTCTTGCGTTCTAATTCCATAGGTATTACGATGGTAGCCCCGTTCTTATCTTTGAGCTCAAGTACGATCACCTTGCGCACTTCTCCGTTTTTCCCACTATATGTGGAAAAGATCATCATCGGATCTGTAAGTGCACGTGGAATTTGTTTCATAATGTCCGAGGTGATATCCGTATGCTTGTCTACTAAAACTTTTTTCAAGTCGGATACAGAAATTTCAACCGGCAGAACTTCAGCTCCTACAAGCCTCATCACAAGCGGAGTCCTCATGACTTGGATAGTATCTGTGGAAATCTTTCCTGCCATGAAACGATCTACGCTATTTGCGAAGGATTTCTCATCTGCGTCCAGCTGCTTCTCGGCCATGCTCTTCTCTATCATTTCCCTTTGGGCAAGAGGGAATACGCCCCCGCCGAAATTAACAACGGCATAACAATAACGATTATCCCTGTTATAGGTTGGCATGGGTGCTCTCTTTTGCAGATTATCCAATTGTTTATAAGCTTCTCGGCACTTTTCCAGTTTGATTATTTGTTCATCCGGTATGGCTTTCTTCAACATAACAATTTCTTTCATCATACGTATGCCTTCGGCTTGGTCATGGTTTGGATCCTTTAGATATTTATCTCGTGCATCTTCCTTTCTATGTAATTCGTCCAGTTTATTTTCTTCATTCTTGGTGAGAGTTTGGGCCATTTTATAATAATCATCAAGTATTTCACTGAAATGCCTTGCGTAATAAGTGCGACGTTCTTCCTCTTTGGCTCGCTCTTCTATCATAAATGATTCTGCTTCACCGCCTAATCTTCGATACGCATCATAGTCTGTTCCCTCTCTAATAGCAGAATTTATAGTGATAATTTCAGATATTATCCGATCAAGTTCTGCTTTCTTTTCAGGAATAAGTGCTTTACCGATTTTAGACTTTTCAGCCATGAGCAGGAGTCCTTTTGTGAAGTCCTTTTCTTCGAAAATTTTTTTGGATACTTTTATATAGTCCTCAGCAGCTTTAGAACCATCGCTTTCGTCTTCCAGTACTCTTCTCAGCATTTTCAGTGTTTTCTGCATGGTGGCTTTAGCTGTCTTTGGCGTTCCGCCTTTAGAAAAGCCTCTTTCAAATTCGTTCTGGATTACATGTTGTAGTTCATGGATAATAATTTTCTTTACATCAGTATCATTTTTAGCGGCATATGACCTGTCTATGGTAATGATGTCTCCGATAGTTAAACCGTTAGCTCCTGCATGTTCTCCATTGTATTCCGTTTTTAGATCAGCCACACGAATGGTAACATCTCTTAACTCGGGATAGGCTTCATAGAGGTCATGATTATCATAAATTTCATCAATGTATCTAGGCTCTTCTGATAGCCGGTCCAAGTGAATATTTTCCAAATAATCCGGTATTTCAAAACGCCACTCTCCCTCTGGCCCTCTCATCCATCCTGTCGCGTCCCAAATTTCTTCGGGGGAGGCTTCTTCCTCTTCCATCTTCTTTGCGACTTCGAGCTTATCCAGCGGGGCATTTCTGGCATGCTCCCCGGCCATTTGGTGATAGGCTTCCTTGTTGATTCCCACGACTTCCCCCGCTTTTACCATGGCTAGTTTCAATGGCACGCCGTAGTTCTTATGGAAGTTCTCTGCGAGCTTTGCCAGGATTAAAGCGGAGTCTCTCGCGGCTTTGGTGACAGCGCCGTTTCCCGCTGTCTTGATTTCTTCAAGAAGCGGCTTGTAGGCTTCTTCATAGGTCTCGGGATCCAGTAGTGTCTGCGCGATGAGATCCTCTTTGTTCAAGGATTTCAGCGTCTCACTCACTCTCTCGATGGACTCGACTCTCTTCTTGGCTTCTTCGATCTCTGCAATGGCAGCTTTCGATTCGTCATCACCTTTATCATTCTCGGCAATGATTTTCTCTTGGGCGATATCGTAGAGTTCACGCTGGTTTGGTGCTCTTCCGTATGCACCATAAAAATCCTGATACCAATCTGGGTTCTTGGAAACTCTGAGATGTACCCGATCTTTCCCTTCCCCGACGTCGAACATATCGACGCCTTTTTCATTGGAAAAATTCGCGTCCTGTGTCTTTCTTCGTTCCATGTAGTCCTGGAGCGCCTCGACGCCGGTCAGCTTTCCCCATGCGTCTTTGGCTTCCTGGAGGATGGTCTTGCATGTATCTTCGATATGATCCAAGCCGCCGGAAAGAATTTCTCTTGCGGTGTCTCTGTCTTCTCTTCCAATATCGGTATCATCGGAGAAGTGGTCGTTCAGGATTTTTTCTGATGCGGCCGCTTCTCTTTTTTCGCGTGTCATGGTGACAATGTCGATCATGTCTTTCATGCGCTGGCGTTCTTCCCGGATGGCATGGATCGTTTTTTCTCCTTTGTCCATAGTGGTGTAGTCGGAAAGGGCTTCATGGGTTTCAGGGGTGGCGGTCTGCATGTATTTC
>OLOW01002214.1_pt1 | contig 13288 bp, 10 predicted proteins | sample 1672801 | NCBI WGS metagenome assembly OLOW01 (sample SAMEA3136725, study PRJEB25190) | human gut metagenome | biome: human gut; feature: human-associated habitat; material: faeces | place: Austria | collected 2013 | reverse complement strand
CTACCGCATCAATGGCATGGGCGCGACCGATCTGAAGGCTGCCGTGGCCCTGACGGACGACAACTACGGCATCGGCTTCCGCAAGGAGGATATCGCCCTGCGCGACAAGGTCGAGGAGCTGCTGATCGAAATGAAGAAGGACGGCACGCTGGAGAAGATCTCCACCCAGTGGTTCGGGTCGGACATCACGGTGGTGCCTGCCGAATAATGCCCATATTTTCCGGAAGGGGGAGGCCCTCGCCTCTCCCTTTCGCGCACGAAAGGAAACGCCATGACCATCAAATTCTTCAACGACCCTGAGCGGCTATGGAAGCTGTTCACTCTGATGCTGGATGGCGCCGGGGTAACGCTGAGCATCTTTTTTTTGACGCTGGTGTTTTCCGTGCCGCTGGGCATGCTGGTGGCGCAGGGCCGCATGAGCCGGAGGCGGCTGGTGCGCGCGCCGCTTTCGTTTTACATTTACATCATGCGTTCCACGCCGCTGATGCTGCAAATCATGTTTATCTACTTCCTGCTGCCGCAGGTGCTGCCCTTCCGGGTGGACCGGTTCTGGGCGGTGATTTTTGCGTTTGTCATCAATTACGCCGCCTACTTCGCCGAGATTTTCCGCTCCGGCATCCAGTCCATCCCGGCGGGGCAGTACGAAGCCGCCAAGGTGCTGGGCTATACCGGCGGGCAGACGTTCCTGCGCATCATTCTGCCGCAGGTGGTCAAGCGCGTGCTGCTGCCCGTGGCCAACGAGGTCATCACGCTCATCAAGGACACGGCGCTGGCCTCCACCGTGGCGGTGGTGGACCTGATGACCGTGGCCAAGAAGCAGGTATCCAGTTCATCGTCCATTGAACCGTATGTCGTGGCAATCGTACTCTATCTGGTGCTCAACGGCGTGGCCGAGCAGCTGTGCAAGCTGGCCGAGCGCAAGATGAGCTATTACCGCTAGGAAGGAGGGCGTCCGCATGCTGAGCGCAACCGGGATTCACAAGGGCTTTGACGGGCTGGGCGTGCTCCGGGGCATCGACCTGAACGTGGAGAAGGGCGAGGTCGTGGCGCTGATCGGCCCGAGCGGATCGGGGAAAAGCACGCTTCTGCGGTGTCTGAACCAGTTGGAAACCGTGGACAGCGGCACCATCGTGCTTGACGGCCTTACCCTGTGCCGCACCTTAGGCGGCAAGCTCACCTATGCCGATCCGGCCACTCTGCGCCGCATCACGCTGAAGATGGGCATGGTGTTTCAATCCTACAACCTGTTCCCGCACATGAGCGTGATGCAGAACCTGACCGACGCGCCCATGCGCGTCAAGCGGCTTTCCCGTGCGCAGGCCACGGAACGGGCACGCGAGCTGCTTGCCAAGGTCGGCCTCTCCGACAAGGCGGACCAGTACCCTTATCAGCTTTCCGGCGGCCAGCAGCAGCGGGTGGCCATCGCCCGCGCGCTGTGCATGGACCCGGAGATCCTCTGCTTTGACGAGCCCACCAGCGCCCTGGACCCGGAGCTGACCCAGGAGGTGCTGGGCGTGATGCGCGAACTGGCGAGCGAGCGCATGACCATGTTGGTGGTCACCCATGAAATGAGCTTTGCCCGCGATGTGGCTGACCGTGTGGTTTTCATGGAGGATGGCCTGATCGTGGAGGAAGGCCCCCCGGAGCAGGTATTTCATTCCGCCAACCCCCGCACACGGCAGTTTGTCGGTGAAAACTGAACAGCAAAATCCGCCCGGCAGCATGTGCCGGGCGGATTTGATTTGCGCTTTTATACCAGGCGGAAGCCGTTTTCTGCCTGCTTTTCGTGATAACGGGTGATGAGCGCCTTGATGCGGTCGTAGGGGTTAAGCAGGCTGCTGAGGCTGCGGTCGTGGTTCAGGCTGGCCACGATGTAGGAGATATACTTGCTCATATCCGCCTCAATGAACCAGGGCCGCTGCTTGAGTTCCGGCGTGCGGTAGGTCAGGTTGGTGGAGATGATGCGGCTGATGGCTCCCTCTTCGTAGGCGCGGTCGAAAGCCTCCAGCCCGTTGGTGAAGAGCGCGAAGGTAGCAGCGGCGAAGATGCGGTTGGCCTTGCGCTTTTTGAGCTCCCTGGCCAGGTCCAGAATGCTTTCGCCGGAGGAGAGGATGTCGTCGGAGACGAACACATCCTTGCCTTCCACATCGTCGCCCAGGTATTCATGGGCGATGATGGGATTGCGTCCGTCCACCACGGTGGTATAGTCGCGCCGCTTGTAGAACAGACCCATGTCGATGCCCAGCACCGAGCTGTAGAAGATGTTGCGGTCGATCGCTCCCTCATCGGGGCTGACGATCATCAGATGATCGCGGTCGATCTGCAAATCGCACTCCCTGCGGAACAGCGCCTTGAGAATCTGATAGCTGGGCTTTACGCTGTCAAAGCCGATCAGGGGGACGGCGTTCTGCACGCGCGGGTCGTGCGCATCGAAGGTGATGATGTTGCTCACGCCCATCTGCTCCAGCTCCTGCAGCGCCAGGGCGCAGTCCAGGCTTTCGCGGCTGGTACGGCGGTGCTGACGGCCCTCGTAGAGCATGGGCATGATGACGTTGACGCGCTTGGCGCGGCCGCCGATGGCCGCGATGATGCGCTTGAGGTCCTGATAGTGATCGTCGGGGGACATGGGCACTTCACGCCCATACATCTTATAAGTGACGTTGTAAGCTCCGATGTCGGTCAGGATGTAGATGTCGTAGCCGCGCACGCTGTTTTTAATCATTCCCTTGCCCTCGCCCGTGCCAAAACGGGGGCAGTGCGCCTCAATCAAGAAATCGTGCCGGTTGGCGCCCATCAGGGAAAAGAGCGGGGTGTCCTCCAGGGCTTCCTGCTGCTCGTACCATTTCATGAGCCAGTTGTTGACCTTCTGACCCAGCTCCTCGCAGCCCGGCATGGCGATCAGCCCCAGGGGCGCGAAAGGCACGGTCAGAAGGTCGTTGTTCCACGTGCTTACAAAGTCCGTCACAGGCATACTCCTTCTCAAACGAACGTATGTAGGGAGAGACAAAATCAGTATACCGCAAATTGATGTTTCTGAAAAGGTCCTTTTCCGAAAAAGCAAACATTTTGACGGTTTTTGTGAAAAACCTCCATGCCCTCATGGGTTCAAATGGAGCAGATGCGCACATAAAATGCCTGAAAAGGGGGCGTATGCGATGGGTGGCATGGCGGCAGGGATCTGTCTTTTGCTGGTGATGGCCTTTTCCTCCCAGGCGATGGAGGCTGCATCCCAGGCGGCACGGGTATTTGCGGGCGGGGTCATGCCTGCTTTGCTGCCCATGATGGTGCTGTGCCGCCTGTTGCCCGCCCACGCCAATCACGAACGTTCCGCATGGCGTGGCTATGCCGGCGCGGTGTTTTTTTCCTTTGCCTCCGGCTCGCCGGCCAGCGCGCAGCGGGTGCGCGACCTTTGGGGCGCGGGCGCGTTGGCGCGAGGCGCGCTGGAGCCGCTCCTGGCCGCCTGCGGCGTGATGAGCCCCATGTTTTTCACCGGTACCCTGGCGCAGTGGACGGGGCTGCGCGCGGGCTGCTGGGTGCTGCTGCTATGCCACTGGACAGGGGCGCTGGCCGCTGCCGGCGTGGTGCGGCTGGCGGCGCGAAAGCAGCCTGCCTGCCGCACGGGGGCCGCCGCGGCACCAGCGCCCGGCCCTGCCGCGCCGCGCCCCTCCCTGCCGGAGGCCGTGACGGGGGCGGCGACGTCGCTGCTGGCGGTATGCGGCGCCATGATGACCTTCGCCATCGTCGCGGGCGTGCTGCGCGCGCTGGTTGCGGCGCTGTTCCCGGCCTGGACGGCATCTCACGGACGGTTGCTGGCGGCGGCGTGGGCGCTGCTGGAGATAGGCGGCGGCGCGGCGGCGGTGCTGGAGGCATGGCCGCAGGCGCCCATGGCGCTGCTGTGCGCGCTGTGCTCGTTCGGAGGTCTGAGCATCTGGCTGCAAAACCTGCTGTTTGTGCCGGAATGCATACGCCCCGCGAAGCTGCTTTGCATGCGCATGCTTCACGGGGCGCTGTCGGGCGGCCTGGCCCTGCTGATCTTTACGCTGTTTCCCGGCCTTACGCGGCCTTTTTGAAAATCCAGAACTTGCTGACCACGTAGTTGAACACCATCACAAACACCAGCACGATCACGCGGTTGACGATGTTGCTTACGCCCACGAGCTTGAGCAGCAGCATCAACCCCTGTTCAAACACCAGAAAGCTCACCAGCCGGCTCCCGGCGAACTGCAAAAGTCCGGTCAGCACCTTTCCCTGACCCTGTGCGCGGAACACCAGCCCGCGGTTGATCCAGTAGGCAAAGAGCACCGCAATCACCCACGAGATGGCGCTGGACAGGGACATCTGCACATTGTTGGCCCGGTTGATGGAATCCACCAGCCAGGGGATGAGATTGCCGTCATAGGGCGCCTTATCTGCCATGAGAAAGCAGCAGCCATAGTGCACCACCATGCTCAGCAGCGTGGTCAGGCCCCCGGCAAAAAGGTAGCGGATCATTTCATACTGCTTTTCATGCGTATTGAGATATTGCCTGATCTTCTGAACCATGAGCGTCCTTCCTCTCCTGTATGCGGTCAGTCCTCGCCATGGTCGCCGCGGGCATAGTCGCAGCTGAGCAGGTCGCCCACGGGCAACGTGAAGGGCGCGCCCTTTGCCCCGGCGCGCAGGGTGACGGTTTCCCCGTCAAAGGCGAGCACATGGACCGTTTTCTGCACCATTTTGCCATCCCGCAAAAACACCGCGCGAATCCTGCGGTCATGCTCCAGCGCATAGCGCAAAAAGCGTATCATTGGCGGTATTCCTCCGGCACCTCAAAGATGCGGTTCTGCCCCCCGGCCGATTCATAAATCACCGGGAACAGCGCCTCCAGCGCCGCCTCGTTGACCGCATACTGGGTATTGGCGCGTTCATAGGGGCTGACGTAGATATATTGTACCTGATATCGTGTCAGCAGGTCAAGGTTGGCGGCGGGGTTGGCATAGAAGGCCGCGATTTCCGCCTGCCGCTGGGTGGTATTAAAGCCGTGGTAGTAGAGGTAGAGGTCGCTGGAACATAGGATGGTGCGCCCCGCCAGCGAGCTCACGGGATTCAGGTGCTGATTTCCGGTGAGAAAGATGCTGTGTTCCGGGGTGTTCTCCCGCACGAATTCCGCGGTTTCGATATCGGCGGCGCTGTAGGCCTGATAGTCGCTCACGCACTCGCGCGCCACGGTGAGCGTCGAGGAGGTGAAGCAGCAGAGGAGGAACCCGGCGGCAATCACCCGCCGCCCCGGCAGGCCGCGCAGGCGGGCAAAGGCTTCCATGGCATAGTCCGCGGCCATGGGCAGGCACAGCAGGAACCAGACATACAGGAGCTTGTTGTTATCGTACTCGTTGGGCTGGAACTTGAATACCTCGGCCACCGCATAGATGAGAAACGCGCCGCAGGCGATCAGGCGGATCTGGCGCAGATCGTCGGGCACGGCGGGCGCATCCTTGGGCTTGCGGCGGCAGAGCGCCAGCAGAATCAGCACATAGGGCACGCCCACGTTTTTGAGGTAGAACCACAGGTAGGTATCCACCAGGCCCCGGTTGCCCCGGTTGTTGGCCCAGTTGAACCAGACGCTCAGGAAATGGTCGCTGCCCGTGGCCTGCACAAACGTGAAGGCGATCAGCTGCGGAAGCGACAGCGCCGCCGCGACGGTCCCGTACAGAAGCCACGGCCGGAACGCCTCCCAGCGGCCTCCCCGGGGCGTGGTCGCCACGCAGTAGGCGCATGCACCCGCGGAAAACAGCACCAGCGCCAGATAGCTGTGCGTATGGGCCAGCGGCAGCCCGCCTGCAAACAGGCCCAACAGCACCAGCTCGCGCACGCCGTGACGCTCCCGGCGGCACAACGGCGGCACCAGGAGGTTAAGGGCCGGCATCAGCAGCGTCCAGCCGCCCAGAATGCCGCGCTGGGGCACCAGCATGTCGCAGATGATGTTGACCCAGCGCAGGTTGTGCGGGTCGGGCTGGTTGGTGGGGGTCTGGTAGTAACCCTGCATCACGTTGGCCAGATTATCCCACATGGTGGTGACTTCATAGCCGTTCACGGTGGCATCCAGCGTATAGAAAAAGCCCAGACCGCCGTTGAGAAACAGCAGGAAAAACGCCAGCGCCGCCGCGCCGCGCCTTCTGCACAGCTGCATGGCCAAAAGCCCGTAGCCTGCGTACACCAGCGCCATCATCATCGTGCCCGTGAAGGCCATGGCGGTGTTGAGCGGCATGCCCAGCATGAGCATGCTGGTGGCAATGGAATCCGACAGGTAGGGATAGGCCATGGTAGCCCCCAGCATGAGGCTGTTTTCCAGCGGGAAGGAGGCGTTGACAATGCTGGTGCATACCGCCAGGTGCAGGGACAGGTCGCCGTATGTGCTCTGACCCACGTGGTAGGTACCGTCCGCCGCCAGGCGGATGGAATGCGTATATTGCAGGTAGCCCCCCAGCACCGTCAGCGGCACGACCAGCACAAGCAGCAGCCGAAGCGTCCGCTTCTCCGTCTCGTCAAAGGGCGCGGGTGCGCGACGGTCGCGCCACAGCCACGCCGCGCCCACAAGCAGCACGAGCGTGCCCAGGGCCAGCCAGTGCGCCGCATAGCTGAAGCGCACCGCATAGGCCCACAAAACGGGCAGCCACATCAGCAGAAGCACGCCCAGCGACAGGCCCAGATAAACGCGCAGCACGGGCTTGAGCCGGGGCAGGAGCAGCCGGGCAATCACTGCGCCGCCCGAGAGAAACAGCATCAGATACACGATGGAAAGCAAGCTCCGTCCTCCTTATACGCACAGCATGGAGCGGAAGAACTGCACCGCGGTCTGGAGCGTTCCGTCCGTCACGGTGCACATGCCCGAAAGCGCCTCCTCGCCCGTGAGCATAAAGGGCGAGAAGCGGTAGACCCGTCCGCCCGGCTGGGCGTAGAAGCGCCCGTCCGTCACAAAGGGGCTGAGGCAGGGCACGATCACCGCCCGCTCGAACTGGATTTCAATGGCCGTTTCCAATGCGTCCCAGGCCTCGCCGCTGGGATCGCTCGGTGAGCCCGCGTCCTCGCACATGGAAAAGGTCATGCGCAGGTCATCGTTGCCCGCCAGGCAGCGGATGCGGTGGCGCGCCTCCGCCGCGCGTACGCCGGGGATCAGCGTCTGGCGGAAGATGAGGGACGCCTCCCGCGCCGGGGTTTGGAGCGTACCCTGCGCGCTCAGGGCGCATACCGTGCGCTCGCTCACAAAGAACTGATGAAACACCGACCGCTTCCGCCATAAAACCCGCATCAGCGGGAACGTAACGCGCCAAAAGCGCTGCCATGCGTTTGCACCGTCGATGGTTGCGGCTTCCTGATATTCCGGCGGAACGGCCTGAAGCCCGGCAAGGATGATGACCATGTTGAAGCCCGACCACTTCCAGATCTCCACACCGCAGACAGACAAAAGCGCCTGCTTTGTATCTGTCAGCCAGTTTTTCGCCAGAAAATCCAGTCCGAGCGCGCGGAAGAACTGATTGAGCAGGCCGTAGGGATGCAGAATTGCCGTAAAGACAATGCCAACGGCAACGGTACTGATGATGGCCGGGAAGAAACTGATTCCGCGCAGATAGTTGCGCAGGTGGAGCTTCCGGTTCAGAAATACGGCCAGCGCAAGACCAAGGCCAACCTTTCCGACAGTCGTCACAACCGTAAAAATGATCGTATTGAGCAGCGCCCGCTTGATGCTGGGATCGCTGATGATATTTTTGTAGTTCATGAGCCCGACAAAGTCCGCTCTGGTAAAGTTCCAGTTTGTAAAGGAATACCAGACGCCGATCAGCACAGGCAGGATGAAAAAGACGCCGTAAATCAGAACGCCGGGCGCCATAAACAACGCGGGATAGCGCTTGTTCTTATTCATACTTCACAATTTCCTCGCTATACGGAAGGGCGTCTGCCAAGTATCCGTTTGGCAGACGCCCTTGCTGTGGTCAATGACTGTGTTTAATTCCAGTTGGGATCGCCGGCGTCAATCGCGGCCTTTGCAAAGTCAGCGTCGAGCGCTGCGGCAACGTCCGCGGGCGTCTTGGTGCCGACGAGCACCTCGGAGATATAGGTCTCCAGCGGACCCTTGGAATACTTGCAGAAGTCCGTCCACTGCGGGCTGAGGTCGGCGGTGTCGAGAATGTTCTTGATGTCGGCATACGGACCTTTCAGATCGGCGGTAACGCCGTTTGCAATGGGAATGCCGGACTGTGCATCAAAATATGCCTGCTGTGCTTCCGGAGAAACGAGTGCTTCCATAACTTTCTGCGCAAGCTCGGGGTTCTTGCCGTTCTTGGAGACGTAGAAGCCCTTGTTCACGCCGACGCCGCAGTACAGATGATCTGCCAGCGGGATGAGGAACGCGCCGATGGAGGATGCGGTCTTGTCCGCGTCGATCTTCTCCAGCTCGCCGACAACCCAGTCGCCCTGTGCATAGAATGCGCAAGTGCCGTCAAGCAGTGCCTGCTGCGCCTGCTGATAGGTATCGGACAGGTAGGTTTCCTGCACATAGCCAAGATCGACCAATTCCTTGATCTTGCCGATGGAGTCGATGAAGCCATTCATGTCGCTCCAATGCTTCTGGTTGGTGCTCATTGCGTCGGCAAAGGCCTGTGCATCCTCGGGAGCGTAATCGCTGTACCATCCCATCAGCGCAAAGAACTGGAGGGTCCAGGTGTCAACGCCGGAATAGTAGACCGGGGAAATACCGTTTGCCTTGATCTCTTCGCAGTCAGCAAGGAACGCGTCCCATGTGGTGGGGACTTCGGTGATGCCGGATGCGGCCAGCACGTCCTTGTTGTAGAACATATACATACCGCCGCCGGTTGCAATCGGGAGATTGTAAAGCTTGCCATCGAGCAGGTAGCCGGGGGTACGCAGATAGGAATCGCTGTAGAGATAGGAATAGTCGTTTGCCGTCAGGTCAACAAAGTTGTCGGCGACGGACAGACGGGAGTTGGTGTAGGACACAGGCTGGAAGTAGAGGATATCAGGCACGTCCTCGCCGCCGGCGTAGCGAACCTGAATCACCTGCTCGCCCTGATCGCCGTCCGGCACTTTTTCCAGAATGAGCTTTGCGCCGATTTCTTCGGCGTGGGCGTTGACATAGTCAACTGCTGCAAGCAGACCGTTCGACTCGTCGGAGGTCTGGAGCATCAGCGTCAGCTCAGGCAGCTCCGCTGCCGGCTGCTCGGCCGGGGTGTCCTCGGCTTTGGTTTCCGTCTTTGCATCTGCCGCATCCGCAGCGGGGGTATCCGTCGTGCTGGGAGCAGCTTCCTTCGCTGCGCAGGCTGCAAAGGACAGCAGCATGGCCAGCGCCAGAAGCATGCAAAGAATTTTCTGCATCTTTTTCATTTCTGGTTCTCCTTTTCATTTGTTCGGAGCCTTTGGCTCTTTCTGTTATGATTGTAAAGCAGTCCATCCATGAAAAAAACTGCAAAAAACCACAATAACTTATACTCTTCTACACTTCGGACAAGTATGCACGCGGGCTTTTTCCCGTCTTTTTCTTAAATACGTTCGTAAAATAGGTATACTGTCGGAAGCCGCACCGCTCTGCGATCTGACTGAGCGGAAGCGTGTGCTCTTTCATCAGCGCAATGCTGCGCTCAATGCGATAGTCCGTCAGATAAACCGCAAAACCTGTCCCGGTCTCCTCCTTAAACAGTTTGCTGAGATAATTGCTGGAAATGCCGAGCTGCTCCGCAATCTCGCTGACCGACAGCTCGTCGGCATAATCCGTCTGAATGCGGCGCAGCGTCTGACGGACATAATGGGAGTATCCGGCTGACGGTGCATCTGTGTGCATCGCTGAAACCAGCCGGGAAAACGCACCGGAAAAGAATGCCTTTGCATCGGCGACGGAAGAAAACCGCCGCCAGATTTCATCAAAGCTGCTGCAGCTGCCATAGACGCTTTCCAGCGGCACACGATGCTTTTTTGCCGCACGATTGAGTACGCCCAGAAGATCATTCAGAATCATGCGGGCATTTTCCAGATCAACGCGGCGTGTTTCGATCATGTTAAAAATCTCGTTCAGACGCGCTTCGTACTGCGTGCCGTCCTCCAGCGCGGAGGCAAAGCTTTTTTCTGTTTCCAGCGGCAGCCCCATCAGCACAGACTGCGTCTGTTCCTCCGGACTGCGCAGCACGCAGGTGTTGTCGTGATAAAACAGCTCCTGCTTCAGCGCCGCTACATAGCGATAGCCCTCACGCAGGTGGGCTATATCCCGCAGCGATTTGTCCATGCAGAAGTTCGCCTGCCGGTTAAAGTAATTTCTCATGCAGAATGAGATCCTCTGCAGGACGTTCTGCGTCCGGGCGTCGATTTTTGCCTGACTGACCTGTCCGCCATGCGAAAACAGCAGCACGTAGATGCCGTCGCCAAGGCTTCCTGCCAGACCATCTCCGCTCTCATGCAGGATCTCTTCAACAATATTGAGCACACCGTAATCAAACAGCGGGTCGTCCTGCGCAGCGTATGCAGACCGGCCGTCTGCGCATGGGGTAAACGACAAAAGGCACAGCATCAGCCGGTCCTGCGCAAGCCGAATGCCAAGAACGTCCATATGATGCCGAAGCTCCTCCGGCGGCATTTCCTCCGTGAGGAGCCGGTGGAGAAACTCATTTTTCAGAACCATGTGGTTTTTGCGCACATAGGCCTCCGCGTCCCGTTCGCGCGCGTGCTCGCTGCTTACCGTGGCCTGCTGCCGGATCCAGTCGGCGGCGCGCTGAAGATGCTCCCGCAGAGCCGCGGCACTGATCTCATGCTTGAGCAGATAGTCCTGCGCGCCAAGCTGAAGCATCTGCCTGACGTGCAGATAGTCGTCACAGTTGCTCAGCGCAAGCACCGGCAGCCGGTGCGGCAGGTCGGAAAGATGCTGCATCAGCTCTACCCCGTCCATGACCGGCATCAGCACATCCGCGATCACCACATCGACCGGCTGCGCTGCAAGAATTTTCAGCGCCTCCGCGCCGTTGGCCGCCTGCGCACACACCAGAAACTCGCTGCCGCTCTGGTCGATCAGCTCTTTCAGATAGCTGCGGAACCACAATTCGTCGTCCACGATCATCACATTATACATGTTCTGCCGCCTCCGTTCCTTTTTTCATTTCTATTTTTGGCAGCAGCAGCGCCACTCTCGTCCCGAACCCGCCGGAGTGGAGCTCCACGCCATACGGCGCGCCATAGTAAATTTTGATCCGGCCGATCACGTTCTGCAGACCGATATGCCTGTCGTCGCTTTCGTTCAGAATTTTTTCAATGATCTCCTGCGGCATTCCCACTCCGTTGTCCACGACCTCGACCCGCAGCATTCCATCGTCCGAAAACATCTGCACCTTGACAACCCCCGGCCGCTTAGACGGCGCAATGCCGTGCCTGAGCGAATTTTCCACCAATGGCTGAATCAGCATCTTCAAAATCCCGTATTGCTCCAGTCCCGGCTCAACCTCAACTGTATAGATGTATTTTCCGCTGTATTTAAAGGTCTGGATCTCCAGATAACTGCGCAGACTCTGCGCCTCCTCTTCGATCGTCAGATATTCGTTTGCGCGCATGTTGTTCCGCAGCAGTACGGAAAGACTGTCAACGACGGTTACGATATTCTCCTCTTTCTGCACATAGGCCATATAGCGGATGGTGTTGAGCGTATTATGCAGAAAATGCGGATTGATCTGGTTTTGCAGAATCTGAAATTCCAGCTTGTGGCGCGTCTGCTCCGCGCACTGAATGTCGTACAGAAGATTCCGGATGCGGTCAACCATGCGGATGATCTGATTTTGAAGCGTTTCAATCTCGTCGCCGGAGTGAATCACGGGCTGCATTTGCAGATTCTGTCCGCCGATCTGTGCTACAGCAGTGCATAGCTTCTGGATTTTTGCGGTTTCACCGAACAAAAAGACTGCCAGGAATGCGACTGCTACCACGCCGAACAGCAGGCTGACTGCCATCGCTGTCAGGCTGACGCTGCGAAATTCACGCGTTACATCGCCTTCGGGCACAACACCGAGCGTCAGCCAGCCGGTCAGCTCGGAACGCTGATAGATCACAAGACTGGAAACACCGTCGATTTCCGCATAGCCGCTGCCGCTTGCTTCGCCCTGCCCGCCGCTTGTCAGCAGCTGTGCTCCGATCTGCTGCGGCACGTCCAGCGGGTAGATAATGCGTTCGCTTACAGGGTCAATGATATAAATTGCGCCAAGACCGTTGAAGTCCTTGCCATAGCAGTCGTTTAAAATGGTGTAGCGCACATCTGCCTTTACAACGCCCAGCTGCTCACTGCCGGAATAGATGTTGCGTGCGATGGAAAGCACCATTTCCGAGCCGTTGCTGTACGGCAGGATCACGGCGCTCTTTTTTCCATCCATCGACACCTCATAAAACCATGGCTGCTGAATCAGCGTTTGATAGGGGAGCGTCGTTCCGATTCGGAAATAGTTCCCGTCCACACTGGAGATCATCATTCCCTCCAGATATGTCTTGAACTGATATAGACTCAGCATGGTGTCCAGAATTGTCTGGTTGCACGCCAGCTTTTCGGATGGAGCTGCCGTCTTGTAATTTCGAAGTGGGTTCACAATATGGTTTGTATCAATGGATGCGCAGATTACCAGATGGTCCACGTCACGCAGCATCGTTTCAAACGAGCCGTTCAGCCGCTCCAGAACGCTGCCGATATAGCGCTCTGCCGAGCTTTGCGCCTGCTTCGATGTCTGCCGATACCAGAAGCTGCCGATTGCCCCGGCCATCACGCAGACAATCAGCACGGACACAATCAGAACCTTTGTCTGAAAGTGCATATTTCGTTTCCTATTTCCAGCAGTTTTCATACGGCAGCACCTCACGGCTCAATCTGGTTTCATTATAGAATTTTGTGAAAAACGCCGCAAGATAAATTTCCGACATCGAGCTATCAAATCAAGACATCTTTTGCATGCGTGCTTGTATCTGAATCCGCTTCGTGATATGTATACGGCAGGAGGTGCCGTCATGAAAAAAACGATCGGTTATGTTCTTTCCCACACACATTGGGATCGCGAATGGTATTTGTCCTTTCAGCTGTTCCGGATGCGCCTTGTGGATATGCTCGATACGCTGATCCCCTATCTGGAGCAGCACCCGGAATTTCCACACTTTCACCTTGACGGACAGACGGTCTGTCTGGAGGATTATCTGGAGGTGCGCCCGGATCAGGCGGAGCGGCTGCGGCACCTGATTGAAGCCGGGCGCATTGCCGTCGGCCCCTGGTATGTCCTGCCGGATTTACAAT
>OLOW01002207.1_pt1 | contig 13304 bp, 12 predicted proteins | sample 1672801 | NCBI WGS metagenome assembly OLOW01 (sample SAMEA3136725, study PRJEB25190) | human gut metagenome | biome: human gut; feature: human-associated habitat; material: faeces | place: Austria | collected 2013 | reverse complement strand
AGATGGGACAGGCCCAAAGAAGGCCCTGCCGAAAATAGCTGTAAAAGGAGATCGTTAACATGAAAACGCTCAAGAAACATATTTATGATGAAAAGAATGGACTCGATTATATACTGATTGGCGACTATTACTTCCCCGACCTGCGGCTGCCGGAGGAAGCGCGCCCGATAGGAAGATGGGGCAGGATACACAAAGACTATTTGGAGCAGTATCACACGGCTCGATACAACGATTTGCTTTTGCCCGGCAAGCTCTGGACATATCTGGCGGACCTCAACGAGCAGGCACGGAAGCGGATGGAATGCATGATTACCCAGATGAAGGCAGCGGATGGCGTAACCGAGGAGTTGAAGGCCCGCGACCCGATGGCGTGGGTGGGGGCGATGAACGGTATTCGCAGTCGGGCGGAAGGAAGCGTCCTTCGTGAGCTGATCTACGAGGATGAAGAAGCATAAGGCTTTGAGGAGACAGAGAAACGAATGGAAGGCGACAGAGCGTCCACCGGTCGGAGGACCTGTGGACGCTCGTTCTAAAGAATCATCATTGCTTTTACCAAGAGAAAAGGATATAATTACTTATAGAAGAGTATATTTAAGGAGTATTGCGAATGAAATTTCCAAACTGGACTTTTACTATAAGTACAGAAGACGAACAGAAATATATGTGTCCATTATTTGAGTTCCTTTTGTCGCAGTTCGTTGAGATTTTCGGTGAGCCGACATTGGGAGCCGAACCATGCATGGTCTACAATGATCCAGCAGCGCCTTACCCAATGCTTATCACCAATTGTATCCCCATCCAACTTCGAACATGTTTAAAATCGCTTCAGTATTGGTCACAGTATATTTTTCAAGCAGCTCACGAACTGACACACTATGCCATTCGTCAGAGTAAAGAAGACAAAAATCTAATTATTCAGTGGTTTGAAGAGACCCTTTGTGAGGCAATGTCATTGTATATTCTAAAGTTGTCTAGTCTGCGGTGGCACGAATGTGCACTGTCACACATCAATCCTAACTATAGCACGTCCTTAATAGATTATTTTAAGAATATATACAATAAAACCGTTCCTAGTTTGCTTAAGGAATGCCGCTCTCTTGATGATTTGAGAAATATCGAGAGTACCTGCCGGGAACAGAGAATTTTTCGTAGTATGGAGAGAAATTTCTTGGTTGACGCATTTTGTGAGTATCCCGAAAGCATTTCCTCCTTTGTTTATTATACTTTATATATGCGGGGAGATCTTCAGATTGATTTTGAAAAATGGAAGGAGCACAGCTCTGCGCCTCTTATCCCTAAATTGGAATTCATACAGCCTAAGTATGTATCGTAATAAGGCGCTTCTATTGCGGAGGTATCCAACTTGCATTGTCATTTGGGTACAGATGCGCGATCAATCTCTACCTTTGTGTTCGAACACTCATCCTCAAACCCATAAGTTTTAAAATTGGCACCGAATTTTGTACTTAACTTAATTGAAGCCTTCTTTCACCATAACAGGAAGAACTTTTTGTTTATACATCCGTTTGCTATACTTTGCATAGTGTGTTAGAAGCCGTTTTAAAGTATTGCACACGAGAAAGACTGAAGGGATGGCGTTTACAGTAATGAAAAGAGCAGAGACACTACATACAATTGCATTTATTGATATGCTTGGCTCAACCGCTCGTATACAATCCAAAGGTAGCGAAGAAGCTCTAAATTCAATATATCGTGTTTATGATCAAATGATAAATGCGTATTGTACAGGGGAGATCTCTGCCGAGAATATAAAAATGCGTGCTTTTTCTGATAACATTATCATTGCTAGACCAATCGGTGATAATGACAAGGAAAAAGCGTTTGGGTTGAATCAAATAATTGCATTAGCAGCAGGATTTCAACTATGTTCTCTTTTGAACGGATGGCTTTCTCGCGGAGGAATCACAATAGGAAAACTGTTTGTTGATGATATTATGGTATGAGGCGAAGGGTTGGTACAAGCCTATCAGCTAGAAAGTAAAAGCGCAATCTTTCCGAGGATAGTCATTGATAAAACTGCTTTATTCTCTCTGCTAAAGAACTATTCTCAGAGCATTGATTGCTGGAAAATGGATTTAGGGCTACCTATTGTTGATTTTTTGGGTATGAAAATGAATAATGTTACAGACATCAACCTGCTTCTACGAGGGGCGCTCAATAACATATTGAACCCTTCTGAATACGATGACAGAATAGTAAGCAAGCAGGCGTGGTTAATTCAGTATTATAATGAATGGTGTAGCAAAAATGGCTTTGAGCATTATAAGAATGGCTCTACTAAGCAGATTAACGATGAATAACATTTCCGGCGAGAGAAATATTATTAATATTGTGTAACAATTCCATGCCAAGATGCAAAAGGTATGAATTTAAAGAAACGCTCTGTTTGATTGCCAAGAACGAGAAAAGACGACCTTATGCCACTATGACAGATGAGCAAAAGGAGTTGTTCTTCTATCACACGGATGTAATGTATGATCAGTAGAGCATGGTAGAACACCTGCTGTTTCAGGACACCTTTAAGCCGGGCGTCAGGAAGATGGTTGGGGTCGTGGTGATAGATGAATAAATATAGTCGGTAACACCCATCAGTCATCAGAAATAATTGGGGGCACTATTTTGTGTTGATTATTGCAGGTCTGTTTCGAGATACTGGCTATAGGTATAGACATTATCAGTTCCAACCAGTTCAGTCATAAAAGATCGGAACGCTGCATTTGTTGGAACTGACACGAAGAAAAACAACCTCTTTTTGGGCCTTGAACAACAAACGTAAAATAGGTTTCTGTTCCTTTCATAAGAAGCTTGCTTTCCTTCAGGAACATCAGAGTGTCCTGTTATCATTGGTGCATAGGTTTCGAACTGATATTGATTCCAGCCTTTACTAATAACAAAGACAACGTTGTCATATTCCTCGCCTTTAACACCGTGTTCGGTGGAAAATATAGCATCAGGGTATAAAAAATCGATTGCTGAGGTAAACTGCAAGTAGTCCAATTCTAAAAATGATTGAATTGAAGCATTGGTAACATACACTGTTTCCGGTGCTTTCTGATATAGATGATACCACCCATCCAATTTTGGGGGAATAGGAATTAGTTTGGTTCGTTTGATTAGCTCAAATACATCAATTGCTCTTTTGGTGCGAGCATCTTCCAACTGCTGCTGTAGTTCTTTCCACTTGACTTTTTCGGATTTTTTGGTAATGGGAAAGCGTTTGATTCCAAGCGTATCAAAAAGCAACTGCATATTTGAATCCTTAAGTGCTTTATAGATTGGCTCAACAGTATCCATAAAAAACAGAAGGAACGGATCTTCTTTATCTCTCAGTCCGTCAGCTAAAATTTCTAAAAGTTGTTCGTATCCTTGCTGCGTAGCAAGAACTTTATGAGTTATCATTAAAACCTTTAGATCATCCTCTTCGGATGATTCGCGCTTGATCTTTTCTATAATATTATTTAGACGATTTTTTAATTCTTCTGCTGGCAATTCTCCTATAAAATTGCGTTCTGTCCGGCGCAGGCCAGTATAATCATCGCAGGTAATTACAATCACTTGTCCGTCAAAGTCATCTATTGCGGATGTTTGAGGTAAGTCTGGCCGCAAATCATTTAGAACTTGGACAATGCGTGGTGCAGATCTGAAATTTGATCCTTTCTTTATTATTTCGAGATTCTCATTTTCAATGAGACCACAAGCGTTATTGGATTGGTAAATGGTTTGCCAGGCATCACCAAAAAAACCGAATTGAGGGCCTTTTTTCTCAGCGATAAAGAAGTTAATAAAGCGATCAATAATCGGTTTATAGGAATCTTGGTACTCATCAATTAAAATCAAAGGATACTTATCTGTGAATACATGCCGGAATTTTGCATTATCTAAAAGCCGACAAAAGAGCTTTAGAACGTCATCGTGGTATAAATATTGAATTCCATTTTCATTGTAACGATGCCCCAAGGTATATGTAACTTCTGTAACCTTGAAAAAATCTCCTTCATCTGGCAAGAAGTCAGAATCGCTTGTGACAATATCAATGAGAAAGCTTTGATACTGTTTGATAGCGTTCCATGCAAAGGAGTGGATTGTCGATGGAAGAATAAATGAATCTTTTGATAGTCGTTCAGCAATCACATCCACCGCAGCATTAGTATATGTGATGCAAACGACAGTTTGTTTCTTTCGGCGATACTCCGTCCACTTATTTGCCTGAATCCATTCAATGGCTTTGTTCAGCGAATATGTCTTACCTGAGCCTGCACCAGCCTCCACACGAAAGCTGATCCCATTCTGAAGTGCTGAAATGATTTGTTCATCTACTTTATCGGCTTCTGCTTTTGCGAGGTCGTAGTTTGTCCTTTTGTGTTCTTCACTCACGAACTTACACCTCCTTACTCAAGCACCCGTTGGTTATTAAGCCACACCAGCCCATCTTTAATATAGGCTGGAATAGCATAATCCTCACATTCACAAATGAGATTAAGAGCAAAATCTGTTTTACTCTTCCCTGAAAACTCAAGAGCGTCTTCAGTAGGAGCATCCCCCAATTTATAATGTGCACGGTTGACATTCCGAATTGCTTCTTCCAAAGAATGTCCGCACAACCCGTTCTCTGTTGTTTGGAATTCAATGTGACATTTGCATCGAGTTTTATCAGCAGGAGACATCGATGTAATATCAGTTAAAGCGATTTGAGTATTATCATCCTCTGAAAGCCCTTTGTTCTTCCGTATCCACCATTTTAGAGTTTCATTAGATGTTGTTTCACCGCATGAAACTGGAACAGAATTATAATATATTCTCCCGTTCGCACCTTTTTGGCCAGATACAGAATCCAAATCAGTAAGAATCAGGCATGGAATGCCCAAAAACTCAGCGAATGGAATAAATTTATAGGCATAGGCACCACCAATTTCAACCAAGGCATAATACTGAGCAGGTAGTTTATATTCCCGAGAATCAAAGTCCCCCGCCTTAGCACATTTATCGATCATGTCGGGCAACAACAAACGTTCTGACGCACCTTCAACAAAGATAGCTTTATCTGCAAAAAATAAATCGCACTTGGTTAGAGTGAGATACTTTCGGATGAAATCAGTGTTAGAAGGATTCTCCTGAGCAAACGTATTTAGGCTCTTATAGATAACACCGGACTTTGTTTTTTGCGCGTACCGAATTTTAGAGAAAACCATTGTGTTCGCAATATGAGCAGAATGCGACGTTAACAAAGTTTGAATCCCTACAGAAGTAATTTTCGCAAGAAACGCTTCTAAGTACTCTGCAAAAGCGTGTTGCATCTGCGGATGCATATGAGACTCTGGTTCTTCGATAAAAAGCAACGGTATACAGGCGTCCCCACATTTTTCTACCTTTTTGGCGAATGCTGCAAGAAGAAATTCCATTTTAATTAGGTTTTTATATCCCAAGCCATTATAGTTACTGGGGAGTCGCTCTTTACTTGTTCCAGCAGTATAAGAAAGTTGTGTTTGATTCTTTATCTGGTCATCAATGCTTAGTTGGGTTGTAACCCCTAACTGTAGTTCTTCTCCATTGGGATAACCGAATCCAACTGCGTTACTGACCAGAGTGCTTAGGATGCTATCACTCTGTTGTTGGACGTTTTTGTTGGCGTTTTCAACAATTGCTCGAAGTTCCTTAACTTTTTCAGCAACACTTGGATCAAATTCATCTTCACTCATGTCAAAGAAATCAGAGATAAGCGAAGACAAAGAATTGTCTTGGGTTCCGTCTTCACCAAGGCGGCGCTCTGCCTGGATAATGTGAAACGGAAATAATTCGGCCAGCTCTTTCTGCTTTTTACTCTGCTTTTCATCTGGCTTTTTGGGATTAATTGCATAAATCGTCATCTCAAAAAGCTTGTGGAAATTGCTTATAATAGCATTATGGACATCATCAGCAGGAGAAAAACTCCCATTTTCATAATAGTTTGGCTCTAAAATTTTCCAAATACCTTTCTCGTCTGCTTTCAATTTGTATTCTGCACGAATCAACGCTGTAGTGGTATCCACATCTACATCAATGATAAACGGAGACAATGCGCCTAAGTTATCCTCCGGGTCATCCAGGGAATAGTCTATAAGAAACTCTATAGATATTGGTTCCAGCCGTTCACAGAGATCTTCAAATGCAATTTCTCTTGCCATAAATGAAGCAATATTAGCATATAGATCTGCCCTTTTTGACAACGGGTAGTCATTGAAAGAAAACGGAATTCCATTTAACACTTTACCGATACACTCAAAGCACGAAGTTTTGGCAGTGTTATTGCGCCCGACAATTAAGGTTGTTTTTGAATCAACCTCCAGTTCGGCATCAATAAGCAATCTATAATTTCTGATTTTGATTTTCGATAATTGCATATTCGACCCCTTTGTACACTATCTATAGTTTAGTTTTTTCATTTTTTATAGTTTAGAAATTCAGATTCTGTTTTGAATCAAAATATGCTCCATTAGCAGTATGGTTTGCAATGCCCTTTTGATCAACAGATAGGATTCCTGCATTAGTCTGCTTTTGATGATTAGTAAGCTCGGCTTTGTCCTCAATTACAATAACAAAATCCTTAGCAACCGCATCATATTCCGGATAGCCAACATTTCCTGTGCTCTGCTTCGAAGCACTTTGAAGAGCAGCGTTAATTTCCTTCACATCACCGTCTTGGGCATCGCATTCGATTTGCGCCTCATTGAGCTGATGAGCTGCCCCAAATCGGTTTTACTTCGCTATTTTTCCATATCATTTTCATCCTTTCCAAGAATCTATAGAGACATACTGCCTAAATTCCAAATATCCAACGGAGTTTCTAATAGTGTCCTAGGTCTTGCCCACCTGACGGACGCCGGTTAAGATCAAGGGCTGGCGATAGAGTAAGCTTTTCCAGCTTGCAGCTTATTCAAAATCAGCCGTTCCAAGGATGCGTTCCTCACACTTTTAATTAGGTTCTGATACTTTTATTATATGCATAAATTCGAAAAATTCAATCAAAATCATAAGTTATATGGATTTTTATGGAGGTGAAATCGCATTTAGATATAAAGATACTATCGGAAGACGACTGCCGTATTCTGCCGATGACTGGTGTGATGGAGGCGTCTTTTGAAAAAAGAAGAATAATTATGCAATTTTATTCTATCCTAAATTGACAGTAAACAGCATGCAAATGAGGGGAGATGGGCAGCACTCGTTTTTCACTCTCAAATATAATGCGTTAAGTTGGCCGGGTAATTAGCCGCCAATATCAAAACCTAAGCATTCTCAACACAGCCTATATAGTAAAACAGTGTCAACATGCCTTTTATCTTATGCGAAAGTCAGAGGCTTTAGTGAAAAGTTAAAATTCCAAGCTGTTCGAACAATTGTTTTCTCAACACGAGTCTGATTTCTAAGATTAAGAAATATGACGAAAACAGCGCTTCTTGTCCAATCGCCGCTGATGAATTATAATGCATATGAAACACGTTATAAAATAAAGCGATGTTTAGATATACATAGGCGAAAGGACGATGACCATGCAGTTTCAAGAGGCTAAACTACTTTTGGAGGCAGTCAGCACTACGCTTCCTCTGGCAATTCTACTGGTCGAGGATGAAGCAGACCGACAATTTCTTGCTGATCTATACTTGCAGTATCGGGGACTTATCTACAAAAGCGCAGCAAACTACTTTTCCGGCAACTTGTTGGAAATAGAGGATGCAGTAAGCAGTACAGCAGAAAGAATGTGTAAATATTGCAAGGAACTCAAACAAATTCCTTGCAACAAACAGAAATACTATCTTGTTAAAATGGTTAGGACTGTTTGCATTGCTCGTTTGGCAGAGCTCCGCCACAGCCGCGAGAGAAATGATTGGTTTGCAGATTCGCAAGTGGTCGAAGGCATAGCAGACGAGGCGCAGGCTCATGACTTTGTATTTAGTAGGGTATATGCTGAGGATTTATTAGACTCCTTTTCTGCCTTGTCTGATCGAGATAAAGAGCTAATTCGTATGCGGCACATTGATATGATGGCGTATGATGACATTGCTCGAGCCCTTAATATAAGCGAAAGAGCGGCTCGCACAGCCATTTCAAGAGCAAAAAAACGTTTGGAGAAGCTTGCACTGCACGTAAAGGATGATAACCTATGAATAAGTTGGCCGATTGGCGCTTCGATGACAGGAGCATAGACGATAAAGCATATGACCTTTTTGGAGCACTTCTGCTGGAGCAGGAAACAAACCGGCTGCTAGACGAACTTGAAAAAGAGAGAGCACATGGCGCAACGATTGAAATGGATGCTTTTTTTGCTGAGCAGGATCAAAGAAATTTAAAGCAAATCAACAATTATTTTCGCCGACAACACACAAAAAAGTTGCTAACGAAAACATTGCCTAAGGTCCTTCAGATTGTAGCCATATTAATTTCCTGTGTTTCGATTGTGGGCGGAATTGCGCTGGCAACAAATGAAACGGTTCGTGTTCGGGTTATGAAGCTGCTTGCCACAATGTCAGACGAGTATACGTCGCTAAAACTTATAGAGGATGAAGATGCATCTTTTGATATTCCCACTGGATGGCAGGGTAAAAACTTTCCCTCCTATCTCCCTGCAGAACTGCAGGTCGTTACCATTCATGCCTATCCAGATTATCATTCGATTTCTTATAGAAACACGGTAAACGATGCTATCCAAATGGATTTCTCTGAATTGGGACCAGGTGCAGAAACAAATATTGATACTGAGGATGCGGCTGTTTGTACAGTCATGATAGGAAATTTTTCAGGGTTTCTTGTTGGTAAAGGAGAGGCGATCAGCCTATATTGGAGCGATGGTCAGCATTACTTCATCTTATTGGGGCGGAACATTGAGAAAAATACTCTGATGAGCGTTGCACAAAGCGTAAAAAGCATTCAATAAAAATTATTATCTGTAACAAATTTGGCCTTTTTTGTGTCTTATTATATATAAGATGCAAAAGGAGGCTTTTTTCATATGAAAAAACGCATATCGTTACTTGTGTCAGCTATACTTATGACTATCCTTTGTTCCAAGGCTATTGCTACAATTAATTCTTCTGAACATTCTATAACCATTACACCAAGGTACTCCTATACACAAACGATCACTGCGACTCTGTCATTTAGCGGGGGAAAGGCTCAATGCAGTGGGGCTGTTAAGCCTTCAGGAAACTATAACTGTTCAATAATTGTCACGCTATACAAACAAAATGGCTCGGACTGGGATTATATTACGTCATGGTTTGGAAGCGCTACCGGAGGAGAAAGGGCTTCTGCGGGTGGCTCAAAAACCGTTGGTAGTGGCACCTATAAAGTTGTTTCATCTGCCGATGTTGCCGGAAAAGAGTTTCCATCCAAAAGTGTAATTAGAGAAAAAGAATGATTAAAACCCTAACTTATATTAAACGTTGTTCCTAAATAAGATTTTATGTAGCTACGCGACTTTATACATATTTCTGGATGCAGAAACAATTGTTGATTTCCCCAAATGGTGTGAGAGTATTAACTATATATTGTGTGGCTGAAAATGAATTCTCGCATAGGTTTACATTAAATAATCAGAAGGTTGAGGTGCTGTTATGAAAAAAAGCATATTGCTGATATTCCTACTTCTTCTGCAATGCATGAATGGTACAGCTCTTGCCGCACAGGATTTTACTATTCCAGCCATTGAGACGGCTGAAGGACATGGCGAAATACTCTGCTCAATGGCTATTAGCGACACGGCGTACGTGCTCTCTGCTGCGAAAAATTTCTATACGCTTGATGTGCAAACCGGGGTGGTTACACCGCTCGTCTTGCACGGTGCTAGCTCCCAATATGAGCAGGTTCCACAGACCGCTCTGGACTTCTATAAGATCACGAAAGGAGAATCCGTTCCGGCTTGGCTGAAAAGAAGCGCTTCCCTCATTGATCTTTTGTTTGCAGATGGAGAAACGCTTTATGGCGTGAATGAACTAAACGGCGCTTTGTACCGCGTGGAGATTGATGACAGCGAGGCGCGCCTTCAGCCTTTGACCATGCTGGATTTCTTTTCAGATGCCGAAGGAGAATGGATGCCCACTATTTCCTCTGGAGTGGTGTGTGATGGGACTTTGTATCTTCTGATGAGTCTGGCGGCAGAGGAGTCACAACCCGCCCTTTACCGCTTCGATATGGATACCGGGACACGTGAGCTGGTCAAAGGATCGGGGATTGTCGCCGAAATGACTCGCTATCGAGATGGGCAGCTCTTGCTGCTTGAAAAAAACAATGATATCCAATGGCAGATTAAAGCACTTGAGCCTTTGAGCGGAAGTCAGGATGTTCTTTTTGAAAGCAGTAAAATCAAGATCGAAGAAGGACATGGGCTGATCTATGATTCTTGGCGGGACCGGGTGATGATCCTGTCTGCTAATGAGCTTTTGCATCTCGTAAGTGAGAATACCTGCGAGACTGTTGCCTACGTGCCGCCCGTGTGGTCTTCCTGCCAAGCCATCAGCGAGGACGGCACACTGGTGCTCATGGGCGATGAGGCTATTTATGGAATTGCTGCCTTGCACCTGACTTCAAGGCCTCTTCAGGTAGCATGTAGCGGTTTGGAAAGCTGGATGGAGCAAGGATTTGCACAAACCTATCCCAATATTCCGGTCAAGCACAGGCAAGTTTATGAGCATAAGGCCATGAATTTGTTTACCGAACAGATCGCTATTCAGTCTGACGAGATCGATATTTTCGAAATTCCCATCGGTATAGCAACGCGTGGCGTGATCGAAAAGGGGTATTACGAGCCGCTCGACCAGTCGCAGATCATTCGAGAAATAACGGATGGGTACTGGCCGTTTTTTCAGCAGACGGTGATGCACAACGGCACGATTGCGGCTGTTATTGGGAAAACAGAGCAGTTCTCGCTCGGATATAGCACATACGCGCTGGAGCAGCTGGGACTTACGGCGGCAGATATGCCGACTACCTTTTTGGAACTGATGGATTTTTTGATTACATGGGATGAACGTTTGGGAGAGCTAGCGCTGCAGAAGGAAATCACGCCTTTTAGGACAGAGAATCTTCAGGTCAAAGCTGAGTTGTTCAGCATGCTTCTTGATCAGTACTTTCTGTTGATGCAAGAGGATCTGTCGTCTGCTGCGGTTTATAAAGCTGAGCTGACGGAGCTTTTAGATCAATTGTCAGATGCCTGTTCATCAATCCCCGAGAGTGACGCAGAAGCGCAGACAACGGAACGCTTTGTACGTTTTGCCCGCTTTCAAGTCAATGACCAACCGTCCTACCTGTTTGAACGGTATTGCTCTGTACTGCCCGGGAGACGCGGCTTTGCCAATGGCCAGTCTGTTTCAGATTTTGTACCGATGACCCTTACATTGCCTTCTCAGGATCACCCACTTCTGCTGTTTCAAGGAACCTTGTTCATTGTCAATCCTTATTCCTCACAAAAAGAGAAGGCGATTCGGTGGCTTGAATATTACATTGCGCATCGACCTGCGAAGGACTCTGCCACCTTTGAGAGAGATGCGCTCCCCTCAGAATTTGAAATCTATAGATCAATGAAGAAAGCCTACTCCGAGGAGCTCCAGCGGATGGAGAGTCGCTTTAAAGCGGCTGAAGGTGCGGCAAAAAGCGAGCTGGAAATACAGATACAGGCAATTGAGGAGAGGTTGCAAAGCATTGAGCAGATCAAATGGGAAGTCGGCCAGCAGTCACTGGAGGATTATGCTTACATGCTCGACCAATGCACACCTCTTTGGAACGATCTTTATATTAGCGCCGATTCTTTTGGGAAAACGTATGTGAAATACTTGAATGAGGGTTTGTCAGGAGAAATAGTTGCCCGTGAATTTTTTTCCTCATACAGTATGGTTTTGAAAGAAGACCGCTAGAACAGTCTCTCATTTTTAGCCGAATAAAATATGTGTTTCCCTCTGGATTATGAAATGAGGTGGTCCCATTGGATATTCAAATATGAGTCGTACCATGCAAACTACTTTGAATGCCTTAGCAATGCAAAGCATTATCCAAATGTAAAGGGGATGATCTTAGCGGTAACATTCTAAAAGCCTGGCATATAGAATTTGAAAAACCCTTGTAAAATGAGCTGGCGAGCACCCATCGCCATAAGCGATGGCATCTTACAAGGATCATATCCAGTATACCATAAATCGTATCGGATGATCAACCAACAGAAAGTATTAAAAACGTAGTCCCTTTTTACATAAGTAGAATTAATTGAAGATTTCAAAGACAACAGGACAAATAAAGAAAGGAATTGTTTGTTATGAAGAGAACGATGGTGTTCGTATTTGTCATGCTCATATGTGTGATCGTTGCTGGTGGTGCTCTTGCCGATCCTGGTTGCGGAAATGAGCATTATTTTAATTGCGGCGGAGGTGTTGGCAATGATGGTACAGTGTATCATGAACCAGGGACAAACCAAAGATTTCGATGCTATGAGCATATTACAGTAACCACCACAGGCAAATGTAATGTACATGACAAATGCATAGCAACGATAACAACAATTTATCATCATTATAAATGTAAGAAATGTACATATGGTAGTGATGGATCCTATGAAACACAATACAGGCAAACCACAACTCATACTTTAAACGAATAGTGTAAATATACGATAAAAATAACTTGGAAAGGAGAATGTGCATCTCTTGTCACAAGCGCCACCAGTGTTCAACTGGTGGCGCTTGTATTTTATCATCAGCGTTCGTCTTTTTCCTTCCCTCCGCTTGCTTCACAATCGGCTCGTTCCCTCTTCCCACCGCATGCTTCGCTGTAATAATAAAGGGATTCTCGCGCTTTTCGTATAGCTTGTCCCTGATAGTAGCCCGGCGTATTGCTGTCAAAGCCGGCAAAAGCCGTGTTGTCACATTAAAAGGTCGACCTCTTCGTCCTCCATTATCGGCAGTAGCAAAATCGACGAACGGTTTGTGGGGAAGAACGACTCCATTGCACCATAGACCGGCCCTAAAGAATGAAGAATCTGTCGAATGCTCGCTGCATCATGACCGTTACTTATTGTCAAATTTTCAATTTTATAAGTTATATCTTATATTTTTGAATTTCCGATTATATTCTAGTTGTAAATACGGCACGCTAATGCTACGCATGAAAAAAGAGGCGGCGAAACCCATGGCCAAGCGGGAAATGTACATGAGCCACATTCATCCGTTTATCGGTTCTGAGCTGATCAAGGTGATGACCGGGATTCGCTGCTGCGGCAAGTCGGTCATGCTGGAGCTGATCAAGGAGGAGCTCACAGCATCCGG
>OLOW01002202.1_pt1 | contig 13317 bp, 10 predicted proteins | sample 1672801 | NCBI WGS metagenome assembly OLOW01 (sample SAMEA3136725, study PRJEB25190) | human gut metagenome | biome: human gut; feature: human-associated habitat; material: faeces | place: Austria | collected 2013 | reverse complement strand
TATATCCCCTGTAAATTTAAAATCCTTTAAAAATGTTAAGAATTTATCAGAAAATAGATTTAAACTTTTTAAATAAGCCAAATCATCTTCTGAAAAATGAATGTTATTTATATACTCCACAAATTGTTCTATCCGCAGGAATCTTCTCGAGCACGATGGCGAAACATCCCGCGTCTTCGAGCAGATGAGCGTCCCGCACCAGCTTCTCGGCCTCCTCCTCGTCTTTGGCCCGCACGTTATAGGTACCGAACTTATGAATCGACTGTGGCGTCAGGCCCAGATGCCCCATCACGGGGATTCCCGCCGAAAGGATACGGTTCACCGATTCGAGGATCTCCTCGCCGCCTTCGATCTTCACCGCATCGGCCTCGGTCTCCTTCATGATGCGGACGGCCGACTCGAGCGCCACTTTCGAATTTCCCTGGTACGTACCGAACGGCAGATCGACCACCACCAGCGCACGGCGCACGGCGCGTGCGACCGAGCGGGCATGGTAAATCATCATATCGAGCGTAATGGGCACCGTCGTTTCGTAACCCGCCATCACGTTGGCCGCCGAGTCGCCCACCAGAATCACATCGACCCCCGCCGCATCCACGATGCGGGCCATCGAATAATCGTACGAAGTCAGCATGGCGATCTTCTCCCGGCGCTGCTTCATCTCCCACAGACGATACGTCGTGACCGCCCTCACTGTACTCTCTACTGACATAGCATTATATATTTTCAATTTTCGAATCGGGAACCCTCCGGGTATTCCTCCTTTTCCCACCGGTAACCCGGGGCAAATTTAGCGTTTTGGCCGGACTTGCCAAAAAAAGTTCCACAAAACGACTCCTCCGGCCACCGAAACGTTCACCGAATGTTTGGTTCCGGCCTGCGGAATCTCGATCGCCCCGTCTGCCGCATCCACGACCTCCTGCGCCACGCCGTCCACCTCGTTGCCGAACACCAGGGCGTATTTCTGCCCCGGTCGAGGCCGGAATTCATCCAGCATGACGGCTCCTTCGACCTGCTCCACGACGTAAATGAGATACCCCTGCGCACGCAGCGCAGCGATGCAGTCGGTCGTCGCGGCGAAATAGTCCCACGCAACGGTCAGCTCGGCTCCGAGCGCCGTCTTGTGGATCTCCCGGTTGGGCGGGGTGGCGGTGATGCCGCACAAGGCGATACGTTCGACGGCAAAGGCGTCCGCCGTGCGGAAAAAGGCCCCGACGTTCTGCATCGAGCGTACGTTGTCCAGCACGACCGCCACCGGCATTTTCTCCATACGGGCGAACTCCCCGGCAGAGGGACGCCCCAGCTCTTCGTTGGTAATCTTTCTCATCGTTACAACTTCCCTGTTTTCACGGCAAAAGTAAGCAAATCCGAATATTTTAGCTAACTTTGGCGACCTAAATACACGCAAAAGCGTCCCGTTCCGCAGACGGCTCCGCCCGGCGGACCGGCAACCGGACGGAACGCGCGACAAACGACTACGATCGCCTATGAAGCAAATCGCACTTATCCTGACACTTCTGCTGGCTGCCGCCGGCGCCTCGGCCCAGGAGGTTTTCATCGGAGCCGACTTCGACACCCGGTTCGACAACCGCGAACACTCGGACTGCAACATCGACGATTCGCACACGTTCTTCAGTATGCGCCTGACCCCGAAAGCGGGTGTTATCTGGTCCGAAAAGAACCGGCTGGTGGTAGCCGTCGATCTGTTGCAAGACTTCGGCGACAAGGAACACAAGTTCTTGAGTAAAGTGGACCCCCAGATCTACTACCAGTTCAACTCGAAGACGGCACAGGCCGTAGCCGGTATTTTCCCGCGCTCCCTGCTGCTGGCCCGATACGATCCGTTCTTCCTGGGCAGTGCCTACTCGTTCTATAATAATCGCATCCAGGGCCTGGCCGCCCACTATAAATCCCAAACGGGCTCCTTCATCGAGTTCGCCATCGACTGGGAGGGAATGCGCTCGTACCAGACGCGCGAGAAGTTCCGCATCCTCTCGGGCGGCGAATACAAGGGACGCCATTGGTACGGCGGCTATGTCATGACCCTGCTCCACTACGCCAAAACCGACAATACGGAGTTGGACGAAGGGGTCGTGGACCACATCCTGCTCAATCCCTACGTCGGCTACCGCTACGAAGGAGCCTACACCTTCGATGCCCGGCTGGGTTACCTGCAAAGCCTGCAGCGCGACCGCCGCACCGAAGAGGGCTGGAAAGCGCCCAAAGGCGGGCGCCTCGCCCTGTCGGTAAGCCGCTGGGGTGTCTGTCTGCTCAACGAACTCTACGTCGGCGAGAACATGCTCCCCTTCTGGGACATCTATGGCACCGGACTCTATGCCAGCGGCCCCTTTTACGCAACCCCCAAGAAGATCTACAACCAGACGGCCGTCACCTACAACCGCCGCTTCTTCAACAACACGGTGGGCGTTTCGGCCGGATTCTATTTCCATTACGACGGCGTGGGCCTGGGCCTGCAACAGATCCTGAAAGTATCGGTCAATCTGCAAAAAACCGTTTACCGTCCCAAAAAATAGACGCAAAGGCGGAAAAAAGTTGTAATTTTGTGAAAAATATACCTGCTATGGCAATCGCAACCAACGACACCAATACCAAGGAGAAAGCCGCGAACTTTCTCGAAGAGATCATTCAGGAGTCTATCGCCAAGGGCGACACGCGCGTACAGACCCGTTTCCCGCCCGAACCCAACGGCTACCTGCATATCGGCCACTGCAAGGCCATGTTCGCGGATTTCCAGACTGCGGAAAGATTCGGCGGCGTGACCAATCTGCGCTTTGACGATACCAACCCCGCCAAGGAAGAGACCGAGTACGTGGACGGCATCATGGAGGACATCCACTGGCTGGGCTTCGACTGGAAGGGCGGTTTGTTCTTCGCCAGCGAATACTATGACAAGTGCTACGAGATCGCCGTGGACTGGATCAAACGCGGTCTGGCCTATGTGTGCGAGCTGAGCCCCGAGCAGGTGCGCGAATACCGCGGCACCCTGACCAAGCCCGGCAAGAACAGCCCCTACCGCGACCGTCCCGTGGAGGAAAGTCTGCGCCTGTTTGAAGAAATGAAGGCGGGCAAGCATCCCGAGGGCAGCATGATCCTTCGGATGAAGATCGACATGGCCAGCCCCAACATCAATATGCGCGACCCGGCCATGTACCGCATCCTGTACAAGGAGCATCACCGCACCGGCAAAAAGTGGTGCATCTATCCCATGTACGACTTTGCCCACCCCATCGGCGACGCGCTGGAGGGCATCACCCACAGCCTTTGCTCGCTGGAATATGAGGATCATCGCCCCCTGTACGACTGGGTGGTGGAGCATGCCCAGAACATGCTGCCCGGCCATCCCCGGCAGATCGAGTTCAGCCGCCTGAACCTGACCCAGACCATCATGTCCAAACGTTATCTGCGGATGCTGGTGGAAAAGGGCTATGTGTCCGGCTGGGACGATCCCCGGATGCCCACCCTGTGCGCCATGCGCCGCCGGGGCTACACTCCCGCCGCCATTCATGACTTCATCGACCGCATCGGTCTGGCCAAGGCGGACAGCACCGTCGATCTGGCGCTGCTGGAGCACTGCGTGCGCGAGGATCTGGGCGGCAAGGCCCGCCGCGCCATGGCCGTGGTGCATCCCCTGAAGGTCGTTCTGCAGAACTGGCCGGAGGACCGGGCGGAAGAACTGGAAATGGAAAACCATCCCGATCATCCCGAATGGGGCACCCATAAGGTGGTGCTGACCCGGGAGATCTACATTGAGCAGGAGGACTTCATGGAAGTGCCTGTGAAGAAGTATTTCCGCATGTTCCCCGGCAACGAGGTGCGGCTCAAGGGCGCGTACATCGTGCGCTGCGACGGCTGCGAAAAGGACGAAGACGGCCATGTGACCGCCGTTCTGTGCACCGTGGATATGGACACCCGCAACGGCACCGAGGGTGCCAACCGCAAGGTGAAGGGCACGCTGCACTGGGTCAGCGCCAGCGAGAATATTCCCTTCGAAGCTCGTCTGTACGAGCCTTTGATGATGAAGGAGACCGAGGAGGAGACAGCCGCCGAGGCTGCTCAGAGCGAGGCCGAAGCCAAGGCGGAGGCCGACGGCGAGGAGAATGTGGTGTCCAGCGCCACTCTCAAGACCGATTTCCTCAAGAAGCTGAACCCCAACAGTCTGGAAGTGTGCCACGGCTATCTTTCCAAGGCGCTGGGTGAGGCCAACGTGGGCGACACCTATCAGTTCCTGCGGGTGGGCTACTTCTGCAAGGATCAGGATTCCACCCCTGAAATGCCCGTGTTCAACCGGGTGGTGGGGCTGAAGGACACCTTCGCCAAGCAGGTGAAAGCATGACCAAAACCTTGAAGGGAGAAAGCCGCGACTGGCTTTCTCCCCTTTTCTGCTGGCTGTACGCCGCCATGCTCCTGTGGGTGCTGGGGCTTGTGACGCTGGGCCAGCGGGCCATGGAGGGGTATTATGCCCATGGCTTCTGCGTGGAAAACTGGGTTCTGCTGCTGGCGGCGGCAGGGCTGACCGGCCTGTGGGTCTGGCGGCTGAGAGTTCGGCCGGCCAAGCTGCCGCAGCCGGCTTCTTCCGTTCGGATGTCGTGGGCGCGGGCCGCGCTGTATCTGGCGCTGTTCGCTATTCAATGCCTGATGGCCCGGTGTTTGTGGTTCTATTTTGCCTTCGACCCTTCAGCCGTCCGGCAGGGCGCGGAAGCGCTGGCCTTGGGTCAGCCCCTGTCCGAGGAATGGCTCGTCTATTTCCGTCAGTGCCCCAACAACGCGCCGCTGACGATGATCCTGTCGCTGGTGTATCGGCTGGGAAAGAAGCTGGGCTTGGCCGAGCCCTATGTGTTGGAGGTTTACGGCGCGGCGCTACTGACCAATCTCAGCGTGGCCACGGCCATGGCGGTACTGCGGCGGCTCAAGGTGCGTCCCTCTGTTCGGCGGGTCGGTTTTGGGCTGGCGGCGGTATGGCTGCTGTTTTCGCCATTTATCATCATGCCCTACACGGACACCTATGCCTGTCTGTTTCCCGTGCTGGGGCTGCTGATCCTGCTGACGGGCTGGAAAGCGCCGGTGCGCTACGGTCTGGCGGCGCTGTGCTGCTCATTGGGCGGGGCGGTGAAGCCCAGCGCCTATATCCTGCTGATCGCCGCCCTGCTGCTGGGTACGATCCGCTTCCTTTTCCATAAAAAAGACGCCGCCCTGTGGAAGCGGGGTCTGTGCGTCCTTGCCGCCGTTATCGTGGGCGTTCTGCCCGGTATGGCGCTGGAAAAAGGCTCCGTCAAGCTGCTGACGGGCTCTACAGCACCGGAGGAAGCGCTGGGCAGCGCCCATTATCTCATGATCGGGCTGGATGACCAGTACTGGGGCGGTCATTCCGCCGAGGGCGTGACCTATTCCGGCAGCTTTGCCACGGCGAAGGAGCGCACCCGCGCCAATCTGGCCCGGGCGCTGGAAGAAGTACAGAACCGTACCCTGGGCGAAAATCTGCACTTCTTTTCCGTCAAAGCCTATAAGGCTTACGCAGACGGCACTTTCGCCTTCAACAGCTATCTGGTGGAGGAGCCGGTGCGGCGCAGCGACCGTCTGTCGCTGTTCCTGCGGAAAATCTTCTATCGGGAAGGCGCATGGAATCCCGCTTACCGGGCCGTGATGCAGTGCCTCTGGCTAATGGTGCTGCTGGGCTGCCTTGCCGCCGTCCTTTTGTGGCGGAGGGAGTACGCCGTGCAGCTCTGCGCCCTGTCCCTGCTGGGGCTGACGGCTTATCAGCTGCTGTTCGAGGTCTGGCCGAGATATTTGTTCCTGTATGCGCCGATATTTCTGGTGCTGGCGCTGCTGGGCGTGGAAAAGCTGGGGCAGCGCCGGGAAAAACAATAATCCCCTTAGAGGGGGACGAATGCACGGAGAAAAATCTCTCCGTGCTTTTTTGCTGGAAAAGTTCACACAGGTCGTCTTTGGGGATAAGAAACGTGCTTGTTTTCATGGCTGGGATATGCTAAATTGTGGGAAAATCGGAAGAAGCACAGGGCAAAGGAGGACGCGCTCCATGATGGAACAGTCTTTGCCGGTATGGCTGCAGGGACGGCAGGACGAAAAAAACCTGACCGCCGGGTTTTACGCGCCGCTCAGTTTGGAAGGAAAGCGCAGCGCCGTACTGAAGCTGGCCGTAGCCGGGCATTATCACGTCTATCTGAACGGGGAACATCTGGCCTACGGGCCGGTGCGCTGCGCCCACGGCTGGCACCGGGTCAGCGAGATCGACCTGACGGGCGCAGCGGGGCCGAGGATCAGCCATCTGGCGATCGAGATCAACGTGCCCCGGGTGAACACGTTTTTTCTGGCCGATCAGCCGCCCTTCCTGCAGGCGGAGGTCTGGGCGGACGGGGAATGTATCGCACGAACCCTTCCAGAGGGCGGCAGATTCGTCGGCCTGCGGCTGCCATACCGGGAGCAGAAGGTGGAACGCTACAGCTATCAGCGGGGCTTCAGCGAGGTCTATGACCTGACGGGGGACTGGAACGGCTGGCGCAGCGGGCGGGGAACGGCCGAGCCCCTGACGGGCTGCGAGCCCAAGCGGCTGATTCCGGCGCGGCGGCCTTTGCCCGCGCTGCCGGAGATCGCGCCCCGTTGGCTGGTGAAGCAGAAGCCCGTTTCATGGGATTTTGTCCACGCGCATCCGTGGGATGACCGCTGCACCACCGGCATAGGGGAACTGATTGGCGGCTACCGCCGGGAGGAGTGCACGGCTCTGCTGACCCGGGACATTTCCGCCATTCTGCCAGATCACGAGTCGCCCGTTTCCGTGCCCTTTGCTCCGCCCCTTCGCCTGAAAAAGGGAGACGGCGCGTGGCTGCGTTTTGACGGGGAAAAAACGGGCTTCCTTACGATGGAGATCGAATGGGACGAACCCGGTGTTATGTATGCTCTGTATGATGAGATTCTGACGGATGGGGACGTGAATCCTCTCCGAATGAGCCTGATCGGGGCTATGAAGCTGACGTTCAGCCGGGTCGTTCATCGCTTCACGGCCTTTGAACCGGCAGCGATGCAATACCTCAAGCTGGTCTGCGCCGAGGGTCGCTGCACCATCCGCCGTCTGCACCTGCTGGAAGCCGCCGCCCCGGCGGAGGATTATCCGCCGCTGCCAGAGTACGTAGGAGACGGCCTGCTTCGGCAGATCGACCATGCCGCCGTGGAGACCCTGCGGCAGAACAGCTACGATCTTTTTACCGACTGCCCCTCCCGGGAACGGGCGGGCTGGAGCTGCGACAGCTTCTTCATGGGGCGGGCCGAATGGGCGCTGACCGGGGCCAATCGGACGGAAAAAACCTATCTGGAAAACTATTTCCTGCCGGAACGCTATCCGTGGCTGAAACCGGGCGTGATCCCCATGTGCTACCCCTCCGACCCGCGCAACGGCAACTTTATCCCCAACTGGATGCTGTGGCTCCTGCTGGAAACGGAGGAGTACGTCCGCCGCACCGGCGACCGGGAAATGGCTGAACTGGCAGAAAAACACCTGTTGGACGCGCTGAATTATTTCGAGGGCTTTGAAAACGAGCTGGGGCTGCTGGAAAAGCTGGAAGCGTGGGTGTTTGTGGAGTGGTCCAAGGCCAACGAGCTGGTGCAGGATGTGAACGCCCCCAGCAATATGCTCTACGCGGCGGCGCTGGAAGCGGTGGCACGGCTGTACGACCGCCCCGCGCTGGCGGAAAAAGCGGCGCGGGTACGGCATACCCTGCGGGACGTGTTTTTCGACGGCACGCTCTGGCACGACCGGGCTTTGCGGCAGGAGGGCGGCAGGCTGACCGTAACGGAGGAATGCACGGAGACCTGCCAGTATTATGCGTTTTTCTTCGATCTGTCCACCCCGGATGATACGCCGGAATTGTTCCAAAATCTTTTTGCGGCGGACGGCGCGTGGCTGGCGGCCTCAGGGCTGTACCCCTCTAACGCTTTTATCGGCAAACTGCTGCGGATGCTGATTTTGGATCGCTATGGCCGCAAGGGGCAGGTGTTGGATGAAATCCGCGCGTCCTACGGCGAAATGGCCCGGCAGACGGGCACGTTGTGGGAGTTTCTCAGCCCTCGGGCCAGCTGCTGCCACGGCTTTGCCGGGCTGATTGCCCCGCTGATCCGAAAAAATGCGGAATAGTAAGTTTTCCCGGAACGGGCTTTGCCTGTTTCGGGATTTTTGCGCCGGATTTGTGCACAATCGGATTTCTGACCAGTGACAATTCCTGTTGATTCCCGTATACTGGTAAAGTGCCTTTCGTCGGTGGAATGGGCCGTGCGGAAGGTGAACAGACTGACTTTATCCCCGAACTGTGCAAGGAGATCGCCCGATGAAAAAAACACCCGAGTCCAAGGCAAACCGTCACCATACGCTATCCCGCGTTTTCGAGATCATCCTGTTTGTGTCGCTGGCCGCAGCGTCCGTTTATTCCGCCATTCGGCTGGCGGGCGCGCCGGAGTCCCTCCCGGCAGGCACGGAGGGCAAGACCCGCAGCGATTATCTGCTCATGCTCACCCAGTGCATTCTGGGTCTGGTGGTCATGCTGCTGCCCTCCCGGGCGGCCCGGCGTTGGAAGCTGCCTGTGCCGGACGTGTTGTACGTTCAGTACTATATGTTCCTGTACTGCGCCATTTTTCTGGGCGAGGTCTTTGACTTCTACTATCTGGTGCCTTTCTGGGATACGCTTCTGCACAGCTTCTCCGCAGTGATGCTGAGCCTTCTGGGCATTACCATCGTGGACGTGCTGAACCGCTCCGGAAAGATCTCCGTGTCGCTGAGCCCGGGATTTACGGCGATGTTCGCCTTCTGCTTCGCAGTGGCGTTGGGCGCGCTGTGGGAAATTTACGAATATTCCTTCGACGCGCTGCTGGGTCTGAATATGCAGAAATTCCGTACGGCGCAGGGCGTGGAGCTGGTGGGCCGGGAAGCTCTGCAGGACACCATGGAGGACCTGATCTGGGATGCGGCTTCGGCCTTCTGCGCGTCCATCGTATGGTTCCTGCTGGGCCACCGCCGTTTGAAAAAGGAACAGGAAGAAGTCAAGGAGTAAGGCAAAGAATAGCAGGCAAGCCTTGCCGGATCGGACTGCCGGGACCGGCGGGCATTCTGCCGATTCTGGAAGGAAGACCAGAGTACGGCCACTCCGAGATAGGATTCGGCTTGAATGGCATAAGAAAAGCTCAGGGCGTTTGCTCTGAGCTTTTGGCATCTTTCAAAATCACAGTTTCCCGGCTTCCTTGCGGCGCTTGACCCAGTCTTCCTTGACCACACCGCGGGAGCGGGCCACAAACAGCGCGTCCTCCGGCACGTCCTCCACCACGGTGGAACCGGCGGCCAGATAGGCGTTCTTGCCTACGTGGACGGGCGCGACCAGATTGCAGTTGCATCCGATGAAGGCATGATCCTCCACCTTGGAGCGGTTTTTGACCTTGCCGTCGTAATTGACGAACACCACGCCGCAGCCCAGATTGATGTCCTTGCCCAGATCGCTGTCGCCCACGTAAGTCAGGTGAGAGACCTTGGTGCCGTCGCCGATGGAGGAATTTTTGATCTCCACAAAGTCGCCGATGCGGCAGTGATTGCCCACGCTGGTGTCAGGCCGCAGGTAGGCGTAGGGGCCGACGGTGGTCTCCTCGCCTACAGCGCAGTTCAGCAGAACGCTGCTTTCCAAAGTGGTTCCCCGGCCCACTACGGCGTTGTTCAGCCGGTTATTGGGGTAGAGTACGCAGTCCGCGCCGATGCGGGTGCTGCCCTGCAGGGTGTTGCCCGGGTAGATCATCACGCCGGGAGCAATGACTACGTCGCTTTCCACGATCGTTCGGTCGCGATCCAGGAAAATCACGCCGTTTTCTTCGTGACGGGCAATATTCCGCTGGTTGATCTCCTTGTAGGCAGCGGAAAACTTCGACGCTGAAGCTACCGGGAAGGGCACGCTTTCCATCTTCTCGTCCGCAGACCAGTCAGCCGTATGAAGCCCGGCCTTTTTCAGCCGTTTTTCCAGCTCTGTCAGGTCAGGCAGCGTCTCGATCCCTTTCATTACCTGCACAGCCGTTTCAGCGTTCATGGCAATGGCAAGGGGTTCGTCTGTGCCCAACGCACGGAAAATCTGCGCTTCCCGCTTGGCGTCTTCCAGCAAAAGCGCAAGCTCCTTCTGTCGGAAAGTGGCCATGTCCTCCCGGATGACGATAACCAGATCGGTCTTTCGCCCGGAAAGCTGCTCCGGCTTTTCGATGATTTCAACGCCCTTCAGGGCTTCCAGCACATAATCCCGGCTCATTTTGCCCAGTAGGGGCTTTTTGGCAAAAGCGCTGCCTTCCGTCAGCCAGCCGTAACAGGTCATCAGTTCGTTCCCTCCTGTTCTGCACAGACCGCGCCCTCTCCGGCCAGCTCCCGCAGCCACGGGGCGGGGCGGACGGTCAGAGACGCGGGGTCGTCGGTCACGTTCATGGTCATCAGCGCCTTTTCATTGCGGATGCAGCGCTGATTGGGGTTTTCGGTGGACATGACGAAGGCCGTGCCCACCACCTCCACATCAAATTCGGCCATCAGGTCGATCATGCCCTTGGCGGTGCCGCCGCCCTTGAGGAAATCGTCCACGATCAGGGCGCGCTGGCCTTCGTTGACGGCCCGGCGGCTCAGGCTCATGGTCTCAATGTGGTGATCGGAGCCGGAAACGTAGTTGATGTTCACCGCGGAGCCCTCGTACACCTTGCTGGAGCGGCGGGCGATCACCAACGGAACGCCCAGCGCCCGGGAGGTCATCAGCGCCACCGGGATCCCCTTGGTTTCCATGGTGAGGACAAAATCGGGGGCCGCGTCATAGAACTGTCCCGCGATAATGATGCCCATTTTCCACACCAGTTCATGCATACTGAGAATATCGCTCAGGTACAGGAAGCCGCCCGGCAGCACCCGGGAAGGGACGCACAGCTGGCCGCAAAGCTCCTGCACGAAGTCATAGGAGGCCTTCGGGCTCAAATAAGGACGGTAACGAACGCCGCCGGCCGCGCCGGTGACGGTCTCCAGCCGCCCCAGTTCAAAGGTTTCAAACACCTGACGGAGAATGTCGATATCCTCGCTCATGGTGGACTTGGCCGAGCCGAAGCGCTCGCAGAATTGGGAAAGCGTGAAAATCTGATTGGGCGAATCGGTCAGCCATTTGGTCAGGGCAGCCATTCGCTCGTTGCGCTTGATGCGTTCCAAACGTCTTCCTCCTTTTTCCGGAAGAAACCGGGAGTTCGTAGGCATTATACCACGGCTTTCCGAATCTTACCAGAAAAATTTTCACCGAACGTTCGGAAAGATACGAAGAATGTCTTATACGGGATAAACACGGCCGGAATCGTCGACTTTCAATTCCCGCCAGGTACGGAGAATCAGGCATACGGAGATCACAAAGGTCAGCGCGTCGGACACCGGCATGGAGTACAGCACGCCATCCAGTCCGAACATTCGCGGCAGCAGCAGGGCGAAGCCTACGCCGAATACCACCTCGCGCACCATAGAAAGCAGGGTGGAGGCCCAGGGCTTGCCCATGGACTGCAGAAAGATGAACGCGGCTTTATTGACTGTCGCCAGCGTCATCAGGCACAGATACACCCGGAAGGACTTGATGGCGAACTGCGTGTAATAGACGCTCTCATTGGCCGCACCGAAAATACCGATCAGTGCTTGGGGGAATAGCTCCACAATCAGCGTAGCCGCCGCGCCCACGGCGGATTCCATCAGCAGAAGGCGGCGGAGCACCTGACGGGTTCGGCTGTTCAGACCCGCGCCCACGTGATACCCGACGATCGGGATGCAGCCCGCCGCCATGCCGATGGAGATCGAAATGACGATCTGGAAGAATTTCATTACAATGCCGATGACGGCCATAGGGATCTGAGCGTATTCCGGCTGGCCGAAGACCAGGTCCAGCGCGCCGTACTTCCGGGTCATGCTGTTGATCGCCGCCATGGCCGCCACCAGCGAGGCCTGACTCAGAAAGCTGCAGATCCCCAACGGTACATACTGACGGATCAGCCGGGGATGAAAATGGAAACTTTCCCGTTCCAACTTCACGGTGCGCATATGGGCCAGATACCACACCGCCAGACCGGCCGTCAGCAGCTGGCCCAGCACGGTGGCGACTGCCGCGCCCGTCATGCCCCAGTGAAAGCCGAAAATGAACAGTGGGTCCAGCACCAGATTGACCGCCGCGCCCGCCAGCGTGGAGATCATGGCAAAGCGGGGGCTGCCGTCGGAGCGAATGATGGGGTTCAGACACTGACCGAACATATAGAACGACACGCCCAGGGTGATCCAGAAGAAGTACTCTTTGGACAGGCGGAAGGTTTCTTCATTGACCGTACCGCCGAACAGGGTCAGCAGCGGGTCCCGGAACAGCAGATAGCAGGCGTTCAGCTCAAGGCTGGCGGACACACAGCACAGCACGGCGCTGCCGATGCTTCCGCTGGCGTCCTTCGGCTGCTTACGGCCCAGACAAAGGCTGACGAAGGTGCAGCAGCCGTCGCCGATCATCACGGCCACGGCCAGCGCGATCACCGTCAGGGGAAACACCACCGTATTGGCGGCGTTGCCGTTGGAGCCGAGGTAGCTGGCATTGGCGATGAAGATCTGGTCGACGATATTATACAGCGCCGCCACCAGCAGTGAGATCACGCAGGGGAGAGCGTATTTCCGCATCAATTTGGGAATGGGGGTGGTTTCCAGACAGGATTTTTCCATGGTTGATTCCTCTTTCTCTGATTTGCCGGTGAAATGAAAAAAGCGCAGGTCCCCAAACAAGACCTGCGCTTTGGGCAAATCAAAAGGCGCAAGTCCGTTCACTTGGACTTACGCCTTTCAGCCACACAGCGGGATTATTTTAGCACGGATTTTTGAAAAAAGCAAAAGGGGAATTTTCTGGGGACAGGGGAGGAAAGTGCGTGTTCGGTGTATACAACCGCCGTAGGCGGTTAACGGCTCGGAGTTCAGGCAAACAACAAGCTGTGTGCACGGCAGTGCGGGCTGCGCTGATGGTTTGCCCCGAGGAAGGTCATTTTGTTCGCTTCCAAAAGCGAAAATTTTTTGCAGGAGCAATGGTTGCAGTCTCTCGGGTTTCTCGCCAGCTTCGGTGCCCGAAGGTTTCCAAAGGGCGAGCGGAAAGTCCTTTGGTGCGCCCGCAGGCGCATACCCTTGCTGGGGCTTGACGCGCCGACTCCGGCGCGGGAGCAGGGCTTACAGCCCTATGGGGCGTTCACACTTTTCTTTCGGTGGCGAAAGAAAAGTGTGCAAAAGAAAGCCAGCGGCAC
>OLOW01002201.1_pt1 | contig 13327 bp, 10 predicted proteins | sample 1672801 | NCBI WGS metagenome assembly OLOW01 (sample SAMEA3136725, study PRJEB25190) | human gut metagenome | biome: human gut; feature: human-associated habitat; material: faeces | place: Austria | collected 2013 | reverse complement strand
AACCTACGAATGCGGGAGTCAAAGTCCCGTGCCTTACCGCTTGGCGATACCCCAACAAGGGGAAAAGTGGGGTGAGTAGTGGGGTTCGAACCCACGACATCCAGAGCCACAATCTGGCGCTCTACCGCTGAACTATACCCACCACGTCTGGCGCGCCTGAAGGGATTCGAACCCCCGACCCACGGCTTAGAAGGCCGTTGCTCTATCCGGCTGAGCTACAGGCGCACAGCGCACAACGCGCTAGGGGCTGATCCTCAGGGTACCCGCTGACGAGATAAAATTGTACCATAGTTCAGCTTGCCTGTCAACCATCCGGCGCGAAAATTTGCTATTTTTCCCCGTCATCCCGATTTGTTTCAAAAGAGCGCCGCCCGGAGGCATTCGGGCGGCGCAAACCTTATTCCGACAACGGCTCACTTTGCAGCGGCCAAGAGCGCAGCACGCGCTCCAGCTCGAAGGCATAGTCACGCGGCGTCAGGCTCTCGGTCAGCACCAGCGGCACGGAAGCCAGCGTGCGCCCGTCCAGCAGAAGGCGTGCCTCCCCCACCGTGTCCCCCATCTGCATGCCGGCGGGCAGAGAGTCCGGCATGTCATATTCCAGCGAAGGAATTTCTCCCTTGGGCACGGGGGCGGTCAGATCCGCTCCCGCGCAGATGTAGACTGTATCCTGCGTGCCGTCCGTAACCGGCAGCACGCGTACCGTCTCGCCCTCGGACAGCGCGGTAAAGCCCTCGTAGCGCTCAAAGCCCAGGTCCATCAGGCGTGCCGCCTCGTCAAACCAGTTTGCGCAGTTGAGCACCACGCCGATCACCTCCAGCCCGTCGCGCCGGGCGCCAAACACCAGGCAGCGCCCGGCGGCGCGGGTATAGCCGGTCTTGATGCCGGTTGCGCCCTCGTAATCGGTCAGCAGGCGGTTCTTGTTGTTGAGGATGCGATCGTAGCTGCGCCCTTCCCAGGGGATGGACGCACGACGGGTGCTGACGATCTCGCGGAAGGTTTCGTGCTTCATCGCTTCACGGGCGATGAGCGCCAGGTCATAGGCAGTGGTGTGATGGCCCTCGGCAGGCAGGCCGTTGGGATTGACGAATACTGTGTTTTCACATCCCAGCTCGGCCGCCCGCTCGGTCATCATGGCGCAGAATGCCTCCACGCTGCCGCCGATATGTTCGGCGATGGCCACCGCTGCGTCGTTTCCGCTGGCGAGCAGCAGGCCATAGAGCAGGTTGCGCAGGGTAATGTGCTCCCCCAGATTCAGATAGATGCTCGTACCCGGCACGCCATAGGCATTGCGCCCCACGGTGACCACGTCGTCAAGGTTTCCTTTTTCCAGCGCCAGAAGAGCGGTCATCACCTTGGTGGTGGAAGCCATGGGCAACGGCTCGTTTTCATTGTGGCACAGAAGAACCATGCCAGTGTTGCGCTCGATGAGCACCGCGGCGCGGGCCCCGGTTTCCACCTCTTCCTCGGCCCGCGCGCCGCCGCCCAGCAGCGTGAGCACCGCGCAGCACAAAAACAGCGTCACAGCCCGCAGCTTTGCAGGCAGCTTGTCTTTCATGATTTGGCGCCTTCCTCCTCGCCGCTGAAGTCGAAGGTTTCGATCTCGGTTTTATAGACCTTGCGGGCTTTCTTTTTTTCGCCCTGCTCCCCGTTCTGACTCAGGTCCTCCAGCAGCTGGGGCAGAAGCTCCACCACACGCTCCATGGCGCCGTTGGTCTGCGCGGGCAGCATTTTCACCGTGCCGTCTCCCACCACCAGAAAACCCACCGGCTGTACCGACACGCCTGCGCCTGTGCCGCCCGCAAAGGGAAATCCCTCGGCCGCCAGCGACCGGCTTCTGCTCTCATCGGCTGCATATTCGCCTCCGCCGGCGATGAAACCGAAGCTCACCTTGGAAATGGGAATGATCGTGGTTCCCTTCGTGCCCGTCACGGGCGCGCCTACAACGGTGTTGACATCCACCATGCTGCGGATGTTCTCCATTGTGGTCTGCATCATGTTGTCAATGGGATGCTGCTGCATACGTCTCCTCCTCCGTCCGGTTGCGCCGGGCACGCGCACCAAGAAGTGCCGCGCCCAGCTGGATTGCCGCCATGCCTAGGCTCCCCAGCCGCGCGCCGATTATGCCGCTTGCGAAAACTTCCGTACCCTCGGCCCGGAAATCCATCTCCACACGCCCATCCAGCGTCCGGGGCAGGGCCCCCGCGCAGGCCAGCGTCCGCAGCAGGGTTTGCAGCGCCGCGTAGCACAGCGCCGTGACGGCTGCATCGTCAAATGAAAACCGCACATGGAGATAGGCACTCTCCAGATGCACCGCGTGCAGCGCGCGCCTGAGCCGCTTCAGGCCAATCGTCCGCAGCGCCGGCCAGATCCACGGTTCCGAAAGGGTGCGCGCCACATCCTCCTCATGCACGGTGTGTTCCTCCTGAGGCTGCGGTTCCTTGATTTTGCGAAGAAAGGGCAGCCCTGCCGCCTGTACGCGCAGTCGGTAACGCACCTGTCTGCCCACGCGCACGCTTACATGCAGCGTGATCGGCGTGATGAGCAGCGCATAAATCGAAAATGCCAACAGATAGGGATTCATCAAAATAACACCGTCCCTGACGTATGGTTTTCCACCGTTGCGTCTTTTGATACGAATCCGCGTAAAGTTTACGGTTTCTTCATTTTTTCGCTATACATTCACAACGGGGGCGGGGTATGCTTACGGATGTATTGAAATAACCGGCGCAGAACCGTCAGGAGGAACTTGATTCATGGGCAAGACCATTGGCATTGACCTAGGCACCACCAATTCCTGCGTGGCCTTTATGGAGAACGGCGAACCCGTCGTCATCCCCAACGCAGAGGGAGGACGCACCACGCCGTCCGTGGTTGCCTTTACCAAAGACGGAGAGCGCATCGTGGGCGCGGCCGCCAAGCGCCAGGCTGTGACCAACGCCAGCCGCACCATCTCCTCCATCAAGCGTGAAATGGGCACCGATAACCGCATCAAGATCGACAACAAGGCCTTTACCCCGCAGGAGATCAGCGCCATCATCCTGCAAAAGCTCAAAAAGGATGCCGAATCCTATCTGGGCGAAACGGTCAGCGACGCGGTAATCACCGTGCCCGCCTATTTCAGCGACGGCCAGCGTCAGGCTACCAAGGACGCCGGCCGCATTGCGGGGCTTAACGTGCTTCGCATCATCAACGAGCCTACCGCCGCTGCGCTGGCCTATGGCATGGACAAGGGCGGCGCGCAGAAGATCATGGTCTTTGACCTGGGCGGCGGCACCTTTGACGTCTCCATTCTGGATATCAACAACGAGGTCATCGAGGTGCTGGCCACCGCGGGCAACAATCGCCTGGGCGGCGACGACTTTGACAACTGCGTGGCCAACTATCTGGTGGAGGAATTCAAGCGGCGCGAGCACATCGACCTCACCCGTGACCCCACCGCCATGAGCCGCATCCGCGAGGCGGCGGAAAAGGCCAAGATTGAGCTGAGCGCCGCGACCACCGCCTCCATCAACCTGCCCTTCCTGACCTCGGACAAGACGGGGCCCAAGCATCTGGAAATGTCTCTCACGCGCGCCAAGTTTGACGAGCTGACCGCCCATCTGGTAGAAGCCACCATGGAGCCCGTGCGTCAGGCCATGAGCGACGCTGGACTCAAGCCCGCAGACCTCAGCCGCGTGCTGCTGGTGGGCGGCTCCACGCGTATCCCGGCAGTACAGGCGGCCGTGAAGCGCTTTACCGGCAAGGAGCCCAGCAAGGACATCAACCCCGACGAATGTGTGGCCATGGGCGCGGCGCTGCAGGGCGGCGTTCTGCAGGGCGAGGTCAAGGGCCTGCTGCTTCTGGATGTGACGCCCCTCTCCCTGGGCATCGAAACCATGGGCGACGTATTCAGCCGCATCATTGACCGAAACACCACCCTGCCCGTGCAGCGCAGCCAGATCTTTACCACCGCAGCGAATTTCCAGACCAGCGTGGACATCCACGTATTGCAGGGCGAGCGCGAGATCGCCAGCTGCAACAAGACCCTGGGGCGCTTCCGCCTGAGCGGTATCCGCCGCGCGCTGCGCGGCATCCCGCAGATTGAAGTGACCTTCTCCATCGACGCCAACGGCATCGTCAATGTCTCCGCCAAGGACCTGGGCACCGGCAGACATCAGGAGATCACCCTCACGCAGAGCTCCAACATGTCCTCCGCCGAGATCGACCAGGCCATCCGCGATGCGGAGCGCTATGCGGCCGAGGATGCGCTGCGCCGCAAATCCGCCGAGCTGCGAAACCGCGGGGAGGAGCTGCTCTACCAGGCCAAGTCCGCCCAGAAGAAGCTAAGCCCTGAGGACCGCGAGCGCATCGAGACGCTGCGCAAGCGCGTGAAGGGTGCGCTGGACCAGAAGGACGACCATGCCCTGGAGGACGCGATCGCGGATCTCACCCAGGCCCTGCAGGCCGTGGGCCGCTTCACGGATGATTCGGCATCCTCCAGCGAGGACGGCGCGATGGACGCCTCCTTTACCTCCGGCGAGAGCGGCAGCTCACAGAACTGACCTTGCAGGGAGGGAAGGCAGCTTGTTCGGTTATGTGACCATCGCCGCCGGGGCGCTGACCCAGGAGCAGCGCGAGCGCTACCGCGCCTATTACTGCGGCCTGTGCCATGCGCTGAAGCACCGCTACGGTGCGCTCGGGCGCATGACGCTCAGCTACGATATCACCTTTTTGTATCTTTTGCTCAGCTCGCTCTACGAACCGGATGAGATCCGGGGCACGGCCCGCTGCCTGCCCCATCCCTTTCGGCCGCATGCCTACGTTCAAAGCGAGCTCTGCGACTACTGCTGCGATATGAACCTGGCGCTGGCCTATCATAAATGCCTGGATGACTGGCACGATGATCGAAGCCTTCCCGGCCGGGCCGAAGCCGCTCTTCTGGCGGAGGCCTATGGACGTGTAGCGGCAGCCTATCCCAAAACCTGCGGGGAGATTGAACGCTCTCTGGCCGCCATCAGCGTTCTGGAGCATGAGGGTGAACCCTCGCCCGATGCAGCGGCGAACCTCACCGCCTCCATGCTGGGCGCGATCTACCGGTATCGGGAGGACCTGTGGGCCGATACGCTCCAGCGCATCGGAGAGGGACTGGGGCGTTTCATCTATCTGATGGATGCCTATGACGATCTGGAGGCCGACCTCCGGCGCGGGCGCTACAACCCGCTGAAGGACATGAGCCTGCAAGACGACTACGAGGACCGGGTTCTTGAAAGCCTCACGCTGCTGATTGCCGAAAGCACCGACGCCTTTGAGACCTTGCCCCTGGTAAAGGATATGGACATTTTGCGAAATATCCTGTATGCTGGTTGCTGGACGCGCTATCGTCAAAAGCAGATGCGGCGCGAACGCAGGCAGGGCGTACCGGCGCCCCGCAAGGAAAGCACGGCGGACCACGGGTCCGCCCAAAGGCATAAGGAGGACGGGGCATGAGAGACCCCTACGAGGTACTGGGCGTGTCTCCGGGCGCGTCAGACGATGAAATCAAGGCCGCTTACCGCAAGCTGGCCAAAAAATACCATCCCGACCTGAACAACGGCTCCGCGGAGGCCGAGGCCCGCATGAAGGAGGTCAACGAGGCCTACACACTGCTTATCAAGCACAAGGGACAGACCGGTGGCCCCAGTGGATACGGTTCCGCGGGAGGCTATGGTTCATCCGGCGGAACCGGCTACGGCTCCTCCGGCAACTACGGAGGATATGGTTCCTCCGGCGGCTACGGCTCTTACGGCGGTGGATATGGGTCATCAGGCGGTGGCGGTCAGGGCGGGTTTGACTTCGGCGGCTTTGGCTTCGATTTTGAGGACCTCTTCGGCGGCGGTCAGCGGCGCAACTACCAGTCTACCGCCTATACCGAAAACGACCCCGAACTGCGCCCCGCCGCGCAGGCGGTGCTGGCAGGCCGCTACAGCGAGGCGCTGGGCCTGCTGCGCGGGGCCACGAACCGAAAGGCGGCGTGGTACTATTGGAGCGCCCGAGCCAATATGGGGCTGGGCAACCGCATCGCAGCGCTCAACGACGCCCGCACCGCAGTCAATATGGCCCCGGACGAACCCGCTTTCCGCGAACTGCTTGCGCAGCTCAACGCGGGCAGCCGCGCCTACGGGCAACGCGGGACACAGGGGGGCTTTGGCTCCTATCTTTGCGCCAATCCCTGCCTGACGCTGTGTCTGGCCAACATGCTGTGCAACTGCTGCTGTCTGGGCGGGCGTGGCGGCTTCTATTATTGCTAAACTGACCAGAAAAGAGGTTTTCTCATGACCTTTTGGCAAAAGATTAAACAGACCCTTCGATCCTTCATGGATGGCCGTCATGGCGCTGACCAGCTCTCCATGGCGCTGCTGTGGGCAGGACTGATCGCCTATCTGCTGGGCACCATCTTTTCGGGCGTGCAGGGATTTATCCTCTGGCCGCTTTTGGGCATTCTGCTCACGCTGGCGGGAATCGCCGCCTATGTGCTGTGCATCTTTCGCATGTTTTCGCGCAATAACGACAAGCGCAGCGCGGAAAACCGCCGCTACCTGGCCATGACGGAGCGCCGCCGCACTGCCCGCCGTCAGGCCAAGGCGCGCTTTCAGAACCGGAAGAAATACAAATACTTCCGCTGTCCGGGCTGCAGGGCGTGGCTGCGCCTGCCCCGAGGAACCGGTGTGGTCACTGTGACCTGTAGCCGCTGCCATACCAGCTTTACCCAGAAGTCATAAGTCAAAAGGAAGATGCGAAGAGCATCCTTCCTTTTTTTCCTATTTTGCAATTTTTGTAACAAGGTTGGCTCCCTGACCCCGCTTTGTGGCTGAAAACCCAGGGAAACCACCATATATCGCTATTTACAACCTTTGCAAATGATTGTACAATGAAATTCCACATCAGGGAAGATTTTGTCCTCTTCGTTCGTATTATGATCGTAAACACCCCGGGCAAACGGAAAATCGGAGGGATAAGCAGATGAAACGTTTTCTTGCGGTCCTATTGGTTGCGGTAATGCTGTTGAGCGTTCTGCCCGCAACCTCCATGGCAGCGTCCTACGCCACCGTTGTCGGCGGCTGGCTGAGGCTGCGCTCCGCGCCCAATTTTAGCGCGAGCACCATCACCAGCTATTACACCGGCACCCAGGTTGAGATCCTGGGCTCCAGCGGAGGCTGGTACAAGGTTCAGACGCCGGATGGCCGTACCGGCTATATGTACGGCAATTACCTGCGCATGGGCGGTTCCGTTCCCAGCGAGGGAACCGCTTATGTCACCAGCTACAACGGCTACGGTGTGCGCCTGCGCACCGGCCCCGGCACGGGCTACCGCATCATCCGCACTTATGCGGTGGGCACGCCGGTAACGGTGCTGGAGCGCGGCACCTACTGGTCCCGCATCAGCATCGGCGGAACTGTGGGCTATATGATGAGCCAGTTCCTGCACTTTGGCAGCGACTATCCCGATGACTCGAACGTGCTGTGCTATGCCACCATCTGGAGCAGCAACGGCTATGGCGTGCGCCTGCGCACCGGCCCCAGCAAGAGCTATTCCAAGATCGGCGTCTACAGCGTGGGCACCAAGGTGGCCGTGCTGCAGAAGGGTGCCGTCTGGGATCGCATCCGCGTGGGCAGCCGTGTGGGCTGGATGATGAACGAGTTCCTCATCTACCACGAGAACAACGAAGTTACCAGCGTCACGCTCAACAACTATATGCCTGTGGTGGGCAGCGTGCTGACCATGCAGGCCGTATCGCCCAGCACCGCTACCGTCAGCTATGAATGGCTGGTGGGCGGCGTGGTCAAGAGCACCAACACCACCTATACCGTGGATGCCAACGACGTGGGCAAGACCATTCAGCTGCGCGTAACGGGCACCGGCTCCTACAAGGGTACGGTCACCAGCGCGGCCACCAACGCCGTGGTAAGCAACACCGTGCTGACGGGCGTAACGCTCAATACCATCGCACCCGTCGTGGGCGACGTGATGACCGCTACCATCAACCCGTCGGGAGCCAACGTGATCTACGCCTGGAAGGTGGGCGGCTATCAGGTGAGCAACGCGGCCACCTACACCGTCACCGCCAATGATGTCGGCAAGCAGATCGAGCTGATCGTGACCGGTACGGGCGTGTACAGCGGCACGCAGAGCAGCGGTCTGACCGCGGCCGTAACTGCCTCCAGAGCGGTTGTCGACGTGGTGATTCGCAACGATAGCAATACCACCGTTGGCGCGGCTCCCTCTGTGAGCGACAAGCTGACCGCTGTGCCCAGCCCGGCGCAGGCCACTGTGACCTATCAGTGGTATCGTGACGGCGCGGCCATTTCCGGCGCAACGTCCGCCAGCTACACCGTAGCCACCGAGGATGAGGGACACAAACTGAGTGTCGCCGTAGCGGGCACTGGCTCCTACACGGGCGCTTCCACCTCCAGCCAGACGGCCGCCGTCGTGGTCAAGGCTCCCGTGCTTGGGCTGATCGTACCCACCTTTGACGAAGTGGTGGCCGGTTATGAGCAGCCTGCCGCAAAGGCGCTCACGATTGCCAATACCGGCAGCGCCGCCGCTACCATCGCCAGTGTCTCCTCCAGCGACCCGACCCGGTTTATCATCAACGCCACCGGCAGCACGCAAATTGCCGCCGGCGCGACGGACACCTCCTGGACCATCCAGCCCGCGGCAAACCTGGCCGCCGGCACTTACGGTGCGACCGTCACCGTGACCTATGACGGTGGAAAGACCGTCTCCTCCACGGTGTCCTTCGTGGTGAAGGAATCGGCGCCCGCGCCCGTATCCGAGCTGGTCATCGGCAACGTTGCCTTCGACCCGCTGCAGGAAGGCTACAGCGTGCCTGCCGCCAAGAACTTCACCGTGAGCAACACCGGCAACGCCGATGTAACCGTCAACAGCGCCGCGCTGATTGGCAAGAATCCCGACGCTTTCATTCTGGGTGGTACGGTAACGGCCATCAAGGCAGGCGAAACCGCTACCTACAGCGTACAGCCCGCCGGCAATCTCACGCAGGGCACCTACGCCGCCACCCTGGTGGTCACCTACGACGGTGGCAAGACCGCGCAGGCGGATGTGAGCTTCACGGTAACCCAGGGCGCCGCTACAGCACCCTCCCTGACGGTGGGTAACGTTGACTTCGGCAGCGTCGTAAAGGGCAGCGCACCGGTCGTACAGCCGATCTCCATCACCAATGACGGCGGCTCCACCGCGACCGTCACGCGAGTCTATCTCTCCGGCACGAATGCGGACAGCTTTACCGTCAACGACAACGGCAGCACGCAGATCGCCGTGGGCGGACCGGACAAGAGTTGGACCGTGCAGCCCAAGGCGGACCTCGCCCCCGGAACCTATACCGCACAGATCAACGTGGAGTATAACAATACGGCTTCTCCCGCTGTGGCCACCGTTGCTTTGACCGTGACAGAATCCGGTACGCCTTCGTCCGCGGTGCTGACCATGAGCAGCATCAGCGTGTCGCAGCCGGCCGACAGGCTTGCTCCCGTGGAGCTCATCATAAAAAATGAGAGCGATGTGGAAGCTGTTATCGAATCTGTAAAGGTCAGCAACGAAACCAACTTCACCACGAACTATGACGGAAGCTCGTATATTGCGGCTCGCGGGGAGGATAAATCCTGGAAGGTGATGCTCACGGCAGCTCCTGCTGAGGACACCTATACCACCAATGCGATTGTCGTATACAACAGCGGCGCCGGGACCGAATCCAAGACCGTCCAGACCACCGTCACAATCCAAGTGACGGCCGCCGCTCAAACCGGCTTGTCGGAGAGCCAGAATGCCAATGCGGTCACCGGAGACGTTGTCGACGGTATGACGCCGTCCGATCTCCAGCCTGTCACGGATTCCAATCAGCAAATCCCCACCGACGCGGGTCAGCAAACCTATGTTGATCCTGCACAGCAAATGAGCGTGGAACCGGTACAGGAAACCAGCGTGGAACCTGTGCAGGAACCCAGCGTGGAACCGGTACAAGAGCCCAGCGTGGAACCGGTGCAGGAGCCCAGCGTGGAACCGGTGCAGGAGCCCAGCGTGGAACCTGCGCAGCAGTCTCAGACGGAGCCTGAACCCCAGGCTCCCGTCGAGACCGTGCTGACCATTCAATCGTCCAAGAACTCCATTGTCAAGGGCAAAACTCTGCAGCTGACTGCTCTCATCAACGATCAGGCCATCGCCTATGAGCAGGACGATACCTATCCCATTCAGTGGACGGTATCCGGAGCGCAGGCGAAGGGCACCACCATCAGCACCAGCGGCCTTCTGACTGTTGCGGCGGATGAAACTGCCTCCACCCTTACGGTGACAGCCACGCTGAAGTCGGACCTGAACAACTTCTGCTCTGTAAACCTGAAGCTCAAGGAAGCGCAAACGACCGAAACGGGCGAGACCACTTCCGAAACGATGGTCAATGAAGACGGCACGAGCGATGTCGGGATGGAGATGCTCGATATGATGTTCAACCCGTAAATAAATCTGCGGCGTCCGGATGAACCGGACGCCGCTTTTGGTCGAAGCATCAAACAGGGCCGCCCTCAGAGGCGGCCCCGTTTTGGTTGTTCGTTATACGGTATGCTTTCCCATCGTACTGCGGATTCGGGAGGATACGGGCGGCGTGGCCTCCTCCTCCGGGGGTTCATTGGGCTCGTAAGCGATGCCATCCAGCACCACCTTTCGGGAAGATGTCTGCACAGGCGCTGGGGATGCCGGTTTCGGCACGGGCTTTTCTGCCTTGGAAGCAATGGTCGAACGAATCATCACACGTGAGCCGCTCTGGCTGGGTGTACCGGCCTCGGCGCGAGCGGGGGCCACAGGCGGCGTTGAGGAAGAAGCGCTGAGTTTTGGGGCAGGCGGCGGTACTGTCTCTGCTGCCGGCTCTGACACGGCTGGTGCTGCAGAGGGAGTTTCTGCGACAGACGGTTCCGATGCTTCCGATGCGGGAGGCGCCGCAACCGGCGACACCGGGGGATTCGCTGCAGGGGGAGGCGTGGGTGCCTCCTCAAACGGCCGTGCATAGGGCGAAGGTTCATCCGCGGCATTGGAGGGCGGCAGGATGGGAGGCGGAGTGTAGGCCGACGGAACTGCCGGAGACGGCGTGCGGGAGGGAAGCTCCTCATAGATTGCTCCCGCAAAGGGGTTTGCCCTTGTTTCCCGCGGCTTCCATGCCGACCAGTCGGCATCCTCTTCCGGCCATACGGGCTTTGGGCCGGGGGCAGGTGCCGGGCGGCTGTAAGACGATGGCGTATTGTGACGGACGGGGCGGCGGCGCGTTCGGTGCAAAAGAATGGCCATGCCCGCCGCCATCATCACGATGCCGCACAGCAGCACTCCGTAGCAGTGATGCAACGCGTAGGTCATTGCGCCATTGATGGCGCTGACGATCAGATTCCCCGACGGCATTTCGAAGGAGGATAGCACCAGCTGAAGCTGGTCGTTTTGAACCATGGGCAGCACCGTCGCCAAAATTCCCACAAACGTTACCGCACACCCAATTCCAAACAGTGCCCCGCCGATGGTCCTGCGTACCTTCATCGCCCTGACCCTTTCGTTTCATCAAGCATTGATCTGAAAGCATTTAACAGAAAATATTTCGTGCTCCGCCGCCTCTTTTCCTCCCCATTCGGCAGGAAAATACGGGCTGATGCAGAATCCTTTTGAAAGAACAACGCATTTTTGGGGGAGGCTCGATCGGTTTGGAAGGGTATAAGCTCACCTACCATGTCGACATGGTTTTTTGCATCGACGCCACGGGCAGCATGCGCCACGTGCTGGACCTGGTCAAGCAGAACGCGCTTAACCTCTACCGCGACATCGTGGCGGAAATGGAAAAGAAGCACAAGGTGATTGACCAGCTGCGCGTGCGGGTGATTGCTTTCCGCGATTACGTGGCTGACGGCGACGACGCCATGCTCAGCAGCGACTTTTTTGTGCTGCCTGACCAGGCGCAGATGCTGTATGACTGCGTCAACGGCATTACCGCCAAGGGCGGCGGCGACATTCCGGAGGATGGTCTGGAGGCTTTGGCTTACGCCATCCGCAGCGACTGGACCCGCGAGGGTGTGAAGAAGCGCCACATTATCGTCATGTGGTCCGATGCGCCCACGCATGACCTGGGTCATGGCAAAATCGCCCCCTGGTATCCGGAGGGCATGGCCAAGGATTTTGACGAGCTCAGCCTCTGGTGGGAGGATGAGCAGCTTGGCGGCAGCATGGATGAAAACGCCAAGCGCCTGCTCATTTTTGCGCCGGATGCGCCCTCCTGGAACCGCATTTCTTCCGAATGGGGTCAGGTCATCCATGTGCAAACGGTCAGCGAGGGGCTGCTGGATGTGGAATACCGGCAGGTGCTGGACGCCGTTTGCAACACCATTTGACGCGGAAGGGAGCGCCGCCCGTGTCCCAGCGCCTGCTTCGTGCCCAATACGCTGTTCTGCCCGGCTCCGGGGAGGACAGTTTTTGCATGCGCGGTGTCGGTCGGGGCGCTCTGCTTTGCGTGGCGGACGGATGCGGAGGACTTGGCAGCCGGCGCTATGACACCCTCGGCGATCACACCGGCGCGTTTGCCGGCGCGCGGCTGGCCACACATGCGCTCTCGGCCTGGGTGGGCGATCAGCTGCCCATGCCCGGCTCCAAAGCGGAGGGTATGCAGCTGTGCCGCGAGCTGGGGAGCGAGTTGGAAAGCCTGTTTCACAGCTTTGCGCAGAAGCATTGTCCCGCCGGTTCACGCATCGTGGGCAGCATGCAGCGAAGCCTGCCCACCACGCTGTGCGCGGCCATCGCGGGCGGTCCCTCCTTTGCGAGCGATCTCTGCTTCCTCTGGGCGGGCGACAGCCGCGGCTATGTGCTGAATGCAGAAGGCCTGCATCAATGCACCCGCGACCACCTGCGCGGCGACCCGGACCCCTTTGAAAGCCTGTACCGTGACCGGCCCCTGAGTGCGCTCATCAGCGCCGACGCGCCCGTGGCGCTCAGTCTCCGCCGCCTTCGTGTACCCAAGCCCTGCGTGTTGCTTGTTGCGACCGACGGGGCCTTCGGCTGTCTGCCCACGCCCATGGAGTTTGAAATGCTGCTGCTCAACACCCTGCGTGCCAGCACCGACTGGGACGGCTGGGAACGGCGGCTGCTGAACCAGCTGAAAAAGGCCGCACATGACGATGCGACGGTGCTGCTGGCCCCGCTGGGGTTTGAGACCATCGAAGACGCGCGGGAAGCTTTTTCGCCCCGGCGTGCACTGCTGCAAAAGCGCTTCATCACCCCCGTACGCCGAAAGCGGCGGGACATGGCTTTTGCGCGCGGCAAATGGCAGGAG
>OLOW01002199.1_pt1 | contig 13333 bp, 10 predicted proteins | sample 1672801 | NCBI WGS metagenome assembly OLOW01 (sample SAMEA3136725, study PRJEB25190) | human gut metagenome | biome: human gut; feature: human-associated habitat; material: faeces | place: Austria | collected 2013 | reverse complement strand
ATCCTGCGTTGTTGGCGGCGAATCGCGAAACCAATGAGATTGCGGTATACGATATTCTGCCCGATGGGGGGAAGTGCGATTGAATATTTTAGTGCTGGATGTTGGAACCGGCAGCATTCGAGGCACGATTCTGGACGAATCGGCAAAAGTACTGTTTCGTCAACAGCGTTCTTATCGGCCGGAATACAAAGAAAACGGCGTGGTAGAGCAAGACCCGCTGGATTGGCTGAATGCGGTAAAAGTACTTTGCAGGGCAGCGGCAGCAGAAATGCCGGTGGATGCCATTGGGCTGACCGCACAGCGTTCCTCGGTGATCCCGGCGGACGAAAAGGGCATACCGCTGACAAAGGCCATCATGTGGCAGGATACCCGAAACAGAATACTGTGTGAGGGACTCCGGGACAGGGAAAATCGTATCCGATCCATCTGTGGAAGCGGAATCAACACGGTGTACTCTGGGGGGAAAATGGCATGGCTTCGGCAGTCGGATCCGGATGTTTATTATCATGCGGCACATCTGTTTGTCATTCCTGATTATTTGCTTTATCACATGACGGGAAAACATGTGACCGACCAAACCTATGGAAGCCGGTCTATGCTCATGGATCTACGGAACGGAATGTGGTCGCAGGAGATGCTGAAGCTGTTTGGCGTGGATCAAAGGAAACTGGGATGCCTGATTCAACCATCGGACATTGCAGGGAGAACGACAGAGCAGTTTGCAGAGCAATGCGGCCTGCGTGCCGGCATCCCGGTTGTTTCCTGCGGCGGCGATCAACAGTGCGGCGCTGTCGGACAGGGGGTATTTGCACCCGGTACGGTATCGGTCAACATGGGGACAGGTGCGTATCTCATTGCGCCGATCCGGAACATGCCGGAAGCGCCAAAGCCGGGGCTGACCTATAGTGCATCGGCCATTCCCGGAGAATATATTCTGGAATCCAGTGTGCTGACCTGTGGTGCGGCACTGGACTGGTTCCTGCGGGAGCTGAACGGAGAACTGACCATGGTAAAAACTGCACTCATGGAAAGTCCTCCGGGGGCAAACGGCGTGACGGCACTGCCGTATTTTCAGGGGCGTGCAAACCCGGACTGGAACAGCGGGGCAAGGGCGGCCTTTTTTGGACTGTCTCTTGGCACGACAAAATCGGATCTCCTTCGGGCGCTGCTGGAGGGTATCTGCGTTGAAATTGCACAGAGCGTGCAGACAATGGAGCGCATTCATCCCATTCATACAATTCGACTGAGCGGGGGCCTGTCGAAGACGGCGGAATTGGGGCAGCTTTTGTCCGATGTGACGGGGATCTGTGTAACCCTTAGCGATGACAGTGATGCAACCACGCTGGGCGCATGGATGTCGACTGCCAAGTGCCTGAAAATTGTCCGGAGCTGGCAGGAGGCGTGGGATATGGTCTGCCCTGCACAGCAGCTCTGCCTGCATCCGCGGCCAGAGCTGAAAGCGTTTTATGAGCAGCATGCGGCACATATGGAGCATATTTATTTGGCAACAATGAAATGAGGAATAAACAATGTTGGAAGCGCTGAAACGAAGTGTCTATGAAGCAAATATGCAGCTGCCACAGTATGGACTGGTGACGTTCACATGGGGAAACGTCAGCGGGATCGATCGGGAGCGTGGCCTGTTTGTTATTAAGCCCTCCGGTGTTGCATACGAGGAGATGAAGCCGGAGGACATGGTGGTTATGGATCTTGACGGGTTTCAGGTGGAGGGCAGACTTCGGCCGTCTTCGGATACTGCCACTCATCTGGAATTATATAAGGCATTTCCCGAGGTGGGGGGGATTGTCCACACCCATTCTCGATGGGCGACGGCATGGGCACAGACGGGCAGAGGGATTCCCTGCTATGGAACGACCCATGCAGACTACTTCTATGGAGAAATTCCATGTGCAAGAAGCCTCACAAAAGAAGAAATTGAAGAAGCCTATGAGAAGAATACAGGATTGGTGATCATTGAGACATTTAAAGATAAGAATCCAGTTTATGTTCCAGGAGTGCTTTGTACAAATCATGGACCATTTACATGGGGAGCTGATGCAGCCGAGGCAGTTCATAATGCCGTTGTCTTAGAAGAAGTCGCAAAGATGGCATACCGTTGCGAGCATTTAAATCCAGAAGCAAAGCCAGCACCACAATATCTGCAGGATAAACATTTCTTCAGAAAACATGGGGCAAATGCTTACTATGGCCAAGGCAAATAATGAAAATGGATCAATAAAGATATCAGATAAAATTTAAAAGAAAGTGTTGTAAAATGATGAAAGTAAAAATGATCGAAAAAAGACAAAATGGAGTCTGCTTATTTGAATTACAAAATGATGAGATAAAAGTGATCACGAGTAACCTTGGTTGTCATATTTTATCTGTGTTCACAAAAGACAGAGATGGGAATTATGGAGATGTCGTTCTTGGATATCAAGATGTGGAAGATTGTCATAAAGATGATAAATTTTTAGGATGTATCATCGGACGTGTTGCAAACAGAATTGCAAATGGAGAGTTTCAGTTGAATGGAAAGACCTATAAACTTGCAGTAAATTCCGGACCGAATACGATTCATGGAGGTATAAATGGATTTAATCAGAAGATTTTTAACTATGAGATTTTAGAAGATGGAATCCGTTTTATCTATCTTTCTCCAGATATGGAAGAAGGATTTCCAGGAAGTCTTTATTTAAAGATAGTATATCGTCTATCTGGAAATGAATTAAAGATGGAATATGAAGCAATGTCAGATCAAGACACACTGATCAATATAGCCAATCATTCCTATTTTAATCTTTCAGCAAAAGACAGTAAGATCTATGATCATCAATTGATGATCAAATCAGATCAGATTGCATATGCAGATGAGAATGGTCTTCCAACAGGTGAGTTTTTGGATGTAGAGAATACACCATTTGATTTTAAAAGTTTTCATGAGATTGGAGAACGGATTCATGATGATGATGAACAGTTGAGATTCGTTGGAGGCTATGATCATTGTTTTATGTTAAAGGATGAGAAAGATCAGGCAGTCTTATATGATAAAGAAAGTGGACGAAAATTAACGATCACAACAACACTTCCATGCATGCAGTTATATGCAGGAAACTTTCTGGCAGGAGGAAGTGATGGTAAATTTGGAAAACCATATGAGAACAGAGATGGTGTTGCATTAGAACCACAATTCTTGCCTAATTCTATGAATATAGAGAAAAAGCCAAGAGTTATCTTAAGAAAAGGCGAAGAGTATGAAGCAGTGACAACATACCGATTTGAAACAGAATAATATAGATTGAAATTAAAAAATAAGAATCATATCCATACAATATCCCCTTCCCCTTTTTATTTGTATGGATATATTCTTGTTTATTTCTGGAATATAATTCTATAAGAGAGTATAATAATATTTTAGAAAAGAGGAAGGTAATATGATCAAAGTATTTTTAGTAGAAGATGAAAAGATCATTCGTAAGAGTATAAAGAATAACGTAAAATGGGAAGAAAATGGTTTTGAATTTGCGGGAGAAGCACCAGATGGTGAGATGGCTCTTCCAATGATCGAAAAACTACATCCAGATATCGTGATCACAGATATCAAGATGCCATTTATGGATGGACTTGAATTAAGTGATATCTTAAAGAAAAAAATGCCCAAAATACAGATCATCATACTTTCTGGATATGGGGAGTTTGACTATGCAAAAGAAGCGATCAAGATCGGTGTAACAGATTATCTGACCAAACCAGTAACTGGTGAGCAGTTATTAGAAGCACTAAATAAAGTAAAACAAAAGCTTGATAAGAAAAAAAGACAGGAAGAAGATATAAAAAAATTACAAAAAAATATAAAAACACAAATGAAAAATATGAGATATCAATTTTTCGGGAATCTGATCCGTGGAAAGATATCGGTATCTAAATTAATGGAACAAGGGAATGAACTTGGAATAGATCTTATGGCACCGGCATACAATTTTATGTTATTTAAAATATTTTCAAAGAATGAGAATGCTACAGAGGCAGTATATGATCTTCGCACCAAAGAAGATGCGATCGTAGAGGAAGTAAGCAGCCAGTTTGAAAATATGATTGTTTTTCACCGTGTAACAGAGGGCTATGTTTTAATGATCAAGGCACAGAATACAGAGGAAACCATACAAGTGGCAAAAGATTATGTTGCAGCATTGACAAAGCGTATGAAAAAAGAGAAAGAACTACAATGGTTTGCAGGGATTGGACGTGCAGTGGAACGATTACATAACCTTTCGGAATCTTACGATAGTGCAAGCAAGGCTTTTGCATACCAGTATCAGTCTTCTGGGAATGAAGCAGTGTTTTTTGATAAATTAGATAATGAAAAGATAGAAAGAGCAGAAGATCTGCAGCAAGTAGATTTTACCAAAGTAAATTCAGAATCGCTGGAAGAGTTTTTGAAAAATGGAAAAGAAGAAGCTGTACATTTATTTGTAGAGGATTATACCAAGACATTAGGAAAATCTAATATGGATTCCTTTATGTTTTGTCAGTATATGCTGATTAATATACAGGTAGGTGTTATGAAATTCGTTGAGAAAATGGGAGTTGAGAAAGCAAATATCGATCGCACGTTTAAGGATTACAAACAACAGATCGCTGCAGTTTCAACAGGAGAGAAAGCAGCGGAGTATATCGAAGAACTTATCAGACAAGCGATCAGAATGCGAAATGAAAGATTAGGGAAGAAACATTCTTCATTGATAACGGAGGCAAAAGAATTTATTGTGAAAAATTATCAAGAAGAAACATTATCGTTGAGTGATGTTGCAGATCAGGTTGGATTAAGCAGCAGTCATTTTAGTACAACGTTTAAACAAGAAACAGGGAAATCTTTTGTGGAATTTTTGACATCAGTCAGAATGGATAAAGCAAAAGAAATGCTTTGTTTTACAGATATGAAGGCATCACAGATCAGCTATGAAGTGGGATATAAGGACCCACATTACTTTAGCTACCTGTTTAAAAAAACGCAAGGATGTACTCCGAGTGAATATAGATCAAGGAGGATGTAATGAAAAAATATGTGAGAGAATTTATTGCTCGATTTCGGAAGTCCTCAATAGAAAAAAAACTAAAATGGTTAAGGATGGTCGTGATAATTCCTGCGTTAGTGGGGATTATCACGCTTCTTGTTATCATGATAAATTTTAATGAAAGTTATAATGAGGCGGTAAAAAACGTATCAGTAGCTAGCAAGTTTAATTTCTCATTTTCAGAAGATATGGATTATAAAATGTATCGTATTGTTATCGGTGCAGAGAGTTTTGATGCGATGAAACCATATGAGGAGATTAAGGAAGCGAAGGAGCTGGTAAAGGAACTGAATAAAAATGCTGTAACAGATGAAAGTAAATTAAGAACGAGACAGATAGGAAAACTGTTGGATAATCTGAAGATTTCCATTGAAGAAATTGAACACTCAGATCTAAAAAACGATTATATGGAAAATAATCAGAGATTAAGATTAAATGTGAATGTATTTACAGAGATCATTAAAGAAAAAGTATCCGAATACATTTACTATGAGATTGGGAATATGGAGAGTATGCGTGTAAAACTGGAAAAAGAAATCATGCATACGATCACGATCACATTGATCGCTGTATTGTTTTTGTCTCTGATAACATGGAAATTATCGAAATTGATTTCGCAAAGCATTAGTTATCCAGTCAGACAGTTATGTGAGATGACAAAGGAAGTGGCGCAGGGAAATTTTGATGTACATGGACCTCAAAATACAACAGAAGAGCTGCAGATCTTAACAAATAATTTCGAACATATGGCACAAAAGGTAGAGAGATTGATCGAAGATGTAAAAGTAGAACAACAAAATCTTCGAAAAAAAGAGCTGCAGTTACTACAAGAGCAGATTAATCCACATTTCCTTTATAATACATTGGATACGATCATGTGGCTTGCCATTGATCATCAGGATGACAAAGTGGTAGAAATGGTAGCTGCCTTGTCTGGCTTTTTCCGTACAAGTTTAAGTCATGGAGAAGATAAGATAACGATCAGGGAAGAATTAGAGCATGTTGAAAATTATTTAAAGATACAACAATTAAGATACGGGGATATTATGGAATATTCTATTGATGTCCCAGATGAGATCAAGAAAAATGATATTGTAAAGATCACTTTACAGCCATTAGTAGAAAATGCATTATATCATGGATTGAAAAAACAAAGAGAAAAAGGAATGATAAAGATTTCCAGTGTAGATGATGAAAATAATATATTCCTGATCGTTGAAGATAATGGAGTTGGTATGCAGCCTGAGCAGGTAGTTCAGATCAATAAAGAAATGTATGAAGATATATGGGTAAACAGGACAACAGGGTTTGGAATTGCAAATGTAAATCGGCGGATTAAATTATATTATGGAGAAGAATATGGGTTGATCCTTGAAAGTGAACCAGATATTGGAACTAAGGTGATCGTAGTTGTACCGAAGACTAGACAAGCAGAGAAAAAATAATCAAAAATCAAAAAAATTCAAACCATTATCAAAAAAAATCAAACTTTAAACAGACAAGATAAAAATTTCATAAAATAATCCACCAAATGCAAAAGAAATTGCATTGAAAGAAATACAATTTCAAGTAAAATATAACTTGTAATTAAGGAAAACGAAAAAATCAAAAAAGAAAAAGGAGGAAATCATAATGAGAAGAAGTATTAAGAAGGTGGCTGCAGGTTTACTTGCAACAATGATGATCGGAACAATGCTTACTGGTTGTGGTGGAGGAAACAAGAAAGACAGTGGTTCTTCAAAGAAGGAAACTTCAGAGATCAACATCGGATTTTCACAGGTTGGAGCTGAGAGTGATTGGCGTGTAGCGAATACAAAGTCTATGAAATCTGAATTAACAGCAAAGAACGGATTTAAATTATCATTTGCAGATGCTCAGCAGAAACAGGAAAATCAGACAAAAGCGGTCAGAGAATTTATCACACAGGGTGTTGATGTGATCGCAATCGCACCTGTAACAGAAACAGGTTGGGAAACAGTTTTAAAAGAAGCAAAGAAAGCTGACATTCCAGTTATCACAGTTGACCGTCAGATCAAAACTTCTGATGATTCACTGATCACAGCATGGGTTGGATCAGACTTCAAAAAAGAAGGTGTGAAAGCGGCTGAATGGTTAATTAAAGAAAAGGGAAAAGAAAAAGGTGACGTAAACATCGCTGTATTACAGGGAACGATTGGTTCTTCTGCAGAAATCGGACGTACAAAAGGATTTAAAGAAGGAATCAAAGATCAGAAAAACTTCAAGATCATTGCTTCTCAGACAGGAGAATTTACACAGGCAAAAGGTCAGGAAGTTATGGAATCTTTCTTAAAACAGAACAAAGACATTGATGTTGTAGTAGCACAGAATGATAACATGGCATTCGGAGCAATCGATGCATTAAAAGCAGCAGGAAAAACACCTGGTAAAGACGTAACGATCATTTCTTTCGATGCGATCAAAGCAGCATTAAAGAAAGTTCAGTCTGGAGAGATCAATGCTGAATTTGAATGTAACCCACTTCATGGACCTCGTGTAGCTGAATTAGCTAAGAAGATCATGAAAGGTGAAAAAGTAGATAAGATCCAGTATGTAGATGAGCAGGTATTTACAAAAGATAATACTACAAAAGAAGTTATTAACAAACGTGCATATTAATAAACATTGTTGAAAATCCCCTTAAGTACACACATGTAACTATTAACAATCATACTACAAATAAAGATTGCAGGCTCTGGGTCAGAACAATCTGACTTATCCTGTAATTTTTATACCAAAAATCAGGGCATTTTCATTAAAATCGGCTCAAAAATCATGAAAAGAAAGGAGAATTGTCATGAGTGATGAAAAGAAGACAGTTCTATCCATGCGACATATTAATAAAACATTCCCGGGAGTGAAAGCACTGTCCGATGCACAGCTTACATTGAGAGAAGGAGAGATTCATGCCTTAATGGGAGAAAATGGTGCAGGAAAATCTACACTGATCAAAGTTCTTACAGGAGTTGAGGAATTTGAGACAGGTGAGATCATCATGGATGGAAAAAGTATTATTAACACATCCCCTCAAGAAGCGGGAAACAATGGAATCAGCACCGTTTATCAGGAAGTAAACCTGTGTCCGAATCTAACGGTAGCAGAAAATATCTTTATCGGAAGAGAACCAATGAAAATGGGGAGGATCGACTGGAAGACGATGAATACACAGGCACAGAAGATCCTTGATAATCTGGAATTAGAAATTGATGCCACACAGGAATTGGAAAACTATTCCGTAGCGATTCAGCAGATGGTGGCGATCGCAAGAGCAGTTGACATTCAGTCAAAAGTATTGATCCTTGATGAACCAACATCAAGTCTTGATGAAGGAGAAGTTGAGAAATTATTTAAGGTTATGAATATGCTAAAGAAACGCGGAACAGCGATCGTATTCGTAACACACTTTTTGGAACAGGTCTATGCAGTCTGTGACAGGATCACAGTACTTAGAAATGGACATTTTGTAGGCGAATATAAGACAGAAGAGCTTCCAAGATTTAAATTAGTTGCAACAATGATGGGAAAAGAATTTGATGATCTGGCAGACATCAAAGGAAGTGGAACATCATCAAAGAAACAAAGCGACGAAGTTGTGATCGAAGCAAAAGGTCTTTATCATAAAGGAACGATCAAACCATTTGACATTAAGATCCATAAAGGAGAAGTTGTTGGATTATCTGGATTATTAGGATCTGGACGTTCTGAACTTGTAAGAGCGATTTATGGAGCAGATAAACCAGATGGAGGAGAATTATATGTCAAAGGAGAAAAATTAGATGTCAAAGCACCAATTGATGCAATGCATAAAGGAATGGCATATTGTCCGGAAGATCGTAAAGTAGAAGGAATCATTGCAGATCTTTCTGTAAGAGAAAACATGATTTTGGCACTTCAGGCAAAACGAGGAATGTTCAAACTGATGAGCAGAAAAGAACAGGAAGAGTTGACAGATAAGTATATTAAGATGCTACAGGTTAAGACAGCAAGCAGAGAAACACCGATCAAATCATTAAGTGGTGGTAATCAGCAGAAAGTAATCCTCGGAAGATGGCTGATGACAGAACCAGATTTCCTGATCCTTGATGAACCAACCAGAGGTATTGATGTTGGAACAAAGACAGAGATTCAGAAATTAGTCGTAAAGCTTGCAAATGAAGGAATGTCTGTTGTATTTATTTCATCCGAAGTAGAAGAAATGCTTCGTACCGTGACTCACATGGGAATCTTACGAGATGGTGAGAAAGTCGGAGAATTGGAAGAGAGTGAATTATCACAGGAAAATGTAATGAAAGCAATTGCAGGAGGTGACAAATAATTATGGATAAATTAAAAAAGATGACATCATATCGCCTCTTCTGGCCAATTGTATGTCTGGCACTTGTATTATTATTTAACCTTATAAAATCCCCATCATTTTTTGAAATCTCAATTAAAAATGGTGTGTTATATGGATATTTGGTCGATATTTTCAACCGATCCAGTGAATTGATCATCTTAGCAGTTGGTATGACACTTTGTGTAGCATCCAGTGCAGGAACTGATATCTCTGTCGGAGCGATCATGGCATTATCAGGAGCTGTATCTGTTTATCTTCTTGGAAGTGGAGAAACATATGCAATTCCTTGGATCGCAGCAATCCTGATCGGGCTTGTGGTATCTGTATTATGTGGTATGTGGAACGGATTCTTAGTTGCGAATATGAAGATCCAGCCAATGGTAGCAACCTTGATCTTATTTACCGCAGGACGAGGAATGGCACAGTTGATCACAGGTGGAAATAACTTATATGTCAAAGTGGACAGCTTTAAGTATTTAGGAGGATTTCTGCCACATATTCCAGTTCCAACACCGATTCTGGTAGCGATCATTGTAGTCATTTTAGCAACATTATTCTTAAATAAGACAGCGACAAAATTGTATATTGAAAGTGTAGGTATCAACCCAAGAGCCAGTCGTTTGTTTGGACTGAATTCTACAAAGATCATCTTTATCACATATGCAGCCTGCGGACTTTGTGCAGGAATCGCAGGAATGATCGCAACATCAAGAATCACATCCATTGATGCAAATAACGTAGGAAACTTGATGGAATTAGATGCGATCTTAGCAGTAGCACTTGGAGGAAACTCTCTTGCAGGTGGTAAATTCTCAGTCGCAGGAAGTGTTATTGGAGCGATCACGATCCAGGCATTATCTACAACATTATATGCAATGAAAGTAACTGGAGATCAGCTTCCACTTTATAAAGCAATCGTGGTTATCATAATCGTGACATTACAGTCTCCAGAATTTAAGAAATACTTAAATCGTATCAAAGCAAAACGTGCAGCAAAAACTGCTGGAGAGAAGGTGGCATAATGGCAATGGTAGAGAAAATTAAAAATAAACTTAGAGGAAATGGATTTTTGCTTGCAGTTACGATCGTATTATTCTTCGTGCTCTATATTGCAGGTGCGATCCTTTACGGAGATCGAAACTTTACAAGCCCACAGGTGTTTTTAAACTTGTTCATTAGTAATGCTGGATTGATCATTGCAGCCGTTGGTATGACATTTGTACTGATCACAGGAGGAATCGATATTTCGATCGGTTCCGTCATCGGTGTTGTTTGTATGATGCTTGCATGGATGATGGAAGTGAAGCATATGAGCGCAGTCGTTGCAATTATTCTGGTATTAGCATTTGGTGTGATCTTCGGATTGGTTCAAGGATTTTTAGTAGCTTATTTAAAAATACAGCCATTCATCGTAACACTTGGAGGAATGTTCTTTGCCAGAGGTCTTACAGCATTGATCAGTTCCGATATGATCAGTATTAAAAATCCAACATTTTTAAGTCTTGCAAACTATCGAATTTATTTTGGATTTATTACATATTACAACAACCGAGGAGTTGCAATGCATCCTTATATCTACCTAAGTGTTGTCATTGCATTATTGGTTGTAGCGATTTCTTTTGTGATCCTTCGATACACAAAATTTGGACGTGCCGTATTTGCAGTAGGTGGAAATGAACAGTCTGCATTATTAATGGGATTAAATCCTAAAGTTACAAAATTAAAAGTTTATGTGTTAAATGGATTTTTAGCATCATTAGCTGGATTTGCTTTCTGCTTAAACTCTTGTGGTGGATTCGTAGAGCAGGCCAGAGGATTTGAGATGGATGCGATCGCAGCAGCAGTTATTGGTGGAACACTTTTAACAGGAGGTGTTGGAACTGTCGTAGGATCACTATTTGGATCACTGATCAAGGGTATCATTGAAACGATCATTACATTCCAGGGAACATTATCATCCTGGTGGACAAGAATCGTGATCGCATTACTTCTTTGCTTCTTCGTAATCTTACAGAGTGTATTTAAATCAATTCGTGAGAAGCGTCTTGCACAAGGTAATGAAAAGTAGATAGTTATATTTGGTTGATGTATTAAAGGAGGAAAACAATATGAATAATATGCCAAAAACAAAGATCGGGATCGTAGCAGTCAGTCGTGACTGCTTCCCAGAAAGTTTATCAGTTACAAGAAGAGAAGCATTGATAAAAGCATATAAAGAAAAATATGATCCTGAGGACATTTATGAATGTCCAGTCTGTATCGTGGAGAGTGAGATTCACATGGTACAGGCATTAGAAGATATTAAAAAAGCAGGATGTGATGCATTAGTTGTTTATCTTGGAAACTTTGGACCAGAAATCTCAGAAACACTTCTTGCAAAACACTTTGATGGACCAAAGATGTTTGTGGCAGCAGCTGAGGAAAGTGGTGATAACCTCTTAGATGGAAGAGGAGATGCATATTGTGGAATGTTAAATGCAAGTTATAATCTGAAATTAAGAAATATAAAAGCATATATTCCTGAATATCCAGTAGGAACAGCAGAAGAATGTGCAGATATGATCCATGAATTTTTGCCAATCGCAAGAACAGTAAAAGCATTAAGTGAATTGAAGATCATAAGTTTTGGACCAAGACCACTGAACTTCCTTGCATGTAATGCACCGATCAAACCATTATATGATCTTGGAATCGAAATTGAAGAAAACTCAGAATTAGATTTATTTGAAGCATTTAATCAGCATGAAGGGGATGAAAGAATTCCTGCGATCATAAAAGAAATGGAAGAAGAACTGGGTGCAGGAAATAAAAAACCAGAGATTCTTTCCAAGCTTGCACAGTATGAACTGACATTAAAAGACTGGATCAGGGATCATAAAGGTTACAGAAAATATGTAACAATTGCCGGAAAATGCTGGCCAGCATTCCAGACTCAGTTTGGATTTGTACCATGTTATGTAAACAGTCGTTTGGCAGCACAGGGAATTCCAGTATCCTGTGAAGTAGATATCTATGGTGCATTAAGCGAATTTATTGGAACGGTTGTAAGTCAGGATGCTGTGACATTATTAGATATCAACAACTCCGTACCAGCAGATATGTATAATGAAGAAATTAAAGATAACTATGACTATACACAAAAAGATACATTTATGGGATTCCATTGTGGAAACACAGCAAAATCTAAATTATCTTTCTGTGAGATGAAATATCAGAAGATCATGGCAAGAACATTACCGGAAGAAGTGACACAGGGAACATTAGAAGGTGATATCGCACCAGGAGATATTACATTCTTCCGTTTACAAAGTACAGCAGATACAAAATTAAGAGCGTACGTTGCACAAGGAGAAATCCTTCCAGTAGCAACAAGATCTTTCGGATCTATTGGTGTATTTGCTATCCCAGAAATGGGAAGATTTTACCGCCATGTACTGATCGAAAAGAATTTCCCACACCATGGAGCTGTTGCTTTTGGTCATTTTGGAAAAACTTTATATGAAGTATTCAAATACATTGGTGTTGATGTCGATGAGATTGGATTTAATCAGCCAAAGAATATGCTTTATAAGACTGAGAATCCATTTTCATAAATAAATTTTACCTATTAACTTTTTACTCCTTCTTGGGAAAAACTGCATGCTGACCGCATGCAGTTTTTTCTATGCTTAGAAAAACAAGTAAAAATATTACTAAATATTATGACTGTTTGCGCGGAGCAGCACAAGAGTTACGAACAATAAGATTGCATGGAAGTGTCAGACGAATCGGAGTCTGCTGCTCCAGAGAATCTTCTTTTGTCCGAAGTAAAATATAATGAGCAGCATATTCTCCCATAAATTCAGCCGGTGTATGAATCGTTGTCAGCGGAGGGTTTGAAAAACTTGCAACGCTGATATCATCA
>OLOW01002184.1_pt1 | contig 13408 bp, 11 predicted proteins | sample 1672801 | NCBI WGS metagenome assembly OLOW01 (sample SAMEA3136725, study PRJEB25190) | human gut metagenome | biome: human gut; feature: human-associated habitat; material: faeces | place: Austria | collected 2013 | reverse complement strand
TAACATGCTTTCCTGTAATTTTATAAATCGATTCCAACACATCTGGTTTTGAATTCGAGAAATCATCAATTACTACAACATCATAACCACTCTCTAATAATTCAACACAAATATGACTACCAATATATCCGGTTCCACCTGTTACTAAGATATTCATTAGTCGATAACCTTGCAGCCACCTAGTTTTCTTACTTTTAAGATGTGGCAGCTTCCCTTTCCAAATACTTTTTCAATTTCTTCTTTATATGTTTCTACATAGCCATTTTCAACAAAGGCTTGAATCGTTCCGGCAAAACCTCCACCATGAACACGACACACGCCATGATCTTTTAAAATCATTTCAGACATAGCTAAACCTAAAGATACAGCCTGGTTCTTATAGTCAAAGTCTGCATATACGTTTTGTAGGAATTTGTAGCTTGAATTTCCTGATTCTTGAATTAATGCCTTAAAACCTTCAAAATCATCGTTGTTCAATTTTTCTACACATGTATTTACACGATTATTTTCATTGAAGAAATGAATAGCTCTTAAGATTGCACGATCATTATTTAAAGTCGTTCTTAAGTTTGCGATATTTGCATAGAACTCATCTTCATCCACTTCACGAAGAACTTCCTTACCAAAATAGTGAGCAACTTCTTTCATTTCTTGTGGTACAGCACCATAGGCATCTGTTAAATCGGCATGACTTCCCTTTGTATCTACAATACATAAACTGTGATCATATTTTGAGAAATCAACATTCACACTATTTACAATTGGGTTTGAAGTATCTTTAAAATCAATTGAAATAAGTCCACCAACAGCACATGCACATTGATCCATCAATCCACATGGTTTTCCAAAATATACATTTTCTGCATATTGACCCACTTTAGCGATCGTTACCATATCGATCTTCATATCATTGTATAATCCATCAATAATTGTACCGATAATAGATTCAAATGCTGCAGAACTTGATAGTCCAGCCCCCATTAATACATCACTCGTAATGAAAGCTTTAAATCCACCTACGTTATAGCCTAATTCTTTTAATTTAGAAACTACGCCACGAATCAAGGCTTCACTTGTTCCTAGTTCATCTTCTTTTTTGTCTAAATCATTCAAATCAATTGGTTTGATGTCAAAGTCATCAGAAATCACTTTAATTACATGATCTTGTTTAGATACAATTCCAATCGCATCTAAATTGATAGATCCTGCAAGTACACAACCGTGTTGGTGGTCTGTATGATTTCCTGAAATCTCACTTCTTCCAGCAGCACTATAAATACTCACTTCATCATCTCCAAATAATGTTTGGTATTTATCTAATGCAGCAGCATAACGTTGTTTTTGATAGTCTAATAAACTTGGATCTGCATATAGATCTTCAATCAATGCATCATATTTACCGGATACTACTTGTTCTTTAATTTCTGTTGTTTTCATTTTCTTACCTCGAATGTATATGTTGTTTCTTCTTCAAATACTTGTCCTGCTTTTAATAAAACTTTTGGATTCTCTTCTTTATGAATCGAATCGGCGATATAGCTTGTTTCAATACACAATCCATCTTGTGGATGCATAATCTTACCATATTTATCTGTCTGTCCATCTAAGTAGTTCGCACTATAGATTTGTGCCGTTGGATATGATGTGGATACTTTTAGTTCAATACCACTTAGTGAACTGTATAAACACACTTGATTTTCTTTAGTATCAAATACATATGGATGATCATAACCTCTTGCGATGATTAATTGTTCATCCTCTGAATGAATAAAATCTCCAATTCTTTTTTCTGTATTAAAATCAAATGCAGTCTCTTTAACATCTCTTAATTCACCTGTATATAATCCATCTAGATCTACACAACCAAATTTAGATGCTGAAATTCGTAACGTATGATCATCAATATTCGATGCATATCCATTTAAATTGAAATAGCCATGGTTTGTGATATTGATCAACGTATCTTTGTCGCTAACACCACTATATTGAATGTGTAAACTCGATTCATCTAGCCAATAGATCGCATAGAAATCTAATGTTCCAGGATAGCCTTCTTCTCCATCTTTTGATACATAGTGGAATTTAACGCCATCTTCAATTAAAGAATAATCAAATACTTTATAAGAGAATCCCTCAATACCTCCATGTAGTGAATTTGGTCCATTATTAATAGGCACATGATATTCTGTCCCATTCATTGTGAATGTACCTTTTTCAATACGATTGCATACTCGTCCAACTAAGGCATTTAAATAGGTTCCATCTCGTTTTTGATAATCTTCAACATGTTCAAATCCTAAAATACAATCACAGTCTTGATCATTCTTATCTTTCGTTACAATCTTTAAAAGAGTACAACCAAAGTTTGTAACTTCTACAGTTAAATGTGAATTTGAAATCGATAATACATCAATTCCATTCTCTAATCTTTCTTTTACCTCTACCATAATGTCTTTACAAAACGGCTAAAGCCGTCCATCCCTTCATCATCCATTTTATATACGCCGGCATTCTCTAATACAGATACGAATTTCTTTGTGACTTCCATTTCCATGAATGCATCCACATTTGAATAAGAATATGTCTTCAAGTATTCATACCAGTCTTTGTGTTTTTCAAGTTCTGGATAAGAATCAAAATCTGCTTTTCCAGATAAACATAATTTAATTTGTTCTAACTCTGTTTTTAATCGTGCTGGCAAAATAGCCAATCCCATCACTTCAATCAAACCAATATTTTCTTTTTTAATATGGTGATGTTCTGAGTGAGGATGGAAGATACCTAATGGATATTCTTCTGTAGTACGATTATTTCGTAAAACTACATCCATTTGATATTTGCCATCTTTCTTTCTTACAATTGGCGTTACTGTATTATGACGAACGCCAGATTCATTGGCAATAATATCTAAACTTTCATCACTGTATGTACACCATGTTTCAAAAATTTTAGTAGCTAGATCCAATACGTTTTCTTTCGATTTTGATGTTAATCGAAGTGTTGATAATGGCCAGTAAAGTATATCCACTTGTACATCCTTATATGTATAGCTCTTAACAACTTTTGCGTCTTCCATTGGAAAATGGTGTCTTCCACCTTGATAGTGATCATGACTTAAAATCGATCCACCAACGATAGGAAGATCTGCATTGCTTCCAATCATATAGTGTGGGAATTTATCAATAAATGCGAATAAATGTTCAAATGTAGAACGATCCATCTTCATTGGCGTATGTTCACTATTAAATACAATACAGTGCTCATTATAGTACACATATGGTGAATATTGTAAATTGTATGTATGTCCATTTAAATCTAGTGGAATAATCCGATGTGTTTGTCTAGCTGGATGATTTAAGTTTCCCGCAAAACCGACATTTTCCTTACATAATAAACATGCAGGATACGAAGTGCTTACGGCATTTTTTGCCTTTGCGATTTCCTTTGGATCCTTCTCTGGTTTTGACAAGTTGATCGTAATTTGAATATCTCCATACTTACAGAAATGTGCAAAACTGATATTCTTATCAATTCTTGATTTACGGATATAGTTTGACTCGATACTCAACTTATAGAAGTAATCTGTTGCATCTTTAGGATTCATAGAATATAGACTCTTAAAAGTATGCACAACTTCACTAGGTCTAGGCATTACACAATTCATAATGCGAGTATCTAATAAATCTTTTTCAGTTACAGTATCCTGAATCATACCTTTTTCAACCGCATAATCTAACATGAAATCTAAAATCTCATAGACAGAACAGTCTTCTACTTCTTCTCTTTTAAATTCCTGGATGCCAAATAGATCAATCAATAAATTTGCAGAATAATCATAATCGTATTTCTCAATCATTCCATTCTTTAAAGCATACTCTAATAACTGGTTAATTTTTGTGTTCATTTGTTCTCCTTCCATATAAACAAAATCAATCATTTTTATTACAGCCAAATCCCTTTTCCTGCTACACTATCCACAAAAATAATGATCAATTATTCATTTATTTATATACGGCTCATTATCAATATTATGCAGATATGGTTATAAATTTAAGATTTGCTCATTTAATTTTAGTGTAAGCGTTTTCTTCATCCATGTCAACATATTCAAACAACAATTTAAACATAGATGTTGAATTTAGGTTTCAAATAATGATTATTTGTTTGTTTTTGTTTATTTGATGTTTTATTTATACAAAAAAGCCATTCTGGTATGAATGGCTCTCATTTAAAATTATCAAAAGAATCAATCACTTGTACAACTCCAGGAAGCTTTTCGTATTCTTCTTTTTTATTGGCAGAATCCACAACGACTATATTGTGACATCCTGCTTTATAAGCATTTGTAATCCCACTAACACTGTCTTCGATAATCAAACAATCTTGAATCTTAACTCCAATATTATGAGCTGCCTTTTTAAACATTGCGATCTTGTTTTCATACATTCCATCATCATAGACAATTCTAGATGGCTCAATCCATTTATCTAGATGAAACGATTCTACAAAGAAATCAATATTTGGCTTAATAGATGCGGATGCGATTGTAAATGGAATATTTGATTCTTTTAAATAATCAAAATATTCTTCAGCTCCCTTTACTAAATGAAATGTTGCCTGATCTTCTTTACAAAATTGGCGATAATATTCTTCTTTTAACTGCGAATATTTTTCCATTTCGGATGGATCACACGTTCCACCAAACATATATTCAACAACTTTATTGTTTGGTACACCATTAATATGTTCATAAAGTTCTTCTTCATCAATTCCATGATGACGAATATCTTGCGATATTTTTGACCATGCCAAAATATGTTTTGGATTGTCAAAAAACAATGTTCCATTAAAATCAAATATTACGCCTTTATACTTATTCATACTAAACCTCTTTTGTTTCAGAAACACGTTTGTACCAATATGCACTTGCCTTTGGATATCTCTTCTGTGTTTCGTAATCTACATAGAACAAGCCATAACGCTTATTATAGCCATTTGTCCATGAGAACATGTCCATTAGTGACCAGACAAAATATCCTTTTACATTAACTCCAGCTTCAATTGCCTTTAATGTGAATTCTAAGTGTCTTCTAATAAAGTCAATACGTGGTTCATCATCAATGATTCCATCTTCAAAATCATCTTTATATCCCATACCATTTTCTGTGATATAGATTGCTTTATAGTTTGGATATTGTTGGCGAATACGTACTAGCATATCAAACATACTTTCTGGATGAATCAACCAATCCCAGTCCGTACGTGGAATGCCTTCCTTTTCCATTCTTCGTCCTACATTTTTTAAACAGAATCTAGAAGTTCCCTTCTCTCCTGTTCCATTATGATGAATATCATTTTCTCCTTCGTAATGTTGAATAAAACGAGATTGATAATAATTCATACCCATGTAATCATTTAGTAGTGCAGCTTGTTTCAATACATCAAAATCTTCATCTAACAATTCCAGCGTACCATTATTGATGCTGACTAAACGATTCACAATTTCCATTGTTTCTGTTGAATAATATCCTTTAAATGTTGCATCCAACAAGAATTGATTTTGAAGCACATCTTCATTTTTAGCAGCCTGGATATCATCCAAATTGTTTTCATCAAATGGATATTTATATTCCAAAGACTGTACAACACCAATCTTTCCATTATATCCTGCCTTTTTGTATTCCAACACAGCCAAGGCATGTGCCACCATCATATTATGCATGATCTGGAATGCTTTCGTCATATTGTATTTTTCGCCATTTGGGAAAGTTCCCTCAATATATGTGTTAGTGGCCACAGCCCAGATTTCATTGAATGTAAACCAATATGTTACTTCGTTTTTGTATTCTTCAAAACAATATTTTGAAAATTCTACAAAAGCATCGATTGTATCTCGATTTAAAAAATCGCCTTTTTGGTAAAGTGTGTCTGGAGTATCAAAATGATGCAATGTCACAAATGGCTCTACATGATTTTTATGACATTCTTGAAATACTCTATGATAGAAATCAACCCCTTCCTGGTTGATTCTTCCAGTTCCTTCCGGAAAGATTCTAGCCCAAGATATAGAGATACGAATTCCATTAATACCAAACATATTACATAGTTTTAAATCTTGTCCATATTGATGATAGAAATCACTGGCTGGATCCGCTTTAAAACGTCCTTGTTTGGCAAGAAAATCATCCCAAGATACTTTTCCTTTACCGTATTCTAGAGTGCTACCTTCGCATTGATAAGCGGCAGTAGCACCTCCGAAAATAAAATCATCCGAAAATTTCATACATTTATCCTTCCTTTACTTGTTCACAAATAAATTCAACGGCACCCTTTGGATCACGCGTTAATTTAATATATTGTGCACCTTTTGTTGCGACAACTTTAGTACCGTATTTAGAAGCATCTTGTCGTACTTCTTCTAAATGCGATTGTACTTGTGGTGATAATACAACAATGTCATAATCTTTCAAAATATCATAATGCGAACCATATGCACTTGCGGTTGCATCAATTGGTAAGTTTTCAATTTCTGCTCCTTCTTTAACGGCATTTGCAAACATTGCTGATGTTCCAGCACCTACACATAATACTAATACATTAATATTTTTATTTAAACTTAAAGGTTGAACTTCTTTAGCTTCTTCTTTTTCAACTTGTTCTTCTAAAGCATCTAATGCTTCTTTTTCTTTTTCTTCTTCTAATAAAGTTGCATCATACGCCTTAATAAATGGCAAGTAAACAATTCCATCTACAACAATTAATACAACAGCTAATACAACAGCTAATAAACTAATTCCTGTACCTAAGATCAATCCAATTGGAGCTGGTGTTGCCCATGGTAATACGTAGATGAATGAATTCATTTTTAATACGTCCACAAAGAATTTGAACAATGATACGTTGATCATTGGAGTAATCAAGAATGGAATGAAGAAATATGGATTCAATACAATTGGTGTAGCGAATAACAATGGTTCATTTACCGCAAAACATACTGGAACAAATGTTGTCTTACCAACAGCTTTTAATTGTTTTGATTTTGCGAACAACATGAATAAGAATGGTACTACAAGGGTAGCTCCAGTTCCTCCCATTGTTCCTACGAAGTTTCCAAGTCCTACAGTTAATACGTTAGAGGCTTGTTCACCAGCTTTGAATAACGCTAAGTTTGCATCTACGTTAGCATAAATAATAGCTGCAATAGCTGGTTCTACAATACTTGGTCCGTGTACACCTACAAACCAGAACAATGCCATAGCACCCCAAATAATACAGATTCCTAAATATCCATCGGCAGCAGTAAATAATGGTTGAAGCAATGTGATAATAGCTTCGGCAAAAGTATAATTAAATGCAGTTCTACATGCCACATCAATCAATACACATACTAAAACTGAGAATGAGAATGGGAATACATCTCTAAACATTTGAGAAATAGTACCCGGCACTTCTTTTGGCATATGAATTGTAACATCTTTAATAACACAGAATTTATACATATTTACTGTAATGAATGCAGAAACAAATGATGCTAGCAAACCTTTTGTTCCTAAATATGTAGTTGAGATACCACCATCTACATTTGAAACAGCTAACAACATAAATCCAACAATACTTGCCAACATAACACTTGTTGTATTAATGACTTTGTTTTTAGGCATTCTACGGTTCATACTTTCAGCTAAACAACGAGCTGTAGTAGCCGCAACCAACAAACCAACAACACCCATTGAATAGTTATATACTTTCCATAACCAGTCAGATACTGTAGCTGGTAATACAATTCCAAAGATTTCTGGAATCGATGCAGCTAGAATAAATACACTTGAGAATAGAATGGCTGGCATTGCAGTTAAGAAACCATCACGAACAGCCCCTAAATAAATATTTTGTGCAATCTTATCAAAGAAAGGTTTTCCTTTTTCAATTTGCTTAATAACCCCGTTTAACATTATTTATTTCCTCTTTCTTCATATAAATTAATAAAATCATCTACAATATCGCGCAATAAAATCGTTGTCATCAAGTGATCTTGCCCATGAATGAAAATGAATCCCATTTCCATGTCTTCTCCTCTAGCCTCTTGTTGTAAGATCTTTGTTTGAGACTGGTGTGCTAAATTAATATTTTCATCGGCTTCTTTTAATTTCTCCTCAACATGTTCAAAATTACCCGCACGCATTTCTTTCAACAATGATAACAATGTGCTTCTTGCATCTCCTGAATATGCAACTATTTCAAATCCAACCATACTTAACTCATCTTTAGTCATTTTCTTTTCTCCTTTTACGATGTGGCCTTATCGTTTACATCATTAGTGTAAGCGTTTTCTAATCATTTGTCAACATATTCAAACACTTTTTATCACTTATTCAAACATTTTAAAACATTTATGTAGTGTTTAAGTAATATTTTAATAAAAATGTTTGTTTTTGTTTGTATTATGTTGACTAAATATATTTGAAATGGTATCGTTTACCATAGAAAAGGATATCGATATGTTAAAAAAAGAACGTTTAGTAAAAATTGCACATAAAGTAAATCAAAATGGAATCATTACCATTCAAGAAATCATGGATGAATTAGGTGTGTCGGATATGACCGCAAGAAGAGATTTGGATGAATTAGAAAAATCCGGAAAATTACTTAGAGTTCATGGTGGAGCACAAAGCCTTTCTTTTTCAATGGACCACGAATTAAGTCACATTGAAAAATCGTCTGTGCAAATTGAAGAAAAAAAGAGAATTGCCCATAAAGCAGCAACTCTTATTTCAGAAGGAGAATCTATTTTTTTAGGTCCTGGTACAACCATTCAATTTTTGGCTGAACAACTAACAGGAAGAAACATTCGCGTTATCACAAATAGCCTTGCCGTATTTAATATATTAGTGAATCACGCTCCTACTGAAGTCATACTAACTGGCGGTGATTACAGAGATAACACAAATACATTTGTGGGTCCTATCACAAATTTAGTATTGGGTAAATTAAAATATAATAAATCCTTTATCAGTTGTAACGGAATCTACAATTCATCTATCACAACCTATTCATTAGAGGAAGGTGAATCGCAACAGATCGCATTAGATAATTCTAAAAATAAATATCTATTGGCCGACAACAAGAAATTCAACCGTGCCGACTTCTATATTTATTATGATCTATTTAACTTTGACACTTTAATTACCGACAACACCATTGATGATGAGGTTTTATCACATTACAAACAATATGTACAAATTATGACAGTTTAAAAGGAGACAAAATTTGCCTCCTTTTTACTCTTCATCCTCATCATCTTCACGATCTACACGTCTGAATAGATGTTTCTTTTCTTTACCCGTATGCTGTTCTAAAGTGTTCCAATCTGTATCTAATTCTTCTTCACTTTCAGAAGTATCATAGAAATCTTTACTTTCTTCGATTGCACGACTTTCACGAATCCTTAATTTAGATTTTAATTCACGAGCCCTCTTCTTAGATTTTCTAAGCATTCTGCCATACATGCAGAATACAATAAATGAAATTAAGAATAGACCTGCGCATAATGCGATTCCTGCTAAATAGCCTTGGAAATACACTTGTAATAGTCCCGTCACAACGCAACATGCCATACAAATAAACACTAAGAACATTGTTGAGCGACATGAACTTGAATATTTCTTAAAGAAACGGAATTTTTCTGAATCATTATCAATTTCTTTACGATATTCTCCATCTTCTTCTTCGTTTCTAAAAGTAAACCAACCCGCATCACTTTTCTTTTTACCATCTGATTTAGAAACCAATTTCCATCCATCAGATTCCCACTCGCGCCATTGATCTGCATCTGGCTCATCCACAAAATAGTTCATAGAATAATAATACGTTTTGGGCTGACCTTTTCTAAAGAAATATTTCTTTCCTTCTTGACGCACAAAGTGATAACCTTCACTAGATTTATCTTGAAGATATTGTTCTATTTTTGGATATTCCGCATATAAGAATTTCTTTCTTTCCTCATAAAGATCTTCATCTTCACCTTCATCGTCATCCACATATTCGTCCTCAAAATCTTCTTCATCATCCAATACTTCTTGAACTGCTTGTTCTTCCTCAATTGGTTTCGCATTAAAAGACTTTAATTCGTTTTCAATTGATTCTGTTGTAAAATCATCATCAACATCCAATTTTTCAACAACAATCTTTTCAGGTTCTTCAACCACTTTTGGTTCTTCTTCAATGAATTTTGTTTTTTCTTCAACCAATGGCTTATCATCTACTTTTGGCTCTTCCACAACATGCTTTTCAATAGGTGCCTCTACTTCTTCAATTGAAGTACTAGGTGTGATATCTACTGACTCTGCAACTTCATCGTCAAAAATATTCTCATTGATTTTTACATGTGTTCTTGCACTTCGTTTTCCGAAGATGGTTTTCTTTTCTGGCTCTTCATCAATATGGAAAATGTTTTCAGCATTAAAATCATGTAATTCTGGTTCATGTATATCTAAAGATTTAATTCGATCCGTTCTTTTTAGACGTCTAAGCTCTTCTAAAGCACTGGGATTCTTTTCATTTTCATTTGCCATAAATATCCCTCCAATTATAATATTGTACTAATTTAATGTATATTCGTCAAATTCACTTGTGTATTTACCATTCTTGAAAATATGGATCTTTTTACCATTTTTTAATGTAGCTTCAATTGATAAATCACTGGTTCCTACCATGAAATCTACATGCGTAAACGATTGATTCATACCATGTTCCAACAATTCTTCTTCACTCATTTCTAAACCTTTTTCAATGCATTCATTATAGCTTGCACCCAAGGCAAAATGACATGAAGCATTTTCATCAATCAGTGTTTCATAAAACAAAGTATCCAATGCACTAATAGGCGATCCATAAGGAACTAAGGCAATTTCACCAAGATATTTTGACCCTTCATCTGTTTCTAAAATACTAGTCAAAACCTCTTTTCCTTCTTTGGCATCATAATCCACAACTTGCCCATCCTTAAATTCAAACCAGAAATCTTTTACGATTGCACCATTGTAAGCCAAAGGTAAAGCACTATATAATTTACCATTTACACCCGTCTTTTTAGGTGCAGAAAAAATTTCTTCTGTAGGAATATTTGGGAAATAGTAGTTACCATTATCTAAAAAAGATCCTCCACCTGCAAATACATAACCTTCTGGAAGTTCAACTACTAAATCCGTTCCTAAAGAATTTGTATAATGAACACTTTCGATATCTAAATGATTTAAAATATGAACTCGCTTATCAAAAGATGCACGATGCTCGTTCCAGTTTTCATTGGCATCCTTTTCGTCTACACGACTAATTTTTAATACTGCATTCCACAAATCAGATAATGCATCTTCTGATTCTGGATATACCTTTTTAGCCCAAGCCATAGTTGGAACACTGGCCACACACCATGCTGCATGCATATAATCCAATTTATCACGATATGGCTGTGTCATTTCTCTTAATGCCTTTCGATAATTTGCCATTAATTTTGGCTCTACCCCCTTCATTCCATCAGGATCTTCACCAACTAAGCTCAAATAACAAGCTCCCTTTTCAGCCGTTTCATTATGGAATAAAGCTTCATAATCATAAGGCATACAATTACCTGAAAGATATCTCATACGATTGATTTCATCATCACTATAGCGAACAATTACATCTTTTGCGCCAACATCAAAACATGATTTCACAATCAAACGAACAAATTCATTCATTTCTACGTTAGCACGAACAACTACTATTTGATCTTTTTGAACATTCAAGCCTGAACGAACAATTAAGTCTGCATATTTTTCTTTTAAATTCATTTTATTTTCCTCGATTCTTTTACCTATTATACCAAAAGAAAGAGCACCTTTCGATGCTCTTATTTACTAAATTGTTCTTTTTTTATCTGATCAAAAAATGCCTTGGGATTTTCACACATCGAATGACTGCCACAATGTGAACAACCTCCACCACAACTTGATTTTCCACTCTTTTTATCTTTATAAATGCTTCGACAAGCAAAGCCTGCACATGCACATACAACCAATAAAACTAGAAATGTTGATAGATTCATGAAACCCCTCCTTTTACATTATTTTACCGCAAATTCAACTTCTGCAGTATCACTTTCTTTTGATGGACGAACCAATAAATAAATTAAACCAATCAATAAGATAAATCCTACAATCGTTCCAAATCCAAAAGATCCACCATTGAATAAACTACCTAATTGATAAACGATCAGTGAACATACATAAGCGAATCCACATTGATATCCAATGGCAATCCAGAACCATTTTGTGTTATTCATTTCACGTTTGATAGCTCCCATTGCTGCAAAACATGGAGCACACAACAAGTTAAATACCATGAATGAATAGGCAGCTAGTGGTGTAAAGCTTGCCGATAATTGTCCCCAGAATTCATTTCCTTCTTCAGCGACTTCAGCAAATCCATATAATTGTCCAAATGTTGCGACAACATTTTCTTTGGCAATTAAACCTGTTACACTAGCAACTGCAGCTTTCCAATCGCCCCAACCAAGTGGTGAGAAGATCCATGCGAATGTTTGTCCAATTGAAGATAGAATTGAATGATCAATGTCATCAACCATGAGACATTCAGAGCTGGCCAATGCTACACCACTTTTATAGAAGAAACACCTTCTCTGTTCCAGCTGCAGCGCAGCCAGGACCGTGCAACCAAGATCATCGAATTCCTGGGTGACAGAATCGTCAATACAACTGGCGGCGACAAACCATTTTATGAAAATCGTGAAATTCCTCAGTTCGATGAGGAGAAAACGGTTTATGGTGCCAGAGACGAATTCTTAAAGCTTGGAGCCAGGGACTTTACTCAAAAGATCTTGAATGACAAGAAATTATACGTGACAGATACAACTATGCGTGATGCCCAGCAGTCCCTGATGGCAACCCGTATGCGTACGAAGGATCTCGCCGGTGCAGCCCGTGCAACCAATGCATTTATGCAGAATGCTTATTCCGTTGAATGCTGGGGCGGTGCCACATTCGATACCGCTTATCGTTTCCTGAAGGAATCTCCATGGAAGCGTCTCGAAATTCTCCGTGAGAGAATGCCGAACACTATGCTCCAGATGCTGCTGCGTGCATCCAACGCCGTTGGTTACAGCAATTATCCGGATAATGTGGTTAAGAACTTTATTGATGTTTCCTCCAAAGCCGGCATCGATATTTTCAGAATTTTCGACTCCCTGAACTGGGTTGAGAATATGAAGATGCCAATCGAAGAAGCATTGAAAACAGACAAGATTGTCGAAGGTACACTCTGCTATACAGGCGATGTTACGAATCCAAACGAGAAGAAATACACACTGGATTATTATGTCAAGAAAGCCAAAGAACTCGAAGCACTTGGTATC
>OLOW01002183.1_pt1 | contig 13414 bp, 9 predicted proteins | sample 1672801 | NCBI WGS metagenome assembly OLOW01 (sample SAMEA3136725, study PRJEB25190) | human gut metagenome | biome: human gut; feature: human-associated habitat; material: faeces | place: Austria | collected 2013 | reverse complement strand
CCGCCGTCAGATCGAGAAAACAGTGAGTGAAAAAGAATCCAAATAAGGCGCGGTATGACAACACGAGCATTTCAGAAGATATATACCAAGATTGAAAACATTACCAAGGCGACCGTGACGCTGCGTGCCGAGGGCGTGGGTAATGACGAGCTGGCCACCGTAGGCGGCAAGTTGGCCCAGGTGGTGAAGATTATGGGCGACCAGGTGACTTTGCAGGTTTTCGCGGGCACGGAGGGTATTACCACCGATTCGGAGGTTATTTTCCACGGCGAACCCCCGAAGCTGCGCGTTTCGGACAACCTGGCGGGCCGTTTCTTCAACGCCTACGGCGAACCCATCGAGGGCGGCGAGCAGATCGAGGGCGAAGCCCGCGAGATCGGTGGTCCGACGGTGAATCCGTTCCGCCGCATCCAGCCGTCGGAGCTGATCGCCACGGGTATCGCCGGCATCGACCTCAATAATACGATCGTGACGGGCCAGAAGATTCCCTTCTTCGCCGACCCGGATCAGCCCTATAACGCCGTGATGGCCAATGTGGCCCTGCGTGCCAAGGCCGACAAGATCATCCTGGGCGGCATGGGTCTCTCGAACGACGACTTCCTCTACTTCAAGCAGGTGTTCGAAAACGCCGGTGCGCTCGATCGCATCGTTTCGTTCGTCAATACCACGGAGAATCCCCCGGTGGAGCGTCTGCTCGTGCCGGACATGGCCTTGACCGCCGCCGAATATTTCGCCGTCGATAAGGGTGAAAAGGTGCTGGTGCTGCTGACGGACATGACCCTTTACGCCGATGCGCTGGCCATCGTATCGAACCGTATGGATCAGATTCCTTCGAAGGACTCGATGCCCGGTTCGCTCTACTCCGATCTGGCGAAGATCTATGAGAAGGCCGTGCAGTTGCCCAACGGCGGCTCGATCACCATTATCGCGGTGACGACCCTTTCGGGCGGCGACATCACGCACGCCATCCCCGACAATACGGGTTACATCACCGAGGGTCAGTTGTTCCTGCGCAACGATTCGGACACGGGTAAGGTTATCGTCGATCCGTTCCGTTCGCTGTCGCGTCTGAAACAGTTGGTGATCGGCAAGAAGACCCGCGAGGATCATCCGCAGGTGATGAACGCTGCCGTGCGTCTCTACGCCGATGCGGCCAATGCCAAGACCAAACTGGAGAACGGCTTCGACCTTTCGGACTACGACGAGCGTGCGCTCAAGTTCGCTTACGACTATTCGGAGAAACTGCTGGCGATCGACGTCAATATCGAAATTACGCAGATGCTCGACACGGCGTGGGAGCTCTTCGCCAAATACTTCTCGAAGGAAGAGGTGGCCATCAAGAGCGAACTGGTGGAGAAATACTGGCCTAAAACCGAGTAGAGCAATTCAACTCAAACAGAATGGCTATAAAATTCCAATATAACAAGACCTCGCTGGGCGAACTCGGAAAACAGCTGAAAATGCGGCAGAAGGCGCTCCCTACGATCAAGAGTAAGGAGTCGGCCCTGCGTTCCGAAGTGAAGAAGGCGAAGGACACCGCACAGGATTTCCGACGGCAGTTGGACGCGCTCACGGCGCAGTACGACTACATGGTTTCCCTGTGGGGTGAGTTCGATGCGGACCTGCTGCGCATCGCCGACGTCGATCTTGCGGAGCAGAAGATCGCGGGCGTGCGTACGCCGGTGTTGCAGGACATCCGTTTCGAGGAGAAGGACTACGACCTCTTCTCGGCTCCCGTGTGGTTCGCCGACGGAGTCGATATTCTCAAGCGCCTCGCGCGTCTGGGTATCGAATTCGAGGTGTTCAACCGCAAGATGGAGTTGCTGGATTTCGCACGCCGCAAGACTACTCAAAAGGTAAACCTCTACGAAAAGGTGCAGATACCCGGGTACGAGGATGCCATACGCAAAATCAAACGCTTCATGGAGGATGAGGAGAACCTCTCCAAGTCGGCCCAGAAGATCGTGAAAACCAAACAACAGCAAGCCGGGGAGGGCGCGATGTTATGATAGCGAGAATGTCGAAATACGACCTGGTACTCTATGCGGGTCAGAGCAGCGACTTCATCGAGAAGCTGCGCGGCCTGGGGCTGGTCGATATTACCACTACGGGGTGGGAGCCTTCGGACGAAGACCGTCAGTTGCTGCTTTCGATCGACAACCATCACAAGGCGGTCGATGCCCTGACGCGGTTTCTCGAAGACGAACGTTTCGTTCGGGACGAGCAGCCCATCGCCGACGGCGGCGAGGCTTTCGATCGCTATACGGCCGCTACGCAGCAGGCAGCGGCGCTCCGTTCGGAGATCGCACGCTTGCAGAAAACCGCCGACGAGCTGCGTCCCTGGGGCGATTTTTCGGTCGATACGCTTCGCAAGTTAGCGGACAGGGGCGTGGTGCTACGCTATTTCTTCACCAGCCGTGCGGCTTACGAGAAGGATATCGAAGCGTGGTCGGAGCGTTATACGATCGCTCTGGTGCACGAGGGTGAAACCTTTGATTACTTCGTGGTCGTGACCCGGCCGGGCGAGGAGGTGGTGCTCGATGCGCAGGAGGTCAAGGCGCCGACGATGGACTGCCGTCAGACCGAAGCGCAGATCGCCGAGGCCCGCAGGAAGCTCGCGGAGCTGGATCGGGAATTTTCCCGTGCGGCTCTTTCGGTGGAGGCGATCCGCCGGCATGGGATCGAGCTCAAGCGGAAGCTGGAAGAGATTCGCGTGAAGAATACTGCGCAGCCTGAAGCCGACGGTACGCTGGTTATTCTGGAGGGATGGGCCGAGGAGACCGATTCCGCGAAGGTGGATGCTCTGCTGGCCGAATACCCCAATCTGATTTTCCTGAAGAGTACGCCGACCCCCGAGGACAATACCCCGGTGAAGCTGCGCAACCGTCCCTTCGCCCATCTGTTCGAGGTGATCGGCGCGATGTATGCGCTGCCTAAATACGGCACGATCGATTTGACACGCTTCTTCGCTCCTTTCTATATGATCTTCTTCGGCTTCTGTATGGCCGAGGGCGGTTATGGACTGGTCATCATGCTGGGCGGTTTGGCCGCAGTGATGCTGGGTCGCAAGAAGGGGAGTTCGGCCATGAAGGAGATCGGTATGCTGACGATGCTGTGCGGATTCTCGGGCATGGTCTTCGGCCTGATGTCGGGCTCGTTCTTCGGATTGCAGCTCTCCGAATGGGAGTGGCTGGGCAGCCTGCGCGATCATCTGTTGACACCGGACATCCTCTTCCCGCTTTCGATCGGATTGGGTGCCGTGCAGGTGCTTTTCGCCATGATGATCAACGCTTATGTCACGGCCCGCAGCTTCGGCCTGCGCTATGCGCTGGGACTGATCGGCTGGATCATCGTGCTGGTCGATAGTGCCGTTGCGTTCCTGCTGCCCGAAAGCGTGGGCTTCACGTTCCATTCGGTCGCTTATCTGGTGATCCTGGGCATCGGCCTGGTGCTGATGTTCTTCTTCAATACGCCGGGCAAGAATATCTTCGTGAACTTCGGACTCGGTATCTGGAATACCTATAATAATGTGTCGGGACTGGTGGGCGATCTGCTGTCGTACATCCGTCTGTTCGCCATCGGCCTTTCGGGAGGTATTCTGGCGATGGTCTTCAACCAGTTGGCCGTTGGTATGAGCCCGGATATTCCGGTCGTGAAGCAGCTCGTGATGTTGCTGATCCTGCTGCTGGGACACGGCATCAACCTCTTCATGTGCGTTCTCTCGTCGGTGGTGCATCCGCTGCGTCTGACGTTCGTGGAGTTCTACAAGAACGCCGGGTTCGAGGCCGCGACGCGCGTCTTCACCCCGTTGAAAAACGAATAAACTAAATGATAATCAATATTAACAACTAAAACAAAATTCGATTTATGGAACCTATTACGTTGGGCTATCTCGGTATGGCCATCATGTTTACTCTGGCGGCCGTAGGCAGTTGCTATGGCACTACTATCGCGGGCAACGCCGCAGTCGGTGCGATGAAGAAGAACCCGAATGCCTTCGGTAACTACATCATCCTGTCGGGTCTGCCCGCTTCGCAGGGTCTTTACGGCTTTGCCTCGCTCTTCCTTATCATGAATTACCTGACCGATTCGGTTACGATGCTGCAGGCAGCCGCTATCTTCGGCTTGGGTATCTTGGTCGGCCTGGTGAACTTTTTCTCGTCGTATCGCCAGGGCCAGCTTTGCGCCAACGGTATCGCTGCCGTAGGTAACGGTCATGACGTGGGTACCAAAACCCTGATCCTCGCCGCTTTCCCGGAGTTGTACGGTATTTTGACCGTGGCGATCACCTTCCTGGTAACCAGTCTGATGAAGTAATCGAAATCCCGGATTTCGAAAGAACAGGCGGAGCTTCTGCAAGCTTCGCCTGTTTGTGTTTTGTGAGGAAGAGGGTGTGTGGAGGGGTTTTGGAGAAGGTTTTTGTATAAGGCATGAGAGGGGACGGTTCGATTCGAGGTGGAGTAAATTGCGGGGTTCGGCAATGTTGCTGTGTCCCGGCAGATCGGACGGTTACGGGGTGGAAACCGCTGGAATTCCGGGGTGTCTTCGGAATCCGGTCGTGTCAGTCATAGACGGCTGTTTTGTGTGGTCGGCTTTGTTGGGTATGCTGCTTTATTCTGTTGTTTGGAGCGCTTGTTCGATTTGCTCGATCAGCAGGCGTTGTATTGTTGCGTCGTAGTCGGTTTCGGAGAGCAGGATTTTGCCATTGGGACTGATGATAAAGTTGCGGGGAACGTATCGGGTGGCGTAGAGCGAGTAGATTGACATGTCGGGATCCAGACCTACGGAGAATGCGATTCCCAGCTCGCGGCAGAACTCTTGAACGGTCTGCTGCGTTTCGCCTCGATTGATTGGAAGGAAGCGAAATTTCCGGTCAGCAAAGCGATCGACGATTTGGGTTTGCATCTGCTGCATTTGTTTCCGGCAGGTCGGGCACCACGTGGAGAAGAAGGTAAGCAACACCACGTTGCCTTGCAGGTCGGACAGGGTGATCGCTGTGTCGTCGAGCATTCCGACCGTGAAGTGAGGGGCCTCCTCTCCGACGCGGACGAGCGTGGTTTCCTTTTCCGTCGGGATCTCTTCGGAAAGGCAGCCCGTTAGGGCGAGTACAAGCAGGAACAGCACAATAGTCGGCTGTACGGTCCGGTATAGAAGTCCGAGATGTCGTGTAAGTCCGGATCGAGAGAAGAATCTTGTCTGTCGAAGAGCAGGCCGTAAATATGCCGTCATAGGGAGTTGGTTATAATCGTCGGGTAGAGTTCAAAATTCGTTCCGAATAAAAAAGCCGGAATTTTCCGGCTTTTTTTCGTGCAGGGAAATACCCCTCTTCAGTTGATATGGCTTGCCGCATGGGGATCGTTACCGCATTCGGTAAAGCTGGTCCCGCAGACGAGGCGTGAAGCCCGCCTCGCGGATCGCCTGTTGGATGCCTGCGGCATCGAACTGGTTGTGCGCTCCGGCCGAAGAAACGACGTTCTCCTCGATCATGATCGAACCCATGTCGTTGGCGCCGCTGTGCAGCGCTACCTGGGCGGTGGCCTTGCCGACGGTGAGCCACGAAGCCTGGATGTTGCGGATGTTGTTCAGAACCAGTCGGCTGACGGCGATTATGCGAATGTATTCCAATGGCGAAAAGCGGGTTGCGACCCCCTGCCGTTCCAATTCGGTGCCCGACGAGCGGAAAATCCAGGGGATGAAGGCCAGAAAGCCGTAATGTCCTTTGGGACAGCGGGCCTGCAGGTCGCGGATGCACAGCAGGTGGTCCACACGCTGACGGGGTGTTTCGACGTGGCCGTACATCATCGTCGCCGAGGTCGGCAGGTCGAGGCAGTGGGCTTCGTGCATCACCTGGATCCACTCCTCGACCGTAGGTTTGGCGGGCGAGATGGCTTTCCGCACGCCGGGATCGAGGATCTCGGCCCCGGCACCCGGCAGGGAGTCCAATCCGGCGGCGATCAGCCGTTTCAGGGTGTCGAGCGTGGTGAGGCCGCTGATGCGGGCGATGTGCGCCACTTCGGGCGCTCCGAGGGCGTGCAGGCGTACCTGCGGATAGAGGCTCTTGAGCGTCGAGAAGAGTTCCTCGTAGAAATCGATCCCCAGCTTCGGGTGCAGACCGCCCTGTAACAACAGTTGGTCGCCGCCGAGGGCGAGCATCCGCTCGATTTTCTCCTTGTATTCGTCGAGCGTGGTGATGAAAGCCCGCTCCGTCTGGTGGGGTTTGCAGTGGAAATTGCAGAAGCGGCAGCCCGAGATGCAGACGTTGGTGATGTTCACGTTGCGGTCGATCTGCCAGGTCACGACCTCCGGGTCGGGCACTACGGCACGGCGCACGCGGTCAGCCGTGAGAGCCAGCTCCTGCAGGGGGGCTTGTTCGTAAAGCCAATACGCCTCCTCCGCCGTGAGGGGATCACGCTTCAGACATTTTTCGTATATCTCTTCCGCACGGTTGGGACCGGTTCCGGCGGTTCGCTGCGTCTGTTCCCGGATCATCGCTTCGATCCTTTTTTGCCCCTTTTGCGGGACGTTTTGCCGCCCTTACCCGGTCGGGACGTGCTTTGGCGGCGTACCGGAATCGCTGCATGCCCCTTTACGTCGTTCTCGCGGGAGTCGGCCGCCGCATCGTGCACCAGTTCGAAATCGAGCTGACGGCGTTGCAGATCGGCCCGCTTGACGCGAATACGCACGGCATCGCCCAAGGTGAAGACCCGTCCTTTGCGGCGTCCATAGACCTCGTAGCGGTTCTCGTCGAACTGGTAGAGGTCGTCCTCCATTTCCCGCAGCGAAACCATGCCTTCGATGTGGGTTTCGTCCAGCTCGACGTACATGCCCCAGTCGCTCATGCCCGAGATATGGCCGTCGAAGAACTGGCCGATCTTGTTCTGCATGAACTCCACCATTTTGTACTTGATCGAGGCGCGTTCGGCTTCGGCAGCGATCACTTCCCGCTCCGAGGCGTGTACGCAGAGTTTCTCGAAGGTGTCGCGGTCGGCCGATTTGCCTCCTTCGAGGTAGCGGGCCAGCAGCCGGTGGACCATCATGTCCGGGTAGCGGCGGATCGGCGAGGTGAAATGCGTGTAGTAGGGGAAAGCGAGGCCGTAGTGACCGATGTTGTCGGTCGAATAGAAGGCCTTGGACATCGCACGTACGGCGAGGTTCGAAATGACGTTCTCCTCGATGCGTCCTTTGGCCTGTCCCAGCAGCTTGTTCATCTCCTTGGCCACGGCGCGTCCCTTGTCGGCCTTGAATACGTAGCCGAAGCGCAGAACGAAGGTCCGGAATTTTTCGAGCTTCTCCTCGTTCGGAACGTCGTGTACGCGATAAACCATCGTGCGCCGCACGGCACGGCCGTTCACTTTGTGATGTCCGCAGAATTCGGCGACCTGTTTGTTGGCCAGCAGCATGAACTCTTCGATGAGCTGGTTGGCCTCCTTTTGCTCCTTGAAATAGACGCCCAGGGGTTTGCCTTCGGCGTCGAGTTTGAACTTGGCCTCTTCGCGCTGGAAGCTTACGGCTCCGCGCTTGAAGCGTGTTTTGCGCATCCGCTGGGCCAGACGGTTGAGCGTCAGCACCTCTTCGGCGAAGTCGCCCTTGCCGGTTTCGATGATCTGCTGCGCCTCCTCGTAGGTGAAGCGGCGGTTGGAGAGGATGACCGTGCGGCCGAACCATTTGTCCAGTACTTCGGCTTCCTCGTTGAGCGTGAAGACCGCCGAGAAGCAGAGACTCTCTTCGTCGGGGCGCAGCGAGCAAAGTTCGTTGCTCAATTTTTCGGGCAGCATCGGAATCGTACGATCGACCAGATAGACCGACGTGCCGCGCTCCTCGGCTTCGGTGTCGATCACCGAGCGGGGTTGAACGTAGTGGGTCACGTCGGCGATATGTACGCCCACCTCCCACACGCCGTCTTCGATCTTGCGGATCGAGAGGGCGTCGTCGAAGTCCTTGGCGTCCGCCGGGTCGATGGTGAAGGTCGTTATCTTGCGGAAGTCGCGCCGGGCGGCATAATCGGCTTTGGTGATCGTCGAAGGAATGGCCTGGGCCGCATCTTCGACCTTTTGCTCGAAATGGTAGGGCAGGCCGTATTCGGCCAGGATGGCGTGCATCTCGGTATTGTTCTCTCCGGCGCGGCCCAATACCTCGACCAGCTCTCCGGCGGGGCTTTTGGAACCCAGCGCCCAGTCCGTGATGCGGATCACGACTTTGTCGCCGTGCTGTACGTTAGGGTTGTCCCGCTTGGAGAGATAGACGTCCATCGGCATGCGCCGGGGATCCATCTTGACGAAGATGGCGTGGTCGCTCACGTCGGCCGTGCCCACGTATTGCTTGCGGCTGCGCTCCACGATGCGGGTGATCTCGCCTTCGAGGGACCCGGCGTGGGAGCGGCGGGTGATGACGAACTCCACGCGGTCGCCGTCCAGAGCATTCAGCGAATTGCGCTGGCTGACATATACGTCGTTTTCGAACTCCTCGGAGCGGATATACATCGCTCCTGTCGAGATCATCTGTACGATGCCCTCCTGACGGGGACGCTCCTTGCCGCTGAGACGGTACTTTTCCTGCCCGCACTCCTCGATAGTGCCCTGGGCGAGCAGTTCCGTGATGATTTCACGGGTACGAAGACGGCCCTCCTTGGTGGCGCCGCCCGAGGCCGAAGCCAGATGCTTGAGGGAGAACTTGTTGTTCGGGAATTCCCGGAACAGGTTAATGATCAGCGAAGAGCGGTCGAATGCGGCCGACTTCTTCGTATTTTTCAGTTTATTCATCGGTTGAAATAGTTACGGGCGAGGAGTTCCATGAACCGGATGCCGGTCGGAATGGCCGCCTCGTCGGGATTGAAGGTGGATGTATGCAGTTTTCCGGCTCCGGGACCGACGCCCAGGCGGTAGAAGATCGCCGGGTAGCGGGTGCCGTAGAAGCCGAAATCTTCGGAAGTCATGCGCAGGGGCAGCATTTGAAAGGGAATTCCTTCGGTTTCGGCCAGTGCGACGGCCTGCCGGATCAACTCCGGGTCATTGACCACGCACGGGTAGCCGGGGGTGAAGTGTACCCGGGTTCGTATGCCGTACGAGGCGTCGTTCGCGGCGGCGAGTTCTTCGATCCTGCGTTTCACTTCGGCCCGTTCCCGTTCGTCGAAGGTACGCATCGTTCCCTCCATATAGACCCGGTCCGGGATGACGTTCGTAGCGCCCGCAGCTTCGACCTTGCCGATCGAAACGACCCGTTCGGGCGTGTTCAGGGCCGTGAGGTGCAGGATCAGTTGTGCGGCGGCGCTCACCGTGTCGCGGTGTTCGGCACGCATGGCCGCGTGGCCGCCCGCGCCTTCGAGCGTGAGGCGCAGTTCGTCGTTGGAGGCCATGTACTTGCCCGCGCGGAAGCCCAGCGTGCCCGCGTCCAAAGCGGGTTCGACGTGCTCGCCGACGACGGCCAGCACCGTATAGCCTTCGAAGGGGTTTTCGGCCAGCACTTTGGAGGCTCCGCCGGGATTCGATTCCTCTCCGGGTTGGAAGATTCCGAAAAGAGTACCCTCGAAATTCCGCTCGGCGGAGAGCCGGAGCAGGGTGCCGTAGAGCACCGCTGCGTGGATGTCGTGCCCGCAGGCGTGCATCACTCCGTCGTTCTCGGAACTCCACGCCGCGCCGCTCTGTTCGCGGATGGGCAGGGCGTCGATGTCGGCTCGCAGCACGACGGCTCGCCGCAGGTCGCCGCGTCCTTCGATTTTGGCCAGTACGCCGGTTCCGGCGATCGGACGGCAGGGGATGCCTGCCTCGCGGAGCGCCTCGGCGATGAAGCGGGCGCTCTCCGTTTCGCGGAACGAAAGCTCCGGGTGGCGGTGCAGGTGGCGGCGAAACTCTACGGGTGTCATGGTTAAGCGTTTAATAGCAATTACTTTGCCCTATTCGGAATTAGAATACGTTGCGGGCGATCTTGCGGATGTTGTCCGTGCGTCCCATCGTGTAGAAATGGATGATCGGCACTTCGGCCGCCTTGAGCTCCTTGGCCTGGTGGATCGCCCATTCTATCCCGACCTCGCGGGCCGCCTGTGTGTCCTCGCCGCAGGCCCGGACGGCCTTCACCAGCTCTTCGGGCAGGCTGACGCTGAAGGTGCGGGGCAGGATCTCCAGGTGCTTGGGCGTCGAGATCGGCTTGATGCCCGGGATGATCGGTACCGTGATGCCCGCTTTGCGGCAGCGCTCCACGAAATCGAAGTACTTGCTGTTGTCGAAGAACATCTGGGTCACGATGTAGTCGGCTCCCGCATCGACCTTCTCCTTGAGGTACTGGAGGTCGCTTTGGGCGTTCGCCGCCTCGAAATGCTTTTCGGGATAGCCCGCCACGCCTACCGAGAACTTGGAGTGGTGGCACTCCTCGACTTCGCCGTCGATAAATTCTCCCCGGTTCATGGCCTGGATCTGGCGCACCAGGTCGGCGGCGTGGGCGTGTCCCTGGGCGTAGGGGACGAAGCGGGGTTCGTTCTGCCGCTTGTCGCCCCGCAGCGCCAGCACGTTGTGCAGCCCCAGGAAATCCATGTCGATCAGCGAATCCTCGATGTCGTATTTCGACCAGCCGCCGCAGATCAGGTGGGGAACCACCTCCACGTCGTACTTGCGCCGGATCGCGGCCGAGATGCCGACCGTGCCCGGACGGCGGCGCATGATGTGCCACTCGCGGCTTCCGTCGGGGCGGATGTCCTCTTTGAGGGCTTCGCGGTGGAAGGTGACGTTGATGTAGGCCGGGTTGAAATCCATCAGCGGGTCGATGGCTCCGAAGACGCTGCGCGTACCGTCCCCCTTCAGGGGCGGGAGCAGCTCGAAGGCGAAACGGGTCGTGCGCGAAGCGACGGCGCCCTGTATGAGATCCGTAATATTCATCAGATGTTATTGGGTATCAGTTTTTCGATCGTTTCTATGTCCATGTTGCGGCGTGCGGCGTAGTCGGCCAGTTGCTCTCGGTCGATTCGGCCGACGGAGAAATATTCGGCGTCGGCGAAGAACAGGCCGCAGAGCGCCTCCTCAGGTGTAATCATATAGTTGTCGTTCAGACGCATGGCGGTCGTCTTGTCGGCGGCCAGCAGGTCGAAGACCTCGCGTTTGAGCGAGTGGTCGGGACAGGCCGGGTAGCCGAAGGCCATGCGCCGACCCCGGTATTTGCTGCGGATGATCTGTTCGGGTGTGAGCGCCGGACCGGTTTCGTAACCCCACATCTGGCGGCGGATGAAGATATGCACCCATTCGCAGAGGGCTTCGGTCAGGCGGTCGGCCAGCAGCTTCGAGAGGATGGCGTTGTAGTCGTCGCCCTCCGCGCGGAACTTTTCGGTCAGCTCCTTGAGCCCTATGCCGCCCGTGAGGGCGAAGGCCCCGATATAGTCGGTCCTGCCTGCCTTTTCGTCGGCGATGAAATCGGCCAGACAGCGGGCCTGGGCTTCCCGGACCGGGGCCTGGCTGCGCAGCATCGGCAGGATGTATTTCTTGTCTTTCGGGCCGGTGACCACGATGTCGTCGCCCCGGCTGACGGCTTCGAAGATGCCCGCTACGCCCTGGAGGGTGAGGAGTTTTTCTTCGCGGATGCGGGCCAGCATCTTTTGCGCGTCGTCGTAGAGCTTGCGGGCTTCGGCGCCGTGTTCGGGGTTTTCGAAGATCTCCGGTACGCGGCCCTTGAGCCCCCACGCCGGGAAGAAGAAGTTCCAGTCGATCAGCGGCTCCACATCGGCGATACTTATGTCCGGAAACACCAGCCGTCCCGTATGGGCCGGAACAGCGATTTCGGACGCGGGTTTCGGCACGCGCAGCTTGCGCACCTGACCGAAGGGTAGGATCGTGCGGATCTCCTCGCGGCGGCGGTACTGGTCGCGCAGGGTCTGTTGCTCTTCGCGCACGCGAGCCAGATACTCCTCCCGGCCGGGACCGAGCAGTTCGCCGAGGATTTTGTTGTTGCGGCTGGCGTTGTCGGCATGGATCACCGGGCCCGAGTAGGTCGGAGCTATTTTTACGGCGGTGTGTACGTCCGAAGTGGTCGCACCGCCGATCAGTACGGGAATTTGCAACCCCCGGCGTTCCAGCTCTTCGCAGACGTGGATCATCTCCTCGAGCGAAGGGGTAATCAGTCCGCTCAGGCAGATCGCGTCGGCGCCCCAAGCGACGGCTTCGTCGATGATGCGGGGACACTCGACCATCACGCCCAGGTCGCGGATCGTGTAGCCGTTGCAGGCCATGACTACCGCCACGATGTTCTTGCCGATGTCGTGTACGTCGCCTTTCACGGTAGCCACCAGCACCTTGCCAGCGCTCTTGGCGTTCGCTTCGGAACCTTGCTCGATGTAGGGAGTCAGTACGGCGACGGCTTTTTTCATCACGCGGGCGGTCTTGACCACTTGCGGCAGGAACATTTTGCCCTGCCCGAACAGATTGCCTACGACTTCCATGGCCGGCATCAGCAACTGGTCGATCACCGCTAGGGGCGAGCCCAGCGTGCGGTAGCCTTCGAGCGCGTCCTGCTCGATGTAGTCGGCCACGCCCTTGAGCATGGCGTATTCGATGCGTTTGCCGAGCGGCTCCGAGCGCCAGGCGTCGGTATGCTGTGTCTGCGTCGCGCCGGTTTTGGTGAATTGCGAGGCGTATTCCGTGAGGCGTTCGGCGGCGTCTGCGCGGCGGCAGAGGATAACATCCTCGACCCGTTCGAGCAGTCCCGGTTCGATGTCGCTGTAGATTTGCAGCATTTGGGGATTGACGATCGCCATGTCCATACCCGCTTGGATGGCGTGGTAGAGAAACACCGAATGCATGGCCTCGCGCACGGCGTTGTTGCCCCGGAAGGCGAACGATAGATTCGACACGCCGCCCGAAATCTTGGCGTGGGGCAGGTTTCGCTTGATCCAGCGGACGGCTTCGATGAAGTCCCGGGCGTAGGCGTCGTGGGCTTCGATACCGGTGGCCACCGCGAGGATGTTGGGGTCGAAGATGATGTCTTCGGCGGGGAATCCGTCGTCGGTGAGAAGCTTGTAGGCTCGCTGCGCCACGTCGATCTTGCGGGCATAGGTGTCTGCCTGTCCCTGCTCGTCGAAGAGCATCACCACGGCGGCGGCTCCGTAACGGCGGATGAGGCGGGCGCGGTGCAGAAATTCCTGCTCGCCCTCCTTCAGGGAGATGGAATTGACGACGCTCTTGCCCTGCACCACCCGGAGCCCCGTTTCGAGCACCTCCCATTTCGAAGAGTCGATCATGACGGGTACTGCGGCGATTTCGGGCTCAGAACCCATCAGGTTGAGGAAGTCGCGCATGGCTTCGGGACCGTCGATCAGGCCGTCGTCCATGCAGACATCGACGATATTGGCGCCCGCTTCGACTTGGGCGCGGGCCACCGAGAGAGCTTCCTCGTAATTTTTTTCGCGGATCAGCCGCGCGAACTTGGCCGAGCCGGCGAC
>OLOW01002169.1_pt1 | contig 13445 bp, 7 predicted proteins | sample 1672801 | NCBI WGS metagenome assembly OLOW01 (sample SAMEA3136725, study PRJEB25190) | human gut metagenome | biome: human gut; feature: human-associated habitat; material: faeces | place: Austria | collected 2013 | reverse complement strand
ATCAGCAAACTGGCATGGTGGCGGACGAGATAACCCTGCAAAAAGTTTCGATCTCCCGCATCAAGCAGGAGATGCGGGACGTTTATTACCTGTCGGACGACCTGGTGATCGCTTCGTTCGACATCCACCGCGATACGCTGGGCAACTACCCCGCCCTGATCGACGGCTTCTCGGCGATCATCATGGCCAGCGGTTCGGCCGTCGTAGCGATCGATACGGAAGAGTACGAAGTCGTGCCCGACACGATCGTCTTCTTCAGCCCCGACCGCGTGATCCGCACGGTGGCCAGCACCAGCGATGCGGCGGCCTATTTCGTCGCCTGTTCCAAATCGTTCATCAACGAGATCCAGATAGACCTTTCGGCCTCGCTGCCCGTCTATATGCGTTTCGGCAAACAGCCCTGCCTGCGGGTGACACCCCAGGACACGCACGAGATCCGACAGGTGTTCCAACTCATCAAGACGATTCTTGCCAGCGACAAGGAACATTACAGACAGGAGATCATCCGCTGCCTGTTCACCGCAGTCTTCTACATCATCACCGAGCTGAACATGCGCGAGCAGAAAAACACGGTCAAGTTGGGGCGCGGCGAGGTGATCTTCGAAGAGTTCATGGAATTAGTCCGGCAATACAGCAAACAGGAGAGGAACGTCCGGTTCTATGCCCGCCGCCTCAACATCACCCCCAAATACCTTTCGACCGTTTCCAAGGACGTGAGCGGCAAAACCGCCGCCCGGTGGATCGACGAAGCGGTGATCCTCGAGGCAAAAAGCCTGCTGCGCTATTCGGGCATGAGCATCCAGGAGATCGCCTATCACCTCAACTTCTCGACCCAGTCGTTCTTCGGCAAATATTTCAAACAACACACGGGCTACAGCCCGTCGCGGTTCAAGCGCAAGGGCAGCTGACGGACCGAGGCATCCCGGAATAAAAAAGGGACGTGTCAAATCGAGAAATTCGGCGCATCCCTTTTCAGGTATGTAAAAACAGGTAAAATACAAGGCATCGAGGTTCACGGCGAAGAGTGTGTACCGACGCACATGATCGAGCCGTGACACCGATAATAACGAAGCAGTTTGCCTGTTATGACGCACCGCCTTTTTCGACCGAAAGATTATCGCACCCCGGCTTTCTCCCGATCGGAACCCTTTTTCCTCGGCGACGGTTTGGTCTTGCGGACCGGCGGCTTCCGGTCGAACGCCTTCTCCACTTCGATCTCGAAATCCGAAAGCACGTTCATATAGTTGATAAAGGCATCGTAGGACGATTCGTAAGGATTGAAATAGGCATGTACGTCCCCGTCCGACAACCACTTGGTCGCCATATAATAGAAATGATCCGAAGCCTGCATGAAGTTCCACACGTGGTCGAAATCGGGATCCTTCAGCCGGGCGATCTTATCCCGCAGGGCATACAGTTTTCCGAAAGCTTCGTTCTGCAATTCGTTGCCCAGCCACGCCGTGATGTCACGTTCCTCGTCCGCCCAAGACATCACGTGCGGACAATGGAGTACGGCGACGGGCTGGTATTTCGCAGCGGCTTCGCTCACCGTAGCGAACTCCAACCCCTCCCGCTTCAGAACAGCCGGAACGAGCGCCTTCATAAAGTCGAAAATACCCGTATCGGCACGCTGGTGCTCGCCGAAGGTTTCGTAATCCATGAAGAGATTGACCACATCCCCCTCCAGCTCGTCCGAAGCGAGCCACCCCGTGTATTTTTCCGCCGTGAGAGGCCATTGGTCCCACCCTCGGTTGGAGAAACGGAACGCGATGTCGTCCGAGAGCTTGTAATTGCGCAGCAACAGCCTCAAGCGCTGGTCGAGCGCATTGGCATAAACATAGCCGGGCGACTTCCATCCCAGTACGTGTCGGGCTCCCTCGGCCAACATGGTCTTGAAACCCATCTCGGCCACATCGGAGCCGATCCGGTCGGAATAGATCAGTTCGGTATTGCGAAAGGCGGTCGGCGCAACGCCGAACTCCTTTTTCATCAGTTCGGTATGGAGCGCAACCTGCTGCATGAAATCCTCCTTCGACGAAAGCGAAGCCAGCGAATGGGAGTAAGTTTCGGCCAGGAACTCCACGCAGCCCGTCCGGGCCAGGCGGCGGAACGAATCGAGCACCTCGGGCGCATACGCCCGCATCTGTTCGACGGCCAGCCCCGTCAGCGAAAAGGTACAGCGGAAACGCCCCTCGCTCTGCCGGATCAGATTGAACAGCAAGGCATTCATCGGCAGATAGCACTCACGCGCGACCTTCTGCATGATCGAGCGATTGGTCAGGTCGTCCAGGTAGTTGTGGTCACGGCCCATATCGAAGAAACGGTAACGCTTCAGCCGCCAGGGCTGGTGTACCTGAAAATAGAAACAAATCGTTTTCATACTCCGCAAATATTTTAATTGTTCGCCTCCGCGACGACAGTTTCGTAAACCGTCTTGATCTTCGCTGCGGCATTGGTCCATTTGAGTCCGGTCACCTCTTCCAGCCCTTTCGAAGCGAACATCCTGCCCAGAGCCGGATAAGTAAGAAGCCCGTAAATGGCATCGGCCAGAGCATCCACGTCCCAGTAATTCACTTTAATGGCGTAATCCAGCACCTCCGCCACACCGCTTTGCCGCGAGATAATCACGGGAACGCCCGAACGCATGGCCTCGAGCGGCGAAATACCGAACGGCTCCGACACCGAAGGCATGACATAGACATCCGACAGACGGAACATCCGCTGCACCTCCCCGCCCTTGAGGAACCCCGTGAAATGGAAGCGGTCGGCGATCCCCAACTGGGCCACGCGCCGCACCACATGGTTCATCAGATCGCCCGAGCCGGCCATGACGAAACGCACGTCCGGAACCCGCTGCAGCACCTTGGCCGCAGCCTCGACGAAATAATCGGGACCTTTCTGGTAGGTGATGCGTCCCAGAAAGGTGACGACCTTATCCTTGACGGCCCGCTCCGGCACAGCATCCTCCGACTCGCCGAAACGCACGGCGTTATGCACTGTCACGACCTTCTCGGCCGGAATGCCGTACTTGCCGATGACGATGCGGCGCGTCAGCTCCGACACCGCGATCACCCGATCGGCAGCCTGCATACCCGCCTTTTCGATGGCATAGACCCGACGGTTGATATTCTCGCCGCTGCGGTCGAACTCCGTGGCGTGCATGTGCACCACCAGCGGCTTGCCCGAAACCCGCTTGGCCGCGATTCCGGCGAAATAAGTCAGCCAGTCGTGGGCATGGATCACGTCGAACTGCCCTTCGAGGTCTTTGGCCACCTGCGCCGCCACCATCGCATACCGGGCGACCTCCTCCATCAGGTTGGCGCCGTATTTTCCGGAGAAGGTGTAGCGCTGTTTCCATACATCGGTCCACTCGTGTGTCCGGCCGCTGCGAACGAACTCATCGTGGTAGGCGGCATACTCCTCCGGAGAGATGTAGGGCAACATGTTCGAATCAATGTGGATGAACGAAACCTTCTCGAGCAGCTCTTCGGAAAACTCATGATCGCGCGTACCGATCGTTTCCACGTCGCTCGCATTCACCACGCGGACGAAGCGCTGGTCCTCGTCGCCATAGGCACGCGGCATGACGAAAACGACCTCCACGCCGTTGCGTGCAAGACCGCGCGTCATACCGTAGCAGGCCGTACCCAGCCCGCCGGCGATATGGGGAGGAAACTCCCAGCCGAACATCAACACTCTCATTTGTATTCTATTTTTTTATTCTAACAATTATATCTTTCCATGTACCCTTATCCGACGGTCGCAGCATCGAATCCAAGGAGTGCTTATTCGCGGCCCGAAACCGTGTCCGCCATGCACCCTTCCCCTAAATCCGCTTCTCGGAGGGAATTTGGGACACTGCGCCCCCGAAAAGGTACACTCAAAGTATATAATCACGTTTCATTTCGTAACTTATTCGACTTCGCGAAACACCGGTCGCCCCTCCCGGCAACCTCCATCCCGGCCTGCCCGGGCCGACAGAAAAAATTTCGGACACCTTACGCGGCGGCAAGTTCTTTTCCTTCGCATCCTTTAGCGCTTTTTCCGAAGACCCGGCAACAACCCGTGTCCCCGGCGACGACGCCAGCGTTCGGTCGTTTCACGGATCATCAACACCGCCCCGACGCTCCACGCCTGCGACACGGCGCCCCAAGGCGCATGCGGAGGATCGCCGTCGAATAGCTCGTTGATCGATCCGATACCGTAACTCTGAATCTCCTCGCCGAAACGGGCGAGCAGCTCCTCCGCCCGAGGCAGAAACTCACGGCCACCGAGGTCGAACGAAGCCTTGACATAAAACCAAAGCGGCCAAACCCATACGGAGCCGTTCATCGAAGCCTCCGCACGAACGGCTTCATCGCCCTCGCAGCGGTTCTTATAGCGAGGATTGCGGGGCGAAAGCGAACGCAGCCCTTTGGGTGTCAGCAAATGCTGCCCCACGATCCGAAGCACCGAAGCCTGCTGCTCCTCATCGAGCATCTTGTAATCCAAACCGCACGCCACCACCATATTCGGACGAATCCACCGATTCGGCCCTTCAGGACCTACGAAATCGGCCAGATACCCGTCGTCGTCGCTCCAGAACATCTCCCGGAAAGCGTTCCGAATCCGCTCGGGCCACGCTTTCCACTCGCCGACGAACTCCTCCTCGCCGAAACGGGAAGCCAACTCAAGGGCATAACACACGGCGTTGTACCAAAGTGCGTTGATTTCGACCGGATACCCGTCCCGCGACACGACGGGGACACCGCCTGCCAGCGCATTCATCCAGGTAAGGGCCTTACCGGGCGCCGAGGCCCACACCAAACCGTTATCGTGCACGGCCACGCCGCCGACGCCCCGGCGATAAGCCGCCAGCAGCTCTTTCATCACGATACCGTAGCGCTTCCATATCTCCTCCTCACCCAGCGTCCGCTGCAACTGCTGAAGCACCCAGAAAAACCAAAGCGGAGCATCCGCAGCCTCGGCAGCCGAGAAAGAACCCGTAAACATACCGTCCCGGCGTCCGCGCACGACCGTATCGAGCACATCCAGGCAATCCTCCGTGCGTCCCTGCTCCAGCGCGATGCCGGGCAGCGCCACAAGCGTCTGACGTCCGATCTGCCCATACCAGGGATACCCGGCCAGCACCTCGGCCCGCCCGTCCTGGCGGCGAACGACGAACTGCCGGGCAGAGTGGCGCAGGCAACTCAGAAAATCGACCTTGCGGCTGCGGGCGCTCAGAGCCTCCGCAAACATTCCGCCGATGGCCGCAGGATCGGGAATGGCTTCGACGGACGCAGAGAAAATCACGCTTTGCCGCCGACCGAGACTGAGTTCGAAATAACCCGTCGTAAGCAGATCCTCATCTCCCTCGTATCCTCGCTCGATCTCTCTGGCGTATTCGAAATTATAGTACCAGTCGGGAGCCGGCACGAACTCCGCATCCCGGCAATCGGTTTGCAGGTACAGCCAGGGAAAATCGGAATACAACCGACACTTCACCCCGCCCGGAATCGGCCGGGAACGTCCGTCGGCCTCCATATTGGCATGCGTGAGCGCATGTTTGTCCCGGAAGGCGAAGAAAGGCCGGAGCCTAAGCCGGACGTCGGACGGCGCCTCCAGCAGCGTATAGCGGATCATCAACTGCGTGCGGTTGTGTATCCAGAGCAGCTCTTTCCGCAACACGATGCTTCCCACGCGGTAGGTGATCGTCGGTGTCGGCGTATATTCGAAATCGGTGATGTACTTATGCCCCCGAGGTTCGTAGGTTCCCGGAAAACGGTGCAGCGCCAGGTTGAAGGATTGCCCGTCGTGCACGACGGTTTCATCCACCGACGAGAGCAGCACGTAAGCGCGGTCGCTGTCGTCGATAGGTGCCACCATCAGGCCATGATACTTGCGCGTGTTGCAGCAAACGATGGTCGTGCTCATATAGCCGCCTCTGCGATCCGTAGCCAGCATTTCGCGCTGCAACGAATACTCCAGATTTCCCAGTTCCTTCTTATCAAATGTAAGTACCGACATAACTGTTTGTTCTTTATGTTCATTTCCGACAGAGCGGAACGGCAAAATCAGCCCGTACTCCTGCCGGACCCGTCGAATCGTCTGTTTCTTTTTCCGGTCGGCCGGATCGTAAAAAGTCCGGTCCTTTCGAACGATCTTGGCGTAAGAGAGCGGAAGGCTCGGCAATGCCTCTCCGTAAGCCCGCACGATTGTTTCCGCCTGCCGCTATCTTTTCTGAAAGATACCGTTTTTTTCGCAGACCGTCAAGTCCAAGCTCGGCGAAAATCCGGAATTTATCAAAAAATAACCTTTTTGCAACAACTATTTCACGCCCACTTGACCAGTGCGAAATCCATACGATGCGGCAACATCGGATTCTGCGGGAAAATGCGCAGCGCCATATCGAACATCCCGGCCTGTTCGGGAACATAGTCCAAGGTGAAAGTCACCTGGCTGCCCGAAACCTGCACCTGGCTGAGCGGCACGGTACGGATGACCTCCACGACTCGGTCCGGCTCCACGGGACGGGCCACGACCAGTTCGGCCCCCACGTCCTCCGGAGCGAGTCCGGCCAGGTCGAGCGTAAGCTCGAAATGGTAACTGCGTCCTATGAAGATCGGCTTGTCGCCGACCCGGGCACGCTGCACGTCCACGATCTTCACGGCAGGCCACGCAGCCAGCACCTTGTGCTTCCAGGCGACGATCTCGCGCGCAACGGCGAAGTCGTTCTCCGACAGTTCCCGCTTGCGGGCTGCCAGCCGGTTGTAGAAACGCACCTCGTAGTCGCGCAGCATCCGGTTGGTCGTGAAGTTCGAAGCGATTTCGGCAATACATTTTTTCACCGAAGCCATCCACGCACGGGGAATACCGTCGGCATCCCGGTCGTAGTATTTCGGCACGATCTCCTCTTCGATCGTATTGTAAATCATCTCGGCGTCGAGTTCGTTCTGATACTGCGGATCGGAAAAGACCGTCTCCATCGGCAGTGCCCAACCGGCACCCTCCTTATACCCCTCGACCCACCAGCCGTCGAGCACCGAAAACTGCAGCACGCCGTTCATCACGCACTTTTCACCCGACGTACCCGACGCCTCGAGCGGACGAGTAGGGGTATTGAGCCACACGTCCACGCCCTGCACCAGGCGACGCGCCAGCTCCATGTCGTAATTCTGCAGGAAGATGATCTTGCCGGAGAACTGCGGCATGGCTGCGACTTCGATGATCCGCTTGATGAGATCCTGTCCCGGCTGATCGTTGGGATGCGCCTTGCCCGCAAAGATAAACTGCACGGGACGCTCCTTGTTGTTGACGATGGCCGCCAGGCGATCCAGATCGGTGAAGAGCAGCAACGCCCGTTTGTAAGTGGCGAAACGGCGCGCAAAACCGATCTTCAGCACATCGGGCTTGATGCTCTCGAGCACCTGCATGACCTGATGGGGCGAATCCATGCGCACCTGCCCGGGATCGCAGTAGCGGCGGCGGATCAGGCGAACGAGCTTCTCTTTGAGCACCATGCGCTCCTGCCAAAGGTCTTCGTCCGGGATGTCGTACACCTTCTTCCACTCCGAAATACGATATTCGTGCCCCTCGAACCCTTCGGGAAAATAGCGGGCATACAGACGGCGCAGGCGCGTAGCCGTCCAGGTCGGGAAATGCACGCCGTTGGTCACGTAACCGATATGCAGTTCGTTCTTGAAATACCCCGGCCACAGATCTCCCAAAATCTCTTTGGAGACCTCGCCGTGCAGCCACGACACGCCGTTGACCTCCTGCGAGAGGTTGCAGGCAAGCACCGACATCGAGAATTTTTCGTTCGGATCCTCCGGATTCACGCGACCCAAGCCGACAAACTGCGCCCAGTCGATGCCCAACTCCTCGGGATAGTGCGACAAATACTGCCGGATCATCGCCTCAGGGAACGCATCGTGTCCCGCCGGCACGGGCGTATGGGTCGTAAACAGCGAGGAGGAGCGAACCACTTCCAGCGCTTCGGCGAAAGTCAGTCGGCGGCGCATCACCAGGTTGCGGATGCGCTCCAGCCCGAGAAATGCCGCATGACCCTCGTTGCAATGGGAAACGTCTTGCGCGATATGCAGCGACTGGAGCGCCCGCACACCGCCGATACCCAGCAGAATCTCCTGTTTGAGCCGGTTCTCCCAATCGCCGCCGTACAGGTAATGCGTCACCCGGCGATCCTCCTCGAGATTGGCCTCGTAATCGGCGTCGAGCAGGTACAAGTCGGTACGTCCCACCCGGCAAAGCCAGATGCGGGCCGTGAGCGTACGTCCCGGCAGGGGAATCGACACGGTCGCCCAGTTGCCCACCGCATCGCGCACGGGCTGGATCGGCAGCTTCGAGAAGTTCTGTGCTTCGTAAGTCGCCTGCTGAGCCCCCTGAGCGGAGAGTTTTTGAGTAAAATAACCGTACCGGTACAGCAATCCGACCGCGACCATCGGCACGTTCTTGTTGGACGCCTCCTTCAGATAGTCGCCGGCCAGGATGCCCAAACCGCCCGAATAGATCTTCAGCGAAGCATGCAAGCCGTATTCCATCGAGAAATAGGCGATCTTCGGTGTCGCCGGATCGGGTTTTTCGGACATGTAGCTCTTGAACTGCGCATATACCGCATCAAGCGAAGCCAGGAACGACTCGTCCCGCTCCAACTCTTTCAGCCGGTTTATGGTCAGCAGATCGAGAAAAGCGATCGGATTACGTTCGCTTCGGTTCCAAAGGTCGGGATCGATCTCCTCGAACAGATCCCGGGCGCCGGGATTCCAGCACCACCAAAGGTTGTGGGCCAGCTCCTCGAGCGGACGGAGCCGTTCGGGAAGGTTCTTCTCCACCATCATCCGGTTCCACTCCGGACGCTCCGGACGAAGCGCCTGATGCACGAGCTTGACCTGCTGCTCGGGCAGCGGCGTCGCATTCGAAGCCACATGGTTCATCCGCACGTCGGCATTATCGAGCGCCAGCGCGTAAGCCTCTTCGTACGCCTCGAAAAGCCGGCTCCAGAGCGCCTCTTTCGACAGCACGCCCGCAGCACGACGCATCTCCTCCACACGAGCGGCATCCAACTGCGAAAACCGCAGCACGGCATCGGCCAGCGCAGAGGCCACTTCGTCGTCGTTGCCATCCTCGCGGCAAAGTACCGCTACGCCGGGATGCTCCTCCCGCCGGTCGATCCAAAGACCGAATCCGGCGAGGGTCGTGGTGACGGTCGGCACGGAAAAGGCGATCGACTCGAGCGGTGTATAGCCCCAGGGTTCATAATACGACGGAAACAGGGTCAGATCCATGCCCACGAGCAACTCGTAATAGCTCTTGTCGAAAATACCGTCCCGGTCATCCAAATACGAAGGCACGAAAATCACATGCACTTTGGATGCAGGATCGGCCAGCGGACTGCCGTCGATCGCCCGCACGATCGGATCCCACTGCATATTCTCCAGATAATGGGTCGCCCAAGGCCATTGCGAGCCGTCGATCGGCTGCGATGGATCCTGCAGGTGCTTCTGCAAGTCGGCACGGGCTCCCCGGTTGGCGGCAGGCACCATGACATACAACACGACCTCCCGATCCAGGCGTTCCAACCCGGCCAGCCGCTTCATACCCTCCAGCAGCACATCCAGCCCCTTATTGCGGAATTCGTATCGGCCGCTCGTGCCGACGATCAGCGGATTATCCTGCAACTTGCGGCCCAGGCAAGCCTCCGCCACAGCGATCAGAGCCGCACGAGCCTCTTCACGTTTGATCCGATAGTCGTCGTCCTGCCAAACGAAATCGTCCTCAAAACCGTTGGGCGTCACGACATCTACCTCGTGCCCCAGCAAATAGCGACATTCGGTAGCCGTAATTCCGCTCACGGTCAGGAAAGCGTCGCTGTTGGCCGCCGCCTTCTTCTCGATCGAATGCTTGGCCGTCACGCCGAAACGACGGGCCAGGTCGTCCGCATTGTACGTAGTCAGATCCCTATAAAGCGGCATTCCGTTTCCGGCGATGCTGCGTCCCAGCACGGTAGCGTGCGTAGTGAACAACGTGGCCACGTAAGGCGACTCCCGACGCAGATAAAGTCCTCCGGCGGCGGTCATCCACTCGTGGAAATGAGCCGCGACCCGGTTTGCGGACTTACAGAAAGTTTCGACGTAGGAAGCTACGACCAGTCCGGCGGCATAGCCGAACAACACCGGCTCGATGTAATCCCACTGGCCCGAAATCGAATCCACACGGTAGCTCTCCCAAAGGAACTTCAAGATGTCGTCCTTGCGGGGAATCAGCGAGGAAAAATCGACCAAAATCACCTGCGGCCGCCCGACGATGCGCCAATGTCCTACACGGACACGGATCCCCTTCTCATACAGGGTCTGCCGCCACCCCTTGAGCAGCGCCGGATCCTCCTCGAACTCCCGGTCAGCCCCCTGCCCCAGATCGGGACCGATCGTAAAATAGCGGTCGCCGTACTTTACGCACACGGTCCGGGCCTTGGTCGCTATCACGGTATTGATACCACCCACCTTATTGCACACTTCCCAACTGATCTCGAAGAGAAAGTCGGGTTTCAGTTTCATATCGTTCATATTTCAATGATTTGATTATTCAACAATCAGTCGTCCGCTTCGAACAACGCGCCGATCACGGCATCCGACACCAGGAACTTCTCCGCCGGAATCGCCAGTCGGCCGGCCGCGAAACACAGCTCTCCGATCCCCATGAAAGGCTCCGCCTGCCGCAGCAGCCGCTCTGCCCGCTCTTTTCCGAAACGAGTTTCGACCGCAGCCAGCTCGAGTCCCTCGGCCGTGCGCAGGCGGGTCATCAGATACTCATTGTAGCGATCCCGCTCCGTAAGCCGCTCCTGTTCGTAAATCGCCTCCGTTCCGGCACCGGGCAGGTAACCGTCGATCGACGCAGCGGCCCAGCGGCGCGACTTCCCATTGAAGGAGTGGGCTGCAGGCCCGATGCCCAAATACTCGTCGCCCGACCAGTAGGCGGCATTGTGACGGGCCCGGCAGCCGGGCAGCGCATAATTCGACACTTCGTAATGCTCGAATCCAGCCCCGGTCAGCGTTCGGTGCACCTCCAGGTATTCGCGTTCGCTCACCTGTTCGTCCACCTCGGAGAACCGCCCGCGCTCCAGGCGACGCCCGAAGGCCGTATTTTTCTCTATCGTCAAATGGTATGCCGAAATATGCTGTACACCGAGCGCCAAAGCCCGGTCGAGGTTACGGCGCAGTACTTCGCCGCCGAAACCCGGCACGCCAAAGATCAGGTCGATCGTCAGATTCGCAAAACCCGCAGCCTGCGCCCGGCGGACAGCTTCGACGGCCTGCATCCCCGTATGACGCCGGTTCATCAGCCGCAACTCGTCATCGTCGAAAGACTGCACGCCCACGCTCAACCGGTTCGCACCCGTACGGGCCAGCGCCTCCAGCCACTCTCCGGTCATATCGTCGGGATTGGCCTCGACGGTAAACTCCTCCACACCGCTGCAATCCAGCAGCGCCGCCGCCCGGTCCGCCAATCCCTGCAACCGGGCGGGATCGCAGAGCGACGGGGTTCCGCCGCCGAAATAGACAGTACGGATCCGACGGTCGGAGAGCCAATCGACGGCTCCGTCCAATTCGCGCTCCATCGCCTCCAGTACGGAATCGACACGTCCCACCTCGGCGCTTTTGAAAAAGTCGCAATAGGCGCAAATCCTGCGGCAAAAAGGGATATGGAAATAAAGTCCGGCCATGTGGCAACGAGTGAAAAGCGAACGCCGGGCCGAATCTACCTCAACGACGCCCGAACGCATCCTATATTGTTACAAATATACAAAAATATAACGCGCATTATCTGCTTGTAACAGAAAATTCACAACACGGAAAAATCCGAAACGAACCGATCCGGTCTGCAGGGTTGCGAACAAAAAAGGAAATGCAACTTCCATAAATGCAGACGGAGGAGCCCCGAAAGGTTCCTCCGTCGCAAAATCCGCATAATCCGGCTATCTGGCCTGCAAAACAGCCCGCAGTTCGCCGTCGGTAAGAAGCATCAGCATATCGCCGTCCACTTCGTAGTGGGTCGCTCCCGACAAAACGTCGCTGAAAGCCTGCTCCTGGTCCAAACCGGGACAAAACATCCGGGTCGAAGCCATCTGGCCGACGGTCAGTCCGCCCGTTTCCGTGGTTTCATACGAACCCATAAGCCGGTTGCAGGCTCCAAGCCCCGAAAGGCGTCCGTCCTCACCGAAAACGACGGTAAAAAGGTCGCCTTCGACCGGTACGGCACGGCCGTTGAGCTGCACCAGCTGCCATTCGGTGCCGACAAAAGGTTTGCTGTCGCCTTTCCGGTGTTTACGGCACTGAATGTGTTTGCCTGCATAGTCCCCTCCTGTTTCCTTCGGCCGGCGGCTGCGCCGCCAACCGGCATTCCCTTGGTATACCAAAAGTATGCCATAGGGACGTACAAAAAGCAAGCCCTGTTTTTTGTTTTGATCCCCTTGTACGCTGCAGTCAAAACCTCCGGCAAAGCCGGAGGCTTGAGTAAGCCCTAGAAGGGCATGATACGGACGAAGCCCCTTAAGGGGCCCCGAAAGGTTTGCCGACCGCATTTCTTTCACGGGCTGCCCCTTAAGGGGTTTTCGCTGCGCCTATTTGTTCTGGCGACCCGTAAACGGGTCCACGAACTCCTTAAGTCCCAGTTGATCCGCCAGCTGGTCCGATTCTAATTGGTTTCGGATATATTCCGCTATTTGCTTTTTGTTCCTTCCTACTGTGTCTACATAATAGCCTCTAGCCCAGAAATGGCGATTTCCATACTTGTACTTTAAATTTGCGTGCCGATCGAATATCATCAGACTGCTCTTTCCTTTCAGATACCCCATAATCTGAGATACACCATACTTCGGCGGGATACTTACAAGCATATGAATATGGTCCGGACAAGCTTTTGCTTCTATGATTTCTACTCCTTTTTGCTGGCATAACTTTCGCAAAATTACCCCTATATCCTGTCTGATCTGCCCATATATCTCCATCCTCCGATATTTCGGTGCAAACACAATATGATATTGACATCTCCAACTCGTATGCTCTAAACTGCTTATGTCTTTGTCTTTCACGATGAAGACCTCCCTGTTATCGTAGTTGTGTGGTCGGCAAACCACTTTTACTTTAACAGGGAGCCTTTTTCTTTTCTACTTTTCTCCTCGCTATAAGCTACTTTTTTACCCCCGGCTTAGCCGGGGGTTGTCGTTCCGCTAAAGCATACTAAACCGAGGGCGGCCGTTTTCAAATAAGAAAATGGCCGCCCTTTTATCGTATCTACAGGCAGGTATTCCGTTAAAATGACGGAAATTTTCAAAATCCCTTAAAATTACTGCTTTCTTTTAAAAGGGAGAATATGTGCTACATTTACCAGGTTCTGATCTTTCAGCTCATTCTCTGCTCCCGGCTATAAAAGTCAGATCTCTTTTTCCATTT
>OLOW01002162.1_pt1 | contig 13472 bp, 7 predicted proteins | sample 1672801 | NCBI WGS metagenome assembly OLOW01 (sample SAMEA3136725, study PRJEB25190) | human gut metagenome | biome: human gut; feature: human-associated habitat; material: faeces | place: Austria | collected 2013 | reverse complement strand
AATTGAACCCATTTACAGGACAATATTCAGTTGATTATGCTTCTACTGATGAAGACCGCCTTTTTTTGCTGTTTTTCTATTCTGCCGGTATTCGTATTTTCAGCGTTGTCATTGCTCCGTATTTTCGCTCTCCCGGCGCTGCTATCGTTCCGGTGCCTGCGCTTTCGGCACTGCTGCCGAACCGGCTTTTGCACTTCTCCGGCTTCTTTGATCGGCCCGATATTCCCCCGTTTCCGACTCTGTCATCGGCATGGATCCCGCCTTTTCCCGGCGCTGCTATCATCTCGGCTCCTGCTTCTTTTCGGTGCCGATCATATGCCGGTATTTTCTCTTTTCCGGAATCGAAAGCAGTCCGGCGCCTGGAAGTTTTTTCTCTGCCGGTGTTCCGTTTTTGGATTTCAGAGAGGGCTGCTTTTATCCCTTTGGGTTTTTGCGCTGTCGTTTTTTCGGTCTGCATCCGCCGGTTTTGTCCAGTTACTGCCCCATTTTCTGACCTTGGATCGTCCCGGTTTTTGTCCAGCTTTTGTCCAGCATTGGACACCTTTTTGTCCAGCCGCCGGTGGTGCCTCCCTTATTGAACCTCTTTGGGAAGCTTCTTATCCTCCGGTTTCGATCCGCAGGGGGCCTTCGGTTTTTTATCCTTCACCAAAATGAACGAGGTGATGAGCGCCGTCAGGGGGACCGCCAGAATGACGCCGATGCTGCTGGCGATGCCGCTGATGACCTCCGTGGCCATATAGGGGGAGCTGATGAGCTGCCGGGGATCCAGCCCCAGCGAATACAGATAGATGATGAAGGACAGGCCGCTGCCCAAAAATGCCAGGATCAGGGTGTTGGTCATGGTACCCACCATATCCCGGCCGATATTCATACCGGAGCGGAACAGAGCCCGGCCGTCCCGGTCCGGGGCCACGGTATGCACCTCCGTCAGCGCAGAGGAGATGCTCATGGCCACGTCCATCACGGCTCCCAGCGCACTGATGACTACCCCCGCCACCAGCAGGCCCCGCAGGCCCAAGGGCGTACCCGTCTGCCGCAGCTGCAGCAGCGGTTCCACATCCGTCAGCCGCAGACCGTCGATTCGCAGAAGGCTCTGAGACAGCAGGCCGAACAGCAGCGCCAGCGCCGTACCGGCCACCGTACCCAGCGCAGCACACACCGTCTTGCGGCACACGCCGCCCAAGATCACCATCGTCACCACGGTGATGTAGGCGCACACCAGAAACACCGTCAGCAGAGTGGCCGCTCCCTTCATCAGCAGGGGGATCAGGATCCAGAACAGGCACACCAGCGTCACCGCCAGCGCCACCAGAGACTTGGCTCCCACCTTGCCGCCCACCAGCACCGTTGCCAGCAGGAACAGGCCCACGATCACCGCCAGACCCACCGCCCGGTCATACTCGTACACCGTGGCGGTGTGGCTGCCGTCGCTATAAGTGGAGATCAGCAGCACCGCCCGTTGCCCCACCTTCAGGGGCTGGCCGTACAACGGGCCCACATAGTTATACACCTGCATGGTCTCGCCCTTGTACTGACCGGAGCGCACCTGTGCCAGCAGCAGCTGCTCCCCCCGATAGCCGCCGTCGGCCACGGTATCCGCCTCGGTGCTGTCCGACAGGATATCCGTAACGACGCCGGTCTCGTACTCGGCATATTCATCCCCTCGGGGCTGGGGCTGCTCAAAGGTCACAGCCGCCATCCGCACGACGATGAACAGCACCAGCGCCGCCGCCAGAATGACGCAGCTCCACCGGTTCCTGCTCCACCAGACCCCGGCTGTCAGCCGGTCCGCATTCCCCTTCTTCCGCTTCATGGGCGTTTCCTCCGTCAATGATATTTGGTTACAGCATAGCAACTTCCGCCCCTGATGTCAATAGTGTTCACTAGTCAGCTACATCTGTCAATATACTTTGCAAATATTATACAAACTTATTGCACGTTTCTGACAAAATCATTGAAAAAGGGGTAGCCATTCGGGCAGCTTTATGATAGACTGTTACCATCGGTCAAAGGCGGTATGTACGGCCAAAAGCGGCGTACACGGTTTTGACCGGCGGCACTATACACGAAAGGTTTGTCTTTGCTCAACGGTATCCCCCACAGTCTGCCTGTTTCAGCTGATCGGAGCCCTTGACGCTGCCTCCGTGCCAAAAACAGGATAGCTTGTGGAAGGTCGTCTGCCCGCCGGATGCGGGTCAGGCGGCTTTGTACTATCTCCGGGGGGACGGAAGGACAGAAGCAGGCCGCCGTGTAAACGTGTAATATTGAACAGGAGGGATCTCATTGAAGAAGCGAGGACTCAGCAGTCGGATCATGTCCGTGCTGCTGTCGCTGATGATGCTGCTCTCGCTGCTGCCCACAGCAGTTCTGGCAGACGAATCAGCGACAAAGACCTACACCAAGGTCACGTCCGCCGATGAACTGGTCAGCGGCGAGTATGTGATGGCAGCCAACAACGGTTACGCCCCCGGTGTGCTGGACGGCACATGGGTCACGGCAGTGGCCGTGACAGCTGCCAACGATCAGGTCATTGATCCCACGGGCGGCGTCTGGACGCTGACCGTGGACAAGAATGGTACCATTCTCAGCGACGCCAACGGCAAGGCCATTGCTCCCAAAGGCGGCAACAACAATGGCATTAAAAGCGGTAGCTACCGGTGGGCCGTGGATTTCGATGCCACCGACGGAACCTTTACCTTCGCCGGACAGGGCGATGACACGGTCAAGCTGGCCAGCAACGCCGCCTCCCAGAACAAGTTCAGGGCTTACAAAAATGAAACCATTACCAAGTCTCCCGGCGGCTACCCCTGCCACTTCACCCTCTATAAGCTGGGCGGCGGGCTGGAGCAGGTAGCTGCCCCCACCGGTACCGCCTCCGGCGATGTGAAGGTGGGCGACACCGTGGCCTTTGCCTGCAAGACGGCGGATGCCACCCTGCGGTACAAGGTGGATGACGGCGCCTATCAGGACTACACCGGCCCTGTGACCATCACCGCCTCCTGCACCATCACCGTCAAGGCTGTGAAGGACGGCATGACCGACAGTCAGGAGGTCGTGTTCACCTACAAAGCCTATGATCTGGTGGACAAGTACGTCAAGACCGCTGCCCTCACCGGCGGCGACAAGGTGGTCATTTTCAACGCCGGCAACGGCTTTGCCGTCAGCTCCACCGTGATGGGCAATTACTACCTGACCCCCGTGGCCGCCACGGTGAAAAATGATGTGCTCACCGCCAACGCCATGGATGCGCTGGTCTGGGATGTCACCGCCAACGACGACGGCACCTACACCTTTACGCAGGGCGGCAAGACCCTGACGCTGGGTGAAAACAGCGGCAAGTTCCATCTCAACGTGGCCGCCAACGGCACCACCCGCTGGGATGTGGAGACCTGCAATGCCGAGAACGCCTCCTACTACCTCTCCGGCAGCGGCGTCACCGGCCAGTACGGCAAGGTCTACCTGGAATACTTCGCCAAGTTCACCGAGTTCTCCGCCTACTGCACCAGCACCGACCGGCTGAAGGAAGCGGACTTCGGCATGACCTTCTACAAGCTGACGCAGGAGAAGCAGTACGTGGACGCCACCCCGGAGCCTGATCCGGAGGAGCCCACCGCCGTACCCATCCGCACGGCGCTGGAGGGCGCCACCGACACCGAGTTCACCGTCAAGGGCGTCGTGACGCTGGTGGACGGCCAGAACTACTATCTGCAGGACGCTACCGGCGCTATCTGTCTGCGTCTGGCTGCCAAGACCGATGAGATCGCCTTGGGCGACACCATCATCGGTACCGGCAAGCGGGCCGAGTTCAGGGGCATGGCGCAGCTGGGCAGCGGCACCTTCGTCAAGTCCAGCGGCCTGACCCTGGACGCCAAGCCCACCACCATCGCCGCCCTGACCGCCGACGATGTGTGTACCTATGTGCAGCTGAAGGGGCTGGAGATCATCGAGATCTATGACAACAACGGTCAGTACGCCAACCCCAATGTCACCTTCAAGGATGCCGACGGTAAGACCATCCAGCTCTATAAGGCAGTTCTGGCCAAGAACGGCGACAGCTGGGCCTTTGCCGTGGGCGACAAGGTAGATGTTACCGCCGCCGTAGGCACCAACAACGGCACCCTGCAGCTGCGGAACACCGTTGCCGACGAGATCCGGGCCGCCGGTTCCGTCAATGACCCCATCACGGGCGACATGATCCCCGACGGGGCGCTCACCGTCAAGGAGGCCGGGGCCATCACCACCAAGACCGAAAATGTCTCCGTGGTGGGTCAGGTGGTGTATCACTACGGCAACGCCTATAACGGCGCTGCCAGCATCAACTCCATCATTCTGGAGGACGTCATCGGCGGTGAGATCTACGGCTTCCAGATCTATGATTACGCCAACCACGCCAACTATAAGGTAGGCGACGTGGTGAAGGTCACCGGCACCGTTAGCCTCTACGGCGGCGTGCCTCAGATGCAGTCCCCTGCCATGGAGGTGGTAAAGGCCGGTGTGGAGGCCATCCCCGCACAGGAAATCACCGTCTCCCAGATGGGCGCCGACTATCTCAGTGAGTACGTCTACATCAAGGACGTGACGCTGGGCACCTACAACGCTTCCGGCAGCACCCCCGTCACCGACGCCACCGGCAGCACCAAGCTCTTCAAGGGTGTGCCGCTGCCCGCCAATACTACTGAGGCCGACGTCACGGCCCTGTATGCCTGCTGCTCCGCCTACAACGGCACCTATCAGCTCCGCAACGGCGCCAGCATCGACTACGTCACCAACGTGACGCCTCCCATCCCCGGCCAGCTGCCTCAGGCCGGCGATGAGGTGGTCATCTACAACCAGAACGCTGAGGCGGTTCTGGCGGAGCAAAATGACAACACCGACAGCCCCGCCATCAACAAGGCGGCCGCCACCATTGCCAACGGCAAGGCTGTCTGCTCCAACGGCGCCGTGGTCTTTACCGTGGAGCGCAGCGGCGAGTACTATCGCTTCCGCAACGACACCTACGGCTATCTGTGTGCCAACGGCACCGGCAACAACGCCTTCTATTCCCTCACCGCCAGCGAGGACGCCGACTGGCTGGTCCGGGAGTGCTCCGGCAATGTGGGCGGCTACGAAATGGAGAGCCGCACCGCCAAGTATAACGGCAAATACAGCCAGTGGCTGGAGTATTACAGCGATAGCTTCAAGGTATACAGTATGTACAGCTCCACCGGTGATCTGGACTACACCATCTACTCCTTCTCCTTCTACCCCGTGGCGGAGGGGACGGAGCTGACCGGCGGCATCGTGAATATGCCCGCCGTGGTCATCGACCACCTGTATGACGCCTATGTGGGGCAGGCCTACACCTTTAGCTTCACCGTGGATGCTCCCTTCGGTGTCAAGGGCGACATGACCGCCACGCTGGCGGGCGAGGCCCTGACTGTCACCGAGGAGGAGGGTGTTTACACCGTCACCATCCCCGTGGAGAAGGTGACGGGCGACAAACTCACCGTAACCATCAGCGGCGTGGACGATCAGGGCAAGGCCATCACCCGCACGGTGGAGATCCCCGTGAAGGACGAGCCGGTGTTCTCCGATCCCACGCCCATGCGGGGCGCTCAGACCGGCAGCGACAAGCGGCCCGCCATCTCCGTGGCGCTGGCCAATGCCGGGACAGAGCCCACCATCACCATGACGGTGAACGGCAAGACCGCAGGCGCCGTGTATGAAGGCGGCCGTGTCACTTACACGCCCGCTGCCGACCTTACCGACGGCCGCACGGAGGTGGTGGTCACCGCCAAGCGTGCCGACGGCAAGGAGGCCAGCTTCAACTGGTTCTTCACCGTGGGCAAGACCCAGTATCAGCTGTACTTCGGTCAGCTCCACAGCCACACCCAGTATTCCGACGGCTCCGGTACGCTGACCTCTGCGCTGGACTACATCAAGAGCATCCCCGCCAGCGCCAACGTGCAGTTCGTAGCCTTCACCGACCACTCCAACTACTTCGACTCCAAGACCAATGCTAACGTGGAGGGCGCTCTGTATGACACCTCTCTGGTGAAGGATTCCGACGCCAACCACAGCTGGAGCACCTATAAGAGCACCATCGATGCCTTCAACGCCGAGAACGCCGGTTCCATGGTGGCGCTGGGCGGCTTCGAGATGACATGGTCCGGCGGCCCCGGCCACATCAACACCTTCAACACCCCCGGCGTGGTCTCCCGCAACAACACCACCCTCAACAACAAGACCGACGACGCCGGTATGAAGGCCTACTACGCTCTGCTGAGTCAGGCCGAGGGCGTGGACTCCATCAGCCAGTTCAACCATCCCGGCACCACCTTCGGCAACTTCAGTGACTTCTCCTACTGGGATCCCGTCATTGACAGCCGCATGTATATGGTGGAGGTGGGTAACGGCGAGGGCCAGATCGGCGCCGGCGGCTACTATCCCAGCTATGAGCAGTACATCATGGCGCTGGATAAGGGCTGGCACCTGGCTCCCACCAACAACCAGGACAACCACAAGGGCCGCTGGGGCAATGCCAACGACGCCCGTGACGTTATCCTCACCGACAACTTCACCGAGAAGGGCATCTACGAGGCCATCCGGGCCCTGCGGATGTACGCCACCGAGGATAAGAACCTGGAGCTGGGCTACACCGTCAACGGTCAGATGATGGGCTCCAGTATCACCGAGGTCCCCGAGAAGCTGGATCTGGAGGTCACCGTCAACGATCCCGACAAGAGCGACTCCATCTCCAAGGTGGAGGTGGTGGTCAACTCCGGCAAGGTGGTCCACACCTGGTCCGACCCCGCCGAGCTGAATCAGGGCAGCCTGTCCGTGACGCTGGATCCGGATTACAGCTACTATTTCATCCGTGTCACCGAGGGTGACGGCGATCTGGCGGTCACCTCCCCCGTGTGGGTGGGTGAGAGCCTGAAGCTGGGCATCTCCAACATGGTCTGCGGCACCGCCACCCCCGTCACCGACGAGGAGCTGACCCTGACCACCACCCTCTTCAACAGCGAGGACACCGACGCCACCATCAAGTCCCTGACCTACACCATCGGCGGCACCGTCATCGGTGTGGATAAGGGCGAGGGCGACAAGGGCTACACGCTGGGCAAGAGCAGCACGCTGGATGTCTCCTTCCGCTACACCCCCACCGCCGCCCGTGTGTTCACCGTTCAGGTCACCGCCGTGGTGGAGCAGAACGGCAAGGAGTACACCTTCACCAAGACCATCGATCTGGATGTGCTCAATGCGGATGCACTGGTGTACATTGGCATCGACGCCTCCCACTACAACGAGTATGTGGCGGGCAACTATAAGGATTCCATGGGCAACTTCAGCAATCTGGCCGCTGAATACAGCGTCCGGACTGTGCAGCTGAACTCCAGCGAGGAGCTCATCGCCGCCTGCGGCAATCCCAAGTTCAAGGCTCTGATCCTCACCGCTCCCAGCCGCCGTCTGGAGGCCGCTCAGGCCGATCCCAAGACGTACAGCGCTGACGAGCTGGCGGCCATTGACGCCTTCAACGCAGCCGGAGGCACCGTCATTCTGGCGGGCTGGTCCGACAACTACGAGAACTACGACGTCATTCAGAGCAACCCCGCCATCAAGCACATGGCAGCCACCCAGAATGAGGTGCTGGCGGCCCTGGACTCCAGCCTCCGCATCAGCGACGACGCCACCTATGACGACGTTCGCAGCGCCGCCGACGGCGTGGATAAGTGGCGGCTGTACTTCAGCTCCTACAACATGGACAACCCCCTGATGGACGGCGTAGAGGTCGATCCCGACCATCCCTATGACAAGCTCTACACCGAGCGCTTCAGCCACTACGGCGGTGCTTCCATCTATGCCGTGGACGCAAGCGGCCATGCCACCTCCACGCTGCCCGCTGCCGTGTCCCCCGTGGTGTATGGCCATGCCACCACCTACTCCGTGGACGTGGATCAGGACGGTCTGGGCGGCGCCGGTACGCCCAAGTATGCCTTTGCCGAAAACGACAGCCGCCTGATGGTCATGGCCACCGAGCAGCTGGAGGGCCGTGGCATGGTGGTGGTCTCCGGTGCGGCCTTCATGTCCAACTTTGAGGTGCAGGCCAGCATCAGCGACAACGGCTCCGAGAAGAACTACTCCAACTACAAGATCTGTGAGAATCTGCTGCGGCTCATCAACCCCGTGCAGATCACGCCCATCGCCGAGGTGCAGGCCCAGACCGAGGACGGCTACAAGTACACCATCGAGGGCGTGGTCACCTCCAACGCCTCCGGCTACGACAAGGAGACGGCCTTCTTCGACTGCATCTACGTGCAGGACGAGACCGGCGGCATCAACTGCTTCCCCGTGGCCGGCGACTTCAAGATCGGCGACCGGGTGCGTGTGTCCGGCACCACCAGTTCCTATCAGGGTGAGCACCAGCTGGCCGTCACCGACATCGTCAAACTGGGCGAGGGTGAGGCCGTGACCCCCAGAGAGGTCACCTCCACCCAGGTCAACGACGGCTCCGTGCTGGGCCAGCTCATCACCCTGAAGGGCTATGTGGTGGGCATCGAGATGGCCAACGGTCTGGTGCAGACCATTCTGGTTCGTGACAGCGCCGGTGTGGTGTCCCGTGTGTTCATCGACGGTTACATCTGCCCCAACGACGAGGTGAAGAACCTGGAGCCGGGCTGCGAGATCTCCGCCACGGGTCTGGCCTCCTACGACAACACCTTCGTGCTGGCCGACGGCACCGCTATGGCGCCCCGTATCCGCATCAGCAACCGTGCCGACATCGTCTGCACCGCCCACACCCACCAGTTCGGTGAGTGGGAGGTCACCACTCCCGCCACCTGCACCGGGGACGGCGTGGAGACCCGCACCTGCCCCTGCGGCGAGACGGAGACCCGTGTGCTCCCCGCCACCGGTCATACGGATGCGGACAAGGACGGCAAGTGTGATACCTGCGGCGCTGAGCTGAATCCCGTGGATCCCGGCAAGCCCGATCAGCCCGGTAAACCCGACCAGCCCACCGATCCCACCAAGCCCGCCACCGGCGACGAGAGCCGTCTGGTGCTGTGGGTCTCCCTGATGGGGATCACGGCCATGGCCGGTGCGGCTCTGCTGGTGGGCAAGAAGCGCCGGGGATAACTTCCGACGCATGACCACCTGCCGCAAGGCATGACCGCATAAGCGAAAAGGCGGGACCCGTGAGGGTCCCGCCTTTTATTTGCCGCTTGCAGGCCATGCTGCGCCGCTTGCAGGCTGTGATCCGCCCTTGTTAGAATCAGCAGAGGGTCTCTCCCGTGGGAAAGGCCCTCTCCTGCCCCACTCCACTGTCTTGCGCCGAGAGGGATGCCCGCAGCATACAGGAGAGCGCATAAGGAAAGGGACACGGGGTGCTTCCGTGTCCCTCCCTTATGGCATTTTCTGCGCCCGTCAGTCCTTATGGCACTGGCCGTGCATGGCGCAGTGGACGCATCCGGCCCCGCAGGAGGACTTCCCCTGCTTCTTCTGCCGGATCAGGCTCCGGACGATCAACGCTACGATGACGATCAGTCCCATACAAATCAAAATGGTGCCTACATTCTCGCTGATCCATTGCAGCATGGAAACTCACTCCTTTTCTGACATACTTGGAACATTCAAGATACTTGCAGCATCTTCAGACATGGGCCCGAAGGGGCGGCGCAGGTTCCATCTCCCGAAGGGGGGTAGCCGACGCCGAAGCCCTCCGTATCCATGTGAAAGGCCAGGATAAGGTGCTTACACCTTGGCGCTGAGCTTGGTGGCCTCCTTGTAGGGGCGGACCAGCATATAGACGATCAAGGCCAGCGCAGCCAGAGCAGCGATAAGGCCGATGATGTTCAGGCTGCCGGTGAAGGCGTTGCCGAACTGGTTGATCATCAGGCCGATGAGATAGGCGAAGCCGCACTGATAGCCGATGGCGAACCAAGTCCACTTGTGGTTGTTCATCTCACGCTTGATGGCGCCGATGGCAGCGAAGCAGGGGGCGCACAGGAGGTTGAACACCAGGAAGCTGTAACCGGTGATGCCGGTGAAGGCCTGAGCGATGTTCTGGTACACGGTGCCGTCGCCGCCGCCATACAGGATACCCAGCGTACCCACGATGTTCTCCTTAGCCACCAGACCGGTGATGGAGGCCACGGTCGCCTGCCAGCTGCCCCAGCCCAGGGGCTTGAAGATCCAGCAGATAGCGCCGCCGATGGCAGCCAGAATGGAGGAGTCGATCTCGGACTCATCCAGCATACGGAAGGTGCCGTCCACCCAGCCGAAGTAGGTGGTGAACCACACGAAGATGGTGGACAGCAGGATGATGGTACCGGCCTTCTTGATGAAGGACCAGCCACGCTCCCACATGGAGCGCAGGACGTTGCCCAGAGTGGGCCAGTGGTAGGCAGGCAGCTCCATGACGAAGGGAGCGGGGTCGCCGGCGAACATCTTGGTCTTTTTCAGCATGATGCCGGAGATGATGATGGCAGCCATGCCGATGAAGTAAGCGGAGGTGGAAACCCATGCGCTGCCGCCGAAGATGGCGCCGGCGATCATGGCGATGAAGGGGACCTTGGCGCCGCAGGGGATGAATGTGGTGGTCATGATGGTCATGCGGCGGTCACGCTCATTCTCGATGGTACGGGAGGCCATGATGCCGGGTACGCCGCAGCCCACGCCGATGAGCATGGGGATAAAGGACTTACCGGACAGGCCGAACTTGCGGAACACACGGTCCAGAACGAAGGCGATACGGGCCATATAGCCGCAGGCCTCCAGAAAGGCCAGCATCAGGAACAGCACCAGCATCTGGGGAACGAAGCCCAGCACGGCGCCGACACCGGCCACGATACCGTCAAGGATCAGGCCGCTGAGCCAATCGGCTGCGCCGGCAGACTCCAGACCGCTCTCCACCAGAACAGGCACGCCGGGGACCCACACGCCGTAGTCGGCGGGATCGGGGGCGTCAAAGCCATTCTCGTTGAGGTAGGCCACGGCGTCCACATAGGTGACACCCACGGTGCTGTCCTTGTCGGCACCCTCAGGGATGGCGTCGTAGTAGGCGGTCATGGTGTTGATGGCCAGCGTCTCCTCATCCTCCACATCCACGGTAGCGGTGGTGTTGCTGTTGGCGGTGAAGCCGTTCATCTGAGCAATGACGGCAGAGGGATCAAAGTCATCGGCCTCGGGGTCGATCTCGATGCCCAGGAAGGCCTCCACGGCCTGCAGGGATGCGGTGTACTCGTCGTTGACCTCGTTATAGGCCTTGGAGCCGATGCCCAGCAGGTGCCAGCCGTCGCCGAACAGGCCGTCGTTAGCCCAGTCGGTAGCGGGGGCGCCCACGGCCACCATGGCGATCCAGTACACAAGGAACATCACCAGAGCGAAGATGGGCAGGCCCAGCCAGCGGTTGGTGACGATCTGGTCGATCTTATCGGAGGCGGAGAGCTGACCCTTGCGCTTCTGCTTGTAGCAGCCCTTGATGATCTCGGCGATGTAGACATAGCGCTCGTTGGTGATGATGCTCTCGGCATCGTCGTCCAGCTCCTTCTCGGCGGCCTGAATGTCCGTCTCGATGTGCTGCATCACGTCGGCGGGGATGCTGAGCTTTTCCAGCACCTTGTCGTCACGCTCGAAGATCTTGATGGCGTACCAGCGCTGCTGTTCCTCGGGCATGGTATGTACGGCGGCCTCCTCGATGTGGGCAATGGTATGCTCCACGGGGCCGGAGAAGGTGTGCATGGGGATGGTCTTGCCGTTCTTGGCAGCCTCCACGGCGGCCTCGGCGGCCTCCATGACACCGGTACCCTTCAGGGCGGAGATCTCCACCACCTGGCAGCCCAGCTCACGGGACAGCTCCCCGGTGTTGATCTGGTCGCCGTTCTTGCGGACCACATCCATCATGTTGATGGCGATGACCACGGGGATGCCCAGCTCGGTAAGCTGGGTGGTCAGGTAGAGGTTGCGCTCCAGATTGGTGCCGTCGATGATGTTGAGGATGGCGTCGGGCCGCTCACCGATCAGGTAGTTACGAGCCACCACCTCCTCCAGCGTGTAAGGAGACAGGGAGTAGATGCCGGGCAGGTCCATGATGACCACATCCTCGTGCTTCTTCAGCTTGCCTTCCTTCTTCTCCACGGTAACACCGGGCCAGTTACCAACAAACTGGTTAGAACCCGTCAACGCATTGAACAGCGTAGTCTTACCGCAGTTCGGGTTGCCTGCCAGGGCAATTTTGATCTGCTTCTCCATTGATGCTTGCTCCTTTTGGTTTGATTTCTCTAACTTATCACTAACAAAAATCAGGGTCTATGAAGGCCGGGTTCGCTCCATCCGCAACAGGACACTTACTCGACCTCGATCATTTCGGTGTCGGCCTTTCGCAGGCTCAGCTCATAGCCACGGACGGTGACCTCCATGGGATCGCCCAGAGGGGCTACCTTGCGGACGAATACCTCGGTGCCGCGGGTGATGCCCATGTCCATGATGCGGCGCTTGACAGGGCCCTCGCCGTGGAGCTTTACCACCTTGACGGTCTCGCCGATCTTGACCTCACGCAGTGTTTTCATACTTTTCTCTCCTTTTTTGTCAAATCATGATCTTCCGTGCCATCTCTTCACTGATGGCGATACGGGATTCCTTGATCTTCACGATGATATTGCCGCCCAGCGTAGCCACCACCGTAGCCGTACCGCCGGCTACAAAGCCCAGATCCTCCAGATGCTTCTTTACTTCCGGGCTTCCGCCCACCTTCCGAATGAGATTCTCCTCGCCGGGGTTGGCCAGTGCCAAAGGCATCATCACATCATTCCTCCCAACCAAACGGTTAGCACCTGCTAACCTCTGTGCCAAAATTAAAGTTAAGTCGCCCTAACCATCGACTAAGTTTAACCGCTCTAACCTGCTTTGTCAAGGGGATTTGGAAAATTTTTTTCTCTCCTTGCATTTTTGGTTAGTCTGTGTTAACCTATAAGAAATATCCGAAAAAGGTTGGTGCAGTTTGCCATGAAGATACAGAAATCCTCTCAGGACTATCTGGAGTCCATGCTGATGATGCAGCAGGAGCGCGGCTATATCCGTTCCATCGACGTGGCGGAGCATTTGGGTGTCACCAAGCCCAGTGTCAGCTACGCCACCAAGCGGCTGCGGGAAAAAATCGAGGACGATCCGCAGAATCCGGCCATCATCAAAACCGTCCGCGGGCTGGGATACAAAATCTGAGAAGGAGGCGGAGGCATGGGCTTTTTCCGCAACCGGGAGATCCGCTGGCTGTGCAGCGTCCTGCTCGCCTGCCTGCTGATCTGCACCGGCGTCGGCTTTCTCGCCGCTCCCGCCGCCGGGCTCGCCGCATTCGTATGCGGGCTGCTCACCGGCGGCGTCGCGGTGCTGTTCACCTACCGGCGTTACCGGCAGATCGGGGAGCTGTCGGGCTATCTCAAGCGGATATCGACCGGGGAATACTCCCTGGACGTGCGGGACAACGAGGTCCGCGC
>OLOW01002160.1_pt1 | contig 13479 bp, 9 predicted proteins | sample 1672801 | NCBI WGS metagenome assembly OLOW01 (sample SAMEA3136725, study PRJEB25190) | human gut metagenome | biome: human gut; feature: human-associated habitat; material: faeces | place: Austria | collected 2013 | reverse complement strand
CGCAGTCCGGGGTGCAGGGGGTCACCCCCTGCTTAGCCGCCGGCGCGGTAGACTTCAATGATGTCGCTGCGCTTGCGAAGCTGCTTGAACATCCGGTCGACCTGCTCCAAACCCTTGACCTGTACCACCATGGTGATGACGCTGGTCTTTTTTTTCTCGTCCCGCTTGGCAGAGACTGCCACAATGGGAATGTCCATGTTTCCGATGCACATGGCCAGCTCGCCCAATAGACTGACGTGATCGTAGGCGATAATGTGTACCGACGCATTGAACGCCGCGCCCGTGCCCGTCTCCGCCCAGCTGACCTCCACCATGCGCTCCTGCTCGCTGGCAGAAACGTTGGTGCAGTCCGCCTTGTGAACGGTCACGCCGCGGCCGCGGGTCACGTAACCGATGATCTCGTCGCCGGGCACCGGGTTGCAGCAGCGGGCAAAACGCACCAGCATCCCGCTTTCGCCCTTGACGTAAACGCCGTGGGTGGGCTTGCCAAGCTGCTTCTGGACTTCCTCCCGGCTGACCTCCTGCACCTTGGGCAATGCCTGCGTCTCGGACTTGCGCTGCTCTTCCAGAAGACGGCTGACCACGTAGGCGCTGGCAATGCCGCCATAGCCCACTGCGCCGTAAATATCGTCCAGCTCGGAGAACGCGTAGCGCTTGAGAATGCCCTCATAATATTCCGGCTTCGTGAGCGAGTACCAGTCCACGCCCCGGCGCCTGGCTTCTTTTTCCAGCATGTCCCGGCCCCGGACGACGTTCTCGCCTCGCAGCTCTTTTTTGAAGAACTGCCGGATCTTCGCCTTGGCCTGCTGGGTCTTGGCCATCTTGAGCCAGTCCATGCTGGGCCCCTTGGAAGCGGCGTTGGTGATGATCTCCACCCGGTCGCCGGTCTGCAGCTCCGTGTCCAGCGTGACGATGCGCCCATTGATCTTCGCGCCCACGCAGTGGTTGCCCACGCCGGAATGGATGCGGTAGGCAAAGTCGATGGGCGTTGCGCCGCGCTGCATGGACACCACATCGCCCTTGGGGGTAAAGATCAGCACTTCCTCGCTGAAAAGATCGGTCTTCAGCGAGTCGATAAACTCCTGACTGTCCCGGGTGTCCCCCTGCCAGTCCAGAATCTGCCGCAGCCAGTAGAGCTTGGAGTCCATGTCGCTCTCGGTGCCGCCGCCCTCCTTGTAGCGCCAGTGGGCGGCCACGCCGTACTCGGCAATGCGGTGCATCTCCCACGTGCGAATCTGAATTTCAAAGGGGAAGGGCATTTTCCGTCCGCCGATCACCGTGGTGTGCAGGCTCTGATACATGTTCCCCTTGGGTACGCTGATGTAGTCCTTGAAGCGGCCCGGAATCTGGTTCCACAGGGTGTGGACGATGCCCAACACCGTGTAGCAGTCCTGCACCGTGTCCACCAGCACCCGCACGGCGATCAGATCGTAGATCTGGTCGAAGGTCTTGCCCTGTCCGTGCATTTTTTTGTAGATGGAGTAAAGATGCTTGGGCCGCCCATCCATCTCGTAATGAATGTGCTGCTCGTCCAGCTTCTCCGACAGCTCGGAAATGACCCGGCGGATGCTTTCCTCCCGCTCCACCCGGCGCTGGCCCACTAGCTGGGCGATCTCGTGGAAGGCCACAGGGTCGATGTATTTGAAGCTCAGGTCCTCCAGCTCGGACTTGACGGAGTTGATGCCCAGCCGGTGCGCCAGCGGCGCGTAAATATCCAGCGTCTCGTGGGCAATGGCCTTCTGCCGGTCCTCCGGCTGAAAGCGCAGGGTGCGCATATTGTGCAGCCGGTCGGCCAGCTTGATGACCACCACGCGGATGTCCTTGGACATGGCCAGGATCATCTTGCGCAGGCTTTCGGCCTTCTGCTCCTCCCGGTTGGTAAAGTCCAGCTTGTCCAGCTTGGTCACGCCGTCCACCAGCTGGGCCACCTCGTCGCCGAACTCCTGCCGGATGGTGTCCAGCGTGATGCCGGGGCAGTCCTCCACGGTGTCGTGCAGGAAACCGGCGGCAATGGTGGGCGCGTCGATCATCAGGTCGGTGAGGATGCTGGCCACGGACACCGGATGGATGAAGTAGGGCTCGCCGCTCTTGCGCACCTGCCCGGCGTGGGCCTGCTCGGCGAATTTATACGCTTTTTCCACCAGAAGATAGCTGTCCCCGGGATGCTGTTTCTGCACCCGGGCCAGCATTTTTTCCAGCGGCATACATTCATTGGTGATATAGGTAAGCATCGGATTCCTCCCTTACGCCCCGGCGCGTCTCAGTGTTTGACGTGCTTGACGTATGTGTACAGCGTATCGGCAATGGTCGCGCCCGCGTTGACATAGACCCGAAGCACCTTGGAATTGTTGGAGACAATGGTGCTGGTCAGCCGCTTGCACGGATGGGTGAAGCAGGTGTCCAGCGTCTTTTTGTGCAGAAGCGCGCCCAGCCCCCGGTCGTTCTGCTGGTCATACATGGCCATGAGCACCGGGTCTACGGTGTCCTCGTCCTTGCGGCAGATGACGAAGAAGCCGATGGGCTTTTCGCCCTGCAGCACCTCGTACAGATGGCCGCCCTTCTGCACCATGGAGCGCAGCCAGTTGGCATAGCGCTGGCCGCCCAGCTTCACGGAAAAGGCGGGATCGATGGAGACCCGGTCGCTGATAAAGATCCCGCTGCGGATGATGCGGTCAATGCGTGCCTGATTTTCCGGGTCGGTGCGTTCCACCACGGTCAGCCCCCGGTCGAACCGGGCGATGGTCTCCGGCATGTGGTAGTCCTTCCGGCGAATCTCCACATGGAAAACCGTTTCCACATAGGTATACCCCAGCTCCGGCAGCCCGAAAAGCAGCTTGGGGCAGTTGACCGGGCTTTTGAGCACGATGTACTCCGCCCCCTCGGCGATGATGCGCCGTTCTTCCTCCGCCAGCGCTTCAATGGTGTCCTGCGCGTCCAGCGCGATCTCCCACGCGTCCACGCCGATATTTTCACGCTCCCAAACTGCGTGCGTCGTCTTCATGCTTTTCTTCCTCCCCGCCGTGCATCACCCGCCGCACCACGAACTGCGGATAGCGGTTGATGCTGAGATAAATGCGTCCGATGTACTCCCCTACCAGCCCGATGAGCAGCACGATGACCCCGCCCATGAGCAGGATCAGGGAAATGGTGCTGGCCCAGCCTGCCTGCATGGCCGGGTTCACCAGCTTGCGGATGATGGTCACCAGCGCGAGGACGAACCCGAAGGCCGCCACGAAGAAGCCGAAATAGGTGGCAAACCGCAGAGGCTTGATGGAAAAGGACGTGACGCCGTTGAACCACAGACCCACCAGCTTTTTCAGGCTGTAGCCGCTGCGGCCTTCCATCCGGGCCCGATGATTTACCGGCACGTTGCAGTAGCGGCTGACGCTCTGGAACAGAAGCCCGGTCACATACGGGAACGGATTGGGATACTGCAGCGCCGCGTCCACCACGAAGCGGCGGCAGGCGTAGTAGCTGTTGGCCTTCAGTTCCCGGGGCTGGCCGAAGAAGAAATGGTTGCAGGCGGCGTTGAACCGGCTGCCCAGATTGCGGAACCAGTTCTGGCGGCGCTCCGGGTACTCGGCAAAGACGATGTCGTAGCCTTCCTCCACCTTGTCGATCAGCTTGAAGCATTCGCAGGCCGGGGTCTGACCGTCGTCGTCCAGACAGATGACGATATCGCCCTTCACCTGGTGAAAGCCTGCCATCAGCGCGCTGTGCTGGCCGAAATTGCGGCTCAGATCCACAAATACCACCCGGGGCGTCTGCCGGGCCAGCGCTTCCAGCGCGCCCGCGGTGTTGTCCGGGCTGCCGTCGTTGACCAGCACGATCTCATATTCGTATTCCGGCCGAGTGGAAAGGGTGTCCGTCAGCTCCTTCACCACCGCGCCGATGGTATGCTCGGAGCGGTAGCAAGGAATGACGAAGGAAAGCATGGGCTTGTTCATCGGTAGGATCCCTCGTTTCTTGCGTTGCTTACAGGGCGCTGACCGACCGGGACAGAGTGCGGATCAGGTCATAGCCGTCCCATGTCAGGGCAAAATCCATGGTATGTCCCACAGGCGCGATGCGGTCTATGCCGGTCAGCCTGTTTTCCAGCACGAAATGGCGCAGTTCCTCCGGCTGGAAGCCCAGATAGCTCAAGGTCTGCACCCGGGGGGTGACAAAGTCCCGCAGCGCGTCCAGCGTGGGCGCGGCGTATTCCAGAAAGAATCCGCCGGGGCTGCGCAGGTCGTACAGCTCGGGGCAAAGCGCCTTTACCCGCACCCGTGTGACCCAGTTGTCGGGGCCATGGACGATTTCCGCGCCTTCCAGCTTCATGGCGGCACGGCAGGCGGCGGTCAGCTTGTCCACTGCCACCACGGGGGCCAGCTCGTAGCGCTGCCGGGCGTAAGCGCCCACCGCACGGAAAAAGCGTTCCGACGCTTCCCGGCTGTCTCCCTCTCCCACCCAATAGATCAGCCGGGGGGAGGTGCAGGCGTTCTGGTCGGTGAGATACGTATCGTTATAGAAGTCCTTCGCCAGCCGTTCCAGCTCGTCCGCCGAAAGGGCCAGCACCGCTTCGGGGCGGATGCACAAAAGGCTGTAGCGGTCGGCGAAGGCCACCTCCACGGCCCGGGGCGGCAAAGCCGCTTCCCGTACCCGGCGCACTGTTTCGTCGCCGCCCCAGATGACCCGGGCGTGGCAGCGGGCGCTGAACCGTTCCGTCACGTCCTGTGCCTCCCGGGGATAGGTCACGACGCAGACATAGGGGGCCAGCGCCGGAAAATCCTCCGCCAGCAGCTTTTCCATGGCCCGGCAGACGATGCGGGTCTGGACAAAATCCCGGCTGGAGGCCTTGACGACGCTGCCGTTGCCGCTGAGCAGCGCCGCCGCCAGCGAGTAGGCGAAGTTGATGGGCACGTTACTGGGCGCGATGTGGAACACCACACCCCGGCCCAGCCGGTCGTCCAGCTGCCCGGCGTATTCCTCCTGCAGCCGGGCCAGATGGGCCTTGCGGCAGAAGTAGGCAAAGGTAATCACGTCCGGGTAAGCCTTCACCTCCCGGTCCTTCAAAAGGGCTGCGGACAGGGCCGACAGAAAGTCCAGCGCCTCCGGCGCAAAGGGCCGCAGGGGCCGAAGCCCGCTTTCCGGCTCCCGTCCGCAAAGGCGTTCAACGGCGTTGCTCATAGGTATCGCTGCACCCCCGAACCTCGGCGCGCTGAATGCGCCCCAAAATTTCAAAATACTTGCCCTTGCGGCCGCAGGGGCAGTCGTCCTCGCCCAGAATGCGTCCCTCGTCCTCGGTGAGGAGAATGTGGCCGGGATAGCTGCGGGGCAGTACGCTGGCCACCTGCACCAGCCCCTTTTCCCCTATATCCGCCACGGAGAAATCCTCCGGGCGGCGGATGGTCACATCCGACCACACCGGCGCGTGAAGATGGCCGCATTTGCATTCCATGTAGATGGAGCCGGTCTGCTCCACCATGCCGTAGTAATTGTGGACGCGGGTCAGGCCGCAGGTCTCCTGCAGGGCCTGCTTGAACGCCCCGGTGGAGATATGCTGGTCGGCCAGCTTTTTCCACCCGCCGCCGTGGATCAGCACGCCCCGGCTCAGGTCGGGGCGATAGCCCGTGCGGCGCAGCTCCCTGACAAAATACAGCCAGATCATGAAGGTGAAGCCGAAGAGGAAGATATCCTCCCCCTCATGCTTTTCCAGAAAGGCCTTCAGGCCTTCGGTATCCAGCTGCATGTTCTCGTCCAGCGCGTAGATCTTGTCCCGGCCGAACATGCTGAACCCCAGGATCCCCGCGCCCCGGGCGGAAAACATGGCCCGGTTTTTCACCACCGCCGGGGAATCCAGAATCACCATGGGCAGGCGCTGCTTTCCCAGAAAATCCCCCATGATGCGGGACAGCACCTTGGACTGCAAAGCGCTGGTCTCCCGGTCCAGATAGATGCGGCTGACCTGCTGGCCCGTGGTGCCGGAGGAGGTCATGGTGCGGGCCAGCGCTTCCTCCGGCACGCTTTTCAGGGAAAACTCCTTGAAAAGGCGCACGGGCAGAAAGGGCAGGCTTTCAAAATCGTCCGTCTGCCCCGGCTGCGCGCCAAGCGCGGCCAGCAGCCGCCCGTATTCCGGGCAGCGTTCGCCGTGAAAACGGGTCAGCTCACCCAGCTCCCGGGCCAGAAACGCCCGCTTTTCCTCCCGGGCCATGCCGTAGGGGGCCAGCTCGGGAAGGGCCTGCAGATCAATCATAGTATTTCTCCAGCTCCCGGTACAGGGTCTTGCCCGCGTCGTTTTTGGGAATGGACGGCAGCGCCATGCCCCGGAAGGCGGCGGCGTTCTGCTTCGTCTTTTCGGACAGGAAGGCGCGCATCTCGGCCAGCCTGCTTTCGTCGGTGGAGAAGAACATCAGATGATCGTCCACGCCGCCGCAGGCCACGTCCACGCCGGGGAACGCCGCCTTGAGCAGCTGCTCCAGCTCGTCCAGATTGACCCGGTTGCCATACAGCTTCAAAAAGCGCTTTTTCCGGCCCACGATGGTGTAGTAGCCGTCCGCGTCCACCTGCGCCATATCGCCGGTTTCCAGCACGCCGCTCCGCTCGTCGCCCTTTCGCAGGTCAGCCTGACAGACCGCATAGCCCAGCGTCACGTTATCGCCGTAGTATTTCAGCTCGCCGGTCACGCCGGGCTGGGTGATTTCGCTGCCGTCGGCGGCGATCAGCCGGAACTGTCCGCCGGGAATGGCGATTCCAATGCCGCCCACCTTTTCTAAGCTCTTTTCCCATGGCAGGTACGCCATGCGGGCGGTGGCCTCGCACTGGCCGTACATGACGATGAACTGCTTGCCCTTTTCCAGACACCACTCCACAAACTTGCGGTGCAGCTCCTTCTGCAGCTTGCCCCCGGCCTGGGTCATGGTGCGCAGGCTGGGCAGATCCATGCGGAAGAAGCGCATCCTGTCCAGCATTTCATAGGTATAGGGCACGCCGCCAAAGCTGGTGGCGCCTTCCCGGCGGAAGAAATCCCAAAATTCCCGCTGGGCAATGCCGTGCTCCGTCACAAGGATGGTCGCGCCTACGTCCAGATGGGTGTTGAGGATGCTCACGCCGTAGGTGTAGTTCATGGGCAGGGTGGTGATGGGCCGCTCGGTTTCATCCAGCTTCAGGTATTCCACGATGCTGTCCGTGTTGGCCCGGATATTTCGGTAGCTCTGCCGCACAAACTTGGGGCTGCCGGTAGAGCCGCTGGTGGTCAAAAGCAGCCCCAGCTCGGGATACAGCTCCGCTTCCCGGCCAAAGGGCGTTTTCAGCAGGTGATAGCCCAGGCTTTGGTACACCGGCTCGCAGCCGTCCCATGCGAAATCCTCCGGGGCCCACAAAAACGCCGGATGATAGTTGTCATACAGGCCCTTCAGCAGCTCCCGATCCATTTCCTCGTTCAACAGCACGGGCACCACGCCGCCCTCCACGAAGCCCGCGTAGCCCAAAAGGCTGCCCAGCGTGTTGCGGCACAGGTTGAAGGTCAGGCAGCGTCCGCCGGCGGCGGCGCACAGCGCGTCGGCCTCCCGCTTCAGCTGGCGGTAGGTCAGGCTCGCGCCGTGCTCATCCACAAGCGCCGTCCTGTCCCCGAAGCGCTCAAAGCTCCACATCATACTTTTTCAGGATCTCCTTTCCCTTTTCAAAAGAGCTCAGGTCAATAATATCATCCATGTCGATCATGATGTCGAACGCATCCTCCAGCGCGGCCACCAGCGTCATGTGGCCCACGCTGTCCCACGCCTCGCTCTTGCCGTACACCAGCCCGGCCACATCGGATTCGGGCACCTCCAGTGCCTCAGAGAAAGCCTTTACGTATTTTTCCATGTTCGTCATTTTCATGCACTCCTGTCGTACTGTATGATTTCTTTGGGAAAACCAAAAATTCAAATGATTCCGCCGTCTGCCCGCCAGACCTGACCGGTCACGTAGCTGGACAGGTCGCTGAGCAGGAAGGCCGCCACGTTGGCGATCTCCTCCGGGCGGGCCTTGCGGTGCATCAGGATCTTGGAAAGCTGCTGCTCCACCACTTTTTCGCTCAGCCCCGCCACCAGCTCGGTATCCGTAAAGCCGGGAGCCAGCACGTTCACCCGGACGCCCACGCTGACCAGCTCCCGGGCCATCTTTTTGCTGGCGGCGATCACCGCGGCCTTGGAGGCGGAGTAATCCAGCCGGCTGTCGCCGTCGAGGCCCGCGATGCTGGCCACGTTGACTACGGCCCCGGCTTTGTTCCGGGCCATGAGCCGGGTGGCAAGGCGGCTGACTTCCGTCATGGCGAAGAAATTCACCTCGAAGGTGCGGTGCATTTCCTCGGCGGAGGTCATCTGGAACATCTTGTCCTCGCCCATGATGCCCGCGTTGTTCACCAGCCCGTGCAGGGGCTTTTTTTCTGCCATGATCTGCTTGAAGGCCGCCTTCAGGGCCTCCGTGTCGGTCAGCTCGCAGTAAACAGGCTCCACCCACACGCCGAAGCGCTCCGCCGTTTCCCGGCAGTCCTGTTCGAACGATTCCGATGGCCTGCGGGCAAAGGCCCAGAGATTGGCCCCCTCCTCGGCGAAGCGGTGCAGCATGGCGTTGCCGATGCCCCGGTTTGCGCCGGTCAGCACGATATTCTTTCCTTCCAGAAGCAAGCTGGTTCCCCCTTTCTTATGGTTCGTCCTGCGCCTCTGTTTTCAGCGCAACGCTGTCCTTTTGATAATACTCCGCATACAGGCTGAGCACGTAATTCTTCATGTCCGTATCCAGCACCTCGCCCATGAACGCCTCCGGGATGTCCTCCACCGGCTCCAGTTGTGCCGCTCGGACGGATGTATCGTTCATTTCATCGTCCCGGCGGGTCATGGCCTCGTCAAAGGCGGCGGCCTGCCCGCTGACCAGCGACCGAAGGGTGCTGACGGTCAGGGTGTTCTGTACGCCCGGAAGCTGCCCGTCCGTCCGCTGGAAGCTCATCATGCCCAGCAGAAGCAGCGCTGCCGCCGCAGCGGCCCCGGCCCGGGTCGGCGGGCGGCTGACCTGTCCGGTTCCGTATCGTTTCAGCGCCCAACCGGCCAGATAAACGACCAGCGCTGTGGACAGCAGCACGTAGTTGTCATACTGCAATACCTGCGCCCGGCCGTCTCCCAGATAGTTGCCCGTATACAGGGTCGGCGTGAGCTGGCAGCAGTACAGGCAGACGAAAACACCTGCCGCCAGCAGCGGATATCGGAAGGAAAACCGGCTCCGCATCAGCCGCTCCCTGAGAAGCAGCACCGTTGCCAGCCACAGGGCCGCCAGCGCCGGCGAGAAGTATCGGCTCATGAGCGCCATGCCGAAATAAAAGGATTCCAGAATGGCCTTGACGGCGCTCATGCCCCCGGAAAGGGTCTGTCCCCGCACGTCGTTGCCCGGGGCGGTCATGCTGTAGACAAAGGCCGCCAGCATGAGAAGGAAGCAGGCCAGCTTGCCCAAGCGGCTCTTTTCCTTCTGCCGGAAGGAGAAGAACAGCAGCAGCGCGTCCAGCGCGCAGCCGAACAGCGGCGTGACGAAATTGCCGCCGCCCACCGCCGCGCTTAACAGCGCCATGGCCAGCAGACACAGGGGACTTCCCCCCCGGCTGCCCTCCAGACGAAGCCACAGGGCCGTCCGAAGGGCCAGACAGCACCACACCATCAAATAGACCATGCCGCCGTTCCACCAGAACCAGGCTTCGCTGATGCTGGGGGTAAGCTGCATCATTACCAGCGCGGAAAGGGAAAACAGGATCAGCCATTCCGCCGTGCCCGCGCCCATCACCCGGCGAACCAGCTGCCGGGTCAGCGCGCCCAGCGCCAGCAGGAACGTTCCCATCAGCACCCACGTGGTGATCCAGTACAGCCCCTCCCCGAACAGGGCGGGCTGCAGCGCCGCCAGAAAGCAGGAGAAGAACGTCCCCTGCCATGTGTAACGAATGGAAGCCGTATTTTCCGCCGCCGCCTCCACCGTCTGCCAGAAGCTGCCCGTTTCCCGCCAGCGCTCGTGGGTGCGGATGGAATAGCCCAGATCGTCGTAGCTGGCGTGGTTGAAGAAGGACAGGGCCAGCGGAGGGATCAGGCTGATGACCAGCAGCGCCATGCAGACCGCCGCCAGCAGCTTTTTGGAGATCGGGGCCGACCAAAACGCTTTCACGGCCGTTCCTCCTCTCCCGCCAGCAGAATGGCTTCCTTGCCGTAGTAGCGGCACAGGCTGGGCCGCACGTCGTATACCGCGCCGGGTTCCAGCTCATCCTCCATAAAGATGCGCGGCACGGCGGTAAGTGGTTCCAGCGTTACCACGGGCTGGGTATCGTCATTCAGAAGCCGCTCCCGTTCCGTCATTTCCCGGTCGTACTGCGCCGCTTCGCCGCTTACAAGACTCATCCAAGCGCTGTTGCCCGTCATGTTCTGCACGCCGTAGAGCGTATCGCCCGGGTACCGGCAGCCCAGACAGCCCGCCAGCGACAGGCAAAGGCCCAGCGCGACGACGGCCCGGCTCAACGGCTCCGGCCGGGCTTCCGGCCATTTCCGGGCGGCGAAGCCCAACAGTACATAGACCCAGAGAAGCCACAGCACCACGAAGCACAGCCAGTACGTATCCTGAATGCGCCCGTCCCCGATGGAGGCGATGGAGTAGATCGGCGGGGTCAGCTGGGCGCAGAACAGACCCGCCGTCAGGAAGATCAGCCAGAACGGATGACGGAAGGTGTAGGGGCTATCCTTGGCCGCCCGCCACAGAAGAGGCGAAACCAGCGCCGTCAGCCCCAGCAGGGGGAAACGCACATAGCCTGCCATCAGAATCGTACCCTCGTACAGGGAGCGGGCCACCGCCTTCGCCGGCGGGCAGCTGTAGCCGATCATCCCGGCGCGCACCGTGTTGCCCGGCGCGGACATGCTGTAAACGAATCCCGCCGCCAGCACGGCAAAGCACAAAAGGAACCGCCAGCGCCGGGGGCGGCGCTTCCCAAACAGCCACGCCAGCACGCAGGCCAGCGCACACAGGCTGAACAGTCCGCCGCTGTAGCTTCCGCCGCCCAAGGCGGCCATGCACAAAAGAAGAACGGCCGTCAGCCCCGCAGCGCCGCCCCGGCTTTCCGTCCGGTACAGCCGCACAAGCAGCGCCGCGCTCAGCGCCATCAGCGAATAAATGAACACATTGCCTACGCCGCCGTTGAACCAGTAGAACGCCTCGCCCATATCGGGCATGAACTGGAGCATCACCGTCAGCGTCAGGGAAGAAAGAACGGTGGTCTCCCAGCGCATCAGTCCCAGCCCCCGCCGGCCAAACACCGTGGCGAAAAAGAACCAGAAGCAGCCAAGGAACGCCGTCAGCAGGAAGCAGCCGGAGATCCAGTACAGCTTCTCTGAAAAGGTACCCGGCTGCAAATTGCTCAAAAGGGTGCCCGTGTAGGTGCCCTGCCACGTGTAGCGGGTCTGAGCGGCGTTTTTCAACGCTGCTTTCAGGGCCGCGCCCAAATCGCCGGTATCCTTCCACACCTGATGGGGCGCGGCGGAAAACCCGAAATCGTCATAATAAGGGTGGTTATACCCGGTCATTCCATACAGCGGCAAAACGCTGAAGCCCAGCGCCAGCAGGCAGAGGGCGCAGACCGCCCGCCGCAGGCCTTTTCCCATTGGCATCCGTCCGCCTCCCTTCGCCGGTGAAAAGTACTTTTCCTAATGTATCATTATAACATCCTTCCGGGAAATTGACCAGTCCCCTGAAAAACTCCGTTTTGCGGGATTTTTTCGTTGACAGAAAGCGATTTTTCGGCTATAATCATCTGGCTGTCAAGGAAAAAGCATTGACAGCGGTAAAGGAGCCGTCGCCTTGAAGGAACCGTCCGTCCCCAACCCGCAGGAAGCCCGGCTGGAAGCCAGCGTGGAAATGGGCACCCTGTGCGCCTTTTACGGCGGGCTTTTGACGGACAAGCAGCTTCAGGCCATGCAGCTTCATTTCGACGAGGATCTTTCGCTGGGCGAGATCGCCCGGCAGATGAATGTAAGCCGCCAGAACGTACACGATCTGATCGCCCGCTCTTCGGAAAAGCTCCGGGCCTGCGAAGCCGCCCTCGGCGCGGCGGGACGCATGGAACGGATGCTGGAGCGGCTGGCCCGGGTGCAGGAGCTGCTCGGCGCTATCGCCGGGCAGGACATTCCCACCGAGGCTCGCGCCCTGACCGACGAGGCGGCCCGACAGATCCAACGGATTCAGCAAGAGGAGGAGGACGCCCATGGCCTTTGAGGGTCTCAGTTCCAAATTATCCAGCGCGCTCTCCAAGCTGACCAGCCGGGGCAAGCTGACCGAGCAGGCCGTCAAGGAGGGAATGCGCGACGTGCGCATGGCCCTTCTGGAGGCCGACGTCAACTACCTGGTGGTCAAGGATTTCTGCAAAAAAGTCACCGAGCGCTGCGTGGGCCAGCAGGTGCTGGACAGCCTGTCCCCGGCCCAGCAGGTGATGAAGATCGTCAGCGAGGAAATGACGGCCCTGATGGGCTCCGAGCACGCCCGGCTGACCTGGTCGTCCTCCGTGCCCACCATTTATATGCTGTGCGGCCTGCAGGGCGCCGGTAAGACCACCATGGCCGGAAAGCTGGCCAACTACCTGCAGAAGCAGGGCAAAAAGCCCCTGCTGGCCGCCTGCGACATCTACCGTCCCGCCGCCATCAAGCAGCTGCAGGTGGTCGGCTCTCAGGTGAACGTGCCCGTGTACGAGCACGGCACGCAGGACCCGGTCAAGACGGCGCAGGAGGCCATCGAGCAGTGCCGCCACTACGGCCGGGACGTGCTGATCATCGACACCGCCGGCCGGCTGCAGATCGATACCGCGCTGATGGAGGAGCTTCGCCGCATCAAGGCGGAGATCAAGCCGCAGGAGATTCTGTTCGTGGTGGACGCCATGACCGGTCAGGAGGCCGTGAACGTGGCCAAGACCTTCGACAGCGATCTGGGCGTCGACGGCGTGATTCTGACCAAGCTGGACGGCGACACCCGCGGCGGCGCGGCGCTGTCGGTCCGGCACATCACCGGCAAGCCGATCAAATTCGTCGGCGTGGGCGAGAAGTTGGACGACATCGAGCCGTTCCACCCCGACCGGATGGCCTCGCGCATTCTCGGCATGGGGGACGTGCTTTCGCTCATCGAGAAGGCCGAGCAGGCGTTCGACGAGAAGAAGGCCGCCGAGCTGGAGCGGAAATTCCGCGAGCAGAGCTTTACGCTCGGCGATTACCTCGAGCAGTTCCGCCAGATCAAGTCGATGGGCTCGGTCGAGTCGCTGCTCGGCATGATGCCGGGGGTCAAGCCCGGCGCGCTTAAGGACGCGAAGATCGACGAAAAGCAGATCGGGCGCACCGAGGCGATCATCCTCTCGATGACCGAGCGCGAGCGCGTGCGGCCGGACATCATCAACTCCTCCCGCAAGAAGCGCATCGCCGCCGGCAGCGGCGCCACCGTGCAGGACATCAACCTTCT
>OLOW01002159.1_pt1 | contig 13479 bp, 11 predicted proteins | sample 1672801 | NCBI WGS metagenome assembly OLOW01 (sample SAMEA3136725, study PRJEB25190) | human gut metagenome | biome: human gut; feature: human-associated habitat; material: faeces | place: Austria | collected 2013 | reverse complement strand
AGGGAACGAATACGATTCAGGTAAGAGTTTTAAAATGGTGTTGCGGAAGTTATTTGGAAGATCAGGATTTTCTAAGATATAATGGTATTTTCAGGGATTGCTATATTCTACAGCGTCCGAAAGATCATATAGAAGATGTGAGGATTTTATCAGATGCGGAGAAGATTTCAGTAGATGTGGGAAAAGAAGCAGATATTGCATTATTAGATGCAGAAGAAAATGTTCTTCAGTTGGAGAGGAATGCATGCAATGTAGAATGGAAGATAGAGAATCCTATATTGTGGAATGCGGAAAAACCATATTTGTACACAATCAAAATTAAGCGAAACGGAGAAGAAATTGTCCAGAAAACAGGAATGAGAAGTATTGCTATTTCGGAAAAGTCAGAACTTTTGATTAATGGTGTGCCTGTAAAACTACATGGGGTAAATCATCATGATACAGATCCAAAAACGGGCTGGTATCAGACCCCGGAAGCACTGGTGAAAGATTTAAAATTAATGAAAGAATTGAATATTAACTGTATTCGTACCTCACATTATCCACCGACACCGCATATGATTGAACTGTGTGATGAAATGGGATTTTATGTTATTCTGGAAAATGATATGGAAACGTCGCCCCGCGGCGGACCTTGAGGCGCGGCGGGATGCGCTCCACGACGGTGCTCTCGCTCGGGCGGATGGCGGGCTTGGAGCCCTTCGCGTAGTCGTAGGCATCAAGATCGACAGCGCCGACAAGGCCCTGCCGGACCGTGCCGTCCATCTGGGTACGCTCAACATAAACGTAGCCATGTACTTTCCGGGTCAGAACGGTTTTACGGTACTCCTCCATCGTGCGGCGGATGCTCTCTAAGCGCTCGGCCTCCTGCGGGGTGCCTAAGTACGCCTCCGGCAGAACGATGTGCAGGGTGCTGGGCTTGCCGTCGGCCAGGTGCTCGGCGCGCTGCCAGTACTCCGGCTGGGAGGTGAACTGGTCAACGGCGATGCAGGCCCACGGGTCCAGTGGGACCCCGGCGGCGGGCAGTAAAATATCGGCTGCGGTAAAGCAGGCTTCGGACATAACAACGACCCCCTAACAGTTACAGAACAACGGTGTGGCCAACCAGAGCGTAGATCGCCAGCGACAGCACGCCGACGTAGATCATCGAGCTGGGCAGACCCTGGAAGATCGAGGAAATGGCCTTGCTGCGCAGACGGCGGCGGCCCTCCCGAACGATAAAGACGGCAAAGACATAGCCCAGCCCGCTGCCCAGAGCGAACGCGACGCTTTGCAAAATCGTATAGTTCTGGTTCGCGCAGATGAGCATCGTGCCCAGCACGGCGGTGCTGCAGGTGGCAAGGCTGAGCTGGCTGCGGCAGCTGGCGCGCAGCCTGCGGGGCAGCACGCCCAGCAGCAGCCAGGCCACGGCCATGGCCGCGATGCCGCAAGTCAGGTAGACGATGGGGCGCAGGGCCGAAATGGGCAGCCATGCGGGCAGATAATCACGCAGCCACGGGAAAAACAGGTCGTGTGCGGCCCAGCCGGCAGGTGCGGACAGCGTGATGACCAGCAGCAGCGGCAGGCAGAAATCCCACACCTGCGCGCGGTGGTCGGGCACGAGCTTCATCAGGCGGGTGACGCCCAGCGCGCGGGCCAGGATGACATTCTCCGCAAAGACGGCCAGCACCATATAGCTGATAAACTGCACAATACCGTTTAAAATCGGCTGCAGCTCAGTGCTTACGGTCAGCATACAGGCGGCGCACCTCCTCATGTTTATAATCGGTGTACAGGTTGGCAGCGGCGCACCAGATGGCGGCCAGGATACCCACGATGACAAAGCCGCCCGCGGGCAGTGCAGCCAGCGGCAGCAGCGCATTGTGCAGGATGACGTTGCCAAAGACCGAGCCCGTGGCCAGCAGCTCACGCAGGCAGCCCACGATGAGCAGCACAACACACATGCCGAGCGCGTTGTTGAAGCCGTGGCGGAACGCATCCCTCACGGGTTCAAGGTCGGAGAACTCCATGCGCTTGACGATGGCGGGCTCCACGACCATGATCGGCAGGTAGATGCCCAGCAGCGTCAGGTCAGAGCCGAACAGTGCGTAGAGCAAAACATACGTAGGGATGTAGAGAAGCGCCGCAGAGTAGCAGTACACCACGGGGCGGAAGCGGTTCTTTGTCAGGTGGCAGATGGCCACGGCCAGCACACGGGTGAAGGTGACCAAAATCAGCGAGGCAATACAGAGCATGAGCGCCCGCCGACCGTCCAGCGCGGCACCGATGACCGGGGCCATGCCGAGGCCGCGCACAAGTACGGGGTTGGACAGCCAGATGTGGTCGGCGCGGATGCGCTCGTTCAGGGAAGCCTCCGCCGCGGCGTAGGAACGCGAGGCGCTGGCTTTTTTGGACTTCGGCGCAGGGGTCGGCTCCGGGTGGGCGGTGTGCTCTGCTGGGGCGGGCGCAGCCGGTGCCGCAGGGGCCGCCTTTTGTACCGGCGGCATGACCTGCGTGGGCTGCTGGGCGGGCTGTGCCGCAGGTGCAGGGGGCTGCACGGCATGGGCGGCAGGCTCGGCAGTTCTGCGCTTCGGGATCGAGATCGTGCGGGTCTCGTCAGCTGCTGCGGGCGTCTGGCTGCTGTGGGCAGCGGGAGTGGGCTGGGGTGCTGCGGACGGTGTGACCGCGGGGCTCCTGCCGTACTCCCGGTCCCGGTAGCTGCGGAACCGATCCTCCTCGGCCTGGGCTTCCGCCTGGCGGGCGGCCTCGCGCTCAGCCTGGCGGCGCTGGACCTCCTCCAACATGGCGCGGCGCTCCGCGGCGGTGTACCGCGGGCGGCTCGTCGGGATGATGCCGCCGCTGCGGGCGGCATCACTGCGCCCGGGCGCGGGCTGCTGCGGTGCGCCGGGCTGCTTTTCCGGTGCAGGGGCCGCCGGGGCGGCGGGCGCCTTGCCGGTCTGCATGGCGGCAAGGGCGGCCTCGATCTCGGCGCGGGAGGCGCCCTTCTCCGCCATGGCGCGGGCGACCTCGAGCATCTCCCTGGTGATGTGCGGGATAATTAAGGTCTCGGAGCGCTCCTCGCCCCGGCGCTTATTCGGGTTTTGTTGAATTGGCAAGGCGCTGCTCCTCCTCTCTCATAAAGCGGATGCGTTCGGTGCGGTGGCTGATGAGGTCGAGCCATTCGGGGATGGAGCTGACGATCAGCAGCGCACAGCAGGCCGCGCACTCATACGGGCTGAACACGCGGAACACATAGGTCATGATGCCCAGCGCCGCGCCGTAGATGATGCGGCTCATGCGGCGGTCCGGCATCGTGACCGGCTCACAAATCAGGAACAGGCCGGCGAACAGTGCCGTGCCGGACAGGACGACATATTTTTCCAGATAGAAGCGCTGGCGGATATATTCCCACGGCAGGCTGAAGGTCGGCAGCTCGTTCAGATTCGGGAAGAACCACGGCAGGCCGATGACAAAGATAAAGAACGGAATAACGACAGAAAGCTTGATGTGCCCGCGCACAAGCAGGAACAGCCCGCAGGCCATCACGACCAGCGCTGCGCTGGTGCCTATGGCGGCGGAGACGTTGCCGGTCAGCAGGTTCATCGTGCTGGCACTGGGCAGACCGCCATCCCGCAGAGTGGCGTTCATGCCCTCGAAGAGAGTGGTGTTCACGCTGCCGAACAGCGGCAGCTGCGTGCCGGGAATGGGGTACGAAAAGACGTCCTGCGGCCACGAGATACCGGCCACGACGACGCCGACGGCGGCGGGATGGAACGGATAGTGGCCCTCGCCGCCGAACGCCTCCTTGACGAGCACGGCGACGATGACGGCGGAAATGACGATGGGATACGAGATGCTGGCAGGCATCAGCAGCACGATGAGCGCGGCAAAGCACTCACTGGACGGCTCATGGGACTGGTAGCCCGTGCCGTGCAGCGGGGCCAGGGCACAGTCGCACAGGTAGGCGGTCAGCAGTGCGGCCAGCAGCAAAAGCACCGGGCGCGCACCGTAGTAATACCACGACATACCGATCAGCGGGACTGTGCACCACAGCAGGTCGCTGTAGTAGCTGTAGTTCGCGCTGCGTTCAACTTTTTTACGATTGGGCATAGGGAAAAAGCTCCTTTACTTGCTGTGCAGGACGTTTACCACAGCGGCAGGATCCATGGCATGGAACAGCGAGCTTCCGGCCACGAGCCAGTCGGCCCCGGCAGCGATGCACAGGGGGCCGGTCTCGGTGTTGATGCCGCCGTCCACCTCGATCAGGGTATCACAGCCGCGGCGGGTGCGCTCGGCACAGATGGCGGCAATGCGCGTGGGGGTGGTGGGGATGAACTTCTGCCCGCCGAAACCGGGCTCCACGCTCATGACCAGAATCAGATCGACAACGCCCAGATACGGGAAAACAGCTTCCACCGGCGTGCCGGGGCGGATGCTGATGCCGACCTGGCAGCCCGCAGCGCGGATAGCGGCGATGACCTCCTCTGCCGTGTCCGGCACAGCTTCGAGGTGGAAGGTGATGAGGCTGGCCCCTGCCCTGGCAAAGTCGGCGGCGTAGCGGGCCGGGTCACTGATCATCAGGTGGACGTCGTAGTAGACGTCGGGCATAGCGGCATGCAGGCATTTCAGCACCGGTGCGCCGTAGCTGATATTGGGTACAAAGTGCCCGTCCATCACGTCAAAGTGCATCAGGTCGACACCGGCCTCCAACAGGCGGGTGCAGTCATGCTTCAGGTTGGCAAAATCAGCCGACAGGATCGATGCGGCAATTTTCGTCATAATGTATATACTCCCTTGTTAGTCCCTCTTTGTTGTACGTAGTATGTGCAGTGCGCACATATAAAACTATTATAGCCCATTGCGCCCCAAAAAGCAAGAAGCCCGCAGACCGGGTGTCCCGGTTTGCGGGCTGGGGCAAAAGGGCTTCCCCTGTGGGGGAAGCTGTCACCGCAGGTGACGGATGAGGGGAGAGCTTACGGAGAAAGCCCGTAAACGGGCGGCTGCCGCAGGCTTGCCCCTCATCCGGCCTCGGGCGGGGCCTCGGCCACCTTCCCCCGAGGGGGAAGGCTTATTTTTTTTCACTGTGCCAATGATGCACGGTCTGCAGCTGGAACTCAAAGTCGCGGGCATCCTTGGCAAGCTGGCTCGAGAGGATGATACCCGAGATAAACAGCAGCAGTGCCGCCACCAGCACAAAGCAGCAGACGATCAAAGTCGGGAAGCGCGGCACAAGGCCGGTCCGGAAATACTCGCCCAGCACCGGGATCATAAAGCCGATGCCGAACACGGCCAGGATCGCGGCCAGAATGCCGAAAAAGCTGAACGGGCGGTAGTTCTTGAACAGCCGCGCAATCGTGCCCAATACCTTAAAGCCGTCGGAGTAGGTGTTCAGCTTGCTCTCCGACCCTTCCGGACGGTCACGGTAGTCAATGACAACGTTCTCGACCTGCATATTGCGCTGCAAGGCGTGGATCGTCATCTCGGTCTCGATCTCAAACCCGCGGGACAGCACGGGATAGGTCTTGACGAACTGGTAGCTGAACGCGCGGTAGCCGGTCATAATGTCCTTGATTTTTCCGCCAAACAAATGATTTGTGAAGAACCGCACCAGATCGTTGCCGAAGTTGTGGAACGGGCGCTTGTTCTGGGTGTAGTAGGTGCTGGACAGGCGGTCACCCACGACCATATCTGCCTGACGCTCGGTCACGGCAGCGACCATCTCGGGCGCGGCCTCCGCAGGGTAGGTGTCGTCGCCGTCCACAAGAATGTACGCCTCTGCGTCGATCTCGCGGAACATGCGGCGCATGACATTGCCCTTGCCCTGCTGGTACTCGTGGCGGACAACGGCCCCGGCTCCGGCGGCCAGCTCGGCAGTGCCGTCGGTGGAATTGTTGTCGTAGACGTAGACGGTGGCGTCGGGCAGGACGCGGCGGAAATCCGAGACGACCTTCTCGACAGTCTTGGACTCGTTGTAGCAGGGAATCAGAACGGCGATTTTATCCATAATAACAGGACCTCCGGGCGGATTTTACATCCAGAATTGAACAAGGCGGCTGACGGTGTAGTAAAGGGAAGGATTCATGCCCTGCAGCCAGGGCTCCATGGCAAAGAGCGTGCAGAAGCGGTAGACGGCGGTATATGCCCCAGCGGCGGCCATGACGGTGCGCAGTGCGGGCAGCGCTGCAGCGGCAGTGCCCTCCCCCAGCGCTGCGCGGCGGGAGAGCGCACCCTCGGCGCAGAACCAGCACAGCGCCGCGCCAAGCAGCAACACGGGGCTGTAATCCATTAGATAACGGTAGAGCACCCCGGCCATCTCGCAGTCAACGACGGTCATGACGACCATGGCGGCCAGGCTGCCGTAGACCACACAGGCGGTGACACGGCGGCGGTGCAGACAGCGGCGGAACGCGGGAAGCAGCGGCAGCGCCAGCACCCACAGGTACGGCGTGGCGGCCAGAATGCCGCCCGTGAACTTCTCGCTGATCGTGCGGATGACGGCGTTCGTCTGGACGTCGGTCTCCCGCAGGAACGGGAAAACACCCTGCCAGCTGGGCAGCTCGAACAGACTCGTGAACACAGCCGGGCCGATGCGCACGGCGTTGAAGCCGCGCTGGGTCATATCGTTGCCGGTCAGGTTGTAGTTGGCGCCAAAGTCAAAGGGCGAGCCGAACCGCGCAGCGTTGTACCACATGAGCCCGGCAGCGACCAGCACCACCGGCAGCAGGAACGCGGCGGCCTCCCCTGCCCCGGCGCGGCTGCGCAGCCGCTTCTGCCCGATGTACCGCGGCCAGAAGATGGGCACGGCCAAAAACGCAAACAGCTCCATCTGGGGGCGGCACCCGGCGACGAGCGCCACGCAGAGGCTGCCGAAGACGAGCTTGACGACCAGCGCACCGCGCTTTTCCACCGGCGTGCTGGCGGCGGAGAGCCAGAGCCAAAGTCCCAGCATCAGCAGCGCCGCACCGCAGAGGATGGCATATTCATAAATGTAGGGGCGCAGCAACAGATAGTAGAACTGACTGCCCAGCGCTATAGCGGCCACGGCCAGCAGATACGCTGCGGCGGACGCCTGCGGGAACCACCGGCGCACGGCCTGCCCGACGACGCAGAAGCAGGCGGCGAGGAAGATCAGCCCCAGCGGGACCATGCAGGGCGCATAGGCCAGGTTCTGGATGCCGGTCAGTGCCTCAAACGGCAGCTGGAACAAAAGACACGGTACAATGCCAAAATAGACGTAGTAGCGCCCATTGTAAAAGGCGTGGTCCCAGTGGATGTCGTTGATTTGCGCGGCGTCGCGCGCCCCGGCATCGTAGGGGTTGTCCAGCGCCAGCAGCTCGGCGGGCGGGTCGGCCTCCAGGTCAAGGCGCCCGTTCAGCAGGCTGTGCGCCAGCGCGCCGTACTGCTGGTAGACGAAGCTGACCGTGCTCTCCCCGTCCCAGAACGCGGTGTTGTAATCTTTTGTGGCAAGGCCGGTGTTGCTCGGCTCCCAGAACGGGATGACCACGACGAAGGCAGCCAGCACAAGGCCCAGCACGGCGGCTGCGGCGCGGTCACAGACGTTGCCCGCCAGCCAGCGGCGGTGCCACAGCCCGCTGGCCGGGCGCAGGCCGTAGACGGCCAGCAGCGCCAGAAATATCGCGCAGAAGCGCAAAATCGAGAAATCCAGCGCGCGCGGCGCGTTGGCCGTGATGCCGCGGAAGGTCAGCGCCACCGGGAACTGCGCGTAGGTGGAGCTGTACCCGGCAGCGGTCAGCGTCAGCATCCCGACGGAGCCGGTCAGGTCCAGGCTGATGACCTGGGTGCGCGGGGCCTGCAGCCCCACCTGCCAGCTGCCGAAGCGGGTCAGCTCGGTGTTGGCGGCGTCGGTGCCCTCAATGGTGAAGATCACGGCGCTGTCGGCGTGGAGCGGCTCGGTGTCGTCGCTGACCAGACCGTCAAACTGCAGGTTGTAGATGGGCTGGTCAATGTCGAGGAACCGCAGATAGGTGCGGCTCTCGTCGAGCGAGATCGTGCCGACGCCGCGCCCGACGTTGATGTTGTCGTCAAGGTAATCGACGAGCTGAAACGGCGTGTAGCTGTGGGTGTTGAAGTAGGCCACATTGCCGACGAACACCTCCAGCCCCAGCGCCGTGACGGCCAGCAGCGGGGCGACGGCCTTTAACCCTTTGCGCCCGAGGCTGCGCAGCCCGGCGGTGACAAGCCCCGCCCAGCCGGTCATGGCGGTGAGGGCGACGAGCCGGAACGCGTGGAAGCCGACGGTCAGCCCGGGGCGGTGGTAGGCGCACAGAGCGAACACCCAGACGGCCAGCCAGAGCCCGGCGGCCCAGGCAGCGTCGCGGCGGGAAACCCTGCGGCGGGATACTACCGCAGGAACCACACCGAAGATGCCGGAGACGAGCACGGTGAGGAGCAGGGTGATTATAATAAACATAAGAATAATGCTCCTCCTTTTGTGGGATGGGTGATGTGGCAGCGGGAAATGGCCAGAGCCCTTCCGGTCATCGCTGGCGCTCGACCACCTCCCCTGAAAGGGGAGGCTTTTTTCGGGCGTACGCCCGTGAAAGGCGCCCCACAGGGTGGGGAGCTGGCCGAGCTTGCGAGGCCTGAGGGGCCTTACCCTGCGGGAGCTGCCGCTTCAATGCTTTGCATACTTCTCCATCTCGTGCAGCCAGAACTCGGCGGTCTTGTCCCAGCTGTACTTTTTCAGGACCTCGTCGGGCGCGGCCACGGGCTGGGCGGCCAGCGCGTCAAGATCCACATCATAATCATACGGGTCAAAATACCGCGCCGTATCGCCGTACAGCTCGGGCAGGCAGGTGGCGTTGGCCAGCGCGACCGGCGCGCCCAGGGCCAGCGCCTCCAGCGGCGGGATGCCAAAGCCCTCGAACACGGCGGGGTGCAAAAACAGCTTGCAGTGCTTCATCAGCGCCGCGTTCTCGGCATCGGACACATAGCCCGGGTAGAACACATTGTGGGTGTCCTTCGCCTCGGCGTCGTCGCCAAAGGCACGCAGGTCCTTGCCGCCCGCGACGACAAACGTCTTGTCGGGGCTGCGGCGGGCGACCTCTCGGATCCACTTGAAGTTTTTATGCTTTGCCAGACTGCCGAGGGCGTAGAAGTACTCCCCTTTTTTGACGCCGGGCATCTTGTCAAAAATGCTCTCGTCGGGGGTGACGTTCTTCATGTGCTCCCAGCCGTTGTAGGTGATGCCGATCTTGTCCAGCGGGATGCCGAGCTTCTCGCTGATGAGGTGGCGCTGGTTGTCGCTGACCGTGAACACCCGCTGGGCGAACCATTTGGTGGACAGGCAGTGTACCCAGAACTTGAAGCGGAAAAAGCCCTTGTCGGTATCCATGACCAGCGGGCGGATGTCGTGCAGCACCACGACGCTGCGGCGGGTCAGCAGCATATCGCTGGCAAGGCCCACGTAAAACGCATGGGTGCGGCGCAGGTAGGCGGGCAGCACGGCCAGATTGTAAAAATACGGGATGGACTTGAGCGGCACCAGCCGGATGTTTTTCAGCTCCGGCAGATGGATGGGCCGCCCGTCGTCGCGGTAGACAATGCGGACGTCCAGGCCGGTGCCCTCGATCAGCTTGTCCAGCCGGACGACATTCTCATAGACATAGCGCGGGATGCCGGTGATATTGTCACACAGTACCGTGCCGTTGATGACGATAGGGTTCAATCCAGTTCCTCCTTCTCCCAGTGGGAGCAGTCGAGCAGCTCCTGCTGCCAGTCGGCCATGCGGCGCAGGCAGTATTCCTTCAGCTCGCGCTCAAAGCGTTCCTCGCTGAAGGAGCGGCTGTGCTCACGGATTTCCTCTTTGGAACAGGCCACGCCGTCGCGCTCAAACCGTTCGATGCAGTCGGCCAGGCTCTCGACGGTCTGCTCTTTAAACCAGTAGCCGGTCCTGCCGGGCAGCACGCTCTCGCACGCGCCGCCGCGGCCATAGGCCAGCACCGGCGTGCCCGCGCTCTGGGCCTCGACGGGGGTGATGCCAAAGTCCTCTTCACCCGGGAAAAGGAAGCCCTTCGCGCGCAGGTAGTAGCTGCGCACTTCTTCGTCGGACAGACCGCCGCCCTTGAACTCGATGGTCGGCCCGGCCATGGCCCTGAGCTTGTCCAGCTCTCCCCCGCCGCCGATGACGACGAGGCGCTTGTTAAGGCGCGTGCAGGCCTGCACGGCCAGATCCACGCGCTTGTACCAGGTCAGACGGCCCACGGTCAGGTAGAAGTCCTCCTTTTCGACAAAAGGCGACTCGTTGATGTGGCAGCAGGGATAAATGACATCGCTGTCACGCCGGTAATATTTTTTGATGCGCTGGGCGATATAATGCGAGTTGGCGATGAAATAATCCACGCGGTCCGCGGCGCACTTGTCCCAGATGCGCATTTTGTGCATCTGGCCGGGCATGACGAGCTTCGCCAGCCAGTTGGCGTTGGCGCGGTAGGTGTAGTAAAAATCCCACACATAACGGATCGGCGTGTGGCAGTAACAGATGTGTACGGCATCCGGGCGGGTGATGACGCCTTTGGAACAGGAGGAGGACGACGACAGCACCAGATCGTACTCGGTCAGGTCGAACGCCTCAAACGCGCGGGGCATCAGCGGCAGCATGGCCTTGTACAGCCTGTTGGAGAAGGGCACCTTCTGGAACCAGCTTGTGCGGATGTCATAGCTTTTAAAGTGCTCGGGCATGTTTTTGGGGTCGTATACAAGGGTGTAGATGACGGCATCGGGGAAAACACGCTTCATGGCGTCCACAACGCGGTCCCCGCCGGCGTAGCCGACAAGCCAGTCGTGAACGATGGCGACCTTGGGCTCCTTTTTGCTCATTACAGACACTCCCGTCCGGTAACGCACAGGGCGTTATTGTAGTTTTTCGTCGTTGACCATCTTGCCGCCGAACACGGTGCGGAAGATGATCTTGATGTCCAGCGCCACGGTCCAGTTTTCGATGTACCAGATGTCGTAGCGGATGCGCTCGGCAATGTCGGTGTCGCCGCGCAGGCCGTGGATCTGCGCCCAGCCCGTGCAGCCGGGGCGGACCTGCTGGCGTACAAGGTAGCGCGGGATCTCCTCTTTAAAATGCTCCACATGGTAGGGCACCTCGGGCCGCGGCCCGACGAGGGACATATCCCCTTTCAGCACGTTGAAGAACTGGGGCAGCTCGTCCAGGCTGAACTTGCGGATAAAGCTGCCGAAGTGGGTCTTGCGCGGGTCGCAGTCGGTGGACCAGCCGGTCTCCTGCTGCACATTGACCCGCATCGAGCGGAACTTGTACATCATGAAGGGCTTTTTGTTCAGGCCGATGCGCTCCTGCCTGAAGATGACCGGCCCGGGGCTGGACAGCTTGACGCCGATGGCCGTGACCAGCATGACAGGACTGGTCAGAATGATCAGGATCAGGCTGCCGATAATATCAAGCCCGCGCTTGACAGCGGCGTTGAGCAGATTGTCAAACGGCGTCTGCCGCACATTGATGAGCTTGCACTCGTCCAGCACATCAATGGTGGGCCGGGCGGGCAGATAGTCGCTGTAGAACGGTACCATCGTGATGCGCACGCCGTTTTTGTCGCAGGCGGCAAAAACATGGGGCAGCAATTCGATCTCGTCAGCCTCCAGCGCTACGACGACCTCATCGACGGCAACCTCGTCGAGCCGGGCGGACAGCGCATCATAGCTGCCCATGTAGCGCACACCAAGACCCGGTTCTTCGATTCCGGCCAGATAGCCGTCCACGACAAAGCCGTAGTAGGGGTTGTGCTCGAGCGCGCGCAGATAGAGCGCGGCGGATTTACCGCCGCCCACCAGCAGGATATGGCGCAGACCCAGCCCCTTGCGGCGGCGGGCGCGGTCTACCCAGCGCAGGATCATACGCTCGATCACGACGCCTGCCGTGCCGAGTATATAGAACAGCGCCAGTACGATACGGGAGTAGTCGTCCAGGTGCATCAGATACAAAGCACCAATGAAGATCAACAGTCCCGCCGCGTTGATGGCGGCAATCTTGGTGCAGCGCTCGGCCAGGCCGCGCAGCCGCGTGGTGCTGTAGATACCGGCGACCCAGTAGATGAGCACGAGCACCAGCGACGTGGCCAGCCCGGCAATGATGTTGCGCGGGTCCCGGGCCACGGCCAGCGCAGGCCCTGCGCCGCCCGGCTCAAAGTAGCGGACGTAATTGAAACGGATATAGTTGGCAAGCAAAAAGCCGATGAAAAGCAGTGCCGCGTCCGCCAGCACATACAAAAGGCTTTTGAAGCGTTGGTTCTTTTCCAGCAAGAGGTGATGTCCTCCCTACGGTGATAGATTTAAACAATCTATTTTACCATATTTACGCCGGTATTGCAAATCAGCGGTAAAGCTCCTGCAGCTGATCCAGCGTTTTCTTCATTTCGGCGCGGACCTCCGGCGGGCCGGAGACGACGACGCCGGTGCCGAACCCGGCCACCCAGCCGAAGAACTGCGGGCTGACCTGAATCTCGGCGGTCATCGTAAAGTGCTCGCCGTCGGCGCAGGGCGTCAGGATCGGCGCGGTGCCGAACCGGTCAATCATTGCCCCGGCAAAGCGGTTCTCGCATTGCAGCGTGACCCGCTTGAGCGGGCCGTTGAACATGCCGAACATCTGCTGCATATACGTATTGACGTCGAAATTGGCGTATTCCCCGGCACCCTCGCGGGTCGTGTCGGGCAGCTGGTGAACGTTCTGCATCTTGTCGACGCGGTAGTGCTTGAGCCGCCCCTCGGTGTAGGCGATCAAATAATAGTTGCCGTTCTCCCACACGAGCACCCACGGGCTGACGCGGTAGAGCTGGCCGTCGTGGCGCGGGGCCATCCGCTTTTGCAGGTTCCAGTCGCAGTATTTGAAGGTGACCTGCTCCCCTGCCGTGATGGCGGCGTGCAGCGCATCGACGGTGTACAGAATTTTCTCGTCGGTGCTCTTGATACGTCCGCTGACCAGTACCTTACGGTCCAGCTCCTCCTGCCGGTATGTGGAAGTGAACTGGCCGAGCTTGTCGATCAGGATTTTGGATTTGCGCGCCGTGATGAATTTGCTGGCGTAGACGGCATCGACGAGCAGCTTGAGCTCGGCAAGCTCAAACGGAGCCTCGGTCATATAGTAGCCGCCGCCGCGCCCGCGCTGCTGCACGATCTCATATTTGGTGTCGGGCAGGTTGTTTAAGGTGTTCAGGTCATCGTAGACGCTTTTGCGCTCGGCGACGACGCCGTGCTCCTGCAATTTTTCCACCAGCTGGGGAACACTCAAGGGGTGCTTCTCGTCGGTTTCCCGGGCGAGGATCTCCAAAAGAACAAGCAGTTTGCGTTTCTGGCCTTCTTTGCGCGACATAACAGCGGCTCCTTTCCTGAGTCTGGCAGATATAGTCCTATTATACACCCTATAGGGGCGGGTGGCAAGACCGGGAACGGCTGCCTCCCGGGAGGTTGTTCTTTCTTTTGGCAGCAAAAGAAAGAACCAAAGAAAACTGCCGCTGTTTC
>OLOW01002155.1_pt1 | contig 13504 bp, 20 predicted proteins | sample 1672801 | NCBI WGS metagenome assembly OLOW01 (sample SAMEA3136725, study PRJEB25190) | human gut metagenome | biome: human gut; feature: human-associated habitat; material: faeces | place: Austria | collected 2013 | reverse complement strand
GGAAGAACGTCCAATTAATTCAATCGGTTCTTCTGCATTCACGCCCAGCTTGCCAAACATAGATTTGAACAACTGCCAGATAAAGATCATAAGCAACAGAGCAATTCCCATAGGAACAATCACATTCTGGTACAAACTTCCTACTACAGAAAACAGTTCTTCAAACAGGGAGAGGTTACAAGATAGTAAATCTGTAAATACATCCGTAATTAGTCCCATCATATCGATGATAAACTGGGATACCGTTTCTTTAATTGCATCTACCAGAAGATCCAGAAGCCAGCTCATGTTTTATTTATATCTATAATAGATACCCTCCTTTTTGCGCCGGGAGAGCTCCGGCTTTTTCTTTTCTTCAGATCATCCCGTAAACATGCTCTGCGGAATAATCTTTTCCAAATAGGTTACAATGGCACCTAATGTCATAAGCGCAGCCCAGCAAATAATGATTCTTTTCAGCCAGGATCTGGATTCATCCACTGTCCGTCCAGATTTACTGAAATTCATTAAAAAGAGGCATACTGCCGCACAAACAACTGCTGCCACAGTTGCAATCCCGGCTACATCCGTATATACTGTCTGCATCGCATTTTTCGCGGTTGCAAAGATATCGTCTGCACACACAGGTACTGCGGTCATAAATAATACACCTGTCACACAATATGCAATCGGGAGTGCTTTTACGAGCCAGTTTTTCTTTCCAAAACGTACGGCAATTTCATCTTTTACTTCCTTTTTTGCCATAGACTTCCTCCCTTCAACTAAGCTCCGGAATATCTGCTTTTTACAAGTTTCTTCTGTGCAATCCGGGCAAAAAAAAGACAACCATCTTTATAATGGCTGCCTTTTCATCTTTTTATAAAGTTCCTGGCTCTCTCATGCACCAGGTTCCGCATGCACAGAACTTTATGGTATTATTCTATACGCGGAAAAAACATATGTCAATTTCATTACCGTCGCATTATTGCTTCGTTCTGATAGCAAAATATTACCGTATATTTAATTCTTTAATTTTTAGTCTCAACTGTTCAATTTCCTTCGAATAGTCTTTCATCTTCACCAGATTATATAATTCAAAGAAAAACTCCAAGTGCAGAAGCGAATCTTTAACATCAAATGTATACTGATCTGCCATTGTCATAGCCGAAAAAAGAAAATCTGTAAGAAACGCATCCCCAGATGGACTTATCAAAAAGCCTCCAATATACTCCAACTTACCTGTATGCTTTTCTTCATTGATGTCCAAAGTCAGGTCTCCTCCTTGGATTTTAGCTACTTCTGCAGCCCTTGGATAAAGGATTCCAAGTAAATAATCATAACCTGCTTCATACTTTACTTTTTTATATTGCGAAAATTCTAAATCCGCTTTTTTCATCAATAAGTCGCAGGACTCCTCGGATGGTGAAGCTTTTTCATCCATCTGATCTGCTTTTAACAATTCATCTAATTCTTTCTCATTTGCTTTTCTATAGAACGCTTTTAAAACCATTTTTCTTTCCATACACAGCCAATATATATCAGCTGTCTCCCTCCCATATTTTTTATAACTATATCACTTTTCCCTATCTTTGACCAGTATAACGGACAATATTATTTTTACTTTTTTCATAAAATAAAGACGTTAGCATTGACACCTATACTGGTCAAAAAGGAGAATTGCATTATGGAACAAAAGCTAAGATGTGATATCAGTATCGGTCCTAATCTTCAGAAACTCCGCAATAATTATGGAATCTCCCAGGAAAAGTTATGTGCCATGCTCCAGCGAAATGGCTGTGACATTGGACGAACGACTTATGCTAAATATGAAAATGGAGAACTTAATGTAAGAATTAGTGTTCTGCTGGAATTAAAGAAAATATATAACTGTTCATTCGACGCATTTTTTGAAGGCCTGGAAGAACCCAAATAAGCCCGGTATTATCCACCGGGCTGTTTTCATTTTAAGCAGCATTTTCTAAGTCAAGACTCAATTGACCAGCCTGCTCCCATGTTTTTGTTGGTATTCCGCAATCATGCAAAGCATCTTCATACCGTACTCCATTATTTTTTAAGTTCATGCAAATATTATAGTGTTTTGGATGTGTAACAAGCATCCTTTGAAAACGGTTTGGTTCAGCCTCTAAATGTGCGCCGAAGCCACAAAACATACAACCAGTTCTTTGTTCACCAGTCGTATAGTACTGTCCAAACTCATCCTGCCAGATATCTCCGTATGCAGAACTGATTTCAATATCATGTTCCACAATATAACGTAACACATCTGGCCTTGTCCAGGGACCAAGCGGCTGACTTTTTATAGTAGATCCAGTATAAACATTGCATCCTGTTTTAGCATACAAATGTCCTCTTACAAAGCTTTCGTCTTGCGTAATCCCTATATAAGGCTTCCTGCCAGTTTCTCTTTCGTATCTAGCAAATGGTTCCTTTTTCAAAATAATACAGCATTTTTCACTTATCTCATATTCCGTAGCAAGAAAAAATCGCCATTTCTTAGCTAATACGCCAAATTTCCCACGCTCATCCCCATATAGCAAATAGTTACGATAACGGTCACTCAAATTACCATGACGAAGTTTACGTACTTTGAGCGCAGTCTCTTTTGATATAAGAGGAAAGCCAAATTGATCCACAACTTCCGAAAAATAAGCCCGTTTCCCAGACTTCCATTTAGGATAAATTTCTACATAGTTACCACTTGCCTTACGTGCATGCCGTACAATTTCTGGAAATTCCAATCCTGTGTTCGAAAATACAGCCGGTATCTCATCTCCTAATACCTTTCGTATCATATATAAAAGCGCTGTACTATCTAATCCACCCGAATAACTAAGATATACGGATCCATACCAGTTCTCATACCATTCCCGGATTCTTGCTTCTGCAAGTTTTACTTTAATTTCATAAGGCAGGTATTTCCGCTGACTGAATTGCCACTCATTCAGTTTTAACTCATCTGGAAGAATATACATGTATTCATCTCCATTAACCTACGGGTATTCAAAAACACCCGTAGGTTTGTCCTTATGCAACTTGTGCTACAATACCAGTACCATCATCGTAATAATTGATACAATAGCGAGCCGCTTCTGTTTCAAATTTTACATACTCGCTATTCTGCTCCAGAACACGCATAACTTTGCCAGTTGAACGCCACAATCCATTCTGGCAGTAATATGCTTTCTGACCTTCTTTCAATGGCTGCATGACGGATCCATAAAGCATTACAGTAGGTTTAAATTTCATTCGTTCTCCTCCTTTCTGAAATTCTACCAATCGGTTCACCTCCTTCTTTTTCACACAAAAAAAGCATAGAACCGACATTCATTCTTCAAATAAATCAATGTCTTTCTATGCTTATTTGTACATACGACTGGTTAAAATTGTTCTTCAGGCCGTAAGCTTGAACCAAATATCTGTTTCTGTATCCAGAAACAAAAGTATTACATGTTTATAATATCTATATATAGTATCTTTGTCAACTATTTTGTACAATATATTGTTTTCATCTATTATCTTAATATGGGAACTTCACAACACATATGATCAAACGATATACAAACTCCGCATATAGATCCCGATCAAACTCATTATTCACATATGCATATTTATATAATAGTGGATTATATAATTCTATAATCTCAACCATTGCCGCATCATCCATTGTTTTTGCTCTGTTAAGAAGTTCCCTGAATCCCATATTTATTTATCTCCTATAATTTTACGTAGCTTTGCAATGGTATTGAAATACAGATCTTTCGCTTGCAAATCACTGATTCCTGTTAACTCACCAATTTCACGAAATGTTTTCTTTCCAATACATCGCAACACTAATATTTCAATTCGAAGTGTATTTAAAGCAGAAATGGCGGAATAAAGTGTTGGATCATCAATGCTGTTTAATACATCTCTCGCATGAATTTCTTCTCCATCCTTGATCTTATAATCAATACAAACAATATCATCCAACATTTGTTCCGCATTCTCGTCTTCAATAGATTCAAATTCCTCCAAAGAAGTTTCTGTTTTTATGATTTTATCCTGTCCCATAAGGTATTCTTTCTTTGCATTCAGAATTGCCACTTTTAAATACGCGCCGAATTTTCTCTTTAGTTCTTTTTCTGTTTTATCTGGCATTATAGCTCCTAAATTTTAATAGATTAATTCTCATTTGGGGAGGAGCTCTTTCTAAACGACATTCGCAAAAATTCCAATTATCGTCTGCAATAAAATAAATTACTGATACGCTCTGCCAGCAATCCGTACAGTCCAAACAAAATTCAGCATATTTACATTTCCTTATAATAATGGATCACGCCTCCATACCTGATATATTTGACTCAACCTTTGATAAAACGGGCGACATATAAAAAGCTCTTATACATATTATACGATTGAAAACAGCAATAATTTCATTTTTCCTTCTCTTTTTTGTATGTTTTTAACAATAAACGCGGCAAATAATTATGCACTATTTTATTCATATGCACTATTTTTTAGTTTTGCATATACACATTCACAAAATCACAGATTTTAACAAACTTTTTCAAATATTTTCTCCACTAAAAATTTTATCCAGTTCCGCTTCATATGAATCTGCATTCTCCATTGAAATCATCTCAACTTTTTCAAAGGCTTTATCAATCTGAACAGAACTCATATCGTCTTCTTTTTCCTTTTCAATAAAATCTGTCAGTTTTTCTTCTGAAATCCCTTTTTGAAAAAGATGACCGCATTCCGGACAAATTCTATTAGACTTCTGAATTTCGCATCTGCACTCCGGACATATTTTCTTTTGCAATTTTTCTTTTCCCAAAAAGATTGTGTATATTGTCAATAAACTTGTTCCTACCACACTGGCACCTGCTTCGATACCACATCCCATGGCGGCACCGACTGTCCCAACAATTTCCATAAAACAAATTCCACCTAATATTTTAAGATTCAGCACTATGTACACCTTCTCTCTTATTCCTCAGAGTCATCAAACATCTTGTAGTTCTTTAGCATCAATGATACCTCTGCTTCATCTGCCTCATAATCCCCATCTATACTTACAAAATGATTTTCTTTATTTCTTTCATCTTCTACATCCAAAGGAACTGGCTGTTCCTTTGGAAAATCAGAAATAACTTGTGGTTTTAATATCAATTCAATTGATTTATTTTCTAATGCCCAGTAAGCCAATACTGCTTTGACAATGTAGCGTGCTTTCTTTCGACTTCCACAGTAATCATTCAAAAACTGGCAGACTTTCCGGTGATCTTCATCTGTTTCGTCAAAGCGCAAATTGAAACGATACTCATTTTTCTTACTCATTTACGCTCCTCCTTCTTCTCTACCTGATACTGTAAACGATATCCTTTTGCATTTGCCTTTGTATCATTAATAATACTGTATTCTCCGCCATATCGTTTCCACACAATTTGAATAAATTCTGCCATTAAGATAGCACCACCACCAAGAAATATGGTCTGCGTTGTATTAAAATCAATTCCAAGCTCACGAAACTTACCAAGCAATTCTGTCACATAACCAATCACAACTTCACGTACACGTTCTTTTAGTTCCGTTTTATAGACACCGCCTCTTTCCAGAATAATATTATCAATGTCCTCTTCATCAAGAAGAATGCTGTATTTTTGCCGTATGGCAGCTTTAATACTGTTATATAAACGGATTACACCATTTTCTAAAGAATCATACTCCATTTCCAGCTGTCCAAACCTTAGAAGCATGTAATCTACTGTAAAGCCCCCAATATCAATCAATAAAACCTTTGGTACTACAGATAACCGTTTCTTCCCAGCAAGAAGACAATAAGCTGCATATGCCTGTATATAAACTTTTACTTCTTTAAAAACAATTCGATAAGGAATGCCTTTATAGCAAAACTCTACTACTGTCCCATTCCGATAGAAATACTCTCTAAATTTTTTTCGCAGTCTTCCATAATGTGCCGGTGGTAAACCTACCAGAAGTTCAATCTCCTGTAAAGTCTGGGAACGCAGACCTTCATTCTTTTCACGGTAGGATAGCTCTTTTGCGATAGCAAATAATGTCAAAATGAAGTACCTCTCATCCGCAGTCTTATCTTCCATGTACGAAATCCGTCTATTCGTCGTCACATAATATTTTCCTTCGTACTCAATCACCTCCTCCAATTCTCCTGGCAATGTATTCAAAATTTCTACTCCAGAATTAAATTCACAGTTTTCTGTTTTCATTTTCTTATTACCGGTATCCACTGAAATAATCATATGTATTTCTCCCTTCAAAACCAAAATATAAAATTGCTAAACGTCTTGTACGCGTCCTTACAATTCCACTATAATGATTTTGGAAAATCTGTGTCAACAGGATTTCGGAAATAGTTATTTTTCTTTGTAGTCTTCGCAGACCAGCTTCAATATACGCTCGCTTTCCCCTTCGTATCCCCATAGTATGCTTCCCACAGCCTCAAAAGCCTGTTCTCTCCAACGAAAGTATGTAGTTCTGTGAATCCTGGTATATTGCGGAAAATGCGGCTCCAGTTTATCTAATATTTCTTCGACATTCTCCGGTTTTGTTGAAGATAGGTAGCTGTAATAGAGTACCCAATAATACCGCTCACCCTGCGGATGATACCTTCGCATAAGATCGACAGCTTCATCAATTAAGCGCAAATACTGGTTTGAGCGGTTTATAGCCTCTACACGCTCTTTCTCAGATACCAGATCTCTTTCCACATCCATTCCAGCCTGATAGATACTTTCCAAAAACTCATCCACGTCAGTGCCATACTCCATATGAAATCTTCTTTTTACCTGGCTGATTTTAATTTGCATTTGCCAGTTTACCACCCGGTATATCTTAAATAACTTTATTACATCATGATATGCTGTATTATCTTCTCCTTTATACTCCTTTGAAATTACTCCTGATCTTCCCCTTGCCACAGCTTTGTTTCATCCTTTCTTTTTTCATTTAGTTTTCTAAATGCCTCCTCCATCTCGTCATCCATTTTTCCAGCTCTAACAAGGCAGCAATACATGAGTACAATTACCACTGCTAGCAGGACCCAGAAAAAGAGCCAAAAATGCCACATTTTTGCTTCCTCCGTTTCTAAATTATGGAGTGGTACTATACTCTCCTATTATAAATAATGGGATAAATTGTCGAAATGTGTAAAAAAATGGAAAAAAGTTGCGATTTTTTTAAGATTCTTTCGAATTGAAAATGAAACAGAATAGAAATGCACTTAATACACGTGATTAAGACTTCCCATGCCTCCGGTGGGAAGTCTTAGTTACTTAGATGAAAAAAATATAAAATGTCTTAGTAAGGCCTTACCTTGGGGACCAAGCTCCTCCTTGCAACGGATTTTGTACTATCCATTCTTCACGAGATATCGTTCTTTTTTTCTCAACACTCGGAACATATATTAATACTTTAGCATTGAAATCCCCTTTGTCAATTTGATACTTTACTATTTTCATATCTTTTTTTGAAGAATTTATAAAATCATTCTTTTTTACTTTTAAAATAACAGAAAATAATTCATCAGTTCTTTTAATGATAAACGGTTCTTTCTCAATAAAAAATGCTTTTTTCTTAAAGATATCCGCACATATAGTAAATTTAAATTTTAATCGATAAGAAGAATATGTTAGCTCTATACCACAGAAATATAAACACTGAGATTTTTGATGAAATTTTTTTATTGGAATGTTATTCTCTATAAGAATCAAATCCGTTGAATTTTTCGACAATAATTCCATATGTAAATGTTCCTTTCAAAATAACATTATCAGTTCAATCTATAAATAACAGCTTTAGTCTACACATAATTTTTTCTAAATTTAATACCCTATATTCATAATTCTCATACTGAAATAATATACTTGCTACTACCAGAACAAATTTTTTTGCCAGCATCAAATTCACATCGACCTATTGTTCAATCATTATAATAGTAGGCGCTTACTTATAGTATTGTTATTATACTCTAAAGTTGCAACTGTAACAACAACATTATCCAGTTTCAAGTTAGGCTTCATTTTAAAAAAGGACCGTATCTTACATAAAATGTAAAATCCGGTCCTTTTTTCATATTCTTACAACCAAGTTGTACTCAAGATCTGGTATTAAAAAATTTTTTTCACGTTGTTTTACTGCACTGTACACTGCACTGTTTTTGAGAATATACCATGCCATTTGGTAACATTTAGTGCCACTCTTAAAAGTCTCCAAGTAATAAACAAATGCCGCAAAATCAAGTATTTTCATGTTTTTCCAGCAATTACACAAAATATCACTCAAGTATGGGTGACATGTTCTTACTACTCATAAAGCTCCTTATTTATGCGACTTTATGCCGCCTTTATCTTAAATCTGACCATGCTTTGACACAGTGAAATTCGGCTTTACGACTGTGCGTAAACATGGTCAGGTAATGGTTAGTTACATTTTTGAAACTTATTAAGTTTAACATAAATAAACAATGGGTTCAAGATGTGGTGATGAGAAATTTTCATTTCTAATTTTTTTGAAGTAACTGGTTCTTGACACATAATATTCCTTGCATTATAATATGTTTAACAATTAGGTTAAATGTTAAATAAAGGGATGTGATGAATTTTTGGGTATACAGGATACATTAAAAGCACTTGCTGATCCAATACGACGTGAGATTTTGAACTTATTGAAGAATGGGCGGCTTTCAGCTGGAGAAATATGCGAACATTTTTCAGTAACGGGGGCATCCATATCAAGACATCTGGCAATATTGAAGGAAGCTGATTTGATCCGAAACCAAAGAAAAGGAAAGTTTATTTATTATGAATTAAACACTTCCGTATTGGAAGACGTCATGTTGTGGATCACAGATTTGAAAGGAGCATCTGACGATGAAGGAAATGATAAAAAAATATAGAGGTTCATTAATCAGCTCTATACTGGTAATTCTTGCAGGAGTCCTGGTCGGTTTTACGAGTACACACGGTAAATGGATAAATGTATTTTTTGTAGTAACGCACTGTATATTTGTAGCAATCATATTTTATGATAACAGAAGCCGACAACAGAGTCCAAAAGTTATAGGAATGACTATATGGATGATACCTGTTATTACATTGCTCTATAATGGCATTGCCAGATTGGTAAATACCGGAGCAGGCATGGAGAACCTGTTCATGGCATTCATGTATTATGGAACAGGCTTACTGTTCATGGTTATAGGAAATTATCTGCCAAAGGTAAAGCAGAATAATACGATAGGAATCCGGGTTATATGGACATTGCAGGATGAGGAAAACTGGAATGCAACTCATAGGTTCAGCGGGAAACTATGGATGGCATCAGGTATTCTGTGTATGCTTTGTGGTCTTTTTGAGGAAAGTATGGCTGCTCTTGTTTTGTATATCGTAAGCATTATGACAGCTGCAATCGTCAGCATTCTCTATTCTTATCTCTTTTATAAGAAAAAGATAGCGACCGGAGAAAAATTAAAAATTCAGTATAACAAAAAAACAATTGGAGTATCCGGAATCATAGCCATTTTAACCATTATATTCGGTATATGGACGTTGTTTTTGGGAAGTATTGAGATTCGTTTCGAGGATAGAGATTTTACTATTGAGGCACAGGGCTGGAGCGATTATACAGTGGACTATACGCAGATTGACAGTATCTCATATGAAGAAAATTCATCTCAGAACTGGAATGATTATAGAACCAACGGTTTGGGAAATCTTAGATATGCTATGGGAAATTTTAGAAATGATGTCTATGGAGATTATATCCGGTATACCCATTCATCCTGTCATTCATATGTAGTCATGAGTATAGATGGAAAAATATTAGTCGTAAATGGTGCAAATGATTCAACGACAAAGGAAATCTATCATATTATTAGCGAAAAGATGTCAAATGAATTAGAATAGCATCAGAAATACTTGGAAAACACGTTCTCGTTGAGGAACAATGCCATCTTTGATATTTTTGTTGTCAAAGATGGCATGTTAGCTTTCAATGTTAGCTTGAATATCCCCTAATAACTGACTTCTCATCTCTTTCCCCATCAAAGAACTTATCCAGCACCGCACCAAATAATTTCTGCTCCGGATCTGCCAGTTCAAACAAAGTCATGCAGGATTTTAGCTTCATATCATCCGGGTAAGCAAAGACCTTCGTGGCATCATTTGTATCAAGAGCCAGCAACTCCTCACAAAGCTCTCTCATATGAATTTCTTCTCTGCCTCAAATACTTCACAGAAGGTATCATAATTCTTAGTTTCATGACCACCACAGAAAACTGCATACTCAATGGTCTCAAAATAAGAAGCATATTTCTCCTGTACTGCTTTGAAAGCTCTAGCGACAACAGCTGGTGGATTACAAAAAGCGCCACATCCAAAAGCACCTAAGATAAGAACCTCTGCACCGTTTACTGCTGCCACTCGAAATACTCTTTCTAATCTCTGCAAATGTAGCTCATATAAGCCATCGTCCTCAATATCTGCAGGAGCATTGCCCGCAAAAGGATTCATTAAATTACTCGGCATATCTCTTAGATTTGGTGCTGCACAGGTAATCACGTCTACCTGATACCAATCTTTCTCAGTCATTCTCTCCGGGAAAGAAATATCACTCTTAAATACAATTACTTCCGGCGTATATAAACAGTCATCATTATAAAGCGGATTACCAGCTTTTCGATGAGGCTTATAAAACTTATTCCACATCATATCAATATTCAGGCAGGGATACAGCGTACTGCATCTGCAAAGGCACTCCTCCTGAGCAGAGCTTCCATGGGTCACCCCACCACCAGGATTTGTAGAAGATGCAAAATTAAGTACCGCAACCTTCTTACCTACTCTGGCATAGACTGAGGCTGCCTCAAAGCTCCTCTTTGTTGAAACTATAGTCTTGCAGCTAAGCCCCTTACGATCAGGAACATCTATCTTTTCCGCCTCTAAATACAGCTTCTGTTTATTCACAGATTTCTTAATCGCCTGCTGCAACCTGCTGTTTCCATTCATACAGTCGACGGAATCCTTAAAAATATCTACGTTCTTTGTTCTTCTATCCATCTATAATCACCCTAATCCAAATCGCTCTACTGCATTCCTGTACAACGACCTTTGCCTCGATATCCTCATGTGATACAAGACCTTCACACATTTCCTCAATCCACTCACGCTTCTTAATCGCCGCCTCCAATCTTCCTACGCTCTTCTGCTCTTATGGCGTCTCTTATAATCCTCTCTAATCGGTGCGCAGCAAGCAAATACCGCCTCATCCATCTCCACTCTGTTCTTAGATCTTCTTACAGCAGATACTGTTTCGGAAAGCACTTGATAATTCAAAGCAGTTCCTTCTCTGTCACACTCATAATTGATTGCTCTATCAGCGCCAATACCAAATCTACCGGCAACTTCAATTGCATCTATGTTTGCTCCTAGGAATAAAAACTCCCAACCATACTTCTCCTTTTCCTTCTTAACCATTTTCTTCACCTTATCGAATGAATACTTATGACTGGCATTCTCCATACCATCTGTTGTAATAATAAACAAAGTCTTCTCTGGTCTGTCCTCTTCTCTGGCATACTTATGGATATTAGCAATATGATATATTGCTCCGCCAATCGCATCGAGAAGAGCTGTGCAGCCTCTTACATAGTACTGGTTGTCATTCATCGGTTCAACCTTGCCTACTGGAACTCTGTCATACAAAACCTCTGACTGATCATCAAAGAGCACCGTAGAAATATAGGCCTCGCCTTCTTCTTTGCTCTGCTTCTCAAGCATAGAATTGAAGCCACCAATTGTATCAGCCTCAAGTCCTCTCATAGAACCGCTTCTGTCTAAAATAAAAACAACTTCTGTTAATCCCTTACGCATAATATTCGTCCTCCTTTAATGTTCTCACCTTGTGGTGTTGTCTCTTGATGGACTCATTATACGAAAAAGATTTTCAAAACCGGTCTCTTTGAAAGCGACCGTAAAAACTTATGAAATTATACAAGGCAATCCATGCTCTTCCAGCTGAATATCCAGCTCAATCATATCATAGATTTCATTTTCAATAAAATATGAAAAGATGATATCCGTCTTATCGCATGGCGATAACGCATATCCTGCCCTTGCCAATAAATCCTTTGATTCATCTAAATTCAACTTTGCTCCAACGCATAAACATAAAGCAGTCAGCTTGTTCGGATGATAATTTGCATTATTCTTAATCTTAGAGAATATCTTCTTATCAACAATAGCTCGCTTCCAAACCTCTGCATTCTCCATATTTCTTTCCTGTATCAAGTACATCAGATACTCAGAATAAGTATCTGTCATATGGCGCATTCTCTCTTGCAGCTTACTCTCATGCTGCTCTTCAAAATCAAAGAAAGGAGCTTCGTCACAGCATTCATCTATTGATAACGCCTCATCTGAAACAGTATCTTTTACCTTCTCCTTCTTAAATATCGAACCAGTAAAAGATGGTTTTCCTGCCTTTGAAACTGCACCAGAAAGATACCTATCGCAGCCCGGCTCACTTGGTCTCATGGAACCAAAATAAACGTCACCATACTCTTCTTCTCTGGCTTCTTTAACGTAGTTATGATCAATATATGCTTCAAGTCCAGGATAAATTTTCTCTCCCAGCTGCGTAGCTTTCGTATCAAAAACTACAAGGAAAATATCCATTTCATTGCTGAGCAAAAATGCATTAATCTCATCTACTGCAATACGCATTCCCTCTTCCTTTGGATAGCCAAATCCTCCGGTAGAGATTAGCGGAAAAGAAATAGACTTAATACCATTCTCCTTTGCAATCTGCAAGCTCTTTCTATAGCAGGAACGAAGTTTCTCTCCTTCCCCCTGATTTCCATCCAAATAAAGCGGACTTACTGCATGAATAATATACTTTGCCTTAAGCCTAAAGCCAGGAGTAATAAAGGCATCCCCCTCTGGCACAAAGCCAATCTTTTCTTCTCTATAGTTCAGAAGTTCATCGTGTCCTGCTGCCTTGTAAACAGCGCTATCACAACCAGTGCCAACTGTAGCATGATCATTTGCCGTATTGACAATCGCTTCTGTATTCATTTTGGTAATATCATTACGTACTATTTTAAACGGCATCTTCAATGCCTCCTTTTAAGTGAATATTGTAGGCTCGCTTCGCCACCTCTTCTTAGAAAGCTCAGAGTAATCTTCTCCCTGCAACAAAAAGCCCTCACTATCCGGGGCTCTTTGTTCAATGACTTTCGGAAAACGTTTCTTTTCATTTACTCTTCATAAAGATTTCCGTTCTCATCGGTCCAGGTTCCGTCACCATTATCTGTGTATCCTACACCTTCTGAATCACTGTAATAATAATCTCCGTTTGTAGTCTCTTTTACATTAACAGTGCCACTGCTGCCCTTGAGTTCATGTTTTTCCAGCTGTGTTCCGAAATTATAGTCTTCGTCATTCCAGGTACGATATGAATTTCCATTGGCATCTGCCCAGTTTCCATC